>JAABUV010003854.1_pt1 | contig 18615 bp, 21 predicted proteins | sample 5559971 | NCBI WGS metagenome assembly JAABUV01 (sample SAMN10711881, study PRJNA513362) | rock metagenome | isolation source: Antarctica rocks | place: Antarctica: Victoria Land, Knobhead nord | collected 2015-12-19
GGTTGGTGCGCTGCAGGGCAGGCACCAGCTTGACCAGGATGTTGTGCAGGCCGGGTTCGCCGAGCTCCTCCAGGCGGCGCGCGACCTCAGCGGCATCGGAGGACGCAAAGTACTCGCGCACGGCCTCAAGCGCTGCCGCCTTGAAGGCCTATGGTGCACAGAGACAGTGTGGGCTGCTGCGCACTGAGGGCTCATTGCATCCGGAGCAACACGCCAGGCATAGTAATGATGTGTGTGCGTTTGCAGAGCACTGCGCCGCACCACCATAGTTTCGGACCATCAAGCTGGCCACAGCAGCTGAGCACAGCCTTCAATGATGCACCGATGTAAATAGCAATTAGGTGACTTGGTGTACGCCTGGGATGAAAGGCTGCTTGAGACAGCAGGCGCTCTTGTGTCTGCCATGCTGCAGGCAAGGCCGAGGGTACCAGGCCACGCCTGCGTACCTGTACGCTGTGGCTCATGGCGTCTGGCAGGGAACCGGCGGCTGCAGGCACGTTTGCAAGCTCGCTGCAAGCTCCAGCGTCAAGCCAGCCGCCTCTCTCAGCCTGCAACATACAAAATGCAACTTGATTGCTTGCTTTGTGTCCACATTTGTTCCAACGCAGATGCGGAAAACAAGCATGGTGTTGTTGTGCCCTGATACATAGAGAGCTGATAATTGGGGGAGCACAGGGTGAGCGGCAGCGCTCAAGTGCGTGCTTCACAGGCAACAGGAAGCATAAAAGCGTGGAGACTTTCACAAGCTGTGAGTGGAAAGGCCTGACAGGCGTGCCTTGGAGACAATCTCCATGAAACGCTCGCGCGCGGCAGGGTTGTCCAGGCATGTGTCGGCCAAGCCGTCTGCGACGCGCTGGAAGCCCTGCAGCGGAGCGCACGCGCAGCTGACCCACGATGATGGTGGAGAGCTGATACGCAGGCAGCCTGCCTCACTACACCTGCTCACATGAAACAAGAACCAGGACTGGCTAGGACTGCCTCCTACGCTGGTGGCTGCTGCAACAACGCAATCTCCCTTCCAGGGCAGGCAAGGGCGCGCGCCTTCTCCATCTGGCTTCCAGACACCAGCCCAGTGCCTGCCATGTGCGCAAGCAGCGCCAGCAGCGGCGCCTCGGCGCTGGGCGCCTCCATCGCCAGCAACAGCGCCTGCTTGACAACCTCGTGGTGGAAGAACGGAACCGCCAGCTCGCGCAGGCAGCGCGCGGCCTCCGCCTTGTCCTCGCTCGCGATGTACTCCTGCCGAGGCAGCCCAAGCCGCAAGTTCAATGAGGCACAGAGCCGCAGCGTACTGTGCGACCCGAACCTGAGGGTACGCTCTCAACAATTTCCATTGTCGATGGCACTCAGGCATGTGCACTGCTGACCTTGCCGCCCGTGGGCCTCATATGCTAGTCGACAGAATTACCTGTGTGGCATCAGTTCTCATTTTACATGCAGTGAAGATGCAAAGCTGCCCATCCCGCCCCAGGAATGAACACGTAACACAGATACACTGGCTCGCCTGAAGCATGGCCGCCACAGCGCCGCGCGTCTCCATCAGCCGCAGGCCGGCACCCGCGCCCCAGCAGCGCTGCATGCGCTCGGCAGCGTGCCGGCCTCTGAGCAGGACGCCGCACTTGCGCCGCACCTCCGCCGCACCCGCACTCTCTGCTGCCCATGACGCCGCACGCAGTATTGAGTCGGGGGTGTACTAATGTCAATGGTGTATGTTTTGATGATTTTGATCACCAAGCACTTACAGAGTTGACAAATGTTGTAACACGCCAAATACATGCGGCGCGTGCTGCAGCTAAACAGCGGACGAGCACACAGGTCAGTTTCCACACAGACGGCATGAGAGTGTGAGACACTGGGACAGGCTGGTTACAGAGACCCTGTGCGTGCCGGCGGGGATGCCTTCCACGAAGGAGGGCGGCAGCACGTCGTCCACGACGGCGCGCGAGATGAAGGTGGCGAGCACGTCGGGCGAGTCCAGCACGTCCAGGCGCAGGTCCTCCACCGCCGCCACGGCCTCCAGGAAGCCGCGCGCCACCGCCTCGGGCGCTAGCACCTGCATCGTCACCATACATTCCTTGCATGCACCCACAGGGGACAGCCGCAGTGCACAATGCAGCGTTCCAACACAAGCAGCGCATCACTGCTTGAGCGCCGCAGTGAGCACTGCCACATGAAGCGCATGGTGTGATACGGAAGACCGACGCGCATGTGTCATGCGGGCTGCCGGTGGCGCAGCCAGCACAGCTCAATGCGCTGCTTAATAAGAACACAGGGTCCCAACGCCGTCTTGCGCATGAGCGGCCTTCCACAAGCACGCGGCCAGGGCCCCTGCAGCGCGCCTGGCTGTACAGCGTGGACAGCAGGCTGCTGGCCATCTCGCGCTCGCGCGCATGGCGGTCCATCGCGCGCGCCACCAGGCGCTTGACAAACAAGCGGTGCAGCTCCGGCTGCCCCAGCTCCTGCGCGCGCGCTTGGCACGCTCCCGCGACCACCCACACGCCAGCGAGTTGCTGCCAGGAGCCTTGGACCAACAAATGGCCAGCAAACACAGCAGGCCCTTCGCACAAGCAAAGCACCGGCTCACAGGCATCCGCAAGCATACCATTGAAGTGCGGCGAGGCATGAACTGCGTTGCCAAATTGAGCATCTGCAGCCACGCAGTGCATTATCGCAACACCTGCAGAGCCGTGGCGGTCTCGCCAGCATCGGCGCTGCTGAAGTACTCCTCCAGGATGACATCGACCTGCACGGCCAGCGTGAAAAGCTCTGCTACATTTAACAACCCCATTGCTGCAGGCAAGCATGTCAGGCTTTGAGCATGCTCCAGGTGCCCTCACCGCCTGCTTGTATGCAGCCACGTCCGCATCCTTGCCTGCGTGAAGGTCGACGGGCGCGCGGCGCGGCTCGTCCTCGTCGGGGTCATAGTTGGGGTCGTTCGGGTCCATCTGCCAGCGCCGGCTTGTGAGCATTACATGATACACCCTTGCACACACCTTTGCTTGAGAGGCCTTGCCCGAGTCATGCATGATCCTGTGCGTGATCCGTGCCCCCCGTCACCTCCAGGGCGTCGCCGGAGGTCAGCGCGCCGCCCGCGCCCTCCCAGGTGTACTTGCCGCCAGCGCCGCCCTTCTTCGCCTTGCCTGACCCCTTGCTCGAGCGCGTCCTGCCCACGCAGTACACACATTAATGCATGCCTAAAGTCTTATGATGGTGCAGCACACAGAGATCATGTCATACTTGTTGTGCAAGACTTGTTCTGCCTCAGAACTGCCTCAAGAGGAGGTTCTGCCTTCAGAAATTCCCTTGGGACTTGCAGAGTGCTTGCCGCACTGCAGAGAAGGTCCCAAGGCATTCACCCCAAAGCAGAATTGAGCACCTGTGGCGGTCGTGCAGCTGCTCACTCTTGCTCCGCGGCGGGTCCACGTGCGTTGCTTTGCCACCCCCGACCGCGCCCCGCGCAGCTCTTCGGTGCCGCTGCCCAGGCGCAGCAGCCGGCTGCTTGTGCTCTCGCTGCCTGCCGCCGCTTACATAGCGGCTCGTCCTGCCAGCATCCCGCAGTACTCGACACTATTGAGGTCATTGCAGCGCAACAATTTCCTAGAGTCAGGTGTGAGTCAGAGTGGCGCCAAAAAGTGTCCAAGCATACAGCTGTGTGCTTGGCACTGAGTTCAGACGTGAAGTGGTCTGGAAACGTCCGCCTGGCTCATCCTACACACAGCGGTAAAGCCAGGAAATCGTGTATGAAGCATGGAGTGGGGCACCTGAATTGCGCTGCTTTGCGGCCAGCGCAGCATCGAGGGCGGCGCGCTGCGTGTCTGTCAGGAACGGTAGAGAGCTCTGCGACTCCAACGCACCCCCTGCGCCCACCTCAGCGATTTGCGGTCATGCAAAGTGGCACTCTCGCTCCTTCACGCTCTCCAGAAACTGTACAAGCTCTAAGAACAGAGCGCGTGTGTTCGTACCCCCGCCGTTTGCAAGCTCTTGAGCGTCCCGGGGCATGGTGCACCGCAGCAGGCTTTCAACAGGCTGTCTGCTGGTGCTGTGACACTTGCACACCTTCACCAGCCAATGCGTCACACCGGTGCTCCGATAAAGCGATCTCGCCGTGCAGGAGTCAGCAACTCCTCGCTTGCCCCTCAGGGCAGAAGCCCTCACCCGTTCAAAGCGCAGCTGTTGCGCCGAGGAGTTTCTGGGCTGGGAAGCCTGTAACAAGAGCGCCGGGCCCAGCACCAAGTGTTTCACGGCAGAGATGTGCGGCAGCGTGCGGGAGCGCAACAGCAGAGGCGAGAGTGATACGTGCAAGTCCTGCACGTTTTCTGCTGGCCCTGCAGGAGTCCCTGGGCTGCTGAAGCGTGCGAGCTCGGTCTAGCAGATCTGCCATACGGCAGCGGCCGACCTTGCGCGGCCGAGGTGGGTGCGGGCCGTGCGTGGCAGCGGTGCACTTCAGCCCTGCACGTTGCCCTGCATTGCAGCCGGGCAGGCAGGCATGCCTGTGCCAAGCACGGTGAGCTTGCGTGCATACTGAGCTTTGCTTCGCCGCACAGCGCGATGGCCGACCTAGATGGCCCAGACTTTGCGGTGCTGGCGGGCGCGCCTGCGCAGTCTGTGGTGGGGTCCATCTTCCCGCAGTTCAACTACAGCCAGGCGGCGGCCAACCCGCTGGTGAGGCTTCTGTTGCTGCTGCCTGTGAGCAAGGCCGGCCTGCGCTGCGCCAACAGAGTGCGCGAGGCCGCCGCAGGTGCCTTTCTGCCCGCCGGGCCGCATAGACTGCCTGAACGTCCGTACGTCCGACAACCAGATCTTGACAGCGTGCGTGCTCTTCTCTTCTACATTCCCAAGCGATGCGACTGCCCTTCATGCGCAAACCTTGTCTTTTGTCCTCTTGATGATGCAGCTGTGTGTCCACAGCTCTCTTGGCCGCCGCGCTTTGCCCCACAGCTGGGGCGCAGAATCGCACTGTAAGGGATTGTTGTGCGCGCGTTCACGTGCAGGCTGTGGGTGTCCACGCTGGTCGGGGCAACCTGGCTGCTCATTTTCGGCATATTCAGGGACAAGATTGCAGTCTACCGCACACGCCTGGTGCGCCTGCTTGGCAGCCCGTTCGTATGGCCTGGGCACACACCCTCCCAGTGCGCTGCAGCCAGCGCCCGGTGCGCAGGACATGCCCAACGTCTGGATCAAGCCGCCGCCCCTGCCCGTCGGCGGCATCAAGCAGCTCTGGCACGCACCGTCCGCCCGATGGGCCGCCCGCACACCACGGGAATGATCAGGCTGCTTTTGCGCACCGGCCTTTTGAGCCGCTGCAGAAAGCCTGACAGCACATGCCGTGTCCAGGAGCTGGCTGTACCCTGTGATCATGACCTCGGACGCCGAGATCATACACACAGCAGGCCTGGACTCCCTGGTGCGGGCGGGTCTGGACAGCTCGGGTGCCCTGACAACCCCGCACCCATTCATGGCGCTTGCGTCTGTGCACCGCCCCTCTACCCCAGAAGACTTGCAACTGCGGATTCGATGCAGCCCTTGGCGCGCATGCAGATGCTGTGCTGGACCAACACGCTGGGCGTCCAGATCTTTGCGCCGCTCACAGTTATCGGCATGGTCCTGCGTACGCGGCCCAATGCGCCCATGCGCCCACGCTCATGCACGCATTGCAAAGAGCTACGTTTGCGTTTATTTGTAAAAAACGCTCTTGCCGATGCCGGGCGCGCCTGACGCAGTGCTGCCAATCAACTTGGCGGGCGTGCGCGTTGAGGAGCTGAGAAAGGCGGCCGCTGCAAAGCATGTGCCTGCGCCCTTCGGCACATTTGTAAAGCTCACGCTGTCCAACCTGCAGAAAGGGTCCAGTAGCTATTGGTGCGGGCCGCAATTAGGGCCCCTGTCCTCTCCTCTGCAGCTAAGCATGAGCATCACCCGAGTACATGCGCTCTGTGCCGACTGAAGAGCAGCAGCGAGAAGGCTCCTTCCCTGCCAGCGTGTCAGCGCATGATGCAGCAGGAGGCTGCTGGCAGGATGACTGACTCCCGGTGCCACGTGCGGCAGGTTCGCCTTTGCGTTTGTGTACCTGGCGACCGCCTATGTCTGCTGGCTGCTGGTCCAGTACTACCAGGTGCGCGCTTCTGACACAAGCGCTCTCGTCCTGGCAGTGCCAGGCTGCGCAGGCTTGGGACATGTGGCTCCTTGCACCTGGACACAGGGCCTGCTGCTGGATCCTGCCGCATGGTGCTGCGCTCTAAGGCTCCCGGCCCCGCGTCCTGTGAGGCTGCCTGTCCAGCGCGGAGTCCGGCGCGCCGCCTCCGGCCGGCAAGCAGCCTCAGGCACCACCGGGCCCCGCGCGGCGCAGCGCTACGTGGTCCTGCGCCAGCACTACCTGGTGGGCGGCGAGTCGCTCATCAACGAGTGGCACGCGCTGTTCCTGGCGGAGCGCCGGCGCAGCGCGAGCGAGTCGGCGCGTAGCGCGCACCCCGCGCGCGGCAGCGCCGTCCAGCTGCTCTCCGCGCTCCGCGACCGCCTCAAGGCAGGCGCCCCGGAGCAACCCCAATCAGCTGGCAAAGTGCACCGCGCCTGTAGGCCCATGCCGCGCGCCATGCAGACGGCCCCTCGATACTGTCATCCCAGACATCGCACCGCGCGCGCCGGGCTGGTCAGCATTCATTTCAACTTGGGCTGAAGTCGTGCTGACGAGCATGACAGTGACATTTCGAGCGAACGGTGTGCTCAGTGCGCACAGGCTGCACCGCAGCTCTGCGTGCCTTCGTGGCGCGCCTGCTCTGCAGGCCGGCGCGCAGACGCGCGCGCGCGCGCAGGCGCCGCAGATGGACGTCATCGACGAGGAGCTGGACGAGCCAATTGCGCAGGCGGCCGGGCGCGTGCCGTCCTCGATGAGCCAGCTCTCGCAGCTGCCGGCCTACGTCCGCCGCAACTCCTTCGATGTGCAAGGCCGGCGGTGCGCGGCGCAGACATACTGGGCAGCGCTGGCTGCACAGCCGCAGTGAGTTTGCACCTGGAGTCTAGCGGTTGTCTGGATTTTTTGCCTGTTGCCGCAGAGGCAAACGCTGCATGAGCTGGCTGGATGCTGGTGCTTGACTAGTGTGCCCATGCATCATGCCAGGCGCATGGTGTCGTCCCTTGCAGGTCGCCCACGCCTCTGTACCAATCGGCGCATGCACGACTGTCACCAGTTGTATGAGCTTGCCTGCGCTACTGCTTGGCCCCTAGGGTGCAGATTGAGGTCTGCATGCGCGCCGCGCAGGAGCAATCTGGGGCTGCGCCAGCGCGCGCCGCGCGCGGGGACGCCCATGCCCGCCGACCCGCGGCCGGCAGGGGCGCGCTGGGGCGGTTCCGGCGATGGCAGAGGCGGGGCGCCAGGTGCATGCTCTGCCATGCATGCAGGATGCGCTGCAGCCCATACGCATGTGGCGGCTTCCCTGCTCGCTGCCGCACCCGCACTGGCAGACACGTTCGACGCGCCGACCAGCGCGAGCGGCGCCCTGACAGCGCGCATGGTCCCGCAAACGGCGCGGCCGCGCGCAGGCGCGCACGTGCCCACGCCCTTCCCGCTCGCGCACTCGCTCAGCATCTTCTCCAGCCGCGCGCCGCGGCCCCCGCCGGCGCCCGCCGCCGGCGCCTCGCCGGCGCTCGTGCAGCCGCCGTCCGCGGCGGCTGCGCCCGGCGCGCGGCCGCGCCCGCGCAGCAACCTGGGTGCGCCCAGCCCCCACGCGCTGCCACGGGCGGACGGCGCTGCCACCCTTCCCTGCAGCGAGGGCGGCGCCGGGCCGTTCCGCTCTCAGGGTTGACGGGGAAATGGCCTGGCAGAGAGCCAATGGCGGGTGCCACTGGCCTAGGCATCTGCGAGTGGGGCGAGCCACCCCTGGGCTGCCAGTTCGGTCAGCGCATGGTGGGGGCAGAGGGCGGCGCGGAGGGCGTCGTGGAGGTGCACACACGTCTGCTTTCAGAGACGCGCGGCAGGAGCGGCTGGCTGCAGGACCTTGGCACTGCGTGGCGAGCCGTGCGCGCGCGTCCGCCGCGCAGGAGGGGAGCGGCCACGCTCCGCGGCGGCGCCAGCGCCGTCCCCGCCGCCGCGCGCTGGGCCGCGCGCGCCCTGGGCCTCGGCCGCCGGGGCCCGTTCGCCGGAGCGGCAGCCTTGCGCGCGGGGCGGGCGGCCGGGCCTGGAGCGCAGCCGCAGCCTGAGTGGTGGCGCCGCGTGGCGCAGCAACCCGCTGGCGGATGCAGCAGGCGCGCCCGCAGCCTGGCTGTAGTCGGCACCGCGCCGAGCGCGCGGCCCGCTGCATGGGCGCCATGGCGGGCAGCGCCCGCTGCTCGCCTGTCAGGCGGCAGACACGCGGGCTTTTGAGCCAGCGACGAGCGCAGCAGATCGCAGACAGCCCATGTCCGGTGCAGGCCGGATGTTGCAATCATGCAGCAAGGCTGGTCCAGTCAGTCCCGGCGTCGCTGCCGTGCAGGCACCGGCGGCGGACCCGATTCGCCTGCAGCAGCGCCGCCAGCCGTGGGCCCGCGGCATGCAGTTCAGGCGCACACAGAGCACGGAGCGTGTTGCGGGGACGCTGTCATGCGCGCCGGGGACCATGCTGCAGCTGCATTGCCCCTTCCGGAGGTGGGGCTTCAGAGCTTTGCGGGCGCCGCCAGCGGCCCGGAGCGGCCTGGCGCCCAGGATGAGGTGCGTCCAGCCTGCGTTTGGCTTGAGCGCCATGATACATGCTTGTACTTTGAGAGCCTGCCCATGATTCGAGTTGACGGCGGACGGCCCTTATGAACAGCGCTGTCATTGGTTCACCTGCGCCCTGGGCCATGATGCGGCAGAGCTGCAATCCAACCCTTGTCCTGGGAGTCAGCCACTCTGTAAACACTCACCCGCAGAACAATGTGCCCCGCCCAGGCCGAAGGCCGCCGCCACACCAGGAGGCACCAGAGGCAGCGCTCGCGGTCTGCCTCGCCCCGGCGCGCGTCTCACGAGGCAGATCAGCACGGCGTCGCTGCGGCCGCGCAACCCACGCTGCCGCTGCCCGGACGGACGTCCCACCGTGGTCCGCCGCCTCCTGTTGAGGCTGCGGTGACATGCAAGCATGTGCAGCGAGACTTGTTCTGACATGGCGAGAGTCACGATGAGCGCTGGAACCGGACCAGGGGTGCGCGGGCCGACAGGCGTCTGGCTGCAGCCGCCCGAGCTGCAGGAAGTGGCGCAGCGGGCCGAGTCGCTGCCCAGCGGCACGGTCACGCCGTCGCCGGCGGCGGCAGCCCCGCCAGAGGGCCCGCGCGCCGCGATGGCCGCGCCCTGGGACCGCCCGCCCGCACCGTCCGCCGACGCGTGCGCGCGCAGCGGCGGCCTGATCAGCCCCTACGAGACCGGCCCTCCGCAGTCCTCGGAGCCCGGTGAGCGCCACCACGCCTACGAGTCGCGGCGCCGCGAAAACGCCTGAGCAAGGCTCGTTCCGCGCATGCCTGGCTGCTGCACGGCTGCCTGGGCACTGTCCGCGTGCCGGAGCGGCCAGTGAGGGGCGCGAGGCGGGGAGCAGCCGCCCGCGGCCCATGCGCCGGCCGGTCGCGCGCGCAGGCGCCGAGCGCGTGCTGCGCTGGTGGAGCCTGGGCGAGGCGTCTGCGCACGTGGACGGCGCGCAGATGATGGGAAAGCCCGGCGTGGCCTTCCGCAAGGCGCGCTGCCAGCGCCCATGCCTGCCCGACGCGATGCCGCAGGCCCCGCACTGAGCCCCGCATCGGGCACCCAGTGTGGCCTTCTGCATGGCGCGGCGCCCATGACGTGCGTGCATGTGCCTGACAGGCCGATGCTGCAGGCCCCGCACTGACCCGCTTTGGTTTACACGTAGCCGCTTCTGCTCCGTTCCCTCTTCAGAGGACGCTGGGAGGATGGCGTGCCTGGCCCCATCGCGCACTCCAGTCACGGTGCACACCTCAGGGCAGGGACGGGGCGCGTGTCTGCGCCACGCCGCGCCCAGCCCGCGCGCGTGCGCGCAGACGGTGAACGCCGTGCTGGAGGATGGTCGCACGGTGGGCGTGCAGGCGCAGCAGTATGCCGTGCTCGTCATGGACGTGCCCGACTTGCGCGCCGAGGCCGAAAAGCGCGCCCTGGCAGCTGCGCTGTCAATTTGTCTGCTCCTCGCACGCAGGACCCGCCTGCTCTGCTTCTTCCGCGTCACCTCGCAACTCTCCGTCACACTGCCACACAAGCACATGCGGGGCACGCACAAATTCTTCAGATGGACACGAAGGGCATAACTGTGACGTGATGTACTGAACGGCGGCAGTGCGGCGGTGCCTCAAGTGGACAGCCAGTCAGGGATGCGGATCGCGCTTGCCGTGGCAAGCATGCTGTTGACGGCCCCGAGTGCGATCGCCCGCGCAGGCTGCTGGCTCAGGCAGCGCGTCAGCACTGGGCGTTGCGGGCCTGGCGGAGCCTGTCCGCCTTCGTCCTGCACCATGTGCGCCTTGCGCTGCACGCTCGCGAAGACCGTGACATGCAGCCCTGCTGGGCTGGCGCTGCCCTGTGAATCGAATCGCTTTATGAGCGCCATGCGTGGGGCTCTGCGGGCAGAGTAGGCGTCCTTGTCTGGGTGGAGATGTCGAGAGGCATGTATGAAGGAGCTCCTGCCAGGCTCTTCCGGACGTCGTGCTTGCATGTCTGCTTGTCCACGCGGAGCATCGCTGCCTAGCGCAAGTACGCACCGCCGCCTCCGGCTCACCACGGGTCGCTGCCCGCAGGTGCTACTCCGCAAGCGGCCGCCCACGTCGCCCCGCGTGCAGCGCGCGTCCGAGCTCGCCCGGCGCAGCAGCACCGGCGAGCGCAGGCGCGGCGCGCGTGTGCTGGCGGCGGGGCGCCCGGGCGACCCGCTGGGCACCGAGAGCGTGGGCCTCATGAAGCCGCCGGCGGACGCCTCGCCGACGCCCTCGCCCTGCAAGGGGTCCGCGGACGTGCGCCTGCACATCAGCGGTGCGCCGGGCGCTCCGCGCGCCCACCGCGCCACTCCCTGCTCCACCTACAGCGCCCCTCCTGAAACGGCAGCTTGCCTCCCCTGCTCATGCAGGCAGAGACGTGCTTTGCAGTCCAGCCATGCCTCCTGCCTCCCCAGTACGCATAAGGTGTTTCCAAGCTGCACAGCGACAGCTGACCCACTGTTCACACCCGCTACCAGGAACGCCCAGCAAGGCACCCGCGCCCTACGTCATCCCGATCACCGCGCGCGCTGGGCCCGCGCACGCCGCGCCGGACCCCGCCAGCGCGCAGCCTGGGATTGCGCTGCCGCCGCTGCCCGCGCCGGGCGACGCGCTGCCGGGCCACGCGGTCGCCTGGGCGGCCGGCGGCCTCGATGGTGGCGCATGCGGAGCTGCGGGGCCGGGGCCGGCGCTGCAGGGCTTTCGCAAGCCGCTCATCATGCTGCCGGACGCAGAGTCGGACCCCGACGCAGGCAGCATGGCGGGCACAGCGGACGCGCCCGCGTCGGGCAGCGAGCGCGGCGCCGACAGCGGCAGCAGCAGCGGTGCGCTGCGCATGCAGCGCCTGCACCCACGCTCCCACGCTGCTCTCTGTGCCACACAGGCCTTACGCGGCGCCGCGCCCGTCGATCTCTCCTAAGGGACGCGCCTAAGGGACGCGCGGCGTGTTTATGCTCCTAGTGTGCCGCACCGGGGTCTTTGTGACGCCCTCTCTGCCAGGCAGCGGGGGTATGCTTGCCTGGTCCTGCTGTGCAACCGTGGTCAGAAGTGTGCGTTGTTCGCACAGGCGATCAGGCCACGTGGCTGCCGCCCGTCGCCAGGCCGGGGGCCGACGACGCGTCGGACGGCCGCCTGCCGGACCGGCGCGAGCTGGTCGTGTCCACGTTCCGCCGCCTGTTCCCGCACTCGTTTGTGGGCGTGGCCGCGGTTCGCGCGCACAAGGCGCGCCCCGTCCCTGGCAGCGCCGGTCCGGGCTATTGGCCGGGCAGGGTGCATGGGACGCGGTGAGGCACCGCCTTGCGGCTGCGACCCCATAACAGGTACTGGCGGGCAGCGCTCTCAGCGGCCACGGTCGCAGGATGTCGTGCTGATCACGTCCTGAGGCGACAGCCGCCGGCTCGCGCGCATGCATGTGTGTGTCGTTCAGGCGGCCCTGAAGCGGTCTCGGCGCGCCGCGGCCAGGAGGTGGACCTGCTGCTGGCCAAGTGGGACCAGGCATGGGCGAAGCTGGCCGCGGCCGAGGGCGCCTACGAGGCCTCCGGCTGCAGGCGCCGCCCGCAGCACCGCGCCGGCTGCTGCGGCAGCTGGGGTCCGCGCCGCGCCACCCTGGCCCTGGCCCTGGCGTCCTGCTAGCGGGACGGCTTTGTCATGTCCTCGCTGGCGGGCCCTGGCGGCCCAACAGCTCAGCTTCCGGTCCAGGCTGCCTGTGCCGGTCAGGGTGCACGCGCAGGCCGGCGCGCGCCACGCGGCCCACCCGCCGCGCGCCCAGCCGCGCTGGACGCCGTGCGGGTACCCGGCGCCTGCCCGTGCACAGCAGCACCGGCGCGCGCGGCGCAGGCGCGCGCGTGGACAGCGTCGACCACTGGGCGGGCCGCGTGCGCGGCCTGGAGGCGCAGATCGCCGCGGCGCGCGCGCGCGCGCGCGCCAGCCCGCCCTCCCCGGCCTTCTTCGCGTTCTTCGCGACGCAGAAGGCGGCCGCGATCGCCGCGCAGACCAACCTGCACCCCGAGGACGGCCACTCCTTCCACGTCGTGGAGGCGCCCGGGCCCGAGGAGGCGCGCCGCCCCCCCTCCCGTCCGGCGCGCGGCGGGAAGATGCGCACCAGCGCCGGGCCCTGCCGCAGCGGCCCCAGCGGGACAGCGCGCTGCTGATCGCGCGGCGCATGCGCAACCTCGCACGCCGCGCCCCAGGCACGGCCGCGCCGCAGGCCCCGCCGGCGCCGGGCAGCGCCAGAGCGCGGGGCGCGCGCGGCCCGCAGGTCAACTGGCCCACGCTGTGGATGCCGTGGACCGAGCGCGACTGGCGGGAGGTGCTGGTGCTGCCGCTGATCATCGGCATCATGCTCGTGCCCGTCGGCATTTTCTCAGGCGCGCTCCCGCCTCGGGCGCCCGCCCAGCAAATGCAGCCCTCGCGCTCGGGCCACAGGCCGCACGCGCGAGGCAGCACCCCCGCGCCTCTGACATGACCCGGCGCGCCGTGCAAGCCTATACAGGCGCGAGCGCGTGCATGCCTGCGCTGCGCTTACAGGGGCGCCCCGGGAGTGCACGAGCGGGAGGCGCGAGCGCTGGCCGTGCGCGCGTGCGCAGGCGCAATGGCGCAGGTGACGGTGGCCATCTGCGACTCGGCCAGCGTGTTCAGCCGGCTGCGCAGCGCCTGGTACTGCTCGCAGGCGTCGCTCGGGCGCTCAGTCATCACCGCCATCGTGCCCACGGTGCTGCTGCTGACGTGGCAGAACCTCATCATGCCCAACGCGGTGCGCGGCTGCTCATATGCACGGGCGCGGCGGTAGCGCGGTGCATACGGCCCTGCCCAAGCTGCGTGGGAGGGGCTTGTCTGAAGGCGCGAGGCATCAAACACTTGGCAGCGCAGCCCGCGCACATGGCAGCGGGCGCCTGCTCATGGGGCACGCAGCAACGTTAAAGGGTGCATGTCGAGCAAAGACCGCTCGCGCACCGCCACCTCATCCCCCTTGCAGCGCCAACGCGCTGCACACGCGGACACCCCGCCACGTGAAGCCCGCCAGTGCGCCGGTGCTGGCCCCAGCCCGGCCGGGCGTGCGCGCGCAGCTGTACCGCTTCGCGCAGATGGAGGGCCGCTGGCACTCGCTCTCCGGCCTGGACCGCCGCGTGTGCACGCTCTTCTTCTACTGGAGCGTGTGGACCGTGTTCCTGGCGCGCCGCCCCCCCCCTCTCCTTCATGCACAGCAGCATGCCTGCTGTATGCCCTGCCTGCTGCCGCATGGGCGCTGCGCAGCCGCGCCCTCTCTGCTCGCCAGCCGCGGCCGCACACGGACCAGCGGGCCCGCCGGGGGGCGCAGGGCGCCATGCTGGGCGGCAGCGCGTTCAGCCAGCTGGGCGCGCTAATTGACAACCCGGCCAGCCTGCCGAGCCTGATCGGCACAGCGCTGCCGACGTCGTCCAACTTCTTCATCAACTACATGATCATCCAGGCGCGGCCGCGGCCGCCGCCCTGCGCGCTGCGCTACAGCGCACTGACGTGCACGGCGTGCCTGACCTATGCCGCCCACCAACCCGCCCTGCACGCAGCCTGATCGGCAGCTGCCCGCGCGCTCGCAAATCCAAGATGGCCAGATCTAGCTCGCTGATCCGTGGCGTGACCCCTCATACGTCGTTCAGTCTGACGCGAGTTCACAAACACCCTGAGAAAGGGCGCGCATGCAAGCGCGCTCCCTGCACAGCCGGCCATGCGCCCCTCGAGCAACCCGGGCTCGCGCCCGTACAGCCGCCCGAGGCGTCGCACCGGCCCCACCCGGAAACATGCGGCCCTTGCGCGGCTCGCCCCGAACGCGGCGCGCCGGGGATGCAGGGCCTGGCCATGCTGCCGTTCCGCATCATGTACCCGCACATTGGCTTCCTGGTTGGCCTGTTCCGCCTCTGCGGCGCCTGCAGTGCGCTGGCCCTCCCACCCCCCCACCTGCCTGCAAGGGGCGCGCTGCCCCGCCGCGTGGCGTCCAAGCACGCCTCAAGCATGTGCACGCGTCGAGCGGCGTCCGCCAAACGCCCGCCCCCGGCCAAACGCAGGGCCGCGGCACGAGCGCGAGCGGGTGGCGGCGGTCTGGCCGCATCTGTTCGCTACGGGCGCGAGGTGCGCCGCAGCCGCGCCCCCCCGGCCCTGGCGTCTGCAGCCCTCCCACGATGGGGGCACGAGGCTGACAGGCACGCTCGGCGGTGGGCGCGCAGGTCGGGACGATCATGCTGATGTACATCATGGCGCTGGCCTATGCGGCCTCCAGCCCCATGATCCTGCCCTTCACGCTCGCCTACTTCATCGTCTCGTGGTGACCCCCAGCTCCGCTGCGCCGCTCCCATGCGCGTCTGGTGCCAGCAGCGGTCCGCGCTGCGCACGGATGGACCGCCGCACCCTGAGGAACGCGCGCCCCTCCTGCAGGGTGTTCTGGAGGTACAACGTGCTGTATGTCAGCGAGCGCTGCTTCGAGAGCGGCGGCCTGTTCTGGGACCAGATCTTCAGCCAGGTGCGCAGCCCGGGCGGCGCGCAGTGAGCCGCCGCAGGGCCGCGCCCCAAGCGCTGCGTTGAGAGGCGGGGCTGACAGGGCGGCGGCCGCAGATCTGCTGGTGCCTTTTCATCCTGGAGTTCTTCACCGGTGCGCGCGCGCAAGCCATGCCGCCCCTCTGCATGCTAGCAGGCCCCTGCCTGAGCCCCTGCGGGTGCGCAGGCTGCATCTTCATGGCCAACCGCGCCTTCCTGCCGGCCGTGCTCATGTGGGCGACGCTGACGCCCGCGCTGTACAAGTTCTCGCGCTACTGCGACATCCGCTACGGCTCCGCGGTGCGCCGCATGCCGCTGGAGACGGCCGCCGCCGCGCCCAAGGCCGCGGTCGACCCGGCGCTTTACCTGGCGCCGGCCCTGCGGTGCGCGCACCCCCGCTCATGCAGGCCCTGCCTGATCCGGGCTGTGACGGCCGTGGCGCTCCGCTGACGTGCTGCGTGACGACCCGGGGCTCCCTGCGCACTGGCCCCCTGCCTCTGCCAGGGCGCCTGCTCACGCGAGTGAAGGGGGGGCCGCTGTGCAGGCCGGGCTGCGCGGGCTGGTACCCGGAGTGCGGCAAGGCCTGGGAGAACTGGGGCGCGCCCGTTTACACCTGGTGAGGCGGCGGCCGGCGCCGGTGAGTGGATGCGCGTCGGTGTCCGCAGGGTCTAGCCTGGGAGTTTGTGCGGCTTGGCTGCACATGCAGCTGAATCATTCTCCATCCTTCAGTAACAGCCGTGTCATAGCATGTGTCCTGCGGGGGACCCCATTGGTGACCCTGCCTAGCAAGTTTGTTTGGCGGTGACCGGATGGCCTGCAAATTTTGGGATGTTTCTCAGGATGTCCATAGCGAGTCTGACATTGTCCCAGTATATTTACAATTGATCAGCAGAGGAGACGCACCTCAGGCTGATGTCCCGAGCCCCTGTTCGATCATCTCGCGCCGCCTCGTGCTGCATGCCTGCTTGCGGCTGGGCACGCGGCAGTTGAGGCAGTGCCCGCAGCGCTGCGAGCTGGTCACCTTGGGGAACAGCAGGCGCCGCAGGCGCTGCTTCAGCACCTGCAAGCAGCGGCCCGGGCGGTCAGGCGCACACTTCGGCAAGCCAGCTGTCCCCATTCGTTTGTAACGCTTCTGAGACAGGCCCTCCATGCATACGGCAGGCAAGCAGCCAACCAATGAGATGCATGCTGGCATCTGCTATTGCAAAGCCATGGGTCCTGCCAGCATGCTTCGAGTCCTGCGTGCACTTGCGGCAGCCCATCCTCTCACAGTCAACTCTCCCCGACGCGTGCCTGTGCGGCCGCCGTGCGCGTCAGGGAGTCGGCGCCGCCGCCGGTCTTGCCGGCCGCGCGCGCTTCACACCCGCGGCCGGCGCCGCTGCACGCTTGGGCGGCCGCGGCTCCTTGGGCGGCCTGGGCTGCTTGGGCGGCTTGGCAGGGGGCGGCCCGGCCGCAGCGGCGCGCCACTTGGACACGAAGGGCTTGCCGCTGGGCAGGAGCTGGGCAGCGGCCGCGGCGCGCCTGTCCAGCAACAGGCACAGCGTTCACAGGCAGAGGGGGCTTCTGTGGCCCCGGGCCCCGGCCAAGCGGGCGTGTGCTGGGAGGACCTGTTGCATCCTCACCACAGGCATGGGCTGCGCATGGACCACAGGTGCCTGCCCGCGTGAGCACAGCAGAGAGTCTGTCCAGGCGGAGCATTGGTGACATGGCATCCTTGCAGGAGGTGCCAGGAGCAAGCAGAGCCGAAGGCCATGCCCTGGCATGCCGGAGCATCACAGTGGGGACCCACAGCGACCTGCGCCGCTCAGGCCGCATTATTCAGCGACGCGGCAGGCGCGCCTGTGGACGGCACATACGCGCGCACGCAGAGGAAGCCGGACGCGAAGAGCGCCGCGACGCCGTGCTGGCGCATGCCGCGGCACACCGACACCACAGACGCGCCAAAGTGCACCGTGCGGCGCGGCCAGGCGGCCACGGCCGCTGGGTCGACCTGCGGGGAGGCGCGAGCAGAGTTGGCCACTGTGCATTGTGTGACATGTGTGCCACTGCTGCGCATGCGCAACTGCACAACAGAGAGGCAGACCACATCAGAGGCAGAAAGCCCTCGGTGGTCGTGGTTCGTGCTTGACATGCATGGCGGCTGGGTGTGCTGCCGTGGTCTGAACGATCTCGCTGCGCAGCATGTCCACGGGGTACAGGGACGCCATGCCGCAGACAACCACGCGTTGGTGATAATCTTCGGCAGCGTCCCGCATGCATGCGCGCCCGGGCCACGCGCACTGCAGGCGCATGGCGGGCGGCGCGCCTGCAGCGGCGCGGCCAGCGACGTGTGGTCCAGGAAGACCTCGTTCACCTGCGCGCTCGTGCAGGGCAGGCCGTCAGCGGGGCACACGGCAGGGCAGCATGCCGCGCAGGCGCAGCTCGTGCGCTCAACAAGGGTTCCTCCCTTCCATTGCGGATGCACGCCCAGGAACTGAAATGCGTGCACCACCGCGGAGCAGCGCGCTCGGACGCTGTGCACGCCCTGCGCCTGAAGGCAGGCAGGTCGCGCCTGGAAGTAGGTGCCATTGAGGGGGAAGCGCCCGCGCATCGCCGGCCGGCACGGCACCAGCAGGGCCAGCCGCAGCACCGTCACAGCAGGCCGCGCGCCGCCGCCGCCGCCGCCGCCGCCGCTCGTGGGCTCTTTTCCTGCCACAAGCGTGCCGGCCGCCGCTGGCGGCACGGGAGCGCCTTGGACCACGCCGCTGGAGCCGGCGCCGGCATGGGTCTCCATGCCGCCGCTGCCGCGTCCTTCCGGCAGCGCATCAGATCCTGCTGACAGATCACTGACGGGTGCCGCCTGCAGCTGTGCGCTAGAGGGGCTGCTGCTGCGCGAGCCGCCTGAGCTCTCTGCTGCTCCAGCAGCGGCCGCCGGGCGCCCACCCGGCACACCGCTCGCTGGCGCCTCGCCAGCAGGCTGGCCAGGCGGCTCAGCCGACTGCAGGGCCAAGCTCTGCAGGCTGCTGCAGTCAGGGGCCGCCCTGACTTTGGCCGGCCGTAGCTTGGCCGCAGCGCTGTCTGGCGCCCGCCCTTCAGGGGGCGTAGCGGGCGGGCGCTGCGCTGAGGCGACGGTCGCGGGAGCCTCTGCATATATGCCCACAGGCAGGGCAGTGGTCTCTGGGGGCATGACCGCGCCGGCGGCAGCTGCGGCGTCCGGCGCCGGAGGCCGCAGCACGGCCGGTGCGGCACCGGCGTCCCGCGCGGCGCCCGTGGCTGGCGCCGGTGAGCGGGCGCCTGAGCATGCGCGCGTGGGCTGCGACGCAGGCGCGGCGCCAGCACCTCCCGAAGCGGCTGCACCAGGGCTGCTCACCACAGGCGGCGGGCTCGGCGGGCGCGCGCATGCCCTCGCTGCCACTCCGCCACGGCCAGCCTCCCCCGGCAGACCAG
>JAABUV010003857.1_pt1 | contig 18608 bp, 21 predicted proteins | sample 5559971 | NCBI WGS metagenome assembly JAABUV01 (sample SAMN10711881, study PRJNA513362) | rock metagenome | isolation source: Antarctica rocks | place: Antarctica: Victoria Land, Knobhead nord | collected 2015-12-19
CGCCGCCTGCTCATCCGTTGGGAGAAGAAGGCGGACAACTACCTCGGCTTGGTGCACCTCGCCGCCGTCCTCATTGTGTATCGCAAACTCCGCCATGCCCACCTACTTTCCGGATAGGCTGTTAGGGTGCCGCGTGTTCGCGCTGTTCCTGGCCACGCGGGCGGCGACGACGGCGGCAGAGGTCAATCGCGACCCTGCGGGTGTGGAGCGCCCGTATCACGGCGAACGGACACGGACCTACCTGTCTATCTTCGGGCGGGTGGCCGTCACGCGCCCCTACTTCTATCGCACAGGGGTGGGCGGCGTGGCGCCGGTGGATGCACTGTTGAGCTTGCCGCCCACCGTGTGCTCGGACCTGGTGCGCGAAACGGCCGAGGAGTTGGGCGTGGAGGGGGTGTACCACAAGGGCTTGGGGGTGCTGCGCCGCCTGCTCGGGCTCCAGCTCTCCACGCGCACGCTCCAGGAGCAGGTGGGGGAAGACGCGCCGGAGGTGGAGGCGTTCTATGCCCAGCAGGGACCGCCGCCCCCGGCGGAGGACGCGCCGATCTTGGTCGTCCAGGCTGACGGCAAAGGGGTGCCGATCGTGCGCCCGCCCACCACGGCGGCCCCGGTTCGCCTGGGCAAGGGCCAGAAGCACGGCAGCAAGAAAGAAGCCACGCTGACCGCGATCTACACCATCGCCCCGACCGTGCGGACGCCGGAGGCGGTGGCCGCGCGCTTGTTCGCCACGGCGGGGACCGCAGCGGCCGACCACCCCGCGCGCACGGGCCCGCAGGGCAAGCGCCTGTGGGCGACGCTGACCGGCAAAGACGCCGCGTTGGCCGAGGCGGCCGGCCAGGTGGCGGCGCGCGAGGGGGGGCACCTCACCCACCGCGTCGCCCTGACCGACGGGTGTCAGGCGCTACAGGAGCGCGTGCAGCGCCAGTTCCCCACCTTCACGCTCGTGCTGGACCTGATCCACGCCACGGAGTACCTCTGGAAGGCGGCCACTGCCCTCCTCGGTGAAACCAATGGGCGGCGCACCGCCTGGGTCAAAGCGCGCACGCTACAGCTCCTGCATAGCCAGAGCGCCGCGGTCGTGGCCGATCTACGCCCGCTGGCCGAGACGCCCCGTCGTGCCCGCCGCGCGCGGACCGTACTCGCCGCGGTCGCCGCCTATCTGGAGCGCAACGCGCCCTACATGGACTATGCCGCCTACCTCGCGCGCGGCTGGCCGATCGCCACCGGCGTGATCGAGGGGGCCTGCCGCCACCTGGTCAAAGACCGCTGCGCGCTCTCCGGCATGCGCTGGACCATCGCCGGCGCCGAGGCCCTCCTGCATCTGCGCTGCGTGCACGAGAACGGCGACTGGGACGCCTATCACGCCTTCCGGCGCCGCCAGCGCCACCAGCGGCTCTACGCGCTGCCCTACCCCGACGACGCGGCGATCCCGCTCGACCTCCACGCTCTGGAGCCGCACGCCGACGTGCTGCCCGCGCTTGCTGCGTGAGGAGGCTTTCAACTCAGATGAAACACACCCGTATGATTTCAGCGTGGAACTGGGCGAAACGGGCTATGAAGGCGAGTTCCAGGTCGTCTCGTTCGAGTTCTTCGAGGATGCGCGGCTATGGACCGACCCTGGCCGATAACGGTCTGTAATCCATCAGGGCATTGGCGATATGCTGTTATGTATGCTGCGACAAGCGGCGATTTGTGACTACGCTGAGGAGCACGTTGTACTGCATCAATAGCCCACGAGTCCTTCAGGCGCTATCCCATGGCGGTTGTATGCAGCGTCGATCCGAGGCAGCTTGTCGCGAAGTCGTACGGCGCCCAGCGTTCCAGCCACCCACTGTAGGACGCGGCCCACTTCACGCGTACGGTCGCATAGCAGGCGTGGCTGTGGTGTGATCCGCCGGTCAGGACCTCGTAGCGCACCTTGTACGTCAGGAAGCCTCCGAACAGCCCTTGGCGGTACGGCCCGCTCACGCTCCAGCGATTCGTCACCGTCGCGTTCGCGGGTAACATGGCGGTCAGATCCGACGAGGTCACGGTCGGCGTTTTCCCCGTCCAGGCGCGGTCCGCGACGACGGCCATGGGGTTGACGTAGGCCAGCAGGAGGGTGGCGGCATAGGCCAGCGGGATGCCGAGGGCGCACCACAGCGCCCGCTGGCGCGCGACGCCTCGCGATAGGTACGAGGCGGGCACGGAGCGGACGTCGGCGACGACCGTGCCGGCGAGGTGGTCGCCAATGCGCTGCCGGCGCGACGAGAGCAGGATGACGATGCCCCGAGCCATATCGTGGAGTCCCAGGCTTCGATGGGACGCAACAGGTTGCGCACGATGACGGGCCAGAGCCCGACGCGCGCGCCGTCGACCCTGGTCACGCGCAACCCCGCCAGTCCCTTGCCGGGCGTCAGGCCGAATGCCGCCTCGCACACGATAAAGTAGGCCACGACGACTGGGGCGATGAGCGGCCAGAAGGGCGCCACCGGCTTGCCGAACAGGAGCTGTAGCACGGAATCGGAGTTGGACGCGGAACCAAACTGGCCAAGTGGTCCAATAGCGAGGTGCAGTGGTGTGAGCGGCCGGGCAATGGCGCCCGCGACGAGCGAGGCCAGGAAGCCGTCGAGGATGAACGCAAACAGGCGTCGTACCAGCACGCGCGTGTACGGCGCGCCATCCTCGTACAGCGTGCGGCCGGCCTCGTCCAAGATCGTCGCGGTGGCGGCCATCAGCGCATCTCGAGTATCAGCGTGTTAGGGTTCTCCAGGACCTGGGTGAGGCTGCCCAGGAAGCGCATGGCGAGTTCGCCGTCGATGAGGCGGTGGTCGGCGCTGAAGGAGAGCGGCAGGATCGGACGCGGCTCCACGCGGCCCTCCACGACCCAGGGGCGCTCCACGATGCGACCCAGCCCCAGGATGGCCGCTTCACCGGGGTTGATGAGGGGCGTAGCGAAGTAGCCGCCGACCGCGCCGAAGTTGCTGATGGTGAAGGTGCTGCCGCGCAGTTCGTCGATCGCCAGCTTGCGCGCGCGCCCCGCCTCGGCCAGCCGTCCCAACTCCCGTGCGATATCCAGCACGGTCAGCCGGTCGGCGTGGCGCAGCACCGGCACCAGCAGCCCGTCCGGTGTGGCCGTGGCGATGCCGATATGGTAGTGGCGCTTGAGCACGATCTCCTTGCTGGCGTCGTCGATTGACCCGTTGATGTAGGGATATTGGCGCAGCGTCTGCACCAGCGCCTTGACGATGAAGGGCAGGTAGGAGAACGCGACACCCTGCGCGTCGGCGGCGGGCTTGACCGCCCGGCGCAGCGCGACGAGCCCCGAGGCGTCAACCTCGACGAAGCAGGTGACCTGCGGCATGGTGCTGGTGGAGAGCAGCATGTTTTCGGCGATGCGTTTGCGCAGCCCTCGTAGCGGCAGACGCTCTTCGGCCGGACCCGTCTCTGCGTCGCCGGGCATCGTAACGCGCGGCGCCACGGCCGCCATGGGCGCGACGCCGCCAGCCGTTAAGGTGTCCTCATCCGTGCTGACAGACACAGCTGGCGCTTGCTCCCGCGCAGGGCTGACTGCTGACTGCTGATTGCTGATTGCTGGCGCAGCCATGCGCAGGTCCTCGGCCAGCACGCGTCCAGCGGGGCCGCTGCCGCGTACGGCGGCGATGTCGATGTCCAACTCGCGCGCCAGACGGCGCACCGCTGGGGTAGCCAGGGCGCGCCGCTGGGGGGCGATTGACGCCTCGGTCCAACGCCCCGATCCCGATTCGTCGTGATGGCCGTTCGCGCCATTGGCCCCTGGCGGTGTCGCGGCCGGCTCCGTCGCGCGCGCTGATGTCGTCGCCACGAGCTGGCTCTCCTCTTCGCGCGCCTGTACGTTTTGGCCCGAAGGCGCGGGCGCTAGCGCGGCAGGCGCGGGCGGCGGTGTGGGCGCGGCTGCCGGCGCCGTGGAGGCAGCGGCGGCAATCGGCGTGGATGCGGCGGGCGCCGCCGGCAACCCATCCTGACGACCGTCTTCAATGGTGAGCAGGAGCGTGTCGAGCGGCACGGTCTGGCCTTCCTCGACGTTGAGCGTGAGGATGGCCCCAGCGGCGGGCGAGGGGATCTCGACGACGGCCTTGTCGGTTTGCACTTCGGCAATGGCCTGATCAAGCGCGACCGTGTCGCCGGGCTTGACCAGCCAGCGCACCAACTCGGCCTCGACCATGCCCTCGCCCAGATCGGGCAGATGGAACTCTACAGCCATAATGTGGTCCTTATCACTCAAGCCTGCGACTGCGGTCGCATGGCAAACCACGAGCGCTGCGGCGCTGGGAGGATCTTCGTAGGGGCGTATTGCATACGCCCCATTTGCAAGACGAGCGTATTACATACGCCCCTACGATCGCACCAACCGACCGCAGTCGCCGTGGTCTGCCATGCGACCACAGTCGCAGGCCCGTGTTATCAGAAACTAAGAGTAGCGCGTGCGGCCTCGACGACGCGTGCGGGGGTCGGCGGGTAGTAGTCTTCGAGCATGGCTGGCGGGATGGGCACGTCGTAGCCGGTGACGCGCGCGACGGGCGCTTCCAGTGAGAGCAGCGCGCGGTCGTTGATTGTGGCTACGAGTTCGGCGCCGATACCAACCGTTCGGGGGCTCTCATGCACGATCACGGCACGGCCGGTCTTCTCGACCGAGCGCACGAGCGTGTCGGCGTCGAATGGAGCCAGCGTGCGCAGGTCGATTACCTCGGCCTCGACGCCCTCCTTGGATAACGTATCCGCGGCGGCCAACGCCACCGCGACCATGGCGCTCCAGGCCACCAGCGTGATATCTTTACCCCCGCGCACGATAGCCGCCTGACCGAGCGGCACGGTGTAGCGCTCCTCGGGGACCTCGACGCGGCCGGCGCGGTAGCCACGCAGCGGCTCCAGCACAATAACGGGATCGGGATCGTCGATGGCGGCGAGCAGCAGCCCCTTGGCGTCGTAGGGCGTCGATGGCGCGACAACCTTGAGGCCGGGTGTATGGACGAAATGGGCTTCGAGCGCGTCGCTGTGCAGCTCAGGGGCGCGTACGCCGACGCCGAAGGGGGCGCGCACGACCAGGGGGCAGGTGTAGCGGCCGCCCGAGCGCCAGCGTACGCGCGCGGCCTGCGTGAGCAGTTGCGAGAAGGCCTGGTAGGTGAAACCCAGGAACTGGATCTCGGCAACCGGGCGCATACCGTAGGTGGCGAGGCCAATGGCGGTCCCGATGATACCGGCCTCGGCCAGCGGCGTGTCCACGACACGATCATCGCCGAAGCGTCCAGCCAAGCCGTCCGTAGCGCGGAAGACACCGCCGTTGCGGCCGACATCTTCGCCCATGACCATGACGCGGTCGTCCTCGGCTAGCGCAAGCGCGAGGGCGTCGTTGACGGCCTCGACGAGGGTACGGCTAGCCATGTCGCGCCTCCTTGGCGCCGTTCGCGCCGCCGTTGTTATCAGCGTTGTTGTTCGCTAGATGCGCTAGCAACTCGGCCCGTTGCGCCTCGAGCGCGGGCGGGCGTTCGGCGTAGAGTTGGTCGAAGATGGCCTCTGGCGGGGGCGCGGGCTCGTCGAGGGCGGTCGTCACGGCGCGGGCCACGCGTTCGCGGGTCTCTTCCTCCAACGCCGTCTGCTTACCGTTGTCCCACAAGCTTTCGCGCTCCAGGTAGACGCGCAGCCGCGTCAGGGGGTCGCGCTTGTCCTGCCACTCCGACAGTTCGCCGGCTTCGCGGTAGCGCGTCGGGTCATCGGCGGTGGTGTGTGGGCCGATGCGATAAGTCTGCGCCTCGATCAGAGTTGGACCATCACCGGAGCGCGCGCGGTCCAGCGCCGCGCACGTAGCCCGGTACATGGCGATGACGTCGTTGCCGTCGACCAAGTGGCCGGGCATACCGTAAGCCGTCGCTTTTTGCGCGATGGTTTCGGCCGCTGTTTGGTGTGAGCGCGGCACCGAGATGGCCCAGCCGTTGTTCTGGCAGACCAGCACGAGCGGCGCCTTGAACACGCCGGCGAAGTTGGCTCCCTCATGGAAAGCGCCTTCTGAGGTGGCCCCGTCACCAAACAGGACGAGCGTGGCTGTCCCGGCGTGGCGCAGCTTCATACCCCAGGCAATGCCCATGGCGTGCGAGACTTGCTCGGCGATGCCAATTTGCTGCGGAATCACATTGACGTCGGGCGGGATCATGCCCCCTTTGGGGTGCCCGCGGAGCAGCAGGGCCAGGTTCTCGGGCGGCAGCCCATGCACGACGGTGGAGAGACCATCGCGGTAGGTGGGTACCAGCCAGTCATCCTGCCGTAGGGCGAGGCCACAGCCGACCTGTGCCGCCTCCTGGCCCGCGACGGGCGCATAGGTCGTGATGCGCCCTTGCCTTTGTAGAGAGAATAGCCGCGCGTCATAGGCGCGGCCGAAAAACATCCAGCGGTACATGTCGAGCAACAGGTCCGCCGGTTCCGCGATCCGCGCCCCTGGGCGGACCACGCCGTCCGGCCCCAATACGCCATTTGCCTCGTACGGCGCGACGGTTCGCGCCTGGTCAATCGTGCTGGTCATTGCTGTCCCCTCCTCGCGCCTCATCGCGCGTCTGTGACAAACCCTCTACCATGATAACGCGAGCGGCGCTTCCGTGTGACCTGACCTTGAAAATAACAATAGACTTTGTATTAAAAGCACTGCTGGGGTGTTCGCGCATTACCTTCGCCATGGCGCGCGACGGCGTGTTCCCACGGCCGTTGAGCCGGGTAGACGCCGTTACCGGCGCACCACGGACCGCGACCGTGGTGAGCGGCGTCGGGATGGCACTGGTCGCGTTGCCCGACTCGATGGGGTTGGCGACGGCCGTGGGCGGCTTCCTGTACGTGCTTCACTTCCTCTGGCCGCTGGTCATCTTGCTGGTGGTGCGGCGTCGGGGAACGACCAAAGCGGCGTTTCAAGCGCCACTGGCGACGGTGATGACGCCACTGGCGTTCGTGATGTGCCTGGCGCTGCTCGCGGCAAGTGGTCCCGTGGGTCTGCTAGGCGGGGGTGTCTGGTTGCTGGCGGGCGTGCTGGTTTATGGAACAAGCCAACTCGCGCCTCTTAGAAACAGCGCCGAGGATATCCTCCCACCTCATGTGAGAGGACATCCTCGGCGCCTCGACGCTGTACCAGATAAGGCCGACCCAGCAGTATTGTTCGTGATCTCAATACTTTAGATGTTTGGTAGGAGCCAGTCGACGGGGTTCTTGCCTGCATCGCACAAGGCGTTGTTGATGGCAGAGAACGGCCGGCTGCCGAAGAACCCTGCGTGGGCGGAGAGCGGCGACGGGTGCGCGGACTCGACGATGGTGTGTCGTCCCGTGTCAATTAGGGCGCGTTTTTTCCGCGCGAAAGCGCCCCACAGCACAAAGACGATGGGGTCTTCCCTGGCGGCGACCGCACGAATAATAGTGTCCGTGAAGATTTCCCAGCCCTTGCCGCGGTGCGAGGCGGGGCTGTGTGCGCGTACCGTGAGGACGCTGTTGAGAAGCAGGACGCCCTGCGCGGACCAGGGCGCGAGGTCGCCGTTGTTGGGGACGCGGCAGCCCAGGTCGTCGTGCAACTCCTTGAAGATGTTGACTAACGACGGCGGAGGCTTGACGCCCGGTCGGACCGAGAAGGCCAACCCGTGCGCCTGTCCCTCGTCGTGATAGGGGTCCTGCCCCAGGATCAACACCCGCGCGTCCGCGTAGGATGTGAGCCGGAGCGCGTTGAAGACGTCTGGCTCGGGCGGGTACACAGTATGAGTCTGGCGTTCGGCGGTCAGGAAGTCATGCAGTGTGTGGTAGTAGGGTTTAGTCAGCTCATCCCCGACGATGGGCCGCCATGACTTGGGTACTGTATCTGTTCCGTGCCGCGAGACCTGGGATTGCGACATAATTGCTCCTTCACAGATGAGGGTGCAAGCGGTGTGTGGCACATGATGTGCCGCTGTATCACACGATGATGATGATAGTGTAGAGGAAAAGAGCTATGAGCAACCGCGACCAACGCGACACGAGTAAGGAACCCGTGACCGACGAAACGGCGACACGCGACATTGGCGGCGCCTTCGGCGGGAGCGCCGGTACGATGGAGAGTAGAGAGGAGCACGAGGAATTCGAGGATCAGTCGGGCCTGACCAAGGTGCAAAACAGAGCCAACGTTCTCTCGCGGCCCCCGGCCAATCCGCGGGGCGGCGCCAGTGAGCCGCTAACGTATAGCCCGGACGCGGGGACGGGCATGCGGGGCGCGCCTATGTCTCAAACCGACACAAAGGATACGACAACGACCGATACGCGCCGGGCGGCGCGGGACGAAGATCAGGACATGGGCCATAACCACGCCGCCAACCCTACGCTGGATCGCGCGGCCGATCGCGACACTCCGCCCCAGCGCGGTTCCTCGGAGGCGAGTGACGCGTTTTAGCTAACCGCCACTAACGTGACGTTCGTGCGCGCGTAGGACACGGTCGACGACGAGCGCGAACGTGTCCCAGGAGAACTTGTCGCGCCATGGCGGCTCGACCCCATAATAGGGCAGCGCTGGGTTGGTCTGGAGGTACTCGTGCAGCATCACGCCATAGCGGAACTCCAAGGCCAGGCGCGCTTGCAGGCGGGCGAGGGCGCCCGGCATACCGTGCAGGCCCGCGGCTCCGATGGAGAGGGCGTCGTAGAGCAGCCATGACGCGCCGTTCTGATAGTCGCCTGGGACGCCGAATTTTACGGAGGATATGAGCCCCGCGCCATCCGCGGCGCGGGCGCCTGGCATGACGACGACGCGGAAGCCGGGCCCGAATGGGCTGAGATGGCGTAGGGTGCTCAACACCATCTTGTCGGACAGCATCGGGTAGTTGAACAGCCACTTGGAGAGGAATTCGCCCGTTAGAGCGCTGGCATCGCTGGCGGGGATGTTCTTGCTGAGCGTAAGGTATCCTCGCCGCGGGTTGAACATACCCCGGTAGGCGTTCTCCGCCTTGGCGATGTAGTGTGGCGGCAGCCGCAGGCCGAGGTATTTGGCGCAACGCATAGCGACGGCGAACAATCCCTGGTTGTAGGAGAGTGTGTCCGGGGCCTGTAGAGGATAGGCGTCCCACCAACTAGCGTATGTTCCGGCGGGAGATATGAAGCGGCCACCGTGGCTATGACGCAGCAGATAGGTCAGCGCCCGTTGGAGGAGGTACGACGGCGGCGCGCTGTGGTAGATCGCTTGGTTGCGCCAGGCCCAGATGAGCACGAGGGCGGCTGACTCGTCGTCATGATACTGTGGGGAGCGATAGGCGCTGACGAACCACGTTGGCGGTTCGCCGTCGGCGCGTTCGTTGGCGGCGAACATATCCAGCACATAGACGGAGAAGCGGCGGTTGTCCATGGTCTGGGCCACCCAGAATGAGTCGCGCAGGTAGGGATTATAGTACGCGGGGCTGGGATAGACGACGAGTTGGGGGCGGACGTAATTGCGCTGTAGCGTCGTGGCGATCGCGAGGCGCAGTTGTTGTTCGAGGATCGTGACAGGGAGCAGGGCCGCGCCGTGGGCGCTGCCGTGCGTCCTTCTGTCGTGCGCGCGCGCCACTGTCGCGCCGTGGGCCGCCGGCGTGGCGCCTCGTGAAGCAGGGACGATGACGAGCGCGAGGCTCAGGCAAACCGCGACGCCCCGTATCGCGCGTCCTCGGCGGCGTATCCGTGTTGGTCGCAGTGTGCTAATCCTCCTGTTCGCCTGTGCGCGATGTCTCCACCGGCGTCGTTCCGCTTGTTATGTCGGTACAAGATGGGACCACACGCTGCTGATAGTATCCGCTATGGGGGCTTGACGCAACAAGAAGGGCGATCCATGTGGGCGCGCCCAGTAGATACGCCGCGTGTTTCTGCTCGTCAATGTGAGCGTTGCCGCCACGTCAGCCGATGCGCGTCGCCACGATCACGGCCATCCTGGGGCTCGTCAAGACTTCCGTTTGACGCGGACGCCGGCGGTGAGTACAGGTAAGCTGTACGGATATAGTTGTAAGGGATGGGCAATGTCGACGGAGACCGTGAGTTATTCCGAGGCGCGTGACCACTTCGCGGAGTTGTGGGACCGCGCGGTCGAGAACAGGGAGACAATACGCCTCACTCGGCGGGGCGCTGCGCCGGTGGTGCGGCTGGCCGCCGCCGAGTACGAAAGGCTGCTGGAGACCGCACACCTGCTGCGCTCACCGGCGAACGCCGCGCGCTTGCTGAACGCGCTGGGGCGTGCGCGGGCCGGCGAGGATACCCCGCGGCCGCTGGACGAGTTACGCGCCGGGTTCGAACGTGGCGAAGGGGCATAAGGGCCGAGACCGGCCTACCGCCACTGCAGAGCGGCTAGCGGTCTTTCAGCCGGAGTTCAGACTGGCGTGTACGACAATACAGACTTTGACACTCCACACGACTGAAGCCGTGGGATTCTTGGCTCACCCAGCAGCCGTGTTCACCGGGGTTGCCCCCGGTGGATAGAGGGCAGACTGTCCCCAAGCGTTACGTTCGGCGTGCCCCGCCGTAGTTTCTTTCCATCGGCGCAAGGCTAGCGCCAGGATGTTGCGCGCCGCGTTGTGGTCCCGGTCAAGGGTGGTCTTGCAGCGCGGACACACATGTGTCCGCTCGCTCAACGCTTTCTTGACACGTTCCCCACATCTCGAACAATCTTGACTCGTGTAGTGCGGCGGCACGGCTACGACGACCTTGCCGTACACCTGGGCCAGATAGTCCAGCCATGACACGAACGTCCGCCAGCCCGCATCGCTGATACTCTTGGCGAGATGGCGGTTCTTGACCATATTCCGCACCCTCAGGTCTTCGTAAGCGATCACGTCGTTGGACATGACCAGCGCCCGCGCCGTCTTCACGGCGAAGTCTTTACGCTTTGCGCACGCACTTGTTCCGGATGAATTGCATGGTACGGATGGCTTCATCGAGCGCGGTGTATTGGCTGGCCGCCCCCGCGAGCTTGAACTCTAGCACGATCATGTATCGAGTATACTCTACGTTAAGGGGTGACTATACCATGTAAGCAAAGGACACAGAGCGTTTTCATCCCACGACTGAGGCTGTGGGTTTTCTCGGTGGGGTTCTATAACATATCCATCGTGTTGGGATGAAGAGCCTGGTTGATTGGTATTGGTAAGGACGTCCACGACGCTATGACGACGCTCACTGTCTATTACGACTATACCGACCCCTGGAGCTATATCGCGGTGTTCCGGGCCGATTGGCTGCGCGCGCAGGTTCCCGATCTGGAGGTGCGCTGGTGGCCTTTCGAGGTGCGGCCTGAGTTGCCGCCGCGTGGCGCGCGCCCCCAGAACCCCGCGTTCCTGCGCCGCAAGCACCAATACGACATCGATGAACTGACGCGTGAGCTTGGCGTCAAGATTCATGTGCCCTACGACCGTGTCACCAACTCGCGCCTGGCGCTGGCGGGCAGTCTCTTCGCGCGCGACGCCGAGCGCACGCGGCAGTCCAACTGGGTCGGGCAGGAGGGGAGCGCCAACCTGTTTGACGCGTACCACCGCGCTATTTTCCGGGGCTTCTTCGAGCAGCAGCGTGACATTGGGTCGCTCGATACCATTGTCGCCATCGGTGGCGAGAGCGGCCTTGATGAGGGCGAGCTGCGCGCCGCGTTGGAGGAGCGCCGCTACGCGGATGAGGTGGCGCGGCTACGCGCCGAGGCCGAAGAGTTCGGCGTCATGGCCGTCCCGACCTTCGTCGCCAACAACCAGGGCGCCGTCGGCATCGTCGCCAAGGAGCGGCTGCTGCGTGTCGTCACCACCTCGTCGCCGCCGGTGGTTATGCCTGAAGCTGGCGCGCCGTAGTCAACGGCGTGGCCTGCGACTGCGGTCGCATGGCAGACCACGACCGACTGCGGTCGGGCGCCTCCAGCACCGCAGTGTCTGTCGTTTGCCATCGGGGTCCCCACCGCAGTGGGATCGGGGTCCCCACCGCAGTGGGGAGGCAGTCGCAGGCGTATGGAGATGAGATATGGAGCAGCAACGGCTTGCCGGGCAGGTCGCCCTGGTGACCGGCGGGGGACGTGGCGTGGGGCGCGCCGTTTGCCTGGCGCTGGCGCGTGAGGGTGCGCGTGTCGCTCCCTTCTCACGGCGTGCCGACGAGGTCGCCGCGACCGTGGACATGGCGCGGGCGCTGGGCGGCGAGGGTTTGCCACTCTCCGGCGATGTCGGCGACTACGCCGCCGTGGAGGCCGAGGTCGCCACGCTGCTGCGCCTGTGGGGGCGGCTCGACATCGTCGTCAACAACGCGGGTATGGTCGCGCCGATCAAGCGCCTGTGGGAGGCCGACCCGGCGGCGTGGCAGCGCAACATCACAACCAACCTCGTCGGCGCGTTCAACGTCTGCCGCGCCGCGCTGCCGCACATGCTGGAGCGCGGCAGCGGCTGCATCATCAACGTGTCGAGCGGGGCCGCCCGCGGCCCCGTCGCGGGGTGGAGCGCCTACTGCGCCGCCAAGGCCGGTTTGGACCACCTGACGCGCGTGCTGATCGCCGAGGTCGAGGAGTATGGCGTGCACGTCAACGTCGTCTACCCCGGCGTCATCGATACGCGTATGCAGGCGGAAATTCGCGATGCTGGCGAAAAGAGCTTTGGGCGCGAGAATCTGGCGCGCTTTCGGGGCTACAAAGAGCAAGGCGTGCTGCGTGCGCCCGAGGAACCGGCCGCGCTAATCACCTGGGTCGCGGCGAGCCCGGATGTGCGCGGCGAGTTCCTGAGCATCGACGATCCCGCCACGATGCAACGCGCCGGGTTGCCTCCCGGCACGCTGCGAGGTTAAGCCTTCCCTGGGACCGCCGGCGTCCCGCTGGCAAACGCTGGCCGGCGAGATGCCAGCGGTCCCAGGGGGTAGCTCCAGCGAACGATCTAGCCAACGTCTATTTAGCTGCTAGATTTCCCTTGTGGCGTTTAGGCGTCGCCCATCATGAGGCCCTCGATGCTATGCGCCTGGACGATTGGCTCCAGCGTATCTACCACCCGGCAGGTCAAATGCTGGCGCAACGACCCCGGCAGCGTCTCGTAAAAGGCGCGGCTAAACTGTAGATCGTGCCGCTCCGCGTTGATCGCCCCCGGCGCGTCTACCCCCAGCACCAGCGCAGGACGCCGTTTGTCCGACTGATTCTTTGTGCCACGGTGGATGGTGAGCGCCGACCGCGCTGAGATGTCGCCCATTCGGGGCATCTTGCGCTGTGCGCGCTCGTCGTAGCGCCCATAGAAGGTCTTGGGCGGGAACATGCCGTGCTCGAACGCGCTCGGGTCGTCCCATTGTGTGCCCGGCGCTATCTCGAACGGGCCCATATCCTCATACACATCGACGGTGGTGAGGTTGAACGCCAGCGAGTTCAGGCGCCGGCCGGTCAGCGTGTCCTCGGGCGCCGGGAAGTCGCGGTGCCAGGGCTGATCGACCGCGCCGGGCAGCGGCACGTCGAAGCCGATCTCCACGATTTTGTACTCAGGGCCAAGTACAGCCTCACTGACGGCGACGACCCAGGGGTGCGTGGCGAGGTCGACGAAACCGCGGATCTCCTCGGGGTGGATCTCGACATAGTAGCGCTTGGGTCCGCGGCCGACGGCGCCACCCGGCCGCGCGAGGGCGTCCCGGAAGAGGGCGTCGATATCTTCATCGAGGGCTTGCGCCCACGCGCGGTCGAAGGCCCCTTTGAGGCCGATGATGCCGTCTCCGTAGATGCCGCCCATGATGGTGGCCGTGTCGAACTGTGCGGCTTGCGCCTGCGGAGTCGTGGTCATGGTAGTCAAGTCACCATCCTCCTCGATTTTGATAATACGCGCCGGACGGGCCAACACGCATATTACACATCACGCCCGCCAATGTCGCGCCGGTTCACCACGCGGCGGGTTACGCGGCTTCGATAGTACTGGTGAGCCCATACGTCTGCTCGAAGCGCTCGCGATAATATTCGGCCTGCTCTTTTGGGCAGATGGCGGCGATCCCGTGGCCCGTCGTGTCGACGAGCGTGGCGATCTCCCATCCATCGGCGAGGCTTTTGCCAGGTACCGTGCGATGCACCGCGACGGCCACCTCCAGATAGGTGTGGATCGGGTCGTCGTGGATGATGACGTGGTACGGCCGCAGCGCCCTGACCCGTACCTGCTCGTCGAGCGCGGGATCTTGCGTCGCCGTGGACATCATGCCTCCTCTTGAACCTTTGACGCGCCCTCATACTGTAGCATAGCCTATCCCCGTGGATGATGAGGTCGAACGATCAGCAGTCCCTACAAAGCCTTATAGTACCGAACTAAAGGTAAAGCAGTATACCCGGCCTTCTCATACGATCTTCTGGCCGGTGCGTGACCTGGATCTTCACCTGTACCGACGACAGCCAATGTGATCCCGCTTTCCTTCATCTTTTCAAGGACGAAGGTGTTCAATGCTGTGCCTATGCCGTGGTTTTGATAGTCAGGATGCACGGCAAGCAATTCAACTTCTCCGGTTTGATCATCACTATTCAATGCATAGGCGATAAATCCAGCGACTGTTTCATCTAGTTGTGCAACAAAAACGGTGAATCTGTCATCGTCTTTGCATACTCTTTCGACCACCTCTCTTTGCTGTTTCTGCCAATCCGGATAAAGTGCTGTATAGATTTGGGCGCCGAGTACCTGCTTAAATGACGTGAAGACGGGCGCCCATGCTAGGAGTGATAACTGAATCACGCCTTCGATATCGTGGTGGGAAACAGGCCGGATCTGTAGTTTCATAACAAGCCTTTGATCCTGCTACGCCAATTATAAATCGCGCTCCGTTCGGATGCCCTGGCGTTGGATCTCGGCGTCCAGCTGTGTCCGTTGCTCCTGTGTGGCGACTCCGATCGCGGATGGATACGCTTGAGCTACAAAGTTTTGCCGGCTATCGCGGCGCAGCAGCGGCAAGACGGCCGCTGTAAACTCCTCAAGAATTGTGGTGGCCGCCAGGGACGTTAGGTAGGCCGCCATATAAACCTGCTCATCGACCGGGATCATCCAACTACCGATCTCGTCACCAAACACGATCTCATCGCCCTGATCGAGCGCGTCGATCAACTCGAATAGAATCTCGAAGCAGGCGACCGCGTGCTCATGCACGCCCCGCATGGTGAGCTGGCGACTCGCCGTGAGCAGATTGCCGAGCCGGCCGAACCACTCCTTGGTCTCCTCAGGGATGTGCCTGTAATTCCGCGAGTTGATAGCGAACGGCCCGTAGTACACGCCAGCCAGCGACTCGCTGTGGAAGAGCTTTATCTCATCCAGCAGCGTTTCCCCATCGACCGGCGCTGGCGGCAGCGCCTCGGCGTACGGCCCAAAGACAGCGTCGCGCTGGTCATAGGTCATCTCATCGTATACCACACTCAAAACAGCGAGTAGCAGTGACGTGTCTCGCGTTGACAGGTCGTGGAACAGGCGTGCTTTGTCCATGCTTTACTCTCCATTAGCAAAGACGAGTCTCTCACGTTCAACGCGGTGGGTCATACTCCTATGGTAGCGCACCCAGCGTATGCCTATCAGATATGCTACGGACATGACCATTCAATCCGCTCTTTCGCGCGAGACACTGCGCGACGCTCACGACGCCGCGCGCGGGCTGGCCCTCTTGCGCGGCGTCCTCGACGATGACGCCGGCCGCGCTGTGCTAGCCCTGCTTGCCGCGCTGACGATGTCCGAACCCGACGCGGTGGCCGTCGCCGACGCCTACACCAATGCTTTCCGCACCCTGGCCGTGGCGGCGAACGACGATCCACTCGCCGATTTGCCCGACGCCTGGCAGTCCCACCTCGTTGCGCGTCTACTAGATAACGACAACCCGTGGAGCGCCCAAGCCGAGACAGCGCGCGCCAGGGGCGTTCGCTCATCGGAGTCCGCCGCCGATGCCATCGCGCCAGGGCTGCGGGCGGCGGCGCGCCAAGAGTTGCGGGCGTTGCGCCTGCTCTACGACCTCGACGGCGCGATCCTCTGTGACTTTGCACGAAAGGCTGTCGAGGGAACTATGCCGGCCCTACGTGACGCATGGACTCCATGGCGCGAACTGTCGCCGCCCTTCTATGCACATAACTACTTGGACCCACGATCCGCGATGGCGCGACGCCTGATCGACACGTCTGATTGGGCGGATCTGGTCGACGACCTCACGGCCCATTGGGCGCGCCATGGCACGGGCATGCCGGCGCGCTACCATGTGTTGCGCTGGGAAAGGCGCGGCGCGAACGGAACGAGTGGAGCAAGTGGGCATGGGTTGCGGCCTATCGCACACCCCGATCCTGCACGGCTCGACGGGCTGATTGGGTACGAGCGTGAGCAACGGCTGCTGGCATCTAATATCGAGCGTTTCCTAACCGGCTTGCCCGCGCAACATGCCCTCTTGTACGGACCGCCCGGTACCGGCAAGTCGTCGACGGTCAAAGCGCTCGCCAACCATTACGCCCCACGCGGGCTGCGCCTGGTCGAGCTGCGTAAAGGCGATATCGAAGACCTGCCGGCCGTCGCGGCGGCGGTACGCGGGCGCGCGCCGCATTTTCTTATCTATGTCGACGACCTCTCCTTCGAGGAGCACGAGACCGCGTACAAGGCGCTCAAAGCGCTGCTCGAAGGGACGGCGGAGGCGCGGCCGGACAACCTGATCCTCTACGCCACTACTAACCGCCGCAACTTGGTCCGCGAAACGTTCGCTGAGCGCGGCGCGCCGGGCGACGACCCTCATGGGCGCGATACGATGGGTGAGAAGATCTCGCTGGCCGCGCGCTTCGGGTTGCGCGTGACCTTCGCCGCCCCCGACCAGGAGCGCTATGTGGCTATCGCCACGGCGCTGGCGCGCGGGCGTGGGCTTACCTCGCTGGATATCCCGGACGACGAGTTGCGCCGCCGCGCCCTGCTGTGGGAGCGCCAACATCCTGGACGATCGGGGCGTACCGCGCGCCAATTCGTCGACGACCTGGAGGCCGAGCAACGCAGCCTATAGCGGGGTCTGACAATCATTGGAACAGAAATGTACGGTAAGGCTCGCTACGAGGCGTCGGGCGCATCGTCGTCGATTGCGCGCGGATCGCGCAGCGGGCGGAAGGCGCCCCGTGCGATGCTATCGGGGAGCGCGAACTCGTAGCGCCCCAACATGTTGACGTGACTGTAGCCGAGCGGGGAGAGGCGCGCCACGTCCTCGTCCCGGACCTCCAGCCCTTGTTCCCGCATCTGCGCCAGCGCCAGGTCGCTGTATCGTGTGGTACCTGTTAGCTCGGATATCCTGGTGCACAACTGCTTCCCTTACCCATCGTGACGTGTTAGCGTGGGCCTCATAGAGCCGACGTCGTCGTGCTGCCCGCCGGACATGCATCCCGATGCCGAGAGGAGCGAGCGTATGCACCCGATCAAGTGGCAGTATTACCCAGGCGTCGCGGAGCATCCGACTGCCCGCGCGTTTGTCGAATCCCAGGCGCGGCGGCAGAAGAGCCCGAAGACGGTCGACGCATACGCCCGCAATCTCGAGGATCTGCTGCGGGCGTTCGCCGGCGCCGATCCCAACCGTTTCGTTGAAGCGAGTCTCGACGACATTGATGCCTACATCGACGGGTTGTCCACACGCGCGCCGCGAACGCCCGGCAACAAGGCCAACATCACGCGCATCACGGGGACGAAATTGTCGCCCGCCACCATCCAGCAACGCATCGTGACCGCTCGTCTTTTCTTCGACTTCTGTATCGTCCGTGGCTTCCGCGCCGACACGCAGAACCCCGTGCCACACGGGAGCCGCAGGTACGGAGGCGAGCGGCCACGACGCGGACCCTTCGTCCGGCGCCAACGGCTGGCGTGGATACCGCCCGATGACGTGTGGGAGCGTATCGTGACGCACATCGTGCAGCGCGAGAGTCTGCGTGATCAGGTGTTGGTGCTGCTGGCCTACGACGGGGCGCTGCGGCGCCAGGAGTTGCTCGGCCTCCGGCGCGACGATATCGACCTGGAGGCTGGGCTCGTGACGGTGCGGTCGGAGCTGTCCAAGACCGGGCTGCGCCGGACGGTTACCTTCTCCGCGGCGACGGGCGCCTTGCTCACGCGATACCTGCGCCAGGATCGGGCACATCTCCTGGCCGCGTTCGGTGGCGAGGTCGACGGCCCGTTGTTCCTCTCCGAATCGCAGCGCAACCCGGGCGCGCCCCTGGCCATCGGCGCCTTCAATGATGTCATCGCGCGCATCCGGCGGCGACTCGAGTTGCCGCAACTCACGCCGCACACCTTGCGGCATCTGCGCCTCACCGTCCTCCAGCGCTGCGGCGTCGATCTGCAGGACATCGCGCTGTACGCGGGGCACGCCAGCGTCGCCTCGACGCAAGTGTACGTCCATCTGGCGCCGACGCACCTGGCTACGCTGCTCGGCGCCGCCCTCGCCCCGTATGACCGGCGTATGCGACAGATCATCGACGAGGCGAGCGATGGCGCCTAACCACCCCGTTGCTGTCCCCGCGTCGGACCTGGTCTGGCGCATGCCGCTCGTCCCCGAGGATTACGATCCAGGGTCTGTGAAAAGTCGGTCGTAGAGGGGGATGGCCGCCCAATGGTAGGGTAAGGGTGTTGAACCAACCAGACCATCACGAGGAGACCATCCCCTATGCAGGATACGCCCGTGCCGTCCTTTTT
>JAABUV010003858.1_pt1 | contig 18607 bp, 3 predicted proteins | sample 5559971 | NCBI WGS metagenome assembly JAABUV01 (sample SAMN10711881, study PRJNA513362) | rock metagenome | isolation source: Antarctica rocks | place: Antarctica: Victoria Land, Knobhead nord | collected 2015-12-19
ATTATAATTAGACTTAAATTTACCTTATAACTATTATTACTTACTAATAAATAAAAGAACTATACTTTTAAGTATACTTTTCCTAAGTAAAAATCTTGAATTTTTATAGGTATTTTCTAGTTTATAATAAAATAGTAGTAACCTCCTTTTTAATAATTACTTTAATTAATTAAAATTATATTTATTAATTATAATTATTAAGTACTATCTTTAAGTAGATTAATAATAGGAAGGGGTCTATTATTAATAGGTCTCTTATTAGCTATATAGGGTCTCTCCTAAGCCGTACCCTTTATAGCGGGAGACTTCCAGTAGTAGCCCCCGTAGAAGCCCCTATAGAAGCCCCTACAGAAGTTGAATTTTACCCCTAATTTTCTTATTCCTTATGATGATAGCGACGCTCGGGAGGTCTATATAGGAGATCTCTAGGCCGGCCTATACCCTGGGGACGGAGGTGCCGGAAGCTGACTTACGGGGCTGCTGCGGGGTTTGCTACGCGGAGTCTCAGGCTTTAAGGGCGGCGATGGGGCTGATGCGCCCAGCGTCCGAGGTGCGCAAGTCCCCGGTGTGGTATTTTTGAAATATGGCATTTTTGAAAATATTCCAGAAAAGTGGCTTATTTTTGTAACTTGCCGACACGACTATCCTACTGTACCCTTTCTGAGCGCGTCTAAGAACCACGTGACCCATCTAGAGAGGGGATACTTAGTAACTGTTGATCGAAGTCGCCATCTGGCTCTACTATCACTCCTGTGTAGACTGTCAAGTTCAGACTGGGATTGCCCGTCATTGTGTAGTCGCCTTGTCAACAAAACCGCGGCCTCCGCAATCACTTATCCTATGGAGTAGGCAAATCCCTAGTCTACCGGTCTCCTTACTTACCCTATTAAAAGCTATGCGAACAGGTGGATTCCACGACCCTCACTGAAGATTCCCACTTCGGCTGATGGGTATATAATAGGTACGGACAGGTACTGATGACCTCTAGACTCCACGAGCTAATGGGGTTGAGCATACTACATCATGGTTTGGCCGAAGTAGTATTTCAATGGCGATAACAGGATCGTATTCGGTTCTCAGCTCTTCGTTCGCCGATTTCAGTATCAAAATATCGACAAGATCTCTAGCGGTCCTCCAGGCTTACTAGCTGGCAGGAGGCTATTGGCAGATTACATACTTGAAGTGCCAACACGACGGTGTCTCTTGTTTTCTTCAACCATCAAAGAAGCATAAAAAGTTCCGTTGAGCTCATAATATGAGCCCGATTGGAGGTGGCCATCTGTTTTTCCCACACAGTTTAGGGAAGTCAGATACTCGCAGGTTTGGTTTCTTCACGCTCTGCCACCGATCAACAATAATCACAATGGAGAAGTCTTCAATTGGTAAATACGCATTGGCTACCCTGGTTTGCGCTCGGCTTGGTCTTTCGTGTCATTTGATGCTGAGCTTTTGTCTCATGCCACCATGCAATCAGACACATAGCTGTCGACCAAAGTCCTTTGCCGGCAAGTGTGAAAGCCTGCCCGAGCTCCAGATAGTACCTTGGATTCATGCTGGAGCTCGATTTTCCTTCGCGGCTTAATCGAATTACCATTACATTTATCGCTACTGTACTTGTCGATCTTTCGTTGTGCTCAAGGGTCACGAAACATATATTGCTGTTTTCTGGCGTCACGCGACATCTCCAACACAAAGCAGCTTTGATGCTCTCGTTGGGGAAACCTATTAATGCTGAGCAGGTTCACGACAAGCGCAGGTCGGCAATGTGTGACTTGAGCCGTTGACTGGTCCCCAAACTCAACATCTACCGAAAGGCAACTGATGATTGGTCGTCTCTGAACCTTTGGGGTAGAACGCGACTCCTACCGCTTGTCGGGTGTTGTAAAACGCGCTCCTAACATCTCGCCGAATCAGTGTAGAGCAATATTTGCGAATGTCGCCTCGCAGTCTCATTAGCCGCTGAACCGCAGAGAGTTATTGAAGATGTTGCAATTGCAGGGTAAGGTAATGACTTGGGGGTATTTCCTATAGCTTTCACGTTCCTGCTGTTGTTTGATTCCCTGGCTCTATCCCCTTAGCAAATTCTCTATCATCTCACTATGGCTCCTGCCATTCATCTCCAACGGGCTCCATTACAACGCTTCTTACTTCTCTCTCTACTAGCCTTCTACGTCGATATATCGACTACCGCTACGATTCCCACAGGACAATCTCTGACCGCGCCGGTCAATTCCACCTCTTCCACGATCGCACTCCATAATGAGGAAGAGCACTATTACTGTAGCAGACAGGAAGAATTCCTGACTCATGCATTCGAGGGAAAAGATTGTTTAGTAGCAATAGAGAAGATGCGCCATGTCGAAGAGACTGAGCACAAAAAGCACCTTTTCGAGTTTCGTGAGCCTCCGTCGCATCACGAATATCCTTATGAGACTGAAAAGATGCCGCGCAAATATGTATCTGGTAGGTTTTGCTGGAGGAGAACTCCAGCAAAAGTTTTCGTTTTGGTTGACTGATCTTTCAACAAGGCACATGCATGGTTGAACTGGTGATGATGCGGAACCCAGCTCTAGAAGGCGTATGACTGAATGACACCTGCCCTTGAAATGGGTTTCACTGACAGGTCTTCTAGGTTGAGGGTCTTGGCCTTCTAGATGATTATAAGGAGGCTGACGTAGCTTCTTATTATGATATATGGCATCAAGCATACAAGCTTGCAAAAACTTGTCTGTTGAACTTTGGTATACCAGGACTCATCACCACTGGTAAGTACCATCGTGAGATCTCCCGTACTTGCTAGTAGTTTTGACTGGCTTCGCTCATTTGACACAATGGGGTATCGTAGGTCACTCGAATAGCATCGGCATTTTTCTTTGGGCTGTCGATTCTACCATGGCCCAACGGATCCCTGCTTATGAGCCAGAATATCCAACAACACAATCATAGCTCGCTATGTCATTCTAAAGCGGACAACGCCAAACGAAGCAGGGACTGGCTGGTCATCAACACAGCTCAGTGAGTCAAGGCTCGGAGGAAGCAAGTCGGTTGAGGTGGTTGATGAATTCGGGATCAATCGACGTGATCAAATTATTGGTTGTCTGTATATCTGATGAATAAGAGCTCGGATGAAGAGCAGTGATTTTGATGTGGGCGATACCGCGTTTCCGGAATGAATCCATTGTCATGCATCTCGCTATATTGACTCATTAGCATATAAATTAGTACTCCTATTGAAGAAGCTACGTCACTGACAAAGCCGTGTCTATATCCACGACTTTGGATTCCGTGTTCGTAAGGTTATTTGCAAGATTCCTCGATCCATATTGCTCCCTACAATATGTCCTTGAATATATGAAAACCGCCATTCAGAGTCGGTAAGTTCGTGGCTGATAAGATAAGCTCGGTGTCGACTAGGTTTCTAAAGTCGCCTGGAATATGTTACTTTGCAGATGCGCGGACCCTAAATGGGTATCTATGACCAATGCTTCGCCGAACGAAAGAACGTTCGAAAGCCGTCAAGTTTGTCACTTGGTATATATCAAGCCATCTATGCACAGATTCCGTTAGAGATACCTTCGGCGTCAATATCTGCATTTTTGCCGATGTACTTACTAAGAGTTGCAGATAGATTCCTTGTGCGACTCTGAGTGAAAAGAGAAAAGGAAACAATACCCCCATTGGATCAGCGCCGGTGGGAACTGACCCTATTCTAACTTCTAATTCTTCTAGCAGACGGGAAGTAGTCCGTAGGCCACTGAAACAGAGCCATCATCGCAATTGTTGTGCAGTAGATAGGTTTTGTAGTCCCGATTTTAAGCGATTATTTAATATTATTTAATAGTTAATAGCTATATTAGGCTATAGTATTTACTAATTATATAGATTATTAAGTTAGTAATTTAATATAAATAATAGCCTAATTAGGCTATTATTCTAATATCCTTTATAATTAATCTATTACTTACTTATATTTATATCTATTCTATCCCTCTTATAACCTTCCTCTACTATTACTAATAGTTATTATATACCTCTTAAGCGTATTTTAAAGTCTTTTAAGAATATCCGAGGTACTAGTACCTTTACTATTACTATTACCAGTACGCTAGATCCTCCTTTTATATCCTTATAATTAAAGATCTTAATATAATATAATAAATATATCATTAATAGGAAGATATTATTACTAGCCTTTATATAAATATACCTCTTATACCCTAGGAACCTCTTAATAATAATAATATCCTTCTCTTATATTCCTCCTAACTTACCTTATAGAAGTCCCCTTATAAAGAGAAAGGTTATAAGAAAGCTAGGCTATATAATATAAAGCTATTATAGTATTTAAGGAGGTATAAGAGAAGGGGGACTAGGAGCTTAAATATCTTATAATTAAATAGTTATAATAAGAAGTATAAGAGAGGTAGGTAGAAGGGATAAAATACATATAAAGGAATACTTCTTAATATTAAAGAGATAATAATATTTATTAATTATATACTTATTAAAGTAGGTATATATAAACTTTCTAGTATAAATTTATAATAAAAGGATATATAATAGGACTTTAAGATATATATCTACTATTCCTACTCTTAGAATAGTTATTAATAAAAGGTAGTAGTACTACTTAAATAGTATAAGTATAAGAAGGAATATAAAAGAAGATCTAAGTATATAATAACTAATAATAACCTTATATAAATATTAAATTAATAGTAACTAATAACTAATAAAGTTTAAGCTAGAAAATATAAAAAGAAGTAAGATATAAAAGATAAAAAGGAGAAAATATAAGATTATAATACTAGATAAGATATACTCTCTACTTACTAAGGTAAAAAGGTTATAAGGGAAATAGAAAATACTAGTTCTAATAAAATTCCTTTTTATAAAGAAAATAAAAAATAAGACTCCTCTTTAAAAGGCTTATATATCTTACTCTTATTTATAATAATATTACTATTACCCTCTAGTATAAGTATTATATTAAAAGGTTCCCCCTACTAGTAGTAAAGCCTAAGTCCTTAATATTAAAGTAATACTAGCTACTAAAGTAGTATTAATATTAGGAGTAATCTTAAGGATAAAACTAACTCTACTAATAGTATTATCTATTAGTTATAATAACTATAATAGTAGAATAAAAAAAAGAATAAGGGGATAAAATTATAAAAGGATAGGTAAAAACTTAAATAAATATAAAGGTCTTATCTAACTTAAGATATAACTACTATTTTAATTAATTTTATAAAGTAAAGTTTAAAATTCTTTAAATCTTATAATATAATAACTCTAATAATAATATTTATAAATATTTATTAAGATATCTTAATATATCTAGCTAGTATAATATAGCTTACTAGTAATATCCTAGTAGTATTAGTTTAGCTTCTTATTATCCTAATAGATATCCTTTTATCTAGATATCTAAGAGGCTAGGTAACTTCTTTAAGGGGTATTTAAATAGTCCTCCCTCTACCTTCTTAGAAGGTAGAGATTAGTTCTTTTATAATTATAAAGTTATTAGAGTATTAAGTCTACCTTTATAATACTACCTACTTACTAGTAGTTTATACTATCTATTTTAGCCCTTAGGAACTAGCCTTCTAGTCTAGTTCCTAATAATTCTAATCTCTCTACCTTTAAAGGGGGATAATCTAGATTATAATAGTATAATAATATAAAGATATCTAATACTAAATAAGATAAAAATATATTAGAAGTCTAGTATAATAAAATTAATATAATATTAGAGTCTAATATAAGAGATATTAAAGTAAGAAATAATATAATTAATAATAAAATTTCTAATAAAACCCTTACTAGTATTATTATACTTAATAAACTTATTACTACTATTAAAGTTAAAGAAGAGTAGTTAATAAAAGAAAGAAAGCTTTAAGGTATCTAAAAAAGAGTAGCTTAATTATAAATAGAAGTAGAAGTAATTATACTAAATCTATATTAAATTATTAATAAATTATTAGGCGGGATATAATAAAAGTTAAGACTAGGCTTAATAAAGAATTAATACCCTCTAGATTAGGGTATTAATATATAAGGTATATTAGACCTTAAGGTAGGCTTTATCTTTAGTAGTTTTACCCTAAGTTAGTCTATTAGAGGCTAGTTAAAAGAACCTAGTAATTAATACCCTAGGAGTTACTTAAAACTTAAAGACTTACCCTTTTATAAGGGGAAGAATATATATAAGTATAAAAAATAGTATTATATTATAAATATTATATTTTAATTAATACCTAATAAATTCTTAATTAAGTTTATAAAGGTTACTTAGGTTATATAATTCTTAGAAGGTAAACCTACTAAGTTATAAAATTATTATAAAAAGTTATTATTAAAAAGAGTAATTACTTAGGAGTACTTTACTTAATACTTATTAAACTTTATTAAGGACCTAATAGACTACTAGCTTTATAATATATAATTATACTTAGATTTATAATAAAACCCTAACTAATTAATATAAAGCTTTAATATATATTTAAATAGGATTAAATTATAAATCCCTCTTTTTTTAAAGGAATATTAATAGATTAACTTCTTTATAAAGTTATACCTAGACCTTTAAAAGGCCCTTATAAACTATTAAGACCTCCTTATAATTAAAGAAAGCCTAATTACCCTTACTACTTATTAAAGAATAACTAATAGTATTATACTAGAATAATAATAGGTAATAATTATATTACTAAAAAAGGGGATTATTCTAATAAGTAAAATAAAGATTAGAAGAGGGAAGGAAGTTAAAATAAGGGTATTAATCCTTTTATAAAAGTAGGAAGTATTTAACCTATTAATAGTTATAATAAATTATTAAATATTAAGGAAGGGTTAATATATTTTAATTATAAAAAGAAGGGCTATTATAATAAGGACTATTATAAGTCTAAGATACCTAGGAACCTAAATATAATACCTATTAATACTATTAGGAAAGGGACTATTAAATTAAAAAAAGGAAGCGCGCCTCTATTAAGACCTTAATACTAAGGCGCTTACTTATTAAAAGGGATTTATTATTAATTTATAATATTAATATTAATAGTTTTATTAATATATAAGGTATATAAGATTATATAGACTTTTTAATAAATATAAGAGTAGAGATTAATATTATCTCCTAAAACTTTATTAAGTAATATAACCTAAAACCCCTAGAGGGCTATTAGCTACTAATTCTTAAATAGATAAATAATTAATTAGTCTATTATTATAATATATACTAAGTAGAGTACTATCCTATTAATAGTTAGGGATAGCTAGGTTAATATACTAGTATATTCTATATAATTAAGAAGAAGGGGTTATTAATTATTCTTAGTATACCTACCTTATTAGAAGCTAGGGTATAAGTAGATCTAAGGAGTTAAAAGTAGTAATTTCTACTAGACTCTATTAATATATCTATCCTAGAGTTATAAGTATTTATAGATACCCTTAAAGGTAAATTAATAATTTATACTATTATTTATATTAGGTTATCCTAGGCGGAAACCTAGAGCTTTAAAGGCGAAGTATATTAGGGTATCTTAATATATCTAGCTAGTATAATACGGCTTACTAGTAATATCCTAGTAGTATTAGTTTAGCTTCTTATTATCCTAATAGATATCCTTTTATCTAGATATTTAAGAGGCTAGGTAGCTTCTTTTAGGGGTATTTAGATAATCCTCCCTCTACTTCTTTAAAAGGTAGAGACTAGTTCTTTTATAACTATAAAGATATTAAAGTATTAAGTCTACCTTTATAATACTACCTACTTACTAGTAGTTTATACTATTTATTTTATCCCTTAGGAACTAGCCTTTTAATCTAATTTTTAATAGTTCTAATCTCTCTACCTTTAAAGGGAGATAATCTAGATTATAATAGTATAATAATATAAAGATATTTAATACTAAATAAGATAAAAATATATTAGAAGTCTAATATAATAAAATTAATATAATATTAGAATTTAATATAAGAGATATTAAAGTAAGAAATAATATAATTAATAATAGAATTTCTAATAAAACCCTTATTAATACTATTATACTTAATAAACTTATTACTACTATTAAAGTTAAAGAAGAGTAGTTAATAAAAGAAAGAAAGCTTTAAGGTATTTAAAAAAGGGTAGCTTAATTATAAGTAAAAGTAGAAGTAATTATATTAGATTTATATTAAATTACTAATAGATTACTAGGTAGGATATAATAAGGGTTAGGACTAGGCCTAATAAAGAATTAATACCCTCTATATTAGGGTACTAATATATAAGGTATATTAGACCTTAAAGTAGGCTTTATCCTTAATAGTTTTACCCTAAGTTAGTCTATTAAAGACTATTTAAAAGAACCTAATAGTTAATATCTTAAGAGCTACTTAAAACTTAAAGACTTACCCTTTTATAAGGGGAAGAATATATATAAGTATAAGAAATAATATTATATTATAAATATTATATTTTAATTAATACTTAATAAATTCTTAATTAAGTTTATAAAGGTTACCTAGGTTATATAATTCTTAGAAGGTAAACCTATTAAGTTATAAGATTATTATAAAAAGTTATTATTAGAGAGAGTAGTTACTTAAATATACTTTACTTAATATTTATTAAACCTTATTAAAGACCTAGTAAACTACTAGCTTTATAATATATAATTATACTTAGATATATAATAAAACCCTAACTAGTTAATATAAAGCTTTAATATATATCTAAGTAAGATTAAATTATAAATCCCTCCTTTTTTAAAGGAATATTAATAGATTAACTTCTTTATAAAGTTATACCTAGACCTTTAAAAGGCTCTTATAAACTATTAAGACCTCCTTATAATTAAAGAAAGCCTAATTACCCTTACTACTTAATTAGAGAATAATTAATAATATTATACTAGAATAATAGCGGGTAATAGTTATATTATTAAAAAAGGGGATTATTTTAATAAGTAAAATAAAGGTTAAAAAAGGGAAGGAAGTTAAAATAGAGGTATTAATCCTTTTATAAAAGTAGGAAGTATTTAACCTACTAGTAGTTATAATAAGTTACTAGATATTAAGGAAGGGTTAATATATTTTAATTATAAAAAGAAGGGCTATTATAATAAGGACTATTATAGGCCTAGGATACTTAGAAACTTAAATATAATACCTATTAATACTATTAAGAAAGGGACTATTAAATTAAAAAAAGGAAGCGCGCCTCTATTAAGACCTTAATACTAAGGCGCTTACTTATTAAAAGAGGTTTATTATTAATTTATAATATTAATATTAATAGTTCTATTAATATATAAGGTATATAGGACTATATAGACTTCTTAATAGATATAAGAGTAGAGATTAATATTATCTCTTAAAGCTTTACTAAGTAATATAACCTAAAACCCCTAGAGGGCTATTAACTATTAATTCTTAAATAGATAAATAATTAATTAATCTATTATTATAATATATACTAAGTAAAGTACTATCTTATTAATAGCTAGGGATAGCTAGGTTAATATATTAATATATTTTATATAATTAAGAAGAAGGGGTTACTAATTATTCTTAGTATACCTACCTTATTAGAAGCTAGGGTATAAGTAGATCTAGAGAGTTAAAAGTAGTAATTTCTACTAGACTCTACTAGTATATCTATCCTAGAATTATAAGTATTTATAGATACCCTTAAAGGTAAATTAGTAATTTATACTATTATTTATACTAGGTTATCTTAGGCGGAAACCTAGAGTTATAAAGGTAAAGTACTAGAGCTACTTAAAAGTCTTTATAACTTTTTAGATATCTTTTTAAATAAGGAGGTAGGATAAATACCCCTATTTAAGCCTAGGGACTATACTATTAATATAGATAGTTATAAGCCTCCTTATAAGCCTATCTATAATTTATTATAAAGGGAGTTAGAAACTCTATATATCTACTTAAATAACGCTAAGTTAAAGGGTTAGATATAAGAGTCTACTAGTCTTATAAGGGCTCCTATTTTATTTATATTAAAGAAGGATAGTAGCTTATAACTATATATTAACTATTATAAGTTAAATAAGGTAATAGTAAAGAACTATTATCCTCTCCCTTTAATTAATAAAATACTTAATTACTTATAAGGTATAAAGATATTTATTAAGTTAGACCTTAAGGATACTTATTATAAGATTTATATTTATAAGGATAATAAGTAGAAGACGGCGTTTTATATATAATATAACTATTTTAAATATATAGTTATACTATTTAGGTTAGTAAATACCCTAGCTATATTTTAAGCCTATATTAATAGAGCTTTAATAGGCCTAGTAAATATTACTTATATAATATACTTTAATAATATTTTAATTTATTTAAAAAATATCTTAAGTTATAAATAATATATCTACTAGGTATTTAAGTAGTTATAAAAGTTTTGACTTTATATAAACTAAAAGAAATATAAATTCTATATTAATTTAGTAGAATTCCTTAGATTTATTATAAGTATTATTAATATATTAATAGATAGTTATAAGGTATTTACTATTTAAGACTAGCTAGTATTAATTATATATTAGGAAGTCTAAGTATTCTTAGGATTTATAAACTTCTACTAGTGTTTTATATATTACTATTTATAAATAATATCCCCCTTAACTAGCCTTTTAAAAGGTAGTAAGGATAGGAAGAAGTTAAGACTATTTATATAAGGCGTTAATAAAGAGAAGGCGTTTTATAACTTATATTATACCTTTATAATTATACCTATCTTAATATATTTTAATCTTAATAAGAAAATTTAGATTAAAATAGATATATCTAATTTTATTATAATAGCTATCCTATCTTAATAGGATAATAATAGGGCTTAATATCTAGTAGCTTTCTAGTCTTATAAATTAATACCTACTAAGATTAGGTATAAGATATATAATTAAGAGCTATTAATAATTATTAAAGCCTTTAAGTAATAGTAATACTATATAAAAGGTAGTTATTATACTATTAAAGTACTTATAAACTATAATAATCTTAGGGGATTTATATAAGTAAAGTAGTTAAATAGTTATTAAGCTTAATAGGCTATTTATTTAACTATATATAACTTTAATATTAAATATTAACCTAGTAAAAAGAATCTTATTAATACTCTATTATATAGACCTAATTATAATAATATTAAGATATTATTTAACTAGCTCCTACCTACCTTATTTAATAAGCTAGTAAATTTAAGAAGTATTATCTTTAATTAAAAGTAGCTAGAAGAAATAACTAAGTATATAAACTTATCTAGCTTAAGAGGGCTTAGGAAAAACTTAGTTAAGCCTAAAAACTTAGATAGAAGGGGTATAAAGCTACCTTCCTAGTATTAAAGTAATATAATAATATAACTACTTAATCCTATTACTAGGGTTATTAGTTATAAATAATATATCTTATAAGTATTAGTAAGAGTAGTTACTAAACTTAAAATAGCTTATAAAGCTAGATTAGAATCCCTAAAAAAAACTTATCCTCTTATTATAAAGTAATAATCTATTTATTATTAAATAAAAGGATAAGGTAAAGTATATAACTTCTAAGTAAAGTACTATTAAATAGCCTTAGAAGGTTAATTTAATAGGATTACTAAAATTTAAAGGAGTACTTTATATATTAGATAATTTAGTATTATATATAGAAATTATTATAAGGTATTATAATAATACTTTAATAAGTTATTTTAGGTTATAAAAAACCTTAAAGTTACTCTAATATAAGTATTATTAGAGTAGAATATTAGTAGATACTAAGTTATATATTTAAACTTATAAAATATATTAAAGAGTAAAGGCTCTTAAATATAAAGCTTATAATAATATAATATCCTTACTATAACTTAAAGGGCCTTAAGAAGAACTTTCTATAAATTTTATTATAAGCTTACTACCTATGAAATATAGAAATTCTATATATAATTTTATTCTTATAATTATTAATAAATATATAAAAATAATCTAATACCTTCTAATTAAAAGTACTTATACTACTATTAAATTAGCTAAGATTTTATTTAAGAATATAATATTATAATATAATTTACTAATAGGTATTATATTAAATTATGGATCCTTATTTATAAGTATCTATTAATTAGAAGTCTACTATTATATAAAGATAAAGAGATAACTAAGTACTACCTTTTATTTATAAATAGATAGGTAGACTAAATATTAAAACTAAATATTAGAATATTACCTTAGGGTATTTTTAAATAAAGAATAAGATAATTAGGCTATATTATTCTTAATAACTAAATTCGCGTACTATAATAGTATTTATATTATACTAGGTTATTTACTATTTTATATAATATATAGATATAATCTATATATAGAAGATAAAGTTAGGGATAACTTTCTAGAAGGAGGAGTACTTATAATTAAAGATTATATAAAAAACCCTTTAAAAGTAAAGGTTATACTAGTAGATTAATAATAGACTATTTAAGTATAAGTTATAAAGTTTTATAATAAACTTTATATCTTAAAGTCTTATATAATAGGAGAACTAGTAATATTAATTATAAAGAACTTAAAGTAAAAAAGACTAAATTAAAAGCTATTATATAAGTCTATTAGTCCCTTTAAGGTAGTAGATATAATTAAATACTAGGCGTACTACTTAAGTCTTCTAATAATATAAAGAATCTATCTTATATTTTATATTTCCTTATTAAAATTATATTAAAGCTATCTTAATAAAGGTAAGTAATTATTTATACCTCCTCTAGAACTTATTAATAGTAAAGAATATTATAAGGTAGAATAAATTCTAGATAGAATAAGAAGTAAAGGTATTTAATACTACTTAATTAAGTAGTCTAGTTATAAAATAAAATATAATTAATAAATATCTATTAAAGATATAAATATAAAAGACTTATAAAAGGAATATAATAATATATATAATAAAGAGGTATTATAAGTAAAATACTTATACTTAGTTATTATAATAAAAATATTTAAGTATAAAGTTAAGTTATATAAAGTAAGTTATAAGTTATATTTATATAATAGAGATTTTAGTAAAGAAATATATAAGAAAAGAATTAATTAAGGAGAAAATCTTTATAACTTAAAAAAAGAATCTTTATTTAAAGATATAATATTAATATCTTATAAGGGGAGTATATTATAATAAGTTATAACTTAAAAAAGATAAGTTATTAAATAAGATAGTATCCCTATTAAGGGGAAGTAGAGTAGGTATAGGAATAAGTATAATAAAGAGAGTATAAAGAGTATAAGGAGTATAAGGGAGGTAAGTAATATAATAAAGATAAGTAGAGGGTATAATACTAATAATACTACTATTATAAGAAGGATAGCTAAGGCTAGTAGAAGCGGGGGCGGGTAATATAATAATAATAGAGGTAGAAGCCTCCTCCTCCTTTATATCCTCCTCTATCTCTTCTATCTCCCCCTTATTACTATTATTATTATTATCCTCCTCTTAAGATATAATTAACTTATATAAAGATAGTATAATACTTAATATACTTACCTCCCCTAAATCTTTATTAACCTCTATTATAATAAGGGTACTTAGTTAACCCCTCTTATAAAAGTATTAATATATATTATAAGAAGTATATAATAAAAGGACTTACTTATTACCTTATTATATCTAGGATACCCTTAAGGGTAATAGTTATATAACTACCTACCTCTACCTTAAAGTATAATAATTTCTTAAAGGTTTATAACTTATATAAAAGTATTTTACTATATTCCCCTAAGTAAATTACTACTTCTACCTTAAAGGTAAAGGTAGTAACGCGTATTATAAAGGTAATATAATAAAGAGACTTTATATACTAAAGTATAATAATAGGGTTATAAATAAAGAGGCTAGATATATAAATATAAAAGGTAAGAGGTACTTATAACTTATTAATATATTATATATAAATTATATTAAAATACTATTATTATAAATTAATTTGTATTTTTTGTAAAGGTTATAATACCTCTAATAGGCCCTACCTATCTTATAATTATATAATAACCTAGGATTTAAACCTAGGTACTTAATATATTAAAGATAATAGGGCCTAGAGAGGGCTATAACCCTAATAATATAATAGGATAAAGAGGTATAATAAGAGTATTTAACTATCTATTATAAAGTTAGCTAATATAAATACCTTTAAATATAAAGAGTATAAAAATAATTTAAAAGAAGTATAATATAATAGGATATTAATAAGGTCTTTAAATAATTAATATAATAAACTTATAGAAGAAGGTAATTTATAAGTAATATATTTATAATATACTTAAAGATAATTAAAGTCTATTATAAGGTATTATTATATATAAAATAGTAAAGGATAATTAATAGAGACTTACCTTAATTATTATTATAATTATTAACTATTTAAAATATAATATTATATTAATAATTAATCCTTTATATTATATTTATATTCTAATAGTAGTTATCTTATAAAGTATTAATAATATTAATATTAAATATATTAGCTTTAATTATTAATATATTAATATATAACTTAAGGTAACTTATAATAGGTTAATATTAATAGTAGTAATTATAAAAGAAGTTAAAAGTAAATAAATTATAACTTTATTATATACTATATTATATATATTAACTATATAATTTAATAGTATAATATTACTACTTAACTTTTATAATTACTTATTTATATTATATATTTATAAAGTACTATAATAATAAACTTAATTAATAATTATATTCTACTACTAATAATATTATAATTATAAAGGCTATTAATATTAGTATTATATAATATTAATAGCGCGTTACTATTATTATAATATTATTATCCTTAGAACTCTTTCCCTTATTTTCCCTACTAGGGTTTTAAAGGTTTTTAATAAGTCCTATTATAAATAGTAATAGTTAGTATTTAGGGATAAATACCCTTAAAGGGGAGGTAATTATTAGGATATCTTAATATATCTAGCTAGTATAATATAGCTTACTAGTAATATCCTAGTAGTATTAATTTAGCTTCTTATTATCCTAATAGATATCCTTTTATCTAGATATCTAAGAGGCTAAGTAGCTTCCTTAAAGGGTATTTAGATAATCCTCCCTTTACCTCCTTAAAAGGTAGAGATTAATTCTTCTATAACTATAAAGTTACTAGAGTATTAAGTCTACCTTTATAATACTACCTACTTACTAGTAGTTTATACTATCTATTTTAGCCCTTAGGAACTAGCCTTCCAGTCTAGTTCCTAATAGTATTAGTAGGCTTATATTAATAAGTAGTACTTAAGCCCTTCTACTTACTAATATTAATATATTTATAATAATTAGTACTTAGGACCTAGCCTTAATTAAGAAGCTAGAACTTATTTATAAGTAGTAACTTAATATTAACGCGGAACTTAAATATTTAATTAAAGGAATATAATAGACTTATAATATAATAAATATACTTTATAAGGAGTTATAAGCCTTTATAACTCTATTATAAAAGTATATAGGGGCCTAGAAGAACCTTATTTAAATACTCTATATAAATTAAGTCTTATATTAATAGTACCTAAGTAAAGAGATAGAATAAATATAAAAAATACTAGAAAATATTATAAATAAGATTAGTCTTACTATCTTTATAAATAATAATATATTAAGCCGTCCCTAGATATTTAATAAAAAGGTTATAAGTATAGTATAATTATATATTAATAGGCTTAATAGTATTAAGGATATAAATTAAGTAAGTAATAGTAGAGACTTTAAAAGTAATAATAATAATAGTAAGTAAAGGAGAAATATTATTAAGGATTTTTATATAAAAGTTAATAAGAAGCTTAGTAAAGATAGGGTTAATAATATATAATAGGAATATTATAAGACTAGTAGATATAATACTTAGGTATATTTTATAGCTCTAATATATAAAATAATATAAAATAATAGAATAACTAATAGTATAAACTCCTAATATTTAAGTAACTTAAGATTAGGATATTTTAGAATAAGAAGTAGAAAAACTAAATAGAATATAAAAGTAGAAACTTTAGGTAAGAATAAAGAAATAAGGCCTTATAAGATACTTACTATTTTATAGTAATTATATAAATAGGTTATATTACTTAATAAGGGTAGTTTTCCTATATTTCTTATATATATTATAAATTCAGGCTAATTTATAACTTATCTTTATAAGCTTCTTTATAATCTTAAATTTAATAACGAGCTCTTTATTAGTAATATAGTCTATAAATTAATAGTATTATAGCGTTAGAGTTAGGTAATTATATATAGATTATAAGCTTATAATCCCTTTAATTATATTATAAGGCTTTATATAAAGAAATATATCTAAGTAATTATTAGGTAGATTTAATTACTAATAAATATTAGTAGATTATTAAAGGCCTTATTCTAAATTAACTAGATACTATATTTTAACCTTATAAATAGGTAAAATAATTTATTAATAGTACTACTACCTAATAGATATTATTAATAGGTATTAGCCTTAATTTTATTTTATACTTAAAGGTATTTATTACTTAAAGTATTTATATTATCTTAAAATTATACTTAATAGTAATTTATATATTAGCTATTATTTTATTAAACTTTCTCTTTTATATATTTAGGTAGCTTATATATAGTAATATAATAAATTCTATATACTTATAAGCTTTATTACTTAATAGATCTAGAACTTACTACCCCTAGAATACTTAATATAACTAGTCTTATATACTAGAAGTTTATAATATTATTAGGTTATTTACCTTTCCCTTAAATAAATTATATAATATACTAATTAAATAATATAGGTATATTACTCTTAATTATATTATATTATATACCTTTTTATATATAAAGTAGAAGAACCTCTAGTCTTCCTTTAGTTAATAAAAGCACCAAAATATTCTATTAATAAATCCTTAAATTATAAACCTCTTATATATTCTACCTATATATTTAATTATCTTTATATACCTCTAGATCCTATTATATTTAAGAATAGGATATTAATATAATATAAGATTATAGTAATTATATAAGTACTTAAGGATATTATTAATTATAATAGAAATAAAGGAGGAAGACTAGTTAAATATTATTAATAACTTATATAAAAGATATAGGTATAAGAGTTTTATTAGAATAAGATATAAAGTAAGCTTTAAGCTAGGTTAATAACTATATTATTAATTAATATTTTTAAGGTTAAAATAAGTAAGTAATTAATATATCTTATCTTTAATAAATTTAAATATCCGCCTTATTTACTTAAGTAAGAAATTATTAAGACTTTACTCCTTACTTTAATACTTAACTAGTAGGATATAGGTATAATATAGGACTTAGCTAATATAATATAAATTAAGGATAAGAAGGGCTAGAATAGTTATATATATAAGTTCTTTATTAAAATTAATATTTATAGTATATTATTATTAATAATATAAATAAATAAATAATTACTAAAAGGGGTTTTATAAATAACTCCTAGATAGGTAGGGCTAAGTAGTAATAGTTTATATTTAGGTAAATTTAGATTAAGTTTAATATATAACTAAACCCGTATCAATTATTAAATAAACGTTAAATAATCTTACTATAAAACCTGTCTAGTAATTTATCTAAAGCACTTGGATCGACTTTTAGATGCCTTGGTCTGGAATATCTTAAGGCGTAGTCTTGACATCAATAGCTACGTGATCGTAATCTCTCTCAGGTATCCTCTTAGCCTTGCATGTATCTAGCACTGCTTTGCAAGCGTCGTGTTCGCTGAGGACAAGAGTTTTGAGTCAGTGTACCTGAGACCTTTCAGCGCCAGGTGACACCTCAGCCCTAAACCACCATCCTACGGCATACCACACGTACCCCAATCAATCCCATCACCTTCCCATCCCCAATCCCCCCAATCCCCCCATCCTCTCAATTCCCATAATGGTCCTCAAAATCCGCCTCGCCCGCTTCGGCAAACGCAACGCCCCCTTCTACAACATCGTCGTCGCCCAAGCCCGGTAACTTCCCGCATCCCCCCCCTTCCAACACCTCCCTCACCCTCTCCCATACCCAACTCCACCCCTCTAACACCCCACCAAGATCCGCACGCAACTCCAAACCCCTAGAAGTCCTCGGCACCTACGACCCCATCCCCAAACCGCCCCCGCTCGGCGAATCGGGCAAGCCGATCAAGGATATCAAGCTGGATACGGCGCGGGCGAAGTATTGGTTGGGGGTTGGGGCGCAGCCGAGTGATACTGCGTGGAGGCTGTTGAGTATGGTGAGTCTGTGGTTTTTTTTGGGATGGGGATGGGGGAGGGGGGAATATTTTGGGAAGGGGGGGGTTGGGGATGGGAGAAGAGAGGAGAGAGAGGAGAAGAGAATCATTGCTAACAGAACGGCACAGATAGGATTGCTGGAGCCGAAATATAACGTGCAGAAGATGCAGCAGGCGGCGGTGGTGCAGAAGGAGAGTGCGCTGAGTGGGATGGCGCTGAGCAAGGAGACCGTGGATGCGTTGGAGGGTCGGTGATATATGTATGGGGCTGGATGGGGGGTTTTGGTTCGTGAGAGAAGGGGTATATTGTGGAGG
>JAABUV010003859.1_pt1 | contig 18604 bp, 20 predicted proteins | sample 5559971 | NCBI WGS metagenome assembly JAABUV01 (sample SAMN10711881, study PRJNA513362) | rock metagenome | isolation source: Antarctica rocks | place: Antarctica: Victoria Land, Knobhead nord | collected 2015-12-19
CGAGCGGTACTTGTCCGGCATCCAGTCGCGCGGCTCGATCCGGTCGTTGCGCCCGATCGTCCGGTCGAATTCCGCGCGCAGGACGCTCTGGTCCTCGGTCGACACGTCGGGTAGCGCCGTCATGCTTCCTCCAGAGATGCGACTCTCGGCATTTACAGACCGATCGGTCAGGAATATTTTGCCACGGTCGTCGACCGAGCGCAACGGACCGCTGTGCACCCGATCTTGCACGGCCTTCCGTGCGCAGCGCGGGATTGGGCGGGCACGATGCTGGGGTGACGAGCGGCAAGCGGAGCACTCCGGTCGTATTGCTGCACGGTCAGCCCGGATCCGGTTCGGACTGGCGGGAGGTGATCGCCCGGCTGCCCACCACCGTGGAATGCGTGGCGGTGGATCGCCCGGGTTATCGATCAAGCCCGCACCGCGCGGCCGGGCTGATCGGCAACGCCGAGATCGTGCTGGCCGACCTCGACCGGGCCGGCGTCGAGCGGGCCGTGCTCGTCGGCCACTCCTACGGCGGTGGCGTTGCGCTGACCGCAGCCGCACTGGCCCCCCACCGCGTCCGAGGCCTCGTCCTGGTCGCCAGCGTCGGTCCTGGAGCAGTCACGGGGTGGGACCGACTGCTCGCCGCCCCCCTAGCCGGGCCTGTATGCGCGATAACGGCATGGTCTCTGACCCCGTGGCTGGCCCGGGCACATCTCGCCACGCTGCGACGGATGCGCCGTCGACCCCTGGAGCACGACGAGTGGGTCAACGTCGACATCTGGGGCCACGCCCGGTATGCCCAGGGCGCCATGTGGCGGACATTCCTCACCGAGCAGCGCGACTTCGTGCGCGGCGTCGATGCGCTCGATGCCATCATCGACCAGGTGCAGGCACCCAGCCTGATCCTCACCGACCCGGCTGACACCGCCGTCCCCCTGGCCACCGCCGAGGCCCTGCGCGACCGACTCCCCGGCGCCCAGCTGCAACTCGTCACCCATGGCGGGCACAGCCTGCCGCGCCGGAATCCGCAAGCGGTCGCCGACGCCATCGCCACCTTCATCGCAACCCTGCCCAGCGGCAGCCGCGCGGCGACCGACTAGATCCGCCGTCGACGATCGGCGTTGCGGGGGGCGATCGCACTAACGATGTCGACATGATGGGTGTTGCTCTGACCGGCCTGCTGCTGGCGGCGTGGGGCTCAAACCCAGCCGCTACAGGCGCACCCGCTCCCAGACCTCCGCCGAGTTTCTCATGATGATCAAGGAGCACATCGCCGAGACGTACGGTGCGATCCGCTTCACCGTCGGCGACGGCTGCTCCGGCGGCGCCGAGCAGCAGCACATGATCGCCGACAAGTACCCGGGCCTGCTCGACGGCGTCCGGCCAGAGTGCGACTTTCCGGACCTGTGGACGCCAGCCATCTGGGAGAAGTACGACTGCACGCTGTTCAACCAATACTTTAACCAGACCTCACCGCAGCAGTTCACACCGGACCAGCGGTCAGCCGTGTTCGGCGGACCGCTCACTCCGGGGCCTGCGGAAAATAGCGTTGACCTGCCTAGGATCCGCATTCCATCGGGATGAGGTGGCGTCTTCCCAGGTCGCGATGCCGGGGATGCTGGAACGCCTTCCACTGCCCTACGAACGCGCTGTGGCCGCGGCCCCGCTACTGCAGAGCGAGCCAGCCGTGCCACCGGCCGCAGGACCCACCTGGCGGCGGTCTTGATGGACCCCGCCCCGCGGTCGTTCTGGATGGCCTCGATCTGGTCCAGCACGTCCGCGTCGACGTAGACGAAGCTCTGGGGGATGGACGGGGAGGGGTCGAGCTCACTGAGGGCGACAGGAGCCGTGAACCTGCAGTAGCTCTTTACCGTCAGCGTTACGGCCCTCACGCTGCCGTTGAAGTAACGGGAGTAGTCCGAGCTGTGGATCTGCCCGACCTCGCCGAACTGCTGCCAATAGGAAGTACGACGCTAGCGACGTGGTCGCGAAGATCATCTATCTACTACGCCCTGTTGTTGTTCGTGCTGAGCGGCACGACCCGGACCGGGAACTGTTCGGCCAAGGCCTGGCCAACCTGGTAGCGCCGGTGTTCGGGGGCGTCCCGGCGACCGCGGCAATCGCCCGTACCGCGGTCAACGTGCGGGCGGGGCCAGCTCACGCCTGGCGGCGGTCACCCACTCCCTGGTGCTGCTGGCCGTGGTGTTCCTGGCCGCCCCCCTGGTGTCGGAGATCCCGCTGGCGGCCCTGGCGGGGGTGCTGTTCGCGACATGCGTGCGGATGGTAGCGCCCGGGAGCTCATCGACCCGCAGGTCAGGGCTGAGAAGCCGGCCTGAGCACCCTCACGCACCAACGTCAGCCAGGGTGACAGCCTCCTGCGGTGGGTTCGGCGTCACCCGGTGTCGCTGGCTGCTCTGCAGCCGGCTCCGCAGCCCCCACTTCGTCACCATCACCAGCGCCTCCCGAACAATTCCGCCACTCATCTTTGACTCGCCGATGGTGCGTTCGGTGAATGTGATGGGGACCTCCACGACACGGAACCCGCGTTGCACCGCGCGCCAGGCAAGATCGACCTGAAAGCAGTAACCCTGTGACGCCACAGCGTCCAGCGCAATCGCTGCGAGCACCTCGCCCCGATAGGCTCGGTAGCCCCCGGTAATGTCGTGAAGACGCACGCCCAGCGCGAGCCGGGAATACAGGTTGCCCCCGCGAGAGAGTAGCTCGCGACGTTTGGGCCAGTTGACGACGCTGCCGCCCGGGACATAGCGCGAGCCCAACACCACCTCGGCTCCTGCGTCGATCTGCTCGAGCAGCCGAGGCAGCTGTTCGGGTGCGTGGCTGCCGTCGGCGTCCATCTCCACCACAACTCGATAACCACGGTCCAAGGCCCACCGGAACCCGGCGATGTAGGCGGCGCCGATCCCGGCCTTGACGCTGCGATGCAGGACGTGCACGAGCGGGTCGGTGGCAGCCAGGGTGTCCGCGACGGCGCCGGTACCGTCCGGGCTGTCGTCATCGACCACCAAAACGCAAGCATGTGGAACAGCCACCCGCAGGCGGCCCACAATGAGCGGCAAGGTCTCGCGCTCATTGAACGTGGGGATGATGACCACCACGCCCAACGGCATCTCGGCCGTGTGGTCATAGTCGACATTGGACAGTTGGTCGATCATGTGCATTCTCCTGTCAGTAACCGCGGGCTCGGCGCTGGGCTCGAATCATGCTGCGGCATTTGAGATCTGGCTGGCGTAGACGACAACGTTGTCGCGGTAGGAACGCGCGGCGGCGTCGAAAACGCCACCACAAGTAATCAGGCGCAGCGAACTCCCGGGGGCGGGCCCGTAGACGGCATCGGTCGGGAACGCGCCCTTGGGGTACTGCTGAACCGAATCCACCCGGAACGTCACGTTCGTTCCGTCAGATCGGGTCACCGTGATCTTCTGACCGTTGGTGAGCTCGCGCAGTCGGTAGAAAACCTTGGGGCCCACCATGTCGTCGACATGTCCGGCGACCACTGCCGGGCCCGGATCGCCGGGCACCGCGCCGTTGACGTAATAGCCGGCCTTGTCGTAATCGACCGGGGCGTTGAGCTGACCGGTTGCCGGGTCGCGTGTCAGCTGCTCCAGACCGGCCAGGTCGACCCCGATGGCGGGGATCACCACCCGGGTCGGGGTGAGCGCGGCAGAGGCAGGGATGGGTTGCGGTCCAGCCGCCTCGTTGCCCGATGTGGCCGCGGAAGCCACCGGAGAGCGTGCGGGCGGCGATGCTGATGCGCTGCACCCGGCGAGTACGCCGGTGACGGCGGTAACCGTGGCCAGCAGCCGCAGGTGCCTGGTAAGGGGGTTCATGGTGCCTTTCCGGTGCACGAGCCGAGGAGGTTGGTTTGCAGGAGGACGCGGCCGAGGGCTACCCACGCCGCCCCGTAATAACCGGGGGATCGCGCATCCAGTTGTTGAGCGGCGTCGAGGGCGGCTGACGCTCCCGCCGCGTCGCCGGTGGCGGTGTCCGCTGCGGCAGCGGCTGCCAGTACCAGCGGGTGCTTCCAGTCGACGGTGGGGTTACCGTCCAATGAGTACATTCCACGGAGGTCCTGCACCGGCTTGTCCAGCTTGACTGCGGCGTCGGCGGCAAGCGTGCGATCAGCCGGGGTGCAGGACTCGGCGGTGCGTAGCACCACCCGCGCTGCGTCGAGGGAGAAGCGGGGACTCGCACCGTCGGGACCCTGGGTCGGGGTGACCTCGCCCGAACTGGTCAGCTTCGCCCAATCCGGCGGCAGCGGGTTCTGTGCAAGGAGGGCGCGGATGACGGCAGTCCCGCCCGCTTGCAGCTGGGCCCACCGGGGGTCTCCGGTCGCGGCTCCCAGTTGCGCGGTCGCGGCCGGAGCGAAGTAGCTGGGGTTCACCGTCCACGGTGCGGTGGTGGACCACGTCCCTGCCGTCAGCACGAGGCCGCGCGGTGTTTGGGCGGTCTCGTGGTTCAAGACCGCGCTGGCCATCGCGCGGCCCGCCGCTCCCAGAGCGTCGTCACGGAAATGCTGGCCAGCCAGCACTAGTGCCCGGGCGGCATCGAGATCGGCGTCGGCGGCCGATTCACGGTCCACGAGCTGACCAGCACGCCATTGCCAGGACAGCAGTCCGTCAGGTCGCTGCATGTTCGTCTGGGTCCACCGCCAGATCGTGACGAACCGGCTGCGGTCGTTCGCCGCCACAGCCAACAACATCGCGTAGGCCTGTCCCTCGCTCACCGTGTCACCACCCTGATCCCGCCGCACCACCCGTCCGTCCGGGTCGACGTAGGTGTCCAAGAAACCCTGCGCCGCAGTGATCGCGGTGCGCTCGGCGACGGCGGGGGGGGGCGGAAGCGGGTGTCTGGCGGGTGAGCAGCAGGACTATGAGGGCGAGAGCGGTAGCTGCAACCACCGCGACCCCGAAGAACCGTTTCGCCGACCTCACCGTCGGGCCGCCACCGTTCTGCGGTGCCCGACCGTGGCAGCGGCGCCGGCCGCGACGAGAAGTAGCACTACCGCCCCCACCCATACACGGGGGTCGGTGTCACAAGCAACGGTGGCGGTGCCCCCGCCGCCAGTTTCGACCCCACCGACAGGTGCTTGAGAGGCGTTGATCCCAGCTGCGTCCACCACGGGGGTAATCGCGAAGCCCCCACCGGGGGCATCAGTGACGAGCAGGCTGTTTACCGAACCGGCCCGGAGATCGACCACGGGGTCTGCAGACATGGCCTTCGACCCATCTGCCGCGGTGACCTGCAAAGTCCACCGGCCCTGCCGGACGTCGGCGTAGCCGGTGGCGGTGCCGTAGGCCACGTCGCGGGCCAGCGTGACCCCGCCGGACCCGGTCACGGTGAGCTTCTGGGCTGCGGCCGAACCCTGGATTAACCGCACCCGTGCGGCGTCAGCCGCGGGTGGGGTGAGGTCATCGGTGAGTACGGACGATTTGAGCGCACCCATAGCACCGGTGACCAGCACGGTAAACGCCTTCCCTTGCACCACCGTGACCTGGGTTGACAGCATCGGCGCCGCCGCCGCGGGAGTCCCGGCTGGGCGCATCGCAACGGTGTAGTCCCCGGGCGCCAGCGTCTGGTACTTGGTCAAGCTGCCATAGGGCGCCTTCTCGACGACGGACTGTTGCTGGCCACCAAACGGGACCAGATACACATCCACCGGGCCGACGTCGGGCGCCAGGTGCCCCAACCGGACGAACCCGCTGGGGTTGGTCGGTGCGGCTGGTGCCTGAGCGGCCGCGATACCGGAGGCCCCTACGACCAGCAGCATTGCGGCGAGGACGGCAACAAGGGCCGGCAGGCCTCGTCGGGCAGTATTGAGAATGGGCATCGATCCTCCAGAAGAATGGGGCGAGACTGGGTGGGCTGTCAGGGCTGTCAGGGCTGTCAGGGCTGTTGCGCGGGAAGCGGAGGGACGGCGGAGTAGGTGACCAACACCTCGCCGTTTTGCATGGTGACCGCGGACGGAGCAAGTGGCCCTGTCTGGGCGGCGAAGAACTGCCGCACCGGCGAACCGCCGACGAGGAGAAGCTGACGGCGCGGGGTAGCTCCGCCGTCCTCACCGAAGACTGCGGGAGCACCGGCCAGCTGCACGGGTTGTTGAGCGGTCAGGGCCGCCAGTCCCGCCAAGGCCCGCGAGTCCACCCGGCCACCGGTGAGCAAGTCCTTGGTGGGCTGATCGGTGGTGAGCGCAGGGTTGCCGGCCAGCTGGGTCCCGCCTGCCGAGCGCGCCGACGCCTCGCTCGCTTGCGCGGCGTTGCGGGCGGCAAGACCCTCGGGGTGCACCTGGCGCACCTCGACGCGCATATCACCCGTGCCGAACGTTGCTGCCAGCGTCGAGTTCTGCAGGGCGGTCGCGACGACGGGTGAACCGCCCACCGAGCGACGCATCGACTCCGTGGTGATGATCCAGCCGTAGTCTTTCCACCCGTTCGGCGCGTTCGCGATGACCGCGGAGTCCGTGTCGGCCTTGTAGTACCAGACCACGTCGGGGCGGGGTCGCCCCGAACGCACTAAGTCCACCCACATGGCGTCATCGATCAGCATCCGCTGGCCCTGCGGGATATTCGCCTCGGCCCAGGCCTCGCCTTGCGCCACCGGTGCATCCAGGTTGGCCTGGGTGAGACCCCGCAACTGCCCCTGCCACGCCGGTGCGGCAGCAGCGACCCCTGCAACGCTGAGCAGGATTGCGACGACTGCTGCGGTGGTCCCCAGTACCGTCCGCCGGACGTTGCGGCGTGCTCCCCGCGTGGCGGCGTCGAGCACACCAGCCACCAGCAGTGCCCCCAGGGGAAGCACGGCGATGACGTAGGGCACCGGGAGGTAACCCGGGCGCAGCATCATGAGCAGCAGGAACACCACGCCTACTGCGATCGGGCGCAGCCGCCGGACGAAGAGTCCCCCGACGGCGGCAACGACGGCGGCGACCGGCAGCACCATGTCCAGTTGCAGCCAGATGTCGAGGTTGCGCCGCGACAGCGAGGAGCTATCGAACAGGCTGCCGCTGGTTTCGCGTCCGCCGAGCTGGAACTCCAGCCCGCCGAGCAAGCTCACCCGGTTCGGTCCAGGCAGCAACTCGCCCTTGACCAGTGCCAACATCACATACCCGGCGCCGACCAACACGAACAACGACGCTGCGACCGTCACGGCGTATTTGCGGGTAGTGGCCGCGCTATGCCGGAGCATCACGTAGACCAACGCCGGAAGTAGCAACAAGTACGTTTCCTTGCTGAGCACTGCGATGGCGAAGGCCACCCCGGCACCCGCGGTCGCCGCCAGCCGGTTGCGGGGCGACAGCGCCAACACCAGGGCACCCAAGGCCCACGGCGTTGCGACGTTGTCCAGGTAGACGGTGCGTTGGAATTGAACAGCCAACGGGCTCAATGCCATGAGCAGTACCGCGAGACCGGATGCCCATCGCGCTACGCCCAGCCGCCTAGCCAAGACGTACAGCAGGAACGCACTGATGACGGCCGCGACCAACATCGCCTCGCGACCGGCGGCCACCGCATTGGGGGCCCGATCGAACGCCCCGGTCAACCAGGTATAACCGGCAATCTGAATCCAGCCGAGCGGTGGGTGGTCATACCAGTAGGTGTAATGCGTCAACGACCCCAGGCTTTGTACCGCGTACGCCTGAGCGACGTAGGTGCCCTCGTCATCAATGCGTTGCGGGGAGGTCACCATGCCGATGAACCTGACCACGCCGGTGAGCAGAAGCAGCGGGGTGAGTACTAGCACGGACGTGCGGTGTTCGCGTACCGCGAGACCCAGCCGACGTGCAGCTCCGTTGCGAGGGCCGACGACACGGCGGTGCGTAACCCTGGGGGCACGGCCGGTTTCGACGCGCTCAAGCAGTGCAGTCATCGGGCACCGCCAACAGGCGCTAGCTCGTTCGCGACCTCGCGCGGCGCTGTGTCCGCCATCGGCGTGCGGTGCAGGTTGGAGTGGGCGGTCTTCTCCCAGCTGTTCTCATGGCGGAGCTGACGCCATACCGACCGTAGGGCAGCGAAGGCCAACAACACCTGATAGGGGAAGACGCCGAGGACCAGCTTCACGTAATCGCGGAACCGGGCCTTGAGGCCGAAGCTCCGGGCAAAGTCATCGAGCCCGACCATCTCCACGGCAACCGTGATCAGCGTAGGCACGATGGGCAGGAAGGTCAGCAGCGTGATCGCCACCGGGACCTTCACCGTGAGCATGACGACCAGAGAGATCGGGATCATCACACCCGTGAAAGCCTGCAGAAACGGCATGGCCAGCGTGTACCGAGCGAGCCAACGGGCTTTGCGGGAGGGGATCTGCTTCCAGACGCCCTTCCCCAGCACCTGCAAGAAACCCTGGTCCCAACGGGTCCGTTGCTTGACCAAGGACTTGATCGTGTCCGGTGTCTCCTCCCGGGTGACAACCTCGGGGTCGTAGGCCACCGCGACCTTGGCGCCGGCCGTGGACAGCCGGACGCCAATCTCGCAGTCCTCGGCCAGGCACTGCTCGTCCCAGCCGTTGTACTGGCGCAGCAAGTCGGTGCGCATGAACACCGTATTGCCGCCGAGCGGAATGAAGTTCTGCGCTGCCTGAAAATGCAACCGGCTACGGAACCAGAAGTAGTATTCGAGGCAGTTTCGCATCGACCACCAGCTGGAATGGATGTTCATCAGCTGAACCCCACCCTGCACCACGTCTGCGCCGGTGTCAGCGAAACGCATATCGACCAGCTGGAGCAGGTCGGGGTGCACGTCGTCCTCGGCATCGAACACCCCCACGACCTCGCCCCGGCACTCGCGCAGAGCCGTGTTGAGCGCCTTCGGCTTGTTCTTGGGCACGTTGGAGTCGATGACCACTCGGACCACCCCGGGATGGCGCGCCGCAGCTGCGTGAGCTACCGCCTCGGTGCCGGGGTCGTCGTGACCGATAATCGCCAACACCTCGAAGGCTGGGTGATTCATGGCGGCGAGGGAATCGAGGGTTTGCCCCAGCACCGCCTCTTCGTGACGCGCCGGGACCAACAATGAGAAGGACTTCGTGGGGGTGTGGTCACGGCGACGAAAGCCGGTGCGCCTCAACGAGTCGGGCGTGTTCCAGGCGTGCAGCATCCACCACAGGGTCGTTGCGGCCACCGCCGTCATCATCAGCGACAGCACCACAAGCAAGGCCGTGCCTACCAGCTGAATCGGCGTGAAAGGCGCCGCTGAGGAGGTCGGCGTCGGCGCGTCGGCCGGGGAGGGGGCTGCTGGTTGCGACGGCGCGGGAGGAAGCAGTTGCCCCTGGCCCGGTGGGCTGGGCGGGGTGGGTTGGGCCTGCGCCATGAGCGGCGGTGGCGCTGTGGCCGCGGACGCTGCTACTGGGCTCAGTAGCACGGCTGCGCTCACCCCGCATGCGGCGAGAAGGCGCGGAGCGGCACGTGGTACTGCAAATGATGGGCGGGGGCGCACAGCGCCCTCCTTTCGTCGGTTCGAGATGACGCAGCACCCTTCTTGGCTGCTCGATCCCGACGTCCTCATCGACGTCAGTAGGCGCACCTGCAGTGCACACGATGGGATTACGATGTTGATCACCCGATCGGTTCCCGGCCGTAAGATTTGTCACCATCAGCGCTTATTATCGAGCGCTAGGTGTGATGGGGTCACTAAGGTGCCGACCTAACGGCCTACGGGTAACTGAAAGTCGTCACGTGGTGCCGTACCGTGGGCGTCGGCAGCAGGTCCCCAGGCTCAAGTTGAGCAGCGCGTCCGCCGAGAGCACCCATGATGAGTACGCGGTGGAGCCGGAGACCGACACGTGCACGCCGCCGCCTCGTCGGGATGGTGATCGTGCTCACCGCGGCGCTGGGATATCCGGTGTTGGGGGTGGCGGCGAGCGCCTTGTCGGGCGTAGAAATCGGCACTGCCCTCTACCTGCAGCGCGATCCCCGAATTGCCCCGCTAGCTGGAGCCACCTTCTACAAGCAGGCTGACTCCAGTGCCAGCCGAGCCGCCGTGGCCGAAGCCGATCCTCGTAACCGCCAGCTTCTGGAGGTGATCGCCGCCCAGCCGCAAGGGATCTGGGTGGGCGACTGGATTCCTCAGGCGCAGGTCGCCAGCCGGGTGCGGGCGATTGGCGCTGCGGCCGGAACGACCGTGCCGATCTTGTGATCTATGCGATTCCCGGGCGGGATTGTGGACAGAACTCCGCTGGTGGTTCGGCCAGCGAGGCCGACTACAGCCAGTGGATCAGCCAGGTGGCGGCGGGGCTGGGCCAGCGGATCTCGGTCGTCGTGCTGGAGCCGGATGCCCTGGCCCAAATGGATTGCCTGAGCACTGACGGTCAGGCTGCCCGGTCGCGGATGCTTGACGGGGCTGTCCGTCAACTCGCGGCCCGAGCAGGCACCCTGGTGTATCTCGACGCTGGCGGTCTCGACTGGCATCCCGCCGCCGTCATGGCCCAGCGCCTGCGCTCAGCTGGGGTCAGTGAAGCCCGGGGGTTCGCACTCAACGTCTCAAACTTCCATCGCACACCCGAGGTGATGGGCTACGCCGAGAACTTGTCCGCACTCGTTGGCGGCGCACGCGCCGTGCTGGACACGAGCCGCAACGGCAACGGTGCCTCCCCAGCGGGACCGCAGTCATGGTGCAACCCGCCCGGGCGGGCACTCGGGGCGCCACCAACCGCCGCCACCGCGAGCACCGTGATCGATGCCTTGTTGTGGGTGAAGCCCCCCGGCGAGTCCGATGGCGTCTGCGGCCCGGGGCAACTACCTGCTGGCCAGTTCGACATCCAGCGCGCACTCGAACTGGCGCGCAACGCGGGCTACTGACAAGGGGGCTCGCAGCACCGTTCAGTACGGGGCTTTCGGCATCATGAACCACGGCAGGAGGTAGAGCAGGAACTGCGGGCCGGCAGCAACGTGGACACCGGAGAGGTTCACCGACGCCGTCCACAGTGGGTAGTCCGGTGCCAGGACGCCGTACCCGCGTCGTTAGTCTCGCGGCGGTTGGGGGAACCGGGTTGACCGAGCCGCTGGACGCTGTGCTGGACACCTACGCGTGCGGGCGCCGGATGGCGTGCGGTTGCTCGGAATGGGCTCACCTGCCCATGCGGACGAGAGGTGCCTGTGTTCGGCGCACGCGGTGGTCTCCGCCATCTTGGAAGACCTCGGTGGCCCGAGGGGGGACGTGGTGATCGACATGGAGGCCTCCCCCGAGCACCTCAGCCGGGGAACGGTCCGCCACGTCTACGCGATCCTGCTAGTGGCCGAGCCCTAATTGCCGGTCACTGGAGACGGTGCGACGGATGGCTGCGGTGGCCAGCGGACTGCCGGTCGCGAAGGTCACCGTGGTCGCGAACAAGGTGCGCACCGACGTCGACGCTGAGGCTATCGCCGAGTTCTGCGTCCAGCACAGTCTCGCGCTGTGCGGGCTCGTGCCGTGGAGCGAGGCCGTCGGCGACGCCGACCGCGCCCCGCGTCCCGGTGATCGACTATTCCGCGGCGGTCGAGCTCACCGACGCGGTGCGCTTGTTAGCGGCGTCCCAAGACAGGTAGGTGCCGGTTGCCACAACCTCGGCCGTTGTTCGGTCAGTTGATCTTTGACCGATGCAGTAGGTGTCCTTGGCACTTACCTGCTGGACCCGCCCACTGACAGAGTCCACATCCGTCACGGTCTGACGGCCATCACGTCGGCCCGGAATTGTGACCGTCGGAGGCTTTATGTCAAGGTCGGGAAGGCGCCGAGCAATCGTGCTCATGGTTGCCCTGGTAGGGAGTGTCGTCAGTGCGCTCACTATGGCGCCGAGCACTCCGGCGGCAGCGCAGGGCGGTACGCAAAATCCGCTGCGAGTTGCGATCAACGGATTTGAGAATAACCTCACTCCGTTCACCATCACTTTCGGGGCAGCACCCAACACCAATGATCTCGTCGCGCTGATCTACGACTCGCTATTCTGGTCACAGGCCAAAGAGGACCCAGAGCCGTGGCTCGCGCAGAGCGCAACCCCCAATGCCGACTCCACGGAGTGGACGGTGACTTTGCGGGAGGGGATTCGCTGGCAGGACGGCACACCACTGACCGCCGAAGATGTCAAGTTTAGCTTCGACTACTACCAGAAGCAGGCCGGCGCATCGGGCCGTTACGCCCACCACGTTTCCGACGTCCCAGCATTCGATTCGGCTCAGGTCCTGAACCCCCTCACCGTTCGACTGCTCTACAAATCCCCGGCGCCACAGTTTACCGTCATGCCTGGCGCGGACCTGCCAATCCTGCCCAAACACATCTGGGAATCCGTCACCGACCCGAAGACGAAGAGTGCAGATTTGCCGGTGGGGTCTGGCCCCTACAAGCTGGTGAAGATCGTCCCCGACCAGTTGTACCGGTTCGAGGCAAACCCCGACTATTTCAAAGGTAAGCCCACTGTCGACGTGCTCGAACTTCCGGTCGTCAAGGATCCCTCAGCAGCGTTTTCTGCATTGCGAACGGGGGAGGTGGCCTCGGTCGCGGTCAATGTTCCCGGTGAGCTCTACGATCAGTTCTCCACGAGCCGCGACATTGCGCTGGCGAAGAGTTCACGGTTTCAATCAACCCAGGTGAACTTTAATGCCCGCAAAGCGCCACTGAACGATCCCAAACTGCGCAAGGCGATCAGCATGGCCACCGACCGTAGGGCGCTGGTGGACACCGTCCTGCTGGGCCGCGGTGTGCCCGGTGTACCTACCTACCTGGATCCGGATTCACCCTGGGCTGTCAAGGACGCCCAACCGGACTACGACCCGGCCGCCGCAAAGGCGATGCTGGATGCCGCCGGATACCGGCCCGGTGGGGACGGGGTGCGGCTCGCGCCGGACAACACGCCGTTGAACTTCTCGCTGCTGGTCAACTCGTTTGCGCCGCAGGACGTCCGGGCCGCCCAGCTGATGGCCCAACAGCTGGCTCCCCTCGGAGTCCAGTTTCAGGTAGAGGCACTCGACCCGGCCACGCTGGCGCGACGCCGGCAACCGCCAGCGGGTAAAGGCCTGCCCACCTACGACGCCTACATCGCGACGGTGGAATCGCACGGACACGTCGACCCGGACGCGCTCTACTACTTCTTCCACTCCCCCGGACCGAAGGGGTTCGGTGCGGCGATCACCGGCTACACCAATCCTCAGTTCGATGCGCTGGCCGAGGCGGCCACCACCGCGCCTAACGCTGAGCGCAAGCGGCTGGACGCCCAGATGCAGCAGATCCTCGCCACCGACGTGCCCTCGCTGGCGCTGTGGTACCGCAACGGCGACTGGGCTTACCGCCCGGCCGACTACGACGGGTGGGTGGCCGACCCTGGTCAAGGGATCTTCACCAAGCGCTCCTTCCTGCCCGAGTACGTGGCGCAGGCGCGCGCGGACCGGGCCGCCCGTGGGCCGGCGCCCGCTGCCGTCCAAGAAGGTGGGCAAAATGGTCGGAAATTGCTGTTGGGTGGGGGTGCGGTCGCGGTCTTGGTCCTTGCAGCGGGCATCATCGCCTGGCGTCGCCGCGCCGTAGGCGACGAAGACGACTGACCGTGGTCCGGCACGGCGCACGGCTTACGCTGCAGTACTCGGTAGTTCTTTTCGCCGCGGTGTGCTTGAACTTTGTGCTACCCCGTCTCGCTCCGGGTGACGCAGTGGACTACCTGTTCCCCCCGGAGCAGACCGGCGTGCTCACACCGCAACAGCGGGCGCAGGTTCTGGCAGAGTTCGGGCTCGACCAACCTTTGCCCACGCAGTTCCTTCGGTACTTGGCCGGAATCGCGCGAGGCGACCTGCTGGTCTCCGTGCGGTACGGCCGACCCGTCGTTGACCTCCTCGCCGAACGGGTCGGTTGGACCGTGCTGCTGGTGGGTAGTGCCGTCGTCATCGCCAGCCTCATGGGCACGGTGCTCGGCTTCCGCTCGGCGTGGCGCCGTGGCTCAGCGCAGGACGCCGCTGTGGTGGCGGTCGTGCTGTTCCTGGACGCATTGCCAGTATTCTTCGTGGGGTTGCTTCTACTGCTGGTGTTCTCGGTGCAACTCGGCTGGTTGCCCACCTTTGGTGCCCAGCCGTCCGCCACGGGCGGCGGGGCTGGCCTCGTGCTGGAGGTAGGCAAGCGGCTCATCCTGCCGTTGATCACCCTGGTCCTCACCTCGATTGGCCCCATTTACCTGGTAGCCAGGTCCGCTCTACTCTCCGAGCTTTCCGATGATTATGTCGTGATGGCGGAAGCGAAAGGCTTGACACCCAACCAGGTGCGTCGGCACGCGCAGCGCAACGCGCTGCTGCCGGTCACCACCGTCGTGCTGATCGGCCTCGGCACACTCGCTGGCGGTGCTGTCGTGGTGGAGACCGTATTCTCCTACCCTGGGCTCGGCCGCTTGATCTACGAGAGCGTCCTGGCGCGGGATTATCCGGTGCTCCAAGGCGCATTCCTGCTGTTGGCGGTGGGTGTGCTGGCCGCCAATTTCCTCAGTGACCTGCTGTATCCGTTGCTTGACCCGCGCGTGCGTCGTCCGGCGGGGGCGCACCGATGAATCGGGGGCGCCGCTCGCCGGGCCGTATTTTCGGCACCGTCGGGATCCTGTTGTTGGGAGTCGTGGTCATGGGCGCGGTGTTCGCACCGGTGCTCGCCCGGCATCCGCCGCAGGGCCCCTCCGGGCGCCCCTTCCTGGCACCCAGCAGCGAGTTTTGGTTGGGCACGAACGATATCGGTGAGGACCTCTTCGCCCAGCTGCTCTACGGCGCTCGGGTCTCATTGACGATCGGGCTGTCAGCGGCATTGGTCGGGGTGAGCGTGGGAATGGCCGTTGCGCTGGTCGCCGGTTATCGGCGGGGCCGGGTCGAGGCCATATTGATGCGCACTGTCGACCTCACCTTGGCGTTTCCGTTCCTTGTCCTCGTCATCGTCCTTGCCGCCTTCTTCGGCCGGGGAACACTCACCACCGTGGTAGTCATCGGCGCGGTAGTTTGGTCCCGGCCCGCTCGGGTGTTGCGGTCCCAGGTAGTCAAGACCCGGGAGTACCCGCACGTGCTCGCCGCTCGGGCAATGGGCGCGACCGGAGCGCGGGTGGTACTCCATCACCTGCTGCCCCGAGTCGCGCCGCTGGCGGCCGCGCAGTTCGTGCGGGTGGCCAATATTGCCGTGATGTTAGAGGCGTCGCTGGCCTTCCTCGGTCTGGGCGACCCTACGCAGGTCAGCTGGGGTTCCACGCTGCATTTCGCGAGTACGGCGAACGCGATCCTCACCAACTCCTGGCCCTGGTGGATCATGCCACCAGGGCTCGCGTTGGCCGCAGTAATCGTGGGTCTGGCCTTCCTTGGTTACGCCGTGGAGGAGTGGGCCGACCCCAGGCTGGCTGGGACGGTGAGCCGACGGCGAATCGCTCGAAGCAAGGTCCCCCAGCTACCGATCACGGCAGCACCGAACTACCGGGGACCCATCCTGCAGGTGCGGGAGATGTCCGTGCACTACCGCACCCCCGGCAACACTGTGGTCGCGGTGAACCACGTTAGTTTCACCGTGGACCGTGGGTGCACGGTGGGACTGGTCGGGGAGTCGGGTAGCGGAAAGAGCACCCTCGTCAGCGCCCTGCTCGGGTTGACACGCCCGCCGGCTCACGTGGTGACCGGCACCATGCAGCTCAATGGGCACGACCTCGGCCGCGCCCGACGAAGTGTGCTGAGTGCCGCTCGCGGGCGCCAGATTGCCCTGATCCCGCAGAGCTCGATGAACGCCCTCAACCCCGCCTACCCGGTCCTACGTCAGGTTGCCGAGGCCGCCGCGTTGACCCGCGACAGCGCCGCCGCGACCGCCCATGCCAGGGATCTGTTAGAGCTCGTGGGTATACCCCTCGCACGGCGGCACGCCTTCCCGCACGAGTTCAGCGGAGGCATGCGTCAGCGCGTGGTGATCGCGATGGCATTGGCGAACGCTCCGGCGCTGTTGGTGGCCGACGAGCCCGTCACCGGACTCGACGTGGTCACCCAAGCAAAGATCCTCACATTGCTGGTCTCGGTGCAGGCGCAGTTTGGAATGTCCTTGCTGTTGATCTCCCATGATGTGCCGCTGGTGGCTCACGCGGCCACTGAGCTGCTGGTCATGCATCAAGGCCGGATCGTTGAGGCCGGACACACGTCTCAGGTGATGGGGGCGCCGCAACATCCGTACACCCGGCACTTGTTACGGGCGTTTCCCGGTATGGACCCTGCCCAGCGCAGCTGCAGCTCGCGGGTGTCCTCCCCGGACGACAGCCCCACGTCGTGACTGACGCTCTGCTCTGCCTGCAGTCGGTCTCCAAGGCCTATCGCCGACAATCGGTGGGCACTCCGAGGACAGTGGTGCCCGCCGTTACGGCGGTTTCCCTGACCGTTGATCGGGCCGAAATTCTCGGCGTGGTCGGGGAAAGCGGCGCCGGCAAGAGCACCCTCACCCGGCTGATCCTTGGGCTGGAGCGACCGGACGCCGGGCAGGTGTTCTTCGACGGGGTGGATCTTGCCGAGCTATCCGGTGCGCGGTTGCGCGCCTGTCGACGCCGAATGCATCTCATCCTGCAAGACCCGTATCAATCGCTGCATCCGGGCATGCGCGTAGGGCGGTGTGTGGCGGAGCCCCTTGCGATCGCTGGTGTGCCGCGACGCGAACGCCGCGACCACGTCCTGTCGGCCTTGACGGAGGCCGGCCTCATTCCCACCGCTGACTTCATCGACCGCTTCCCGCACGAATTATCCGGCGGACAACGTCAGCGGGTGGCTCTGGCACGGGCCCTCATTCAGCGTCCGGAACTCGTCCTGGCCGACGAACCGACCTCCATGTTGGACGCCTCATTGCGCTTCGACATTCTCACCCTGATCAAGGCGATCCGGGACGCGCACAGGACGGCATTTGTCTTCGTCACGCATGACTTGGCGATGGCACGCCATGTCGCAGACCGGGTCGCGGTGCTGCAGGAGGGCCGGGTCGTCGAATACGCCAGCACGGACGATGTCATGAACAATCCCGTCCACCCTTACACCCGGGCGTTGCTCGCCGCCAGCGACAGCGTCCGATGACGGAAGGTTTGCGATGACACGGAAGCGACTCATCTTCTTCGTGGGGGCCGATCCGAGGTCCAACCCCCGCCCCGTGGGGCAGGCTTACCACTTCGCCGCAGTGGCCGCCCGCGCCGGACTAGTGGCCGAAGTTCGCCTGGCCGGGGATGCAGTACGCATCGCCCAGGACGGTGGGGTGGCCAACACCCCGGAGGGGGCCGGTGTACAGGCGAAGGCCCGCCAGGCGGCGGTGGCGCCGTACCTGGTCTCACTTTGACCGTCCTGCGTCGACACCCGTGGGGTGTCTCAGGAACAGATGGACACCATCGGCGGTGTCGCCCGTAGCCTTGCCGACATCCTCACCGAAGTGGCTGACGGCCACTCCGAGATGATCTACCTCGGTTGATGGGCTACTCACGCATGCGGCCCATTCGGCGCAATTCACCTCCGGCGCTCGTGTGATTCACCCAGTGGTCATAGTCAACGCCGGAGGTGGTGGCCATTTCGGTCAAGATCCGTGTGCTCGGCAGTGTGATTCTTATCCGATCGACGAGATCATCGCGCTGGCCAGGGCCCAGGTGGGCGGGGGCGGTGAGTCGGCGGTGTCCTTGAACGCGATCGCGCGGACGATGCGCACCTCGCCCGCGGCGCTCTACCGGTACTTCGACAACCGGGACGACCTGGTTGCCGAGCTGGTCGTCGACGCGTATCTGGATCTGGCCGCGCACCTGGAAGCGGCGGGGTCGGGCGTCGGCGCCGAACAGGTGCGGGCCGTCGCACGGGCCTTCCGGGCGTGGGCCCTGGCCTCGCCGAACACCTACCGGCTGGTCTTCGAGTCGGTGAGCGGGTCGGGTCTGGCGCTGGCCGCCGACCGCATCCGCCCTGCGGCGCAGCGCAGCATGGACGTCTTCCTGCGGGCGCTGGCCGGGATCGGCCTCGAGGGTGACGGGGAGGTGGGGGACGAGCTGTCGGCGCAACTCGTGGCGTGGGGCGAGCGGGCCGAGCACCCCGACCTGCCGCTTGCGGTCCTGCACCGGGGGGTGGTCGCGTGGACGCGTCTGCACGGCCTCGTGAGCCTGGAGATAGGGCACCACCTGGCGGCCACGGGGGTCGACCCGGCACTGCTATTGGAAGCCGAGCTGACGGACCTGCTCCGGGTGGTGAGCGGACCGGGGGTCAGTGGCGGCACCCACGGCTAGCGTCGCGCGGGTGACGCACCCGCCCCACCTCGACCAGACGCGCGACTCCTACGAGGCGGTCACCGTCGACTACGCCGAGCTGCGCGACGACGAGCGCGACGGCAAGCCACTCGACCGCGACGGCGGCGCCCTGCGCTGGGAGACAACTGGTAACGTAATCCCTATGGAAGCGACTCTCGATGCGGTCGGACGCATCGTCGTCCCGAAGGCGTTGCGCGATGCCCTGGGACTTCGAGCCGGATCCACCGTGGACATCTCCCGCTACGGCAGCGGCCTCCAACTCATTCCGACCGGCCGCACAGCTCGGCTGGTCGAGGAGTCCGGCGCGCTCGTCGCAACCGGCGAGACGACAATCGATGACGACGTCGTCTTCGGACTCATCGACTCCGGACGGCGTTGACCTCCCCGATCGCGCTCG
>JAABUV010003861.1_pt1 | contig 18602 bp, 22 predicted proteins | sample 5559971 | NCBI WGS metagenome assembly JAABUV01 (sample SAMN10711881, study PRJNA513362) | rock metagenome | isolation source: Antarctica rocks | place: Antarctica: Victoria Land, Knobhead nord | collected 2015-12-19
TGCGTGGGCCCGGTGCTGACGGCGGCCGCGGCCATGGCGTACGGCCGCCCGGTGTTCTTCTCGCCGCCCGACCGCCGCGCGGAGGCGGAGGCCGCAAAGCGCGCGCTCGCGGCCGGCGGCGCCGCAGCGCGCAGCGACCACCTGGCCGTCGTGGCCGCGTACGCGCTGTGGGACAAGGCGCGCGCGCACGGCGGCCGCCAGGCGGCAGCCCAGGCGCGCGCCCGCGCGGCCGCTCCCACGCGCTGTCCCCATGCGCGCCCTGGCTGCGCGCGCGCGCTCTGCGCGCGGCGCAGGCTCTGCGCGCGATGCGCGCTCGCTCCGGCCCTGCCGCGCGCGGCGCTCCGCGCTGGCGGCGGCGGCCGCAGCCGCGCCGAGCGCGTCGCGTTCACGCCCAGCCCGCGCGGGCGGCCCCGCGCAGGCCCGCCCGGTCCCGCGCCCCGACGCGCGCGCGCGCGCCCGCCGCGCGCAGGCCGCCGCCGCCAACTTCATCGCGGACGCCGCGATGGAGGCAACCGCGGCGTCGCGCGCCGACTTTGCCGCGCAGCTGGCCGACCTGGGCTTCCTGCCGGCCGCGTACGCGCGCGCGTGCCGCGACGGCGGGCCGATGTCGGCGGAGGCCGCCGCGTTCGACGACCACTCCGGCAATGCGCGCATCGTCAAGGCCGCGCTCTGCGCCGGCTTCTACCCGGCCATCCTGCGCGTGGAGCACCCGACCGCCGTGTTTGCTGAGACGCACGGCGGCGCGCTGCAGAAGGACGCCGACCCCGCGCGCCTTAAATTCTTTGACCGCCGCCGCGGTGCGCGGCCCGCGCGTGCGCGCGCTGCCGCGCCTCGGGCAGGCACCCGCCGCCCGCACGGCACCTGCTGTGCCTGCGTGTCGCATGGCAATGACCGGCCGGTGGTTGCAAAGCGCGCTCCTATGTGAGCGGGCAGCGGCGCCGCACCCAAGCCGACGGCTCGCTGAGGCGCGCGCCACGTGCAGGCCGCGTGTTCATCCACCCGGCATCGGTCAACTTCACGTGCGGCAGCTTCCCGTCCGGGTTCCTGGTGTACACGGACATTGTGGAGACCAGCAAGGCGCGCCGCGCTGCGCACTTAAACTGCATCCGCGCGCCGCGTTCAGGCTCGCGCCATGTGCCCGCATGATAGGATTTGGTTAGGGTTATCTATTGCAGCGCGCAATCTAGCAACGCGCGCGCCGGCAGGTGTTTGTGCGCGAGGCGAGCATGGTGCCGGTCTACGCGATGCTGCTGTTTGGCGGCGAGATCGCCGTCAAGCACGAGCAGGGCCTGCTGCAGCTGGACGGCTGGGTGCTCAAGGCGCCCGCGCGCATCGCCGTGCTGGCGCGCCGCGCCGCCGCCCGCAGCCAATGCTGTTGCGTCTGCAGCCGGCCTCGAGCATGCATGCTTCCTTAAGTGAGCCGAAAGCGTCATCTCCCTGGGACCAGAGTACCGCCAGCGCTTGCCTGGGCTGCCCAAGAACAATGTGAGCACAGGCCCCGGGCGGCGCGGCCTCTTATGCAATCGCATGTGAGAGGCCGGCGGGGCGCGCGGCCGGTAGGTGCGCGAGCTGCGCCAGGAGGTGGACCGCCTGCTGCTGCAGAAGGTGGAGGCGCCCGGCCTGGACCTGGCGCGCAGCCCGGCGGTCGGCGCGCTGCACCAGCTGCTCGCCACCGACGGCTTCTGAGGCCCGCGCCCGGGGCGCTGCGGCGCTCGCCGCAGGCTCGGTGGTCGGGTGCATGCAGCCTGGCTGCATGTGAGGGGTGCCGCACAGCGAGTGAGCTCGGGTAGGTCGCATGAAGAAATGCATGCAGGCCTGCGCTCCGCGCATGCGTGCCGAGTTGGAGAAACGCTTGCAGGAGGTATGGACTGATAGAACGGATGCAGCATGCCGCTCCTGGTGCAAAGCGTGTCGGGTTGTGCGAGAGCGAGGTGGAGGTCGAGTGTGAGCTGCGACCCCGGGCGCTGCAAGCGAGAGGAGCACTGAGCATGGCGGGGGTGTAAAGCATGCCGCTCCAGCCATTGCATGCACTGCGGTGCATGTGCACTGCAGCTGCTTGTGTGAGTATCTGATCGCCTGCATGCCTGGTCACCGGATTGACAGTGGCCACCCCTTCCGGAATACCAAACCCCTCGGGCCGTACAGCGAGCCTACCGAGCTCCATGCCGTGGAGGTTCAAAATGCGACAGCGCAGCTGCGCTCCTGCGCAGTGCGCCTCCGGGAGTCATGCCGCAGCACCGCCTGCTGTTCAAGGATGCGGTGCGTGAAGCAGCGCCTGCAGACGTGCAGCGCACATACAACTGCGTGCCCACTACGGCTGACGTGCTCCTGTACGCAGCCGTTCACCGCCGACGACTGGCACCGACTGCGGAGCTGGAGGCGGCACCTGCCCAACTTCACGTTCATCTTTGTGCTACGCGGGTGCGTGGCCGCCATGTGCCGCGCCTGCTTGGAGCTCGCTGTGTCTGCCGCCGTGCCTGCGCTGACGGCGGTGTGTGACGCCATGCAGGTACCTTTTCTGGGTGGTGTACTTTACTATCTTGTCCTTACTGTGGGCCGCGTACCAGCAGTGGCTGGTGGTGAGGCCCAGCGCTCCCGCGGTCTGCCCAGCTGCGCTGCCTGAGCCGGGCGGCGCGGGCGCGGTGAGAGGTTGGGGCGGGCGCGCAGCCGGTGGGCGCGCCGCGCTGGCCGCCGGAGGACCGCAGGGGCCAGGTGTGGCAGGCGCTGTCGCTGACCAGCTTTGCGCTGTCGCTGCTGATGATCTTCCGCACGAACAGCGCGTACGCGCGCTTCTGGGAGGCCCGCACCGCCTGGGGCCTGATCATCGCGCTGACGCGCAACCTGGTCCGCCGCGCGAGCGCCTGGTGCGCGCCGCCCCAGCCGGCGGCCAAGCGCCGGCGCGCCCCGAGCAGGCCCGGTGCCCAGCGAGGCCCCGGCGCAGGTTCCCCCTGGAGGAGCGGGGCGCGCTGCTGATGGTGGCGCGGCTGACGGAGGCGCTGGCGCTCACGCTGCGCGTGCACCTCCTGCAGGCCGAGCATGACTGCAACACGGCGCCCCTCGACCTGCCCGGCGACCTCCAGGTGCCGCCCCCAGCGCCCGCGCACGCCGGCCCTGCCTGAGCCTGCTGTGTAGCGGACCAAGGGGCACGCGCGGCCCGCCCTGTGCGCTGCAGCGCGGCCCGCGCGCCTACACAGGGTCCGCCTGCAGCCGGGCGTCCCTGGGTCCAGCGCGCGAGGCTGCCCTCGCGGCCGCGCCGAGGCAGGCAGGTCGGGCTTGATGCGCCGCGCAGCGCGGACTGCCCGGCGCGCGGCCCACGCAGACCGCCGCGCTTGAGCGCCTGCTTGCTGGAGGCTCGGCCGCGTCCGCGCGCAGGGCGTGCTGATGGAGGACGAGGCGGCGTGGGTGCTGGCGTGGCAGCACCGCCCGGACGGCACCGCGCAGCTGCTCGGCGACACGATCCGCGCTGTGCGCGGCCTGGGCGCGTACGAGCGCGTCGCCCTGGACGAGCTGGTGAGCGAGTACGTCCGGCTGATGGGCGCGTGCGAGCGCATTGAGCGCACCGCCATCCCGCAGGCCTACACGCGGCACCTCTCGCGTGCGCCCGGCGATGGGCCTTGTCATGCGGCAAGCTGCTCAGCATGGCGGCTGCACAGCGGCGGGCAGGGGTGCATGCGTGGCGCTGGGCCAGGGCGGCAGGGCGAGTCGGCGGGCAGGCGTGAGCGGTGCGGGGCCGCGCAGGGTTCCTGATGATCTGGCTGACGCTGCTGCCCTTTCCGCTGTGGGACGTGTACGGCTGGGCCGCTCCCGGCCTGCAGGCGCGGCCCGGCGCTCGTACCATGGCAGTGCTGTGTGTGTGTCACTGCTTACACACTGTGGCAGCGCAGGCCATCATTTCCTTCTTGCTCATCGGCGTGGAGAACATAGGCATCCAGATCGAGGAGCCGTTTGCAATACTGCCACTTTCGGCGTACTGCACGGCGATACAGAGGGACGTGCGGGAGGTTGTTGCCAGAGGCGAAGGTGCAGCACACCTCTGGCATGCTGACACGCAGTCTTTTGAAGCAGTCTTCCCATGGTGCATGGAGCACGCGGTGGCGTAGCGCCTGTGAAGCACAGACCCTTGTAACACTTCCAAATGCTGCAGGTGGGCACAAGCTGGTGGCGCGGGCCCGCTCCCAGCCGCCTGTAGAAAACATACCCATGCAGCCGCCGTCCCTAGAAGACTCGGTGGATATCGTCACAATTCGAACAGCGTAGCTGCAGAGCTGCTCCACGTTTATTTATCGCACGTCTGCAATGCATGCTTAATTGTTTGCGCTGCCTAGTGTTTAGAGGTGTTTACGCTGTATCAACGCCCTTGTATTGTACCGGCATCAATATCTTAGATGTGAACAGGCTGTGACACGCTATGAGCATTGTCTGTAGCATGACCCATCTGTCTGGCAAAAGCTCGCCTGAAGGCATGCAAAAGGGTGCAGGCAGCAGGGAAACATGGTACATGGGCCCTATGTACAAGCATGCCTTTCCTATCCCCGTCCCAAAGGAAGCTCCCCCTTCAGGCAGCAGGGAATACTAGCTGGGCTGTGGACCATTTTGGTTGTTTTAAACAACAAAACAAAAACACCCCCACCTGCGCCATTCATGGCCACCGTTCAAAATCTGCAGTCATGCTGAGGCAGTGCCGTGCGCTGGGGTCCTGCCAGGCGCTCCTCGCTCAGCTGCGCTCGCACCAGAGCCCGTTCACGACCAGGAAAGCACCTTCAGCCCGCAGGCCCCAGGTGCCCCTGGCCCTCGATGCGTGCACGAACAGGCTCACCGGCAGGTGCCAAACTAACGATGGCGCACCTTCCAGAGGCGGCGGCGGCGCGCTCTTCACACTGCCGCTGAGCAGAGCGCTGGCGTCCGCCGCGACTATGATGCGATCGTCCTGCTCGCAGGTGTCACGAGCACTGGTCTCTTCTTGCAGCTCGCGGGATATGCTTGGGCTCGTGTAAGTTCTCCCAGGTGAGAGCCGGCTGACGACGTTGGGGTGCACGGCCGGGCAGGCGGGCTCACGCCGAGCGGGGGCTGCCCGGAGTGGGTCACGCGGCGCCTGGACGCCTGCGCCGCCATCCAGCGGCAGCAGGGTCGGTGCTGCGCAGCTCGCACGCGCTCTGCTGCCGTGCTGGCCCTGCCAAGCGCGACACGCTTGGAGCAGGGCGCAGGACACCCATCCTGTGCAGCGGCGGCGGCACGCCGCACAAGCCGCCGGTGCTCGACGCGCGCACCGGCCACGTCCTGCACGAGTCCACGGTCCGTCACGCGCCGCAGGGGAGTGCTCCAGCAGGGCCACCTTTGCTGGCGCACCACCGCGTGCCGACCCCTGCACCGCGCGCAGGTTTGCGCCGAGTACCTGCTGGCGCGGGTGCGCTGCCGAGCGAGGCACTTTCACGCCGGTGCTGTGCTCTTACCGTGTCGTGACTGGTCCTCGGCGCCGCCTGCACGGCAGCCTGCTGACACGAAAGAGCGACAGGGCGTCGCGCCTGACGACATAGTCAAGGAGACGTCCTCCTACGACACGGTGGGCAACGCCTGGTTTGCGGCAACCATACACTGCATTCCCGCCGGCTGGCGGTGCGCACGGGGCCGCGCGTCGCTCGCGCTTGCGCTGCACGGCCGGGCGGGGCGGCCGGCTCGCCGGCGCTCAGCGCGCGGCCGTGGGCGCAGGAGGCTGTGCGTGGTGACCTCAGAGTTCCACATGCCGCGCTCGCGCGCCATCTTCAACAAGGTGTTCGGCCTGGCGGAGCGCAGCCTCGGCGCCGCGTTCCTGCTGGACTTCCATGCGGCGAGCGACGCGGGCGTGTTTGACGCGAAGGTGCTGGCCGCGCGCGCCCGGCGCGAGCAGGCCTCCATGCAGGTGGGGCGGGGCGTGCTACCAGGGCGGCCCTTCGCGTCACGGACGCCGCGCGCATGCTGACCGCGGGGAAAGCGCCCTGCAGAGCTTTGAGAAGGCCACGGCCGGACAGCGCTCGCTTGCTGACTTCCACGCGTGGCTGTATGAGACGCACCTGTGCTACGCCGGGCGCGCTCTCCTGCGATATATCGTGCCGCCCACACCAATACGCTCGTGTGGACGGGTGCCCCTGCGAGCAGGCTGAGTTCGGCGTGCCAGCGGCCGACGACGGGGGGAGAGCGGGCCAGAATGGATGGTCCTGCCTCGCCTCCGGCAAGCCTTCCTGCAAGCCGTGCGTCCAGCAGCTCGCCGGCGGACCCCCCCGCCCGCCGTGTGCCTGCCAGCGCGGCGCCTTGCAGCCAGCATTGCGCACACCGACCGACCGCCCGAGCTCGCCGGCCTTGTGGCCACGTACCAGGCGCTGTGCGAGCGCATCGACGGCTTTGCCAGTCGCAGGCCGGACGTGGCCGGCGTGTCGCTGCTGCGGCAGCGGGCATGTCGCGACCTGAAGTTTGTGCTGGGCCTGGACGGCATGGCCGGGGTGGAGCTGCGCAGCGCTGCCAACAACGCCGTCGGCATGAACGCCGAGCTGGACGTCGTGCGCGCGCCCTGCGAGCCTGCATTTCCCGCTGCCGCAGCATTGGCGTGGTGTGTCGGGAGGCTGTGTGCACTGCTAAGTCAGACAGTATCCGCGGCGCTGCTTGCGCAGCGGCATCGAGCCTCTGCGAGGCAGGCTGCGCCGCGGGCGCCAGGCTGAGAGCGCGCCCGGCGTGGTGGGCGTGTGCCGCAAGTTCCGGCTGGTGCCGTCGGCCGGGCCCAACGTCAAGGGCGCGCGCCCGGCGGGCCCCGCGCGCGCCGGCGCCGCCGTGTTCCCAATGGGCAGCTCCGCGGTGGAGGTGGATGTGGTCGCCGCGGGCGGCAGCCTCTGGATCGAGGTCAAGGCGCACCAGGCGTTCGGCGCCGGCAGCCGGCGGGCCGCGGGTGCGCGTCACGCCCGCAACGAGGCTCCGCCGCTCGGAGCCAACAGGGGTGTCTGCCGCGGCCCCCTCACGCCCGGCCCGTGGCGCTGAGCGCGGGCGGCCCGGCCGGCGCGCGCAGACATGGCAACGCAGGCGCGGCTGCACGTCCAGGCGGCGCGCGCGCCCTGGAATGCGTGGCACTGGCGGCCGCCGCAGGTGGTGTACTACGCCGCGGGCGCGCCGTGGGCGCCCTGCGTGGCGGCGCGCCTGCGCGAGCAGGGCGCGCTGGTGGCCGGCCCGGGCCCGCTGGGCGAGGCGGTGCTGGCCAGCGTGCCGCCGGCGCCTGCGGCCGCCAACCTGGACATCACCACGCTGTGCGCGCTGGTGAGCGAGCTGTCGCACGGCGCGGCACGCGCGGCCGGCGCGGGCGAGCCGGCCGCCCTGTCCCCGGGCTTCCAGGCGCGCGCCCGCGTGCGTGCGCCCGCCGAGATCGTTACACCAGCTGCCGCAGAGGCAGACGGACCTGTCCACACGACGTGCGCGGGCAAGCTTTCAATTTTGGGCGTTTCGCGGGCCGGTCAGCGGTGCACGCAGGCCGATGCGCGCTCATGGGGCGCACGGACTGCGCCTGGGCCCGCCGTCCTGCCCTCCGCTGGGCACACCGCACGCTGAGGTTGCCTGCCCCACGCGCAGGGGCCGGCGGAGGCGGAGCGCGCGGCGCCGCTGCTGCCCGGCCTGTGCGCGGCGCTGGCGGGCCTGGAGCTGGTGGCCGCGGCCACGGCGGTGTCGCGCTTTGAAAGCCTGCTGGCCGCGCACGGCGGGCCGCGCGAGCGCGCGCGCTGGGCGGGCCTGCGTGCCGCGCTGCGCGTGGTGCCGGACGCGCCGCCGGCGGACCTGGGCCGCGTGGCCGGCCTGCAGGGCCTGCAGCCGCACCACGCCGCCGTGCTGGGCGTAGCCGAGCGCGAGCGCGCGCTGACGCTGACCTTTGCCCGCCTGCTCGCGCTCGCGGCCGCGCAGGGCGTGCCTCTGCCCGCGCACGTGCACCGCTCGCACTACCTCACCGGGCTCTGAGCCGCGCGGGCGGCCGGGCGGCGTAACTTCCCTCGCAGCCCGGGGCTCCCTGCCTGTACGCGGTCAGCCTTGCGGGGGCCTGGCTTCGTGTGAGCTGCATGTTTGAGGTGTCGGAGGCGGCTAGTGCAGGGTCGTTTCGCAGGCTCGGGATGTCTCATGTAAAAAGGATTGCCCGCACAGCAGCGCTGGTGCCGTCTGCTCAGGCTGCCGCCAGCTGGTTGTAGATCGCCAGGTAGGCGCCGGCCGCGCGCTCCCAGGAGCAGTCCACGCCCATGTTGCGCCGCGCCAGGTCCGCCCACCAGTCCGGCCGATCCCTGCCCGCCGCACGGGGCGGCGCCCTCGGCTCCGGGTCGCAGTCCAAATTGCATTCGCAGTCCAGTCGCAGGGCTGCGGCGCGCCTGGAGCAGGCCTGCTGCTCCAGGGCGCCCTGGCGCGCCCTGCACGCCGGCGCGGTGTGCCGAAGCCCTGGACAAGACAAGTGCTTGCACGGCGCGGCTTGGCGCGGCTCTGTGAGCGCATGCAGGCAGCGACCCCGCTCGGCATCCCGTGCCGCAGAGGCCCGGGCGGCGCGCCGGTAGGCCGTGAGCGCGCGGTCCAGCGCAGAGTCAAGCGCGGCCTCGTTCATGCCGGCAAAGGTGTACCCATTGGCGTCCTCACCACCTGCGCGCCGCGCCACGATCCCCCTCTCTGCTGGTCCGCTGCATTTACAGGGCGTGAAGGAAGGACGTGCCTCCGTCCACCGACGCATCTCACGTTGCGCTGCTGCCAGCTACGGAGCAGGCAGCCCAAGTCAAAAGTCAAAAGCTGCGAGGCCGGGGCGGGCGCACCCTGGTCGACGTCGTGCACGGTGTCCGCCAAGCCGCCCGTGGCGCGCACGACCGGCATCGCGCCGTAGCGCAGCGCAATGAGCTGCGTCAGCCCGCACCTGGCGCACGGACGCGCGGGCCGCTCACGCATGCGCAGCCCTGCACGCATACGCAAGCCGCACAAGCATACCCGCACATGCAGGCGGGCCTGCTGGCACCCCCCGCGGCCGCCACAGGTGCGGCCCGGCCCGGGAGAGGGGCCGGCGCAGCGCGTAGCCCGCATGTGCACGCATGCACGGAGGGCCGCACGGCTCGAACAGCGACGGGACCAGCACGATATCGGCGGCGGCGTATATGAGGTGCGCGGCCGCCTCGCTGAACATGACCAGCAGCGCCGCCGAGGCGCTGCCGCGGAACTCCTCGGCCGCCATGCGCCTGCCGCCCGCGCGCGTGGCCCGTTTCACACTCCAGGCCCGCCTGGCCCCGCTGCAGTCCGGGGGCAAGCCGGGCATGGAAGGCAAGCACCTCCACTCCTGGCGATCCTGCGCATGCCGCACGCCTGACGGCGCGCTCGAGACAGCCGGCCTGCTATGCTATCGCGACTGGCCTAGCCAGCAGCCTTGCAAGTGAGACGGATGAAAACACACATGCGCACGGGCAAGGAGCCAGGGATTGGGCGCGCCGCGCCTGAACTCATCGTCCGCGTGCCCGGAGCCCAGCAGCACAAACTGGCCGCCCTGCTCCACGGTGCGGTACACCGCGTGCCGGATCAGGTGGATGCCCTGCGCGCAGGCGCAGGCTCGGCCGCCGTGGCCTGCGCGCGGCCCGCGGGGCGGGGCTCGGAGGAGCCGCAAGCGGGGCACCTTCTGTGGCACCAGGCGCGTGACGCAGGCCACGATAGGGGCGCGAGCGTTCACCCGCAGGCCCAGGCCCAGCTGCAGGTACCTGCACGCGCGCGCGCGCGAGCGGCAGCACTTGCGTCGGCGCCCCGCTCAACCAGACCGGAGGACAGGGTGCAGCTCGAGCGGCGCAAGGGGTGCGGTTCGGAGCGGGTGCGGCGCCTGCGGCCAGGCGCACCGCTTGCACAGCGCCTTGCCCTCAGGCGCGGCCGCGCTGTACAGGGCCGGCAGGAACGCGTCCGCCGCGGGGTCCCACAGGGCCGTGTCGATGCCGTTGAGCACGCCCTGCTCGCGTCGAGGCCGGGCGTGCGGTCAACGCCCTCTATATTGGTAGACATGCACGGGTTCGCTGCGCACGTCCTGGCACTCGGGACGCCACAGGCCCGCCAGCCCTGAGCGCCAATAGAGAAGCAGCGCAATACGGAGCAACGCAGGCAGGTTCAGGCTCGCTTGTCTGCCGCCGACACGATGCCTGGGGCCCGTGCAGCGCGCGGCGCCGCGCGCGCCTGGAACTTGGCGCGGACGTCCGGCCGCGCGAGCGTGGCGCGCAGCCAGCCGGCCGCGCCGCCCTCGAGCGCCTCGCGCGCGTACGTCGGCGACACCGTCGTCACCGCGTTGGAGTACACGATGCCGCCCTGGCCGCGCGCGCGGGCAACGCGTCAGCCGTGTAGGGCTGAGTTTAGGGTATGGGCCAAACCCTCTCCGCCAGCGTGTCAGCCGCGCAGCGCGCCGGGCAGGCATCGGCGCGCGCGCGGGCGGGCGGCACCTTCATGAGGCTCAGGCGCTCGGGGTTGTGGCCTGCGGCGCGCGCAGCGACCCCGCTCAGCCGCGCGCGGCGCGACGCCGCGCGCCGGGCGCGTGGGCGGCGCGCGGCGCGCACCGATCGTCCGCTCGTCCAGCGCCTTGTCCGCCGTCGCAAACGCCTCGCCGGGCAGCCCTGCCGCGCCCGCCCATGCTAAGCGTTTTGGGGGCTTGCGCAGGGCGGCCGGGGCCGCATGCGCCGGCGCGCCTGTGCTGGCAAACTCCTCCTGCCGGCACTCGCCGGTGTTGTCCATGTTGTGGATGGTCAGCACCACGCGCGCCCGGCTCGGGCCGGCCGCCTGAAAGCTGTCCCTGCGCGGGCGCGGCCGCGCTCGGGCTGAGGCGCCCAGGCCAGGGGTGCCGGCATGCGCGCTGCTTGCGTTCCTGCACGCCGTGCCGTGCAGGTGCCACGTATTGAAGGAGGCAGGGAGCGCGCGCCAGTAGAGCATGGGCACCGCGGACAGCTGCCACTCGTGGACGTGCAGGATGTCGGGGTCGCGGCCGGTCGCGCGCAGGTACTCCAGGCACGCCCTGCGCCGCTGGCCTGGTCAGGCGGGCACGGCTTGGAGCCCATGTCTGAGCGGTGCGCCACGCGCGCGCTCGCCGGCGCACACGCGCCGCCAGAGCCACAGGCTCGCAGCGTGCGCGGCCGCGCGCAGGCCGCCACCCCGGCATCCGCGCGCAGCGCGGCGCGGCCGCAGGCGCGCCTGAGCGCCCGGGGCGCGCGCCTGGAGAAGTACAGGTAGGCCTCCAGCTCGTTGTAGCTGCCGCCGTAGATGCGGCTGCCGCGGAACAGGCTGCAGGCGGCCCAGTCGGGGCGCAGCAGCACGAGCGGCACGCCGTCGATGCGCGCGCGGAAGGCGCGCGTGCGCAGCGCCTCGCACCGCACCCGCCCGTCCGCCAGCCGCCCCTGCGCGCGCGCGCCCTCCGCGTGTGCACGCGCCGCGCCTCGCGTGCCCTGCCTGCCAGAGGAGCGGCGCCGGCGCTGCGGCAGGCCGCGACGCGGCGCACGCACGGCGCCCACGCACCGCACCGCGGGCCGGCCCAGCCATGCGCTTGTCCTCAACGCCGACCCGGCGCCGTCACACTTCACAGCCGCGTCGCATATCGCACGCGCGGCGGGGGCGCCGCGCGGCCGAGGAGAGCGCGCCTGCGGCTGGGCAGGACCTGAAGGGGCGCGCACCTTGGGGCAATCAAAGTCGCAGTCGTGCTGCAGGCCCTCCAGCGCGACGTCCGGCAGGCACTCGTAGTAGGGCAGCATCACCTGCGCGGCCCCGCGCGCATGCTCAGAGTCCGCATGCCAGGTGCGGCCGGCCCTGGCCCCGTGTGCGGCGCCGACGGGGGTGCCACCTCGACGCGGTGGCCGCGGCGCAGGCAGGCGCGCGCGAGGCCGGTCACCACATCGCCCAGGCCGCCGACCTTGGCGGCAGGCGCCATCTCGGCCGTCATGTGCACCACATGCAGCCGCCGCGCGTCCCGCTCCGCGCCCGCCTCGGGCCCGCGCGGCCCTGCGCGCCTGCATGCATCATGAGACTGAGCCCGGCCGGCGGGCCGTGCCCTGGGAGCCGGGGCGCCCGCTTGTCACGAGGACCGCGTGTCAGCCGCACAGAGGCCAGCTTATGCTCGTGGCAGCACGAATCCGAGCGAGCCCCACGCTCGTGGCAGCGCCCGGGGCACGCTTCAGCGCGGCGCGGCGCTCAGGCCGGCCGCAGGACGGCCCAGGGCGCACGCAGGGCCGCGGGCGCGGTCCGCGCCGGGCGCTCCCAGAACGGGGGGCTCTCGCCCGGCGACGGCCACGCGATGCCGCACTCCGCCCGGTCCGCCTGGACTTCCTCCGCGGGCGCGCCGGCCGGCAGCGCCTCCGGCTCCGTGGCCTCGAGCTCAAACACCACCTGCAGGCACTCCGCCTGCTGCAGCCGGCCGGGCGGCGCGTGCCGGGTGCGGGGCCGGGCGGCGGATCAGGGGGCTGGTGGCGGAGGGGCTGGGGGGACGGGAGCAGCAGCGGCGCGCCTCGTCCGGCGGCACGCCCTGCACTCTGCTGAGCGCCAGGCGCAGCGCTACGTTCTCGGCCAGCAGGCGCTGCACGTCCGGCGCGCCGGCGGCCCGCCGCTCCGCCTGCGGGCGCAGGGCGCGTGGGTGTGGGCGGGGCGTGACGCGCTGGTCAGTGTGCAAGGCGGCAAGCCCGGCGTGGTCTTGCCTGGGGCGTCGCGCTGCGACGCAGCGCTTGCGGGCCCCGGCATTGGCGCGGCGGGGGCGGCCTGCTTGGCGCTGGCCCGCGCAGCGCTCGCCCGGCCTGCAGCATCCCCCGCCCAGCTAGCGAGCCCGCCTTGGCACCGCTCCCATCGAGGGAGCGCCCCTGGGCAGCAAGTGCTGCAAGCAGCAAGGCCACAGATGCACCTGCCTTGCTCAGCTGACCTGCAGGGCGCATGTGCGGGTGGCATGTGGGGCCTTGTTCACTGCAGGGCCTGCACTGCAGCGTGAAGGACACCGGCTGCCACCGCCTCGCCCGATGGAGACCACGGAGGTACCATGCCCGCCGGGCGCGCGCCTGCACTTCTCATGGCACCTGACCAACACCCTGTACATCTTGCCGGTGGCCGGCCAGGCCAGGCCCGGCCCCGATGAACGGCCCGTGGCGACCGCCGTGAGCTGGTGCGGTCCCGCCGCGCAGCCCGGAGTGATGCGGCAGAGCATCGACAATGCATTGCGTCAATAGGGGGCTGCGCGCCCCTCGCAGGGGTCGCCTGCCGGCCGAGCAGCGGCGGCTGGCCTACGACACGCTGCCTGCGTTCCAGGCGCTGCAGGCGCGGCTGCATGCGGGCGGCGGCGGCGTGCCCGCGGCCGACCTGCGCGCCTACGCGGCCGCGATCAGCGACCTGCTCGCGCCCGAGCCCGGCGCCGCCTCGCCCGAGCCCGCGCTGTGGGACCTGCTGGCGGTGCTGTTCCTGCACGCGCCGGCCGCCGGCGGCGTGGCCACCGAGGCGCTGGCCTGGGCGCTGGCGCGGCACGAGGGCGCGCTGGGCGGGCCGCCCGCACTGGGGCCGGCCGCGGAGGCGCTCGCGCTCAGCGACGCGCCCGTGCCGGAGGCGCAGCCGGGGTTCTGGGAGGCCGCGGCGCGCCTGGCCGCGCTGGGCCGCGTGGACGAGGCGGGCGAGCTGCTGGGGCGGCACACGCTGTGGCGGCGCGCGGTGGAGGCGGCCGGCGACGCGGGCGTGCTCGCCGCGGTGTCCGCCCTGGAGGCCGCGCTGGGCGCGCTGCGCGGGATGCCGCGCCTGCGCCCGCCGGGCGCGCCGGCCGGCGGCGGCGGGCGCGGCTACGGCGAGCCGGGCGAATTCCACGCGGCGCGCGCCGCCTGGCGCGGCCGCCTGGCCGGCCTGCGTGGCGATGAGCGCCTGTGGGCGGCCGCGGCCGCCGGCGACGCCGCGCTGCCGGCCGGCGCGGCGCGCCTGCTGGGCGTGCTGGCCGGCGACGGGGCCGCGCTCGCGGCGGCCGCGTCGGGCTGGCTCGAGCTGCTGGCCGCGCGGCTGCTGCACCAGGCGCCGGGCGCGCCGCTGCTGGGCGACGGCGCGGCGCTGGCGGCCGAGTGCGTGGCGGCCGCGGGCGGGCCCGGGCCGCCCGGCGGCGCGCCCGCGGCCGCCGCGGGCCTGCTGGCGGCGGCGGCCGAGCGCGACGCGGCCGGCGCGCTGGCGGCCTGCAGCGCCGTCGCCGGCCCCGGCTCCTGGCTGCTCGCGCACGCGGTGGACCTGCTGCCGCTGGACAGCGCGCCGCGCCTGCCGCCCGCCGCCGCCACGCCCGACCTGGCCGAGTGGTACCGCGTCGAGTACGCGGGCGCGCTCGCGGCCGGCCGGCCGACCGCGGCGGCGGCCGCCGAGGTGGCCGCCTGGTGCCCGCGCCGCGGGCGGCCGCTCGCGGCCGCGCTCGCAGCCGCGCTGCCGCCCGGCGACGCGGCCGCGGCCGCGCGCCTGGCGCGCCGCTTCGGGCTGGCGGCCGCAGGGCGCGCAGCCGGCCGCGGCGCCGCCGCGGCCGCGCGGCAGGCCGGGCACGCGGGCGAGGCGCTGCGCCTGTACCTGGCCGCGGACGAGCCCGCGGCCGGCGCGGCCGCGCTGGCGGGCCTGGGCGACGGCGCCGCGACCGAGGTGGGCGCGCTGCTGGCGGCCGCCGGCGGCGCGGCGCCGCTGGCGGCGCCGGCCGCGCGCCTGCGCCTGCGCGCCGCCCTGGCCGCGCTGGCGGCCGGGCCGCCGCCCGGCGAGCGCGCGGCGGCGCTGGAGGCCGCGCGGGCGGGCGTGCTGGCGCTGGCGGCGGCCGTGCCGGCGGCGGAGCTGCCGGGCGTGCTGTTCGGCGTGTGCGGGCTGCTGGACGCCGCGCCGCCGCTGTTCGGCGCGGCCGAGGTGCAGCGCCTCATGCACGCCGTGGCGCGCGCGGGCGGCGGCGGCCTCGAGGCGCAGGCCGTGCAGCTCGCGCTCGTGCGCGCTCTGACGCGCGCGCATGTGGCCGCGCTCTGCCCAGGTTGAGTGAGCATGCGGCTGTAAACATGACCGTGAGCATGTCCCCGGTCCGGCAAATCTGAATGGTGCACACCATTCCGAGAGGCTCGTACATAGCCCGGCTTCCGGGCCTCGGCTGCCGGCCTTTCCAAGAAGCTCGCACTCAAAGCTCAGAGGCAGGCAACACAGCGGCAGGCAGCGGGCTGTGCCCAATGCGCGCCGCGCAGAACAGCCCCGCGCCGCGTCCGGCCACAGAGGGCTGGCAGGACAGGATCAAGGGCAACGCCGTGCTCGCGGGTGAGCACCTCGCCTCGCGGCCTCACCGCCTGAGATGCATCCGTCGAGGGAGACCCAGCGGCATGCGCGCGTTGCAGCGGGCGCCGGCTCTCTGGGCGGCGCCGTCCTGTCCATCCTGCAACAGGCCCCGATGCTGCCGCACGCGGCAGCCACGGCGGTGAGCTGCACGGTCGCGGTGAGCCTGTTCAGCGGTGCGACACGAGCTGCGCTCAGTGTTCCGGTCGCGTTGTTGTCCCCTTGCACGTCCCGACCCCGGGACGGCGCTGCGCCAGTGCTGAAGGAGGGCGTGCGGGCGCTGCGGTGCACGGACGGCGCCGCCAACAGCGCGGTCGCATGCGCCGCATCCAGCTACCTGCTGGTCTTCCTCTACAGTGCGCCGCCCGGCTCTGGCCCATGCCGCGCTGTTCCGGCTCCCGCGCTCTCGGGCTGCGGCTGACAGCGGCGGGTGGGCAGAGGGCCGGCGCGCGGCGCTGCCCGTGGCGGTGTGGGGGGGCGCCGCCGCCGGCCTGCTGCACGCCGCAGGCGGCTGGCTGCAGCCCGCCGCGCGGCTGCGGCGCGCGCTCGTGCGCGCCGACCTGCTGGATGACGCAGGTGCGGGGCCCGGGCCCGCGGCGCGCCGCGCTGCCATGTGCGGCTGTGGCGCGGCGGCGCACGGGGCACGGACGGGACGTCCTCAGGGCGCGCGTCGTGTGCGGCAGAGCTGCGGACGGCGATGCAGCACAGCCACGGCGGGCGGCGGCCGGGCAGCGCGGCAGAGCTGGGCTGGCAGCGCTGGCTGCCCATTCGGCAGCTGACCGACGAGGAGTGGGAGGCGTACCAGGAGCGCAAGCGCGACCAGTTCCGGCAGCGGTGCGTTCTAAGTACGCCCCCGCGCCGCGCCGCCGACGAAACCTCTTGCTCACAGCGGGATGCGGGGCGCCTGGCAGGGTCGACGCGGCGCAGGAGGGCGGGCTGCCCATGGTGCTGGAGGAGAGGGGCTGCGTAGCGGGCGGGCTCGGGGCCGCGCAGGACGGCGGCCAAGAGAGCAAGCCGGCAGGGTGATGCGTGCACGCAGCGCGCATGTGCACTGCGTGGGCCAGTGCGTTCGGTGACAAGAAAAGCGTGAGCACGTTGCTTGCGTTCCTTGCATCCCTGTTGAAGCAAAATGCGTACGTGGCCGCGCGTGCGCATCGCCCGAGGTTGTACTATAGGACAGCATGGCACATACGGGCAGTGGACTCGGAGCACATGCAAGCAGAGACCTTCAACACATCCGTTTGGGTGAGCATGGGCTGCGCATGCATATGCATGCGGCAGCTCTCCACAGCTCCCATGCCAGCGGAGCATGCCCAGCCCTAGCCAGTCGGCTGCTGACTGGTACCAGTATACGATATCAATTCTCTGCTTGCGCGAGCACCGCACACAGACTCAGCTCTTGACCTCGGGGAGGACGGCCATAGCCGAAAAAGCTGTGCCCCGTCTACGGCCTGTGCAGTGTGCAGCTGGGCCGCACTCTGCTAGAATTCGCCGCGGCTGGCCAGCGGGGACTGGGCAGAGGCGGACTGCCAGCCGCGGCTCTCGGCGAGCCACTGCCCGTCGCACAGCCCACGGGTGAGCATGGCGGGCTAGGCGAGAGGAGGCATGGCAGCGCCCAGCGCAGCCACTGGAACAACGTTTGCGCTGGAGGATGAAGACCACACGCTGGCAAACGCGCTGCGCTTCCTCCTGAACAAGAAGTGAGCGCTGCAGCTCGCTGTTCTGGGCCTGGCACTGGCCTGCACTGGCACTGCAGCGCTGCTGACAGCGCTGCTGCGGGCCTGGCAGCCCGCACGTCTCCTTCTGCGGCTACAGCATCCCGCACCCATCAGACAACCTGGTCAACCTGCGGGTGCAGACCAGCGGTGGGCCCTCCGAGGCCTTGCAGCATGGCCAGCAACATGCACCCTCTTTATGAGACTGAGCACGGGGGCGCCGCGCGCACCGCAGGCGAGATCTCCGCGACGGAGGCCCTGCGGCAGGCCTGCCAGAGCCTGCAGGACATGTGCGCGCATATCAAGGTGACCTTTGAGAAAGCATGGGACGAGTTCGAGGCGCAGCAGCCGCCGCCGGAGCCCTTGGCTGGGCGCGAGCCTACGCCAGGGCGTGCCGCGTCTGCGGAGCCCATGACGGTCGAGTAGGCGGCCAGCTCGCTGCAGGCGCTGCCAGCGGCAGGGTAGGCGGAGGAGGGGGTCAGCCGCGGTGCCTGCTTGCAGACGAGCGAGCGGGCGCCCAGCGAGACTGCATGCATGCAGCGACGCCCTGCGACAATGCACCGCATGCATGTCGACAGCATGCCCTGACTTGCACGAGTGGGGTGTTCAACATGCTTACAACGCTGTTTGTGCACACACGTGTTTGCGCACATTGCAAGCACGAGCATGCCCGCAGCATGCGCCGCTGCACCCACTCAAACAAGATCGCAGGACCCACGAACGCCTGTGCGTGTGCCATGAAGAGCCAGTACCAGTGTCAAGTACCGGTGTCAAGCGCCTGTGACATGCTCACCTCAGCGTGCTTTCAACAAGCTAATCAACAACCCAGTTCTGAGCGCGTCAGCAGCCCTGCACAGTCCCAGCCGCAGCTCAAGCGCTCTGCAAACACAGAGCCGCAGCAGCGCACACTCATCAGGCCTGGCCGGACGCGCGCCGCAGCGCCAGCGCCGCGGCCTGGTTGGGTGTCAGCCCCTGCCCGCTCGCCATCAGCGCCGCGAATTCGGCCTGGACGCGCGCGCGCAGCTGCGCGCGCTCTTGCCCCTCGCCTGGGCGCTCCGCTGCTGCTGCGCCCCCGGGCCCCGCGCCGCGCCCCGCGGCAGGCGCTGCGCCCTCCTGCGGGGCGGCTGCGGCGTGCGCGGCCGGCGGCGCTGACGGCGCGCGGGCCCCAGCGGGGCCGGTTACGGGAAGCGCCTCCGCTGGCGCGCGAGGCTGCGGGCGTCCCGCCGCGGGCGCCGCCAAAGCGCCGCGCGCGGCCGGGGCAGCCGCCGTTGCAGCCCCCGGCCCCTCCGCGCCCGGCGGCTCGGGGCGTCCTGCCAGGGGCGCCGCTGCGCCGGGCGCAGCGGCCGCAGCGGCGCCGGCGGCCGGCGCGGGCGGCGCCGCCCCGCTGCCGGCGCGCCCGAGCACGTCACGTGCGCACAGCGGGCTGAGGGCGCCCACGCGCCGGCCGCCGCGCTGACCCGCCGCCGCCGCGGGCGCCTCCTGCCGGCACACCAGGTGCGCCGTCCGTGCCTAGCACCAGCCGGCCAGGCGCGCGGCGGGGGGCGCCGCCGCATGCGCGCACGGCAAGCGCGGGCGCCGGGCGCCGTGCTGCAGCAGAGGCCGGCGCGGCCGGCCGGGGCAGCG
>JAABUV010003862.1_pt1 | contig 18595 bp, 30 predicted proteins | sample 5559971 | NCBI WGS metagenome assembly JAABUV01 (sample SAMN10711881, study PRJNA513362) | rock metagenome | isolation source: Antarctica rocks | place: Antarctica: Victoria Land, Knobhead nord | collected 2015-12-19
TCGTGGCGGAGTGACTTCAACAGCACGCAATGCTGTAAGAGGTCCAGGCAGCCCTGCTGTCATGTTGACGCCGCTCGAGGCTGGAGGAGCCTGACACTTCCCATCCAGGCCTGCAGGCATGCTCTGGAGCAGGCATCACAGACCATATGTGCAAAGCTGAAGTGGGTGCATGCGCAGGGCTGAAGCGGGAAGCCGAGCGCATCGCGCCCGCGGAGGTGTGGACGCTGGCGCTCGGGTTCGGGCTGGCCCTGCTGGTGGAGCGCGGGGGCGTCTGGCTGCACGTGCGCACCCGCTTCCCAGAAATTCCTCTCCAGCTGTTCTTTCCGTACTGAGCGGGTGACCCTGGTATTTATTGGGAAGCAGGGCCATTTGTTGGCTCCAGATGCCCCGCCTCCTCCCTACTCCGGCTGCCCCGGCCGCTGCTTTGGCACACGCGCGGCTTCGTCTGTCAAGCATTGTCTATCATTCCTGGGCAGGGATCTACAAAGCCTGTTTTCAGCACTTGCTGAGTCTCTAGTAAGCCTGTGACCATGAGCGCCGTGGCAGTTACTCCCGCCCATGCACGGCTTGCGCGCAAGCAGCCCTTGTGTGATCGTGGAAGGCTTGCTGTTTGCAGGTCACCATGACTTCATGCCATGCAGAGCATGCGCATGCACACTCATTCTGAGGTGGAGCGCGCGCCCGCGCAGAAGTGGTGGACCCAGGGCCGGAAGTCGCGGAGGACCGAGGCGGCGGCGGCGGCGGCGGAGACCTCGGCCGTGATGCGCTCGCAGCGGCAGCGCATCCAGCGCGCGCTCGGCGCGGCCGTGGACGCGGACCCGGCGGCCGAGCGCGGCGCGGCCGCCGGGCTGCAGGCCGCGGAGGCAGGGTTTCCGCCCTCCACCCCGGGGCCGGCGGGGTCGTCGGGCTCGCCCGCCGCGCAGGCGGCCGCGGCTGGCGAGGCGTTTTCGCCGTTTGCCAACCTGCCGACGCCGGAGGAGTACTGGGCAGACGCGGACTCGGGCGAGGCCGAGGTGCTGAGCCCGGCCGCGCTGGACGCGGACGCGCAGCGCGAGTGGCGCGCGTTCCTCAAGGAGGCCAAGGGCGACACGGCGCGCCCCGCGGCCGGCCCCGCCCGCTCCCGCTGGTCATGCAACGCCGTCCGGGCCCGAGGTCGCCGGTCGGCTCGCCGCCCCCTGCGCCGGAAGAAAGGCGCAGAACGACAGCGGCCGCCCACTTCTGGGCGTCCCACTGGGGATCCAGCGCCCCCTCAGGTGCACCAAATGTGGCTGGAAGCCCTGGCGGGTGCCAGGCGGAGCCGCGCGCGCGCCAATCACGTCCCGGCTTGCTTTTCATGGAGACCTGTGGCCTGCTGAGGTCTGCTCGCCGCCCGCGGAGCAGCGCGCTGACGGCGCTGCGCTGCGCAGCTGTCGCCGGACAAGTGGTGGAACATCGACGACGAAGTGCCGGAGCCGCTGCCGGAGGTGCACAAGACGCGCGACGAGTGGGACGCCTGACCGCGCGGCAGCGCATGCGCCGCGTGCTGCGTGGGCGAGCGCAGCAGCATGGTAGAACGTGGTGATGCAAGTACCAACATTAGCTCTGCATGACAGTCTTGCTCTGCACGCATGCCTGGCCCTGTGGCTCATCCTAGTCGGGGCTTTGACCTGCTTGGAGCAGGAATACGACAAGGTGCGTCGAGCGAGTCTCAGTTGTGAGACTTGCAAGAACGGTGCCTCAACTGTAACAGAAATGTGGTGCGCGGCTGCGCCAACTGCTGCGCACGGCCTGGCTGTGCAGTCTGCCAGGCCATGCATGCTACCATGCACCACGTCTCCGCGTGCACACTGGCACCATAGCAGCGGGCGCCTGTCCTGCCGTGCGGCTGACGCGCAAAGCCCCCTGGGGAACAACGAGGTGTGGTCCAACGCTGAATGCCGATCCTACTGCTGTCTCGCACATAGCTTCTGCTGCAGCGCTGTGCAAGGCGTTGGTGCAAGCGACAATGCGGGTGTGGGCAGGAGGCGGACAAGCTGTGGAGGCTGAGCGAGGAGTTGCTCTCGCGCGATACAGAGACGCAGAAGCGGTGCGCGGCGTAATCAGCCCGTAGGTCAGTGCAAGCACATTGTTTCTATGGCGTGTGGCAGCCACGGCGCGCGTCGCACGCTGCTGAGACAGTGCCGGCGAGCAGGATGGAGCGCATTGACGACGCGGCTGCGCTGGTGGCTGACCTGCAGGCGCGTCCAGTGCGGTCGCTCTGTCCCTTGAGCTCGTAGGAGCAGTCTAGACAGTCCAACCGCGCATGCGCAGGCGCGGCAACGGGAGATTGACAGGCAGATGGCGGAGGCCAGGCTTTCGGAGCAGGACCACTGGCGGCTGGAGCGCGAGCAGGTGCGGCAGCAAAGCGGACCTCCTCTGTCCACGCAGGTCCCTGGCCCACCCTCGGCGTGCCCGCGTGCCCTCGCCACTGTCACCACAAGCGGCATGGAGCGCGGGAAGGAGTGCGCTCCAGTACCTGGAAGCGCGAGCCCCGCCAGTGCAGTCGCGCAAGTGAGCAAGCCGCCGCCGCGGCGCAGGCCCAGCGCGCGGCGGAGCGCGGCGCGGAGGCGGAGATGCTGGCGGCGGCGGCCGAGGTGGCCGCGGCCGAGCGCGAGCTGGCCGCCGCGCAGGGCGCCGCGGACGCCGCCGCGCGCGAGCTGGCTGCCGCCGAGGCGCTGGGCGCGGAGCGCGCGCAGTCCGGCCGCGCGGGCGCCGCCGCGGCGGCCGGCGGCGCCGCCGGCAGCCTGCCACTGCTGCTCGCCTCCTCCGGCACGCCCCCGCGGCCGCGCGCCCTGACACTGCGGAGTGTCGGGGGCGCTTGGAGTTGCGGTGCCGTGCGTCCGGCGTTCGGCCTCCGTCGTCCGTGTGGCGTCCGTACGGCGCTGACTTCATTCTGCAGCAGTTTGTTCCGGTTGGCGGCAGTGCAGCAGCGGCACAGCCTCAGGCTCGCGCCATGCAGGCGGCGATGCGGGCGCGGCTGCGGTTGCGGCGGGCGTGGTGGCCGTGTCGTGCGCGCTCTTCGGCGTGACCTACCGGTATGCCGTGCGCGGGCAGGAGGCCAACCTGCAGCTGAAGGGCGGCGTGGTCGCCGCGTTTGGCCTGGTGCGCCAAATAGTGCAGCTGAGGCCGGTCTGCCTTTGCTTTTGTCAAGCTCAGGTGCCAGATGCTGGCAGCGATGGCGCTGACGTCGCAATGTGACGAGCAGTGCTGCCGTTGTGTATGCCAACATGCTCGTACATGCACATATGTGAGGGGGAGACATACTGCCGAATGGTCCCCGAGCGCTTGCAGCGCGCGCCGCTGCTGGCGGACGCGCTGGGCGTGCAATGCTCAAAGCGCCCTCATCATGCAGTCTTTGGGTGCACGTTCAGAGTGCCGCATGGTTTGCTTCCTGGTTTTCGAGTGGAGCGGCTCGGCAGCATGCGCCGAGAGCCCCGGCAGCAGGGCGCCGAGAGCGCGGCTCGTGGCTGCCCACAGCGGCTGTGCGCGGCAGGCGCGTGGGCTGGCGCAGGCGCTGCTGCTGCTGGCGGGCGCGCCGGGCGGGCTGACGGCGGAGCTGGCCGCGCGCGCCGCGCTGGCTGCCGGCGAGAGCATGCTCGCCTTTGCGTTTGCCGCGGTCGCGCTCGAGGCCGCACTGCAGCGCGGCCTCGTGGCGCCGTTCGGCGCTGCCGACCGAGGTCCGCTCGGCGGCGGCAGCGCGGAGCGCTGACTGCAGCCTGTCTGAATAAAACGTCTGCATGTGCGTACCTGCTGCACAGTCTGGTTGTGGGCCTTGCTGCATAGTCTGGGTATGGGCCCGCTGGTTCAGAGTTTGCAGGGCATGGGTGTATCTCTGCTTGATAGTTTGCGCGATGGTGCGATAATAAACATTAAGTGCTTGGGGACGCACAAGGCATCGATTCGGTGACCGGGTGTGTCGCCTGGAGTTTCAGCACGTCGCTGTGCAATCAATGTGCGAGGCAGAATGGTGCTGGGCGCCTTGCAGCACGGGGCTCTGCTCAATCTACCCACTGTCACGAAAATTGCCGTTTAGGCTAGCTAAAATTCCCCAGTAAATCTTGAAGGCTGAAGCCTTGCAGGGTTTGGGCAAAACTGTTGCAGGCATGGCTCAGACCCATCGGCACTGCCAAGCTGCGAGACACGCCCCCGGCTCCTCCTCACAGCAGCCCGCCGTTGCTCTCCAGCTGCGCGGCCAGGCGGTTACGCGCGTGCGTAGCCGCAAAGGTCGCGAGCATGGTGGCAGCGCCGGGCTTGTCGTAGTCAAAATCGAAGCCCGCGCCCGTCAGGTTGTCTGTAGGCCAGGGGAAGATCTGTGCGCCCAAGCATAGAATGGCCACACAACCTGCTAGTAGGCACGCCCATGGGCTCTGCACCCTTGCATGTGCGAGCAGGGGCCTCGAGTGGGAGTCAAGTGCGCATGGACGCACCTGCCACACGAGGCTGCCGGAGTAGCCAAAGGCGTTTGCGGCAGACAGGTAGGCGCCCAGGATCGCGTCCCTGCGCGGCACACCCCTTCAAGCGCGCCCGACCCACCTGCCCGTCCTCGACAGGCACGCAGCGCAGCCCCGGGCGAGCAGCTGGCTGCTAGCTGGTCGCGGGCATGCAGGCACCGCACGCCAGGAACACTGCGCGACCGGGCTGCTCTGGTCGTAGCCCGAGGCGCGTCACTGCAGGGCGCCCATGAGCAGGTGCGGCGCCGCACCGATCCGGCACGTAGCCGAACGCGTTGCCAAACTCCTGCGCGCGGCGGCGGCTGGGCAGGTCAGGCACTGGCCACATGCTGTGCGGCACGTAGGATGTGCATGGGACGTGATAAATGCACGGCCAACCTCTTAAGCGCACTCCGAGCGCAAGCGAGCGCCATCATGGGGCATTCGCTGTCTCAGCGAAGCATGCACCCGCACAGGCAGAGGCGCGGCCGAGCGCGGGAACTGTGTTCAAGCAGCCAAGGGCTGGTGCAGCATGCGCCGCAGAGCCCCGGTCCCAGGACGTGGGCGGGCGGCCGCCCGCCGCACAAGCAGAACAAGGGCAGGGGGCGCGCCTCGAGGATGATGGGCTTGCCGGCGGCCAGCGCAATGCCGGCGCGGTCGGCCAGGAAGTTGGGGATGAGCCAGTGGTACTCGTTGGGCGCGAGCAGCCAGTTGCCCGGGTACAGGTGCACCGTGCCAAAGTCCACGTCCGGCAGCGCGATGTTGGTGGCGTAGTCAATGCCCTGTGCCGCGAGGGGTTAGGGCTAGGGCGCTGTAGGGTACGTGACGCCTCCTGTCAGGGACGGTGCAAACAGGCAGCGGGTGCTCGGTCGGCGTCATGCCGTCGACTTGGCCCGGTCACTGTGGACGTGTGACAGCGCGGGCAGCGGCCAGCATGCGCAGCGCGGCGCGCCTTGGTGCCGTTGTTCATCCACTGGTGCGGCGCGCCGTGGCTGCTGTCGCAGCGCCAGCCCTCGTCGCCGATCGCGACCAGGTGCCGCGCGTCCAGGCCCTTGATGTACCCCGACATCTCGCGCACCCACGCGTTCATCAGCCGCCCCGCCCGCGGCAGGCCCAGGCGCCTGCCGCGCGTCGGGCCCGGGGCGTCAGGACCCGCGCCGCGCGCCCGGGGCGTCAGGGCCTGCAGAGACCATTCTGCCTTGCGTGTGCCGTCAACCTAACCCGGGGCGTCAGGGCCTTCAGATATGGACCTTGCATGGGGAACATCGGCCGAACGATCGAGCTAGCACACGCGCGGGCAGTGTCCTTGTGTGCAAGGACACTGCATGCAAGCAAGAACGGCAAGCGGCAGCGCTGGGGATGCAGGCGGTCGGGGACAGCAGCTGCGGCGCACTTCTCGTAGCCCTCGCGCAGCTGCGGCTCGTTCTGCAGCTCCCAGGCCAGCACGGTCGGGTCGTCCTTGTACAGCAGGCCGCCGGGCACGAGCGTGTTGTTCCTGAGCAGGATGGTGCTGATGTAGCCCTGCGCAGGCAAGCCCACTCACGGTTGCGGGCAAGCAGTCTCGTGGCCGCAACCACGGCCTCAGAGGTGCAGAAGTCGCATGTGCGCATGCGCCTCTGCAGTCGCCCTTCAAGCGCGGGACCTGAGGGTGGCCGCGCGCGACACGCTTGTGCGGCGGGCGGGGCAGGGGCGCGCCGCGACGGGCACGTCGCGGCGGGGCGCGCGCCTTGAACGCCTCGCGCACGGCCGGGTCGGTGAAGAAGAGCTCGCGGTCCAGCTTAGGCTTGGCGTCGCCCAGCACCTGGTCCACGTACCACTGCACTTGCGCTCCGGATAGGAACTAGGTTAGTGTATGCCAAAGCCTATGACCTGCTGCACAGCGGATCCATGATAGTGCGTTCGCCACCGCACTGCCTGCGCATGTGCACCGGCCGGCGGGGCGCAGGCACTGACAGCGCCATCACAACGCCACACTCCCATCATGCACTTGCATCGCGGATAAAATCATAAAACCACAGCCATGGTGGCAGCAACCATGCGAAAGGCCACGGTGTGCACACGTCCCCCGCCCTGCCTCGGCCCATGGCATGCAGGGCACGGCCCGCGTGCCGCAGCAAGTGGGCCGGACGCGCGCGCCGGCCGGGCGCGGGGCGAGGCCGCGCGGCGCACCCCGCCCTGCTCGTCCCACCAGTTGGAGAGCGAGAGGATGAGCCGGATGCCGTTGCGCGCGGCCTCGGCCAGCAGCAGGTCGTAGCGCTGCATCGCGACCTCGTTGTACACGCCCGGCGTCACCTGGATCGGCTGGTCGTTTTTGGACGCCTCGTAGCCCTGGCGCGCGCGCGCGCGCACTCATCGCCGAGCGCCGCCTTTGTCCGGATAGTTTGGCCGCGTGCCCAGCGCGCCCGCGCAAGCGCGGGTCGCCACATGGCATGGCGACCTCATCGGGGAGCGCCCGCCAAAGGAGTTGGTCCTTTGGATGCCTGGCCTTGCATGTGCGCTGCTGGCAGGGCAGGGCGCATTCACGCTGCATGAGGCGCCGCATGTGCGCGCTATAGTGCGCGCTGGCCGTGGGCCACAAGCAATGCCACGAGGCGTGTCCTGCTTTGTGTGAAAAGCCAGGTCTGTCGTGTTGATTTTCACGGCCCGCAGCGCCACTGCAAATATGCGAATATCAACATGATTGCCGCTGACGATGTGCCGACGGCGAAGTATGCATCCCAGCAGCCCTCCTCCCTCCTGCTGTCGCCACGCCGCAAGCGCCGCGCGCACCGTGCCGTTGCCGTTGAAGAAGCCGAAAACGCGCATGACCTGCACGCCGCGCCGCGCGTGCTCCGCCAGGTTGAACACCACCTGCGCGCGCGCTTCGATCGGCGGCGTCGCAGGCGGGCGCGCTGCTCTGCAGGTATGCTCGGTGGCTTGGCTGCCTGCACGCCCGAGCCTAGGCAGCGCCACGGAGGTTCACTGCGCGTGCCGGTGCCTCGGTGGCAAATCTCTCGCGGCACTCATGATTGCATGCAGACACAGGCGTGTGCAGCCCTCCAATGTCTGGCCACATCGGTCTCACGGCGCGGCCTTGGGGCGCGCCTGCGTGTCGTTCCACCAGTGCATGTTGAGCAGGCTGTACTGGTTGGTCCCGCTGAAGTACCTGCAAGCAGCAGAACCCCGCCTCACGGGGCGTTGTATTAGACGGGCACGCTGTGCTGGAGGCCACCGGAGGTGAACCACCTTGCACAGACATCATGCAGAGACCCCACGCACGTTGTTGAGCCCAACAGCCGCTTCACTGCACACAGACACCGGCATAATAGACGGCCGGTCGTGAAACCCCACATGGCAGAGGTGTCTCTGTAATTACAGTTTCTTGACCACAAGATGTCAGCAAACATCAGTGGCACAGGGCAGACAACATGAGTTGTCTGTGTGATGCAGGGCGACTGCCGCACCAGGGCCGGCCGTCCAGTTCGAAGCGCGTGCCGTTTGTCTTCACAAACTCGGAGGGTGCCTGAAGTGCATGCGCTGGTTGAGTTTATAGCTTAGACGCCTCTGCAGATACGTCAGTGCCTGGACATGCCAGCGCGAAGTAATTGCATAGGTAGGTCGCTGCCAACCAAGTTGGGCCGCCCTGGACACTAGTAGCATGGCACTGCAGGCATGTCCACCATGGCGGCCGAGCCCACAGGTGCACGCTCATGCCTGCCCCAGGGCACAGCAGCCCTAGGAGATGGGCCGCAGGAGCACCGGCGGGCTGACGAGCTGGCCCAGCGGCAGCGCGGAGGCGTTGAGGCTGTTGTAGCAGGTGAAGGCGCACACGCCGTACGCGTTCTCGCCCGCGTCGCCCGCGGCCGCGACCGTCAGGTTGAAGTCGCTGGAGTTGGACGGCAGGAAGTGGCTGCCTGCGCTGGCGGCGCATCCGTTCACGGATGCTCGCCCACGCCTGCAGTCTGTTGGCAATGGCTGGACGGGCGCGGCCGCCCGCCGCAGCACAGACCGGCCACTGTACAGCCCTGACAGCATAATTTAGGAGGTCTGGTCAGAAACGGCCACGCCTGTGGCAGCAACACAGTCAGGACATTCAACCGAAGCCTGCTGCTGAGCTGCGCAGCAGGACGTGCATCTTATCTGTAGTGCACTCGCCCTGTCGGCTCCCACACGCTGCAGCAGCTCAGCCCCGAACGCATGCAGATCTGCATCAGATGTTTATGAGCCAGTACATACGCGACATGTCTGCACTACTCCATTCAGTGATGCTGCTTGTCAGCAGGTTGCATGCATGCAAGACTCGAAGACTGGAACATCAGATAAAAATAATAATAATAAATCTTATTGTCTGTATCAGGTATGGAGTACGCGCCGTTGGCCGGGTGGAACACGGCCCGCAGCGTGTAGTTGCCGCTGGCGAGCGGCGGAGAGTAGTCTGCCGGCGTGAAGTTCGCGGCGGCGACGCCGTCGCCGCCTGCACAGCAGTGCACACTCTGTTGCTCAGGAGCTTTTTGCCGGCCGCAGTATTCCAAATCGGCATACTGCCAAATGCTAGCAGGCGTGCTCAGCCAGTCCTGACAAACATTCCAGTGAAAAAAGCTACAGGGCACAAGAACAAGCGGTCTAGGCACAGACCTAATCATGTGGGCCGCAACTGGTGGCAGCAGCGTGGCTGCGCCAAAATGGCAGCATCACTGTTGAGTCCCGCACTGCTTAATTTTTCGACAGGCGTTGGTGCCAGGGAGACGTAGAGTGAGGGTTATGCGGTTTCAAACAAGTTTACAGTGCATCCCAGTGCATGCGGCGGCGGCACGCATTGCCCTCATTGTGTGCAGAGTGATGGGCTGGGCTTGACATGCATTTGACATATGCAATGACTCATGGCAGAGACAGACTTCATCCAGCAGGAGCACGCTGTGCAGGCAGAGTTGCATGGCGGCAAGTCGACAAGCTGGCAACACTCGCAAAGCCATGTGCCAATGGTCACCTGGCTGCTCTTTTATTTCTCACTCTTGTGCTCTACCTACCCACCCGGCCGTCACGTCCCACCCCATGTACTGTCCCCGAGCCCACCCGTCCTGCCTACTCACATGGCTGCCTCTTGACATGCATTTGTTCTCTCTGAAAGGGAGCTCCCGCATGTGCGGAGTGCTGTGCAGGCAAACATGCCAGGCAGCCGCGCAGCTTGGCAACAGCAGGCGCCAGTGCGGTACCACTTCATTTGTTGCTGTGGATGCGGCCGAGAACAGCCAAAGGAAGTCTGGGTACAACTGTGGAAGGATTTCGTTTGGGGCAAATAAAGAGGGTTTTGGAGAAGAGCTGGCTGTGCACGATGTGTCCAGCGGGAGCGACTGCATGAGACGACCGCGTCGCTGGCCGCCTCGACAAGATGCGCTAAGACGCTCGTCGAGGTGGTCAGCGACGTGGTCGTCGCCGTCGCGGAGTGTCGTCTTTGGACACCGCTAGGAGTGCGCCCTGCTGCAGCTCACGGCATGCAGGAGTCCCAGCGTGGGGGGCAGAGGCGGCGGGGGGCTGCGCATGCAGGACGCGCCGGGGAGCAGCGGCAGCGTAGCGACCAGGGTGCCGTTGGTCACCTCCACCAGCGACACCGCGGGCCCCGGCGGCGCCCGCCCCGCGGCTGCGGTCACCGTAACGGTAATATTGGAGCCAGCTCCACGCCCGAGCTGCAGCGCGCCGGCGGCGGCGGCAGTGGCCGTCGCCTGCCGCCGCCAGCGCACCACTTGCACGTCAGCCACGCGAGGACCAGGCAGATGGCGCCGGCCGCCGCGCCGACCGCGGCGAACACAGCGGTGCCGGGCAGCGCGTCGGCGTGCAGGCTGATGCCGCCGCCGCCGCCGCCGCCCGCCTGCGGGGCCGCGGCCTGAGAACCGGCGTCCTGCAGGGTTTGCGGCAATGAGAGTGTGCTCCAGGTGTGGACCTCTAAGCGTGAGCTGCTTCGGTGGGGCATTGGGATGATTAAGTGGCTGGACAGCATGCCAGCGATGCAAGCATGCTGATGCACAGACATGCGGCGTAACGGAGGGGCCTGTTGCATGGGGCGGCACATGTGCCACACATTGATACATTTGCCAGAACCAACAGCGGCGACATGCCCTGCCTGTCTTTGTCCGAGTGCACTGGCAGTCGGGGCTGGCGCCTCTGCAGGCGGCCCACTGCCCAGAGCCAGGCACTTGCTGGAGGGCGCACCACGGGCGGTATAGGTACATGACCTACGTCCCCGCGGGCCTTGCAGGCAGCCCACGTGTCGTTGCTGACCACCAGCGCGGCAAGCACACCTGCGTGGCAGGCGCAAATGCTCCAGCACACTGCGTGCTTGGAGGCACAGACACCACTGTCATGCTGCGCTAGCAAGGGTGCCGACTGCTGTCGTGTGAACTCTCGCAAGGCATGCAGGGCACACATGCAGGACGCGGGGGCATGAATTGCTACGGGACTGATGGACGACGTGGCAGCAGCCTGCCCTGTAATAGGTCCGTCCGCACACACCTGAGAAGCCAGCGTTGTAGTCGACGGCGGGCTCATTGTGGGCGTAGTCGCTGCGCGTGTCGTTGTAGGAGTCGTCCTGGCCGGGGCCTGGCAAGCACGCTGCTCGTCACAGAATGCCCGTGCAGGCCTCTGACAGCTTTGTCACCCAACCATTGAATGCTTTGATGTTGTTTTCACCCATCAGAAAGCTCTGCGCTAAGCAAGGCAAGCTTGCACGCTTGGGCTGCTAAGTATGGCACTGCTGATGGAGAGCACAGGGTGTGACATGAACAGACATGTGCCATGACCATGGCAGAGACAATAACACATTGCTCCACTCAGCATGGCATGCAGCTGCTGCCTGCGCACCGCCAACGAGCGCCCCGGAAATGACGTTAGGGTTTGGGTCAGGCGAGCCCTCCTGCACGGACGAGCAGTCGCCGGGCCGGCACGACGCGCCGCGGTGGTGCGCGCGCAGCGGGGGGTCCTTGCCGTAGCCGACCACGTAGCTGCGCCCGGCGTCGCCCAGCATGTAGCGGATCTGCGCGCGCGCGCAACTGGGAACCATGGCAGCATTGCTTGACGCTGCATGCTGCGCAAGGCAGGCGTTGCAATACAAGAGCCTGCAGCCACAAACGTGCGCACCGTGAGGGAAGACAGTTGCGGGGGAGCCTTCATCAGCAAAGTGTGGCCGATCGACAAAGTGTGGCTGCTCAGGCGGTGCGAGAATGCACAGCTGCAATGTCTGCATAAATGCCGACGCATGGCAGCACGGGTGCAGGCTGCGCACCTGGCTGCGCGCCCAGCAGCCATACCGAGCTGCTACGCCTGGGTTTGTGGCTGCGCGTGCACGAAATGGTCAGGAAGCAGCTTTGCAACTTGCCTGAATTTGACAGCTTGCTCAGGGTTGAGCAAAGGACCAAAGGTGCAAGCGGTGGCGGATGTGCATTACTCCTGCCAAGCAAGTAGCGTGAAGCCCCACGTACCAGCACATATGATCTTCTTTACAATGCCCCACCCGCTGGGACCGCGCAGCACTTGAGCAGCCCCGGCTCTGAGCGGGCGCAAGGGGGAGCGCACGCGCGACCTCCTTGGCATACACGACCGCCAGGAATGCTGCGTTGGCGGTCATGCGCAGCGAGCCCCAGTCCTGCGCCCAGGCCAGGCCGCCGGGCGAGTAGTGCACAGTGTCGTCGCCCGTCACCCAGCTGCTCAGCGTGGTCTCCACCTGCCACGGCCACAAGCGCGCTCAGCTCTGCCGCCACCGGGGCTGGGCCCGAGCCAGGCGGCGCCGGGTGCCCGCGATGCGCGGCGCCGGGTGCCGCTTCGCGGCCTGTGCGCCCAGGTGAGGCGCACAGACTAGGGTTAGGGTAGGGTTATGGTAGGGCCATATGCGCACCGCGGAGGCGTAGTCGGAGCCCGGCGCGTCCAGCTGCGAGAGCAGCAGCTCAACGCCTGGGTACACGTTGTCCCAGAAGAACTTGGGGTAGTTTGGGTTGGAGCCCTCCTGGTCAATCGTGGCCTGCCGGTACACCTTGGCCTCCTGCGCGCGCATGCGCTCCGTGAATGCATGAGCTGCCGGGTCACGGACCGCTTCTCCGTACGGCATGCCCCAGGCTAACACTCCGTGAAACCGCATGCAGATGCAGTTATCAATGCTTTAACATGTTGAGGCATGTGTCAAGGACCCGGCAACATCTTGACGCTTTCAGCACGCAACTGCATGCTTGGCATCACCAGAACAAGTGCATACTTAACGTCACTATATTCAGGAATGCGACGCAAGCAAAGCGCTTGAGAGGCAGCAAACCACGCACTGTGAGGTAGGCGGAGTCGTTGGTGGCGCGGTACAGCCAGCAGGCCGCCCATGCCAGATCGTCGTAGTAGGAGTGCGAGGAGTACGTGGACGCCGCTGTGGCAAAGTGCTCTGAGTACCGCCCCTTGTTCGCTGTCCCCATCCTGCAGCACAAGCGCCGGCTGACGGCAGGAGGGGCACTCCAGAACAGCTAGGTGATCAGTGTGTGGCATGCATGGGCTGTGCTTTGCATCGCATAACTACATAACACCGGCAACGACGGCCTCTCACGAAGCTTGTCGTACAAACAGAGACATGTTGCCGGCTTTGCTCACGCAAAACTGGTCCGCCTCATGCACAACAAGTCACAGCCGCATTCACACTTCCATTGTGAATCACACCTGAACAGCTCCGTGGCATTGGCCAGCAGCGAGGCAGCATAGCCCGCATCGATGCTCTTGAACACAAGCGAGATGGACGCCAGCGCTGCCGCTGCCTGGCCCAGCGCGTCCGAGCCTGCACATGCACTTGCAACATCATCAGCAGGTCTTCATGTGTGTGAGCTTCACAGCTTGCAAGGTATGCCCATGCCCACCTGAGGACCGTGCCCGCATACCTGTTAGGGCAACGTGCTCTCCAAGCGCAGTAGGTGTGCAGGCTCAGTTCTTATAGCTGCAGCAGACGCCACAGTGGAGAAGGGACAGGCGCCCTCCGCACAGCTTGTACGGGAGCACAGGGAGCACACCTGTGTGATTGGCGTCCAGGGAGAGCACAGGCCGCTCGTACGTCATTTCCTCAGGCCGCTGCCAGTTCTCGTGGTCGATCGTAGCGTCCCCGATCTGTCACGTGCGCAGGCTCAACGCCGTGCCTTTGTCACACTGGAGACGGTTTACACACTACTCGCTTGGTCTCTGGTACATAAAGAGGAGCCCGCTCACAATGACGGCGTATGCAGAGGGGCTGTAGTGGCACTTTGCCAGGTAGTCCGCAATCCACTTGAGGTTGCGCAGCGCGGGTATCGTCTGGTTGGCGCGTTCATAGCCCTGGTGAGACAAGCATGGTCAGGCCTGCACTTATGGCCACATGCGCATTTGGCAAGCTGTGACGCTGCCAAGCACAAGGTGTAATGGGAGTTTGGGTGTGACTTAGCAAATAGCTCTTTGGCAACACACGCCTGCAGACAAGTTCTGCACACACTGCAAAGCAACAGGTGACAGGCACACTAGGCAGGATGGGCACAGGCGTGCGACTCGCCTCTGGAAACTCTATGTAGCCCCATGCGAGGACCGTGGCCGCCCAGGCCGCTGGGAAGTTGAGCTTCAGGTTGTCTGCACCATCGTGCTGCAAGTCAGATACAATGTGCACACCATGTGACCCTGAGCTTTCCGCAGGTCTTGACAGGACGGCCCAGCTCTTCTGGCTGGTCTCGCTCTGACGAGCGCAGTTGCCATAGAACGAGAGTCACCGCACCTCCGGCGTCATACCAGCCTCCTGAGAGGTCTGCGCCGCTGGGCGACGCGTCCTGCAGAGCGGAGTCGCCGCGCCAAGCCACGCGGTTGTCTGGCGGCAGCTTCCCGGAGCGCTGGGCGTCGTAGAAGAGCATCGACAGCCCCAGCACTTCGCCATAGTTGTACTCTGCATGTGCAATGCAGCAGTTTGTGCGTACTTCCTGGTCATGTACATATACATACATACAGCGCAGATCTGCTGGCCGACTCCAACAAATTGCTGACAAGCTAGCTGCAAGCACACTTCAGCAGCACACCGTGAAGTACTCAAACAACGGTTCAGCTGCTAGTAGACAGGCAGCAGTACATACATGGCGTGGTCTCGCCAGGAGGCAGGGTGTGCGCCTGCGGCCGGGCAGTGCACCCTGACCAGCATGCGCACCGTCCGTCTGGTTGGCTGCCGCAGTGACGTTCTGCTGGTGAGCGGAGATGCTGCTGCTGCTGCTGGTGCTGGCCAAGGGCCGGGCGTCAGGCGCCACACTGAGCATTGCACTGTGTTGCCTGGCAACCTCCGCGTCTCGGCTAGCATGCTGCGCATCCAACACAGCGCCAAAGTCCCGTATCCTGGGCTGTGGGAGACCTGCCAGTGCAACATGACGTGCGCGATCGAGCAGCCCGCCTAGCACCTGGCCTTCCGCGGTGCCCTGGAGCAGCCCGAGCAGCGCTGTGCAGAGAACGCACCACCGCACAGCCAGGCACTGCCAGCGCGACATGGCTGTGCCTGGGCATGCACAGTGCGCTGTATGCAACCGTTGGCAGAGCTCTCTGTCTTTTACGTCTTTGAAGCTCACCCCAGCGAGGGTTTCATTGGCCAGTGTTGGCATTCCGGGCACGTCAGTCTTTGCTGGATTGTACTACAGCCCTACCTGCAGACGTGTGCTCGGCTGTACATGCTGTAACAGTATAGGGACCGATGCAGTGCCGCATCTGCGCATGCACAGCCTGCCAGGAGTGTTGCTTTAAGCGGTGGGGCTTGGAGTGGCGCAGGTGTTCTGCGCTATGCTCACTGTCGTGCAAGCAAGGCTGCACACAGGGTCTGTGTACACATTGTGAACGCATGATACGAGTCATGCCATAAAAGAAATGCAAGGGACGGCGCTAATCAATACAAGGAGGGTAACAGGATTTGTCAACTCTCAAACACTCTTAAAGACATCACACATGCAGGGCATGTATGTTGTCAAGTAGTCAGTCTGAGCGCATGCCGATCAACATGCCGGCCAACTCGGTCCTGCTAGAACGTCGTGTTCCCCAATACATATTACTCAGTCCTGCTAGAACGTCTTGTTCCCCAATGCACAGTACGCATGCATGCAGCTGTGGCTCAACCGCTCGGCACTGCGAAGCATGCAGGCGGCAATGTGAGCTGCCCGGCAGTCGCCGGGGCACCCAAGACGTCCTGCGCTTCTGCGCGCTCGGCTCGCCGCCGCTCGATATAGCCCATCAGCGTCCTCTTGGCAGCACGGACTGCAGCGAGTAGCGCCAGCAATGCATCCTGCAGCGCCTGCTCAGCGGCACGCTGCGCCGTCTGCGCTCGCGCCGCATCCCGCAGCTCTTTGGCCGCATCATCCATTTCCTGGACGACACGCAGCCAGGGGCGCGGATCCCGAGTCGCAGCGACTTCGTCGACCGGGCGCGCGGCGGCGTCTGCCAGCAGCGTCGTCCGGCAGAAGTTTGCTAGCTTGATGCATGCCCTATTCCTATCCAGCACTGCATCGCAGTGCGCCAGCACGGGGGCATACTGCACCTGCGCTGCATCGCGGTGCGCCCGCGCGGAGGCATACTGCACCTGCGCAGCAGCGATCTGCGTCTGGGCCATGTCCAGCTCCCGCGCGACCTCGCGATCCTCTGGCCCCAGGGCATCCAGCAGTCTGCGCAAGTCGGCGGTTAGGTCTCCATCGCTGGCGTCGCGCGCGGCGGCGTCCGCCGCGGCCGCAGCTGACAGCGCAGCCGTGGCGTACGCGCTTGGGGCGGGCGCGCTTCCGGCGCTGTCGCCGGAGGGCCCAACGCCCTGGCACCTGTGACCCAGGTTTGCGGCCGCAGCGGCCAGGACGTACGCGGCCGCTGCCTGACCAGACATCGGCGCGCCAGCGTCTGCCCCAGGGGGCGCTACGGCGCGCGCGTGCGTGCTGGCAGGCCTCGCAGCCGCCGCGGGCAGAGCGCACGCGTCCGATGCAGCCGCTGCCAGAGAATGGGCCTGCACGCCAGCGCGCGCGCCGGCGCCGCGCACTGCGGCCGCCGCCGCAGCCCGCGCCGCCGCAGCGCTGACTAGCCAGGGGCAATCGGCAGCATCGTACGTGCGCGGCCGTGGGCCACCCCCCACAGCGCATCCAGCAGCGGCAGGCGGCGCGGGCGGCTCACATGCTGCGGCGGCTGCATGTGCTGCGCGGCCGCGCACGGGGGCGACGGGCGCGGCCGCGGCTGGGGCGGCTCCCGCGCCAGCCGCGCCGGCTGCTGCCGTTGGAGCGGGCGTGGACGCCTGCGGCGCGGCCGAGGCTGCGGCCTGCCGCGCAGCCGACGCAGTGGGCGCCGCTGCCTCCTGGGTACGGCCAGGCGCCGGCGGCGCGGTTCCGGCCGCGGCCGGGGCCGGCCCTGCCTCGGCCGCCCGGCGCGCCGCGCGCGCTGCTTTCGCCGCCTGCAGCTCATCCAGCTTGTCTTTCTCGCGGCAGTGCGCTGCACCGCACACGTGACCTTGTCAGAGCATGGCGCAGGCTGTCAGCATGGCACATGCGGACAGCAGGGCGGGTTCCAAGAGAAGGCGCCGGCCGGAGCTAGTTGAGGGGCAAAGGTCTGACGGTGCGGGGTCAGGTACGTGACAGTGTTAGCCGCTGTGCATGCACTCCTCGCACACCCTCACTCGCACGAGTCTGACTACTGTGCCTCAGCAACGGGTCCGCAACCCAGTGATACCCTGCATTGCATGCCCTCGCCTCCCCCACACACGCGCTGCAGACAGCCCGCCCCTGGCAGCCGAGCACATTCCCCAGCCTCAGCTTCGCCAGGAGCGTGTACCTCCCAGCACCTGCCCGAAGCGCAGATTGTGCGCACTCCGTCCGAGGGACGAATTTACAGGAGGGCGCGCACTCTCGTGCAGGCGCACAAAGCGCTGGTCCTTCTGGGACAGGTTCTCGCCATCGTCCAGCACGTCCTGGCATTTCCAATAGTACACGTCCTCCACCCAGTCCCGGATGGCGGCCCAGGCGATTTCGCGCGTCATGCCATACGCCGCGTGGTGCTTGATGTTCCGCACTTGCGGGGTACGCGCTGCCTGTAACAGCACCAATGACAGGCACCTGGCATTGGTGCCTCACGACGGAAGTGATCCAGGGATGCACATGTCTGGCACGGGCGCCAGTGGCTGTACCATGCGCAGACGAGTCATAAACACTACACCATGAAGGAAGCATACGACTGAACAGGCAGCACACGGCGCCCCCATGAGCCCTGCTGGAAGAGAGGGCGCACCGGAGGCTCTTCGCCCGCGCACGCCCACTGCTTGACATACTCCTTCTGCAGCATCTCGTGCACCGCCTTGAGCTTGCCGTGCGTCTGCGCGCGCGCGCGCTGGATGCCAGAGCGACTGCTCTGAGCATGCATGCATTCCGTTGCACCAGCATGCGCGCAGACGCCTGGCGGCACGGCGATGGCCGTGACGCACCCACTCGCTGTGGGCCACGCCGGGGAACGGGTACTGGTCCTTGATGGCCATCATGAAGCGCGCGGCGACGTCCAGGCTGTGCTGCGCGGTCAGGTCGTCCGGATAGGCGCGCAACCGCAGGCTGCCGTCGCGCTTGTGCGTGCAGAAGTGCTGCGCGCAGCGCACGGCTGCCTCAGGCCGCTGCACAGGCACAGTGGGCTCTTAAAGGCGGCGCGTGTTACGAGCACAGGGTACAGTCACACTGTCCTCTCACACAAATAAAAATTGTGAAGATGCGGGGTGGACTGGCCTGGTACATTGCCCAGTTCCGTGCGTACTCCTCCAGGTTTTCGCGGATCTTCTTTGCGCGCGCAGACTCGTTGCGCGGCGCGCGGCCGCTCGCGGCCAGCCTGTGTGCCACACTTCACCTTTACGAATATGAGCGGCAACATGACGCTGACGAATATTTGCACCTGCACGTGCAGCAAGACTCGAGGACATGCCGACTTGCTTAGACAGACACCCTCTGCATAGGCCAGGACACTGCGCACCCGCGTGCGCCAGTGTGCGCCTTGGAGTGCTTGCCCTCCTCTATACTGCCCTGCGCTGCCTCGGCAAGGCCCGAGTCTGCGGCCTCCTCCTCTGTGCGCGAGGTCCCTGCCACTGTGACGTGACAGGCTGCGTCTGTCCAGCCTGCGACCAGGCCAAGTGACCTTTTGTAGGATATGCAAGCCATGGCTGT
>JAABUV010003863.1_pt1 | contig 18593 bp, 17 predicted proteins | sample 5559971 | NCBI WGS metagenome assembly JAABUV01 (sample SAMN10711881, study PRJNA513362) | rock metagenome | isolation source: Antarctica rocks | place: Antarctica: Victoria Land, Knobhead nord | collected 2015-12-19
GGCCACCAACACGCACCTGCGGGCGCTGACCCGCCGGGCCTACGGCTTTCATAGCCCAGAAGCATTGATAGCCATGGCGATGCTCACCCGAGGAGGGTTATGCCCGCCGCTGCCCGGCCGATAATCCCACCCACAAAAACGTCAGGAGACCCCTAAAAGCGGTGTTGACTGAGAAATCACCTAAAAATTGACTATTGGATGCATTCGCTTTGCGGAAGCAGGTCAGAATGGTCGCTTCTACGTCGCCTCCCGGTTCCACCAGTCCGGTCGAAGCCGCCCTCAACGAGGTGATAGCCGATGTGGCTCATCTAGTTGCGACCTACTTGCCTGCAATTGAGCCCGTAACAGCCCGCATAGCTACCAAGCGCCCTAAACCATCTGGTGAGATCGTGTCGTACGATACAGATTCGCACAAGCAATTGTAAATGTGCCTCCGGGGTCCTCGTATCAGGCTAATCTGTCCCCGACTCTGATCCCCCGCTACGAGTGACCATGGAGTAGGGGTCGGGTGGCCCGGCGGGGTTTCACTATGCGGGCCCGCGACTGGTGACTCAGCCAGGTCGTGGCAAAACGCGACGCCCAATTTTCATCTAAATCCCGGTGGTCGCCAACGGGGAGGCACGTCCTCCACGCTCTTCCACAGGTCTCGAGTCATTTCTAGGCACTCAGTACCACGAAATGCTGTACTCGAGCAACCTCGATCCAGGCCGGTAGCAGGCCGCCACCTACTGAACCCGTGACAGCTGTAGCGCAGCTTTACCCCGCTATCGCTGACCAGCACCACGGTGCTGTCCGGAGGTACGTCGATCCGAGGCCCATCTGCTCGGCAATCTCCAGCATGCCTCCGGCAGCTCCTTTTGCGAGCGGGTGCAGCAGAAGGTGGGCGACCTGTCCGTCGCAGCCGTCGGGGTAGTGATGATGGACCCGTCATGTTCGCCACACGCGAGCTGAGTGCCACACTCCGGGCACGACGCGCCGGCGTGGAAGCGTTCAAGGCGTCGGAGCCGCCGGAGCAGGCCAGGCCCTAGGCTCGAACGGATTTCATGCGAACGCGGATCGAGTACCCGTTGGCGGCAACCGCTGCCAACGGCAACTATGCCGATCGGTACGATCTTGCTCTTGTGCAACTGACTCCGCAAGAAACCTCAATCGGGGCCGCCTCGATCACAGCGATTCTCTCCGTCACCATCGGCGTTGTGACCGCTCGGCGTGCCGCGTACGACCGAGTGATGCGAACGCTCGATTCGATAAGCGAAGGTCCGGTCGCTAAGGCTCGTCACAGAATCGGGGGTGTCTGGTTTGCAGGGGAGGTGCCGGAACAACAGGACGGATGGGACCCGGTCGAGGATCTGTTCACTGTGCTCTGGGCGGCGCGCCGCATAGACGCGGTCCGGCAATCACTTCGTTGGACGTCTTGGATCGGCGGCCCGAAGCGGCTGCTGCGGACCTCGACCACAGCGTGGGTTGAATGGTGGTGGCAGCCAGATCCTGCTGGTGTCAGACGGCTCCACGAGGTCGTCCAATACATCTCCGGAGCTGAGGTAGATCCAGTTGACACCGAACCTGTAGAACGACTGTACAAAGCATGGTGTGGCCCAATCCGACGTAGGACGGAGCGCCTCCGCGACGCCCGCGAAGGTGCGTCAAGTGCCGGGTAGTCCTCAAGATGTGGACCTAGGGACGCACCTGTGACAATCAGGCGTTTCAGCGGCGTGCGGACCTGGTGCTGTCGGACGGCGTCGAGTGCTGATGCCATGGGCAGGGCCATGTCGCTCAGGCCCTGCATAAGCGGAATTGCATCTCGGTCCTCGTCGATGATCCTGTTAACGATCCTCCAACAGGCGGTGCGTTGGGGGATCACCGGCGCGCGGGCGACGAGACGAGACGGCGGCCTGTGGGTGCTTAATTTTCAAAGTGCGGGTTACCGCGCGAGGGAGCGCGGCCAGTGTTCTCGTGGTTGGACGAATCATCGGGCGGTCATATTCGGCACGGAATCGCGAGCTGGCCGACTACCCGAAAGCGGATCGGCCTGTGGGACGGCGCGGCAACGTGTCGTATGACTGGATCATGCGTGTCACGGTGAGTCGTCGGGGTCTGAAGGTGCGTGCGGATGTGGGCCGCGTCGCTTGCGTTTTGGCGCGCCAGCGTCATGGTCGAGGCCGGCAAGCAGTTCCGCCCCGTCAACGGCCATCTCGACCTGCCCGCGCTGCGACCGCGCTCCGCGAGCACGTCGACGCGCGTCCGAGCTCGTCGCGGCTGGTCAGTCGTTGAAACCTTCGAGGCGTCGGCGTGCCTCTTCATCTACGCGTATGCCGTCCAAGCGATAACTCTCGGCGAGCATCCTAAGAATCGCCGCGGTCCGTGGTGCGTTAATGGCGAGTTGGTCGGCCCAGCCGGCGTACCGACTAGCGAGGCTGTATTCCTGTCTTCCGCCCTCGTCGAGCGATCGGGTGACCACGCCGCGCTTGTTGAAGCACTCGATCCGAAAGCCGATCTCGACGTGTTGACTCCGAGCAGCCTCAATAAATGAGCGCACAACCTCGCCCGGCCAGAGGCCGTCGTCGTCACCTGGCCCGTACGCCAGGGTATGTCCGAAGATCTGCTCGCCGATGTCAAGGCGACCGACCTCGGTCAGAAGTGACCTCGCAGCGGCGTACCAGTCGTTGAGCGCCCGCGCGTCGATGGGCCGCCCAGGCCCGGCGCTACCGGGAATGGTGTGCCAGGCACCAAGTAGCCGGTACGCGTTTGTAGCGACGTGTTGGGGTACTTCCAAAGCATCGTCGCTGTCCTTCGAACGGAAGCACAGCGAGAGGATCTCAACGAAGAACACCGGGTCGCGCGCGAGCTTGCGCTCAAGCAACAAGCCCCTTGGTTCATAGTCGAGCGCTGGGAGAAGCTTCCACTCGAGCATTGCCACATCGTCCTCGGGCACATCCGTCCCTCGCAGGTAGGAGATCAGCGCTCCGATCTCGTAGGTGGACAGCCGGCCGAGATCTTCATCTTTGGATCCGAGGGCCTCTAGGCCCTCCACCACCAGGGCCGGGTCCGGGCGCTTTCGATCGCCGTGCATGTAGATCTGGATGAGGTTTAGCGCAGCGGCTGGTCGTCCATGGTCAAGCAGGCCGCGCGCCGCCTCGTCGACAAGAGCGAAGTTGCCTCGACCGAAGATTGAGAATTCGTCCCAGTACGCCTGGTCAATCTCCGTTCCGAGCTCCTTTGCGGTATCCCAGGCCGAGGGTAGGTCCGCGACCACCCGTAGGAGGCGGGCTTGGACCAGTGGCCGACCCTTGAAGCGGTCGAGGTATTTGAATGGGAACTGCGCATCGCGACGGGTCATGCTGTCGGCGTAGCTCATGGCGAAGTCGACGAGCTTCTGGTCCTGGTCGTCGAGGTGGTTGAGCAAGGCCTCGGTCGATCATTCGTCGACCTCGGCAAGGGCGCCGCCCACGAGGAACGGGTATTTCACGGTCGGGGCGAACGCCTTAAGCCCTGCCATACCGTGCTGATCCAGAATGCGGCGAATTGCGGCCGCGCGCAGGCGACGGATGCCCCGGTCGTACGCGTCGAGGTCGGGCGCCTTCCCAACCCCGATGTGGGGATGGGTCTCATCGAACAGCCATCGCGCTTCGTCTCGGGTATCGGCTGGTTTGGCGGCGGCAATCGTGGTCTCGACGCGGACCAGTTCGTCTTCGGGGAGCGCCCATTGCGCGTCGTGGTACTCGCGGTGTCTCCGAACTAGGTCGCTGGCCTTCTCCCACAGCGCCACCCGCTCCTCGGGTCTCATCGCGTCGAGGCTGGATGGTAATTCCGCGTAGACGCGGTCCCGATCTGCGGGCGGTAGATCATTGAGATTATCAAGTAACTCTGGCCACAGTTCGCCGCGTGTGCGCAGGATCGGAAATAGCTCGGAGAGGACCGCCGCTGTCGTCTCGATCCATTCCATCACATCCACCATCGGTGGCTCGCTGATCGCTGCACGGAATTTCGGTTTGGCGTTCGACATCGCGGTGTCGTGTCCGCTGGGCAGCAGCGCGATGAGCAAGCGAGGACCGACGTCGCGATACTGCTGCGCGAGAGCACCGAGGACTTGGAGCCGGTCGCCGCGGCTGACCAGTGTCTGCGGCAGCCACGGCCGAAAGATGTCCTTGAGCGAGTTGAACGGACGGTTGGACAAGCGTCCACCTGGATCGATCTGAGATAGTCGAGCGAGGACGTTGACCGCCTGGCTGAAGTGGGCCGGCGACCAGGCCGCTACCTCGAGTGCCCACAGCAACCCAGTATGTGGGCTTGACGATGTGAACGAATCCCCCTGATTGTCGGTGAACATCTGGGACAGGGCAGTGTCCGGGCGATCGGTCGCCGTCTCGATCGCCATCGTGAATACGTCGGGAGCAGCCTCAGCGAGAAGCGGCAGCACGTCTGTGAGCGATGCCCACAGTTGGCCGGTTTCGTCATCATTTGCCCGCTTGAAAAGGCTTTGGAGAATACCGCTGACCCACGTGCCCCCGGTAATGCTGCCGAGCGTGGTCGTCTCGCCCCTGACACCGATGAGGGCCAGCGTCGTGGCGAGGCCACGACGGAGCTCGCGAGAGTGGATTCGGCTCATTCCGCGCATCCCGGCGAGCCATCGTTGTTCTGGCGGTAGTTCCAGGGCGGGGTCGACAGCACCCAAGACGTTCTGGACTGTGCGCTCGAGCACGTGAAGGTCGTTTGCGCCGACATGCGGACGGACATGGTCCCAAAAGTCGGCCGGTGACACGACGCTCCAGACCGCGCCGACAGTGGAGAACACTGGGTCGGGACCCCCAGCCCACTTACGCATTTGGTCTTCGACTTCGTCAAACGGCTTGCCGACGATCTGTGCGAACACGTCGAGGTCTCCGGACTGGGATGTGGCCCTGGAGCGCAGCAGCCATGCCCGACGGATGTCTCGGCCTGAGAAGGCCGCTTTCCAGACAGGTTGCGGCCGGGGCTGCTGAGATGCCACCCGCTGAAACCTTTGAAGGCTTACACCCGCGGCCTGGCCGAGTTCAGTCGCGAGTTCGCGCCCGACGCCCTGGTGGACCAGCAACTTCGTAACCTCAGCGATGTCGATGTTCGGCAGTACGAGGTCGGCCGGCATGTCTTCCTCGCACATGAACACCACGTTGTTGGCCTGCACAAGTTCGGCCTCTCGGCGCATTTGCTCCTCGAACGGAAGCAGTATCAACAGGCTCTCGGCGCTGGCGAGCTGACGAAGCGCTGACACGTCGTGCACGATAAGGGTCCGAGCCAGTAACTCGCCGCGGAGCACCGGCTCGGTGGTGAGCATCGTGGCGGCAACGAACCCGAGCACGTCGTCGACGCTCTTCGCGCGGATCGTGGTAAAGGGTCGGTTCTCATCAAGCAGCGTCAACAGTTCAACGGCCTGATCGGCTCGGCCCGCCAATGCAATCTCGGTCGACACCCCCGGCCATGACTTTGTGCAGAAGGCTTGCCACCACTCCTCTGTGGTTCGCACACCTGTCGCCGGCTTCCCGAGGATCTCGCTGAGGCGTACGTGAACCGCGTGCGCTTCCTCCAGCGCAGACATCAGGTTGTCCACATCGAAAACGCGGACGTCCTTCCAAGGCCCGGTTTCGCGGTGCTCACGCTCCCAGACCTCCTTGCCGCTCCAGCGCTGGGGTGTGACGAACACGAACGTAGTTTCAGCGGGGCTCTCACCGATCGGATTCTCTGTGCGCTTGTCGTAGTCGTCCTTCGCCTTGGATTTGAAATCGGCGTTGACGCCCATCTCCCAAACGCTGCGTCCCGAAGGCACAAGAGGAGTCGCCCGCACGGCCTCGACGATGCCGTCGTAACCGGGTGCCCGCACCCCCTCGGCGTCGCGCATGTCGAGTCGCGTGATCTGGTCGTTGTTACGCTTGAGCAACATCCGTACGATTCCCGGAAACTGGCTGAAGCTGTCGATCCGCCGCGACCAGTTGGACACGTCGTCCGCGTCGACTAGGTGTGGCCATCTGCTAAAGCTGGGCATGATCCCTCTAGGATGACTATTCGAGCGGCTGGTTCGCGGCGCGAGATGGCGCCGCTTGATCCTCCCATGCGCGTCGGGCGCATGGCATGCGATCAGCGATCGACATTATCCCTGCCTGGAGGCGTCAACCAAAGATCCGCTCGTCGGCTACTTGAGTGCGCCCCGCAAGCGAAACGCCTACCGGGTGCCAATGGCCCGAAGGGCCGCTCAGCTCACTGACCAGGTCATCCCGCGGGACCCGCCCTGTGAGATTCCCGGTGAGGGGAGGTCGTACGGACCGGGCTGGGGGCCAGTCGAGTTTGAGGTTGCGCCTCAGTTGGAGGAGTTCGTCGGGCTTGGCATCGACGTCATCCATGATCGCCGGTACCGATGCCAGCGCGGTGGCGGCGCCTTTCTTCCTTTGGTTTGCGGCGGCTCAGCGGCGCAACGGCCGGCCGCACTACTTGGGTTTCGGCGGAGCCTTCAACGTCGATGGTGCGTCGACGTTGGTCCCGGTGGGCCGGGAGTCCGGTCTGGACTGCCGGCCAGAATGGACGCGGCGCACAGGTTTGACGGGTGGATCGGCAGCGGGAGGCGCCCCCACGGGGTGATCGGCGGGAACAACGGAACAGCCAACGTCTCGCCGTTGGCCGGTGCCGGGTGGCGGCTGAAGGTCACGACTGGGGCTTTCTTGAACCGACCGATCATCCAGGCGGCGCTGATCGTGCCGACCTCGATGTCCAGGGCACTCCGCCGCCGGATGAGCACGCAGGATTGCCGCCGTACCGGATCGGTGTCGGCCTCGATCACCCGGGTGCCGCCGCAGGAGTTGATGACACGAACGACACCGTCGATGATCTTCGTTGCACTGCACGTTCGGGACGCGACGCTACGCCCGGCGGGTGGTCTGCTCTGCCTATCGGATGCACTCCTCCAACACCGACCAGGAGGGCCAGTGCGCGGTGCGGGTGTCGCCGGTCGGGGAGGATCCTACGACCTGCCCACCGTGTCCACTGATCCGTGACGACGGCCTGCTGCTCGTCTTCGATCAGGGCGGCCGTCGCGCCGCGATGGACCAGGTCCATTCCGCGAGTTGACCGGGAATCACTGCTGCGTCGACCCAGCGACTGGCCCACATCTCCGGCTCTATGGCCAAGCTGCCCTTTGAACTGCGCATATGCAAGCCCATTTACGATGGTTCAAGCCACAATATGATTGCGTGTCCTACCCGACGTGCGCCATTCAGCGTCGAGAGCTGTTCCGGTTTTAGGCGAAGCGTTGTCGACGCCGTCACTTGACGTAATGCTCGCCGAGATCCCCGACGCCTACCCCTCCAGAGGATGTAGCCGCTGATCAGCTTGTTGAAGGACAGGATGTCAAACGGCTCGTGAACTCGAACCTGACGCTGCCGAACCATAGTTCGAGCTCGCTGTCCAGGTCCATCACGCCGGCCGTCTCCACCGAGAACGCCTGCACCTTGCTGTACGGCAGGGAGGTGTGATCCTTCTTTTGCCGGTCAACCCCTGGATGTTGACTGCGATGACTCGCCTATTGGTGAACACGACGTGATCACGGGTGGTCTTGAACGCGGCGAACAGTGATTCGCCGTCGACCAGCATCATCGCGACCAGCGAATGGCCTCGGCCGCAGGAATCTCGTGCAGCTTCGAATAGGACGGGTTCTTGAAATCGATCATGGCGGGTCTCCTGAGGCGGGTTTGAGGCTGCAGCGGCCCTGGTGGCGGCGCCTGACTGGCACGCTAACGGCCGGACCCGCACTGGGGCGGCGGAATCTTGGCACTGGCGCGCTCTCAGCCGATGTCAGGTGGTCAAAGACGCGGCCGGACCGGTGCATATGCCCGGCGTGAGCAACCTGAGCACCTTCACCGAAGAGGCGACACTACCCGCCAAAGCCACGGTGAAAGAGCGCTAGCGCGGCTCGATCTGTGCGATTTCCGTTCCTGCGGGGCAGTAGGCCCCCAGTGAGGCGATGAAGTGGATGCGGCCGGACCGCTGGGCGGTCACCGCGGTTTCCATCTTCATCGCCTCCATCACCGCGACCCTCTCTCCCAAGGACACGTCCTGCCCCTCGGCGACGGTCCAGCTCACCAGGCTGCCGGTCATCGGGGTCACGAGGGCGCCTTCGTTGACAGCCTCCCTCGCGTTGGCCGTTGGGTTCGCGGTGAGGGGGGCGCCAGTGAACGCAAGGGTTGCCGGCAGCCCTAGCGTGCTTCGCCGACCGTCGATCTCGATCCAGGTCCGGACCACGGCCTCCTCGTGGGGGGCGCCCGGCCGCTTCTCGGCGAGCTCCTCTAGCCACGCACATTCGGTCTCGATCCAGCGGGTGTGGACGCTGAATCCATCCTCTGCGCCGACGAACGCCGGATCGGTTAGGAGCCTACGGTGGAACGGGACCACCGTGGGAAGGCCCGTCACGGTGAGCTCGGCCAGGGCCTGGCGCGCCCGGCGCAATGCATCGTTGCGATCGCGTCCGGTGACTACGAGCTTTGCCATCAGCGAGTCGTAGCTGCCAGGCACGGTGGACCCGGCGGCAACGCCCGCATCGACCCGGACGCCGGGGCCGCCGGGCAGATCGAAGCGCGCCACCGTGCCGGGGGTCGGTAGAAACCCGCGGCCGGGATCCTCGGCGTTGATTCGGAACTCGATCGCGTGCCCTTTCGGCTCCGGCGTCGAAGTCACCTCGAGGGGAAGACCGTCGGCGATGAGCAGCTGCTGGCGCACCAGGTCCACTCCACTGGTCATCTCCGTGACCGGGTGCTCCACCTGCAGGCGAGTGTTGACCTCCAGGAAGGACACGGCCCCTGAGCGTCCGACGAGGAACTCCACCGTGCCGGCACTGCGGTACTTGGCGGCCACACAGATGTCCCTGGCCGCCGTCACGACGAGGCTGCGCTGCTCCTCGGTCAGGAACGGTGCCGGTGCCTCCTCGACGAGCTTCTGGTTGCGCCGCTGCATCGAGCAATCCCGGGTACCGACCACGATGACGTGACCTGCGCCGTCACCTAGCACCTGCGCCTCCACGTGACGGGGGCGGTCGAGGTACTGCTCCACGAAGCACTCACCGCGACCGAAGGCGGTCACCGCCTCGCACACTGCGGAGGCGTACAGATCCCGGATCTCGTCCATCCGGTGCGCGACCCGTAAACCTCGGCCGCCTCCACCGAACGCGGCCTTAATCGCGATCGGCACACCGTGCTCCTGAGCGAAAGCGACCACCTCGTCCGCGTCGGCCACCGGTCCTGCAGTTCCCGCAACCAGGGGCGCGCCTACCGATTGCGCGATCTTGCGTGCAGTGATCTTGTCGCCCAGCTGCTCGATGGTCTCGGGGGTCGGCCCGATCCAGATCAGCCCCGCCTGGAGCACCCTTCGCGCGAACTCGGCGCTCTCGGAGAGGAACCCGTACCCCGGGTGCACGGCATCGGCGCCGCTCGAAGCTGCGACGCCAAGGAGTTTGTCGATATCGAGGTACGTATCTGCGGGCGCGACACCGGGCAGCCCCCATGCCTCGGTGGCCGTCCGCGCGTGCAGTGCATCGATATCCGGGTCGGCGTACACGGCGACGGAGGCAACGCCGTAGTCCGCGCACCCGCGGGCGAGGCGAACCGCGATCTCCCCGCGGTTGGCGATGAGCACCTTGTTCATGCCGGAGGCCCTCCTTGATGTGCCGGGTGCTTGGAGGCATCCGGGGATTTGTCGTCAAAACCCGTGACTACCCGGAACCGGATGCGGCCCGTGACCGGGACCTGCGCCGCAAGGTCCAGGTGATGGGCAGCCACGCAGCCGATCACCGGGTAGCCGCCGGTCACCGGATGGTCGGCCATGAACAGCACCGGCTGCCCACTCGGTGGAATCTGCACGGCGCCGGCGACCGTGGCTTCACTGGGCAGTTCCTCCGTAGTGGAGCGGTCGATCCCCGCTTTTCCTTGCAGGCGCAGCCCTACCCGGTTGGACTGCGGAGTCACTGTCCACTCCTGCGCGGTGAACCGTTGCACGGACTCGGGGGTGCACCAGTCGGCACGCGGCCCGAGGACGATGTCCAGCCATACGACGTCGGTGGCAGCGGGGAGCGGCGGGGCGGGGCTGGCGTCGATCACAACAGCGCCCACCGTGGGCCGGGTACTGATCGTGAGGACATCTCCGGCCTGCAAGGGGGCCGGGCCGATGCCCGAGAGCACGTCACCGGACGCGCTGCCAAGGACACGGTCGACAGCGAAGGAGCCGCGCACCGCCAGATAGGAGTGGACGCCGCGCGGGGGCGCACCGAGGGTGAGCACTTCGCCGTCGTCCAGAGCGAAGGCCACCTCGGCGCGCACCGCGCGGTTACCGCCCGGCGTCTCGATGGCGAGAGCGGCTGGTGCACCGGCGAGTGCCAGCACGAGGTCGCCCCGTGCACGTACCCGGAGCCCACCGGAGGCAACCTCCAAGGCGGGCGCGTCGCTAGTATTGCCCACGAGGCGGTTGGCTCGACGCAGGGCGCCGTGGTCCATGGCGCCCGACCGGGAAACGCCCAGCCCGGACTGCCCAGGCCGGCCGAGGTCCTCGAGGATGCTGAGGGCGCCAGGGCTCAGCACGGCCAGCGCTCGCCCCCCGTCCACCGGTTCGTTGGGGTTCGGCTGACTCGTGGCGGCTTCGACCGAGTTCGGCCCGATCGTCTCGGCATTGGCGTGACCGGCGTCGACGAACTGCACCCGCATCCCGGGCTGGAGCAGCGCCGGGTTGGCGCGGTCGAGGTCCCACATCCGTATCATCGTTCGGCCCAGGAGCTGCCATCCTCCCGGGCTGGCCCGGGGATATACGCCGCTGTACTCCCCGGCCAGGCCCACTGCTCCCGACGGGATCGAAGTCCGCGGTGAGCTTCGCCGAGGCACCCGCAGTGCGGGGTCACCGCCGGAGAGGTAGGCGAACCCGGGCGCGAAGCCCGTGAAGGCGACTGAATACGTCGCCGCGGTGTGCCGACGTACGACCTCGGCCTCGCTAAACCCGCAGCTGCGGGCGATGTCGGGCAGGTCCTCTCCGTCGTAGTGGACCGGAATGTTGACCAGTGGTCCATCTTCTTGCTCTGCCGTTGCTCGCGTGAGCCGACGGTCCCGGACCTGGGCGGCGATGCGCCATGGGTCGGTCAGCGACGGACGGAATCGCACCAATACCGTACGCGCGGCGGGCACGAGTTCCTCGAGGCCTTCAACGGGGTCGCGGCGAAGGGATCCGAAGAGAGCGAGTGCTTGCTCCAGATCGGCGACCTCGATCAGGAGGCCACCGGAACCGGCGGGGAGAAATCGCATTGGGGAGCGGGCCGGTCAGCCGACCGCGCTACCTTCCGCACGGTCAGGCTTCAGCTCAGGGCCCAGTTGGAAGGAGCGCACCGCGATCCGGGCTCCCTCGAGGCCCGCGCGCACCGCCTTCGCGATGGCCACTGCGCCGGGAGAGTCGCTGTGCACGCAGATGGAGTCCGGACGGATGGGGATGCGGCTGCCGTCGATGGCTTCGAGGGTGCCGTTCTGCACCATCTCCACCATCCGGGCCGTTACCGATGCCGGATCGTGGATTACTGCGCCGGGCTCACGTCGGGACACCAGCTCGCCGCCGGGGGTGTAGGCCCTGTCGGCGAACGCCTCTGCGACCGTGGTCAGTCCTGCAGCGCGAGCTTTGTCCAGGAACGGGGAGCCGGCGAGACCCATCACGACGAGCGCCGGGTCATAACGGGTGATTGCCGCGACAACCGCCCCGGCATGCTTTTCGTCGTGCGCGATGGTGTTGTAAAGCGCGCCGTGGGGTTTGACGTACCGAACTTTCGCGCCGACGGACCGGGCGAGGCCCTCCAGTGCGCCGATCTGGTAGATGACGTCCCCGATGAGCTCCGACGGCGTTGCGTCCACGTACCGGCGGCCGAAACCGGCCAAATCGCGGTAGGCGACGTGCGCCCCGATGGCTACACCGTGGGCGTGGGCCGCCGTCACGGTACGCGTGATCGTTTCGGGATCCCCGGCGTGGAAACCACACGCAACGTTGGCGCTGGTCACGGTGGCGAGCATGCTCTCATCGTCACCCAGGGTCCAGCGGCCGAAGCTTTCACCCATATCTGAATTTAGGTCGACGAAGTGCACGACACCTCCTGTAGGACAAGCATTCCGCCTAGTCCTTCAACGATTTGCAACGCTTTGCCGACGTTACATCACATCGTGGCAACATGCCCTGCCCCGGTAGCTCGCTTGGACCTCCACGTTGTGGGAGAGCCGGACACATTCCATGGTGAGTTCGTCGATCGCAGAAACGCCAGCTACGAGGCGTTGGCCTCAGGCGAGAGCGTGGTGGCGGAGCGGATGCTGCGCACGTACCTCGACGACGCTGCCGAGCGGCTTGTTGTGAAGGCCTACCGTCCGAGGGCCATCGAACAGCATTGATCGATGCTGACGGGTCGGGGCTCCGGTCAACAGCCACCGTGCGCAGGTGTGCGGGCACCTCTAATGGCAGTACCCGCCGACTCCACTAGAGCGATGGTCTGGTCGACGATGGCTCTGCGGTCCGCTTCGAAGGCGTCGTCGGTGAGCACTTCCGGCTGGGCGGGATACTCCAACGCGGAGATGTGAAGGTGACCGCCCGGGATGTCCCATGCCTGCAGGCCCCAGCGGAGCCTGTTCGAGCGATACATGCTCTCATTCGACAGGTAGTCCCCGCCGGTGCCGGCGGCCGCCGTGCTGCCTGCCGAGGGGTCGGGCTGACAGCGCAACTGGGTGGGGTCGGGGAACGTCCCAGCGGGCCACTCGCAGATGCCTTCTCGCAGAACGACGGGCCAGGGCCCGGTCCGGGCCGCGATCATCGCCTCGTACGGCAGCGTCGTCTCGATCCAGTCCGGCGAGTCGAAAGGCTGCGGCCAGTGCGACGGTCGGGACACTGCGCCGAAATGCTGGTTGCGGTTGTTGTCCGGTGACCCGCCGCGGGCGTTGGCCGCCCACTTTTCGATGTCCATGCGTCCGCGGGCAGTCATGCTGATTGTCATGATCATGTCTGTCCGGTCGTCGCCGGTGCGCAGGACCGGACCGAAGGCGTCTTCGACGATGCCTTGATCGAAGTCGGTGTAGTTGACGGGCAGGATGACGGCCCGCACGGTGACGGGCCCGTGCGCCGTGGAGAAGGTGCGTCCGTCGAGCTGCAGCGCGCTCGCGCCAGAGGGATTGGAGTTGCGCAGGCTCTCATCCAGGCTGTAGACGTCGAACCCACTCACCATCATGCGTGTGGCGCTTTCGAGGTCCTGCGGCCACGCGCCGGGGGCCATGCCGCGCGAGTTACGGTCCAGCAGCCGGATCAGCCCCTGCCGCTGTGCGCCCATGGTGAGGTAGTCGGCCTCCAGAGTGCGCACCGCTGCGGTCATGGACGTGCGTGCCCAGTACAGGGGACGGTCGTCGTAGCGATCCAGTGTGCCCAGTTCGAGGCGCCCCTGGGCGCGAGCCACCGCGCTGTCCCACAACCGCTGGCCTCCGGTGCGCACAACCTCTGTTGCCTGCGCCAGCGTCAGCGCGCAGCGAAGTTGTTCGGAGAACTGCGTGACGAGCCGGTCGAATCCGGAGGCCCGCAGGAACTGTGCGGCGGCGGGGACACTCCCGGATATCGAGGGCGCCAAGGGTTGATCGAGCCGGTCCTCCTCCACGGTGAGGACTACATGCGTGGCCGGTGCGGGCATGGGCGCCTTCGCCGGCTCGTCGGTCGAGTAGCCCGGGAAATTTCCCTCCGGGCCCGAACTGAGCGTCGCCATGGCAGCCTCTCAGGAGCTGAAATCTGGATGTTACTAGCGTTTATTATTCCGCCGTACCCTTGTGCATTGGTTGAAGGATCCCTACGTTACCCGCAGCGCGTTGTCATTTTTTTCCATACTGAGAAAGGCGGAAATGTGCTTGTCCTGCTGGGGGTTCTCGTCGTGGTCGTGGGCTTCGCCCTGCGGCTGAACGCCATGCTGGTGGTGACTGTCGCGGGGCTGGTCACCGGGTTTCTCGGTGGGCTGTCACTGCTGGACATCCTCAACGCCTTCGGTACCGGCTTCGCCGGCAGCCGGTCCATCGTCATCTTCCTGCTGGTGCTGCCTGTCATCGGGTTGGTCGAGCGGAACGGGCTGCAAGAGCAAGCCCGGCGCCTGATCGGCCGGCTGGCGCGGCTCACCACCGGGAGGGTACTGGCGTCCTATCTGTTCGTGCGCATGGTCACCTGCGCGATCGGGTTGCTGAGCATCGGTGGCCACGCGCAGTCGGTGCGCCCGCTGGTGGCTCCCATGGCCGAAGCCGCTGCGGTCAAGCGGTTCGGTCCGCTGCCCGAGCCGGTCGGCCGGCGCATCCGTGCGTTCGCGGCCAGCACGGACAACGTCGGCTCGTTCTTCGGAGAAGACATCTTCGTGGCAGTGGGCGCCGTGCTGCTGATCACCTCGTTCGTCGACACCACCTACAAGCTCAAGCTCGCACCGCTGCAGGTGGCGTTGTGGGCGATTCCCACCGCCGTCATCGCGCTGCTCATCCACGGTGGCCGGAGTCTGTGGATGGATCGGGTGGTCGCCCGGGACATGCAGGCGCACGGATCAAACGGGAACCAAACAGAAATCGGTATTGACGAGCCGGATCAGGTGGTGGAGCCGTGATCAAGGTCGAGTGGTTCTACTGGCTGATCGGCGCGTTCTTCCTCGCGGTCGGCTACTCCGTGGCTCGGGACCGATCCAACCCCCATCGGGGGTGGAGCGGGCTGTTCTGGGCCCTGCTTGGCTTTTCCTTTCCTTACAGCTCGTTCGTGGTGGCCAAGACCGCTCCCGCATGGCTTCTCGGCATCGTCGTGATCGTCATCGCCGGCATCGCCGGATTTGGCCGGCTGGGACACGGCCACGCTGAGACCACTACCACTGCGGTTGAGCGGGTCGGGTTGGCGGAGCGGTTCGGCAACAAGCTGTTCATCCCGGTGCTCATCATTCCGGTAGTCACGGGCTTGTTCGCCGCTGTCGGGCCGCACCTCTCCATCGGAGGACGCCCTCTGCTCCAGCCGCTCAGCGAGACCGTCATCGGACTCGGCGTGTCGGCCATCATCGCGGTCGGCGTAGGCATGTGGGTGCTGCGGACTCCGTCGCCATCGGTGCCGCTGGCTGAGGGGCGCCGGCTTACCGAGAACATCGGATGGGCCTCGGTGCTGCCTCAGCTGCTGGCCATGCTCGGGCTGGTCTTCGCAACTGCCGGCGTCGGGGACGCCATCGGCAGGGTAGTGAAGTCGGTGCTGCCCAGCGGAGTGCTGTTTCCCGCGGTCGCCGTTTACTGCATCGGTATGGCCGTGTTCACGGTCATCATGGGCAACGCTTTTGCGGCGTTTCCGGTGATGACAGCTGCGATCGGATACCCGCTGCTGATCGCGGGTTTCGGCGGCAACGCTCCAGCGGTTTTCGCCATCGGGATGCTTTCGGGATACTGCGGAACCCTGTGCACTCCCATGGCGGCAAACTTCAACATCGTGCCGGTCGCCCTGTTGGAGTTGAAGAGCGACTACGCGGTGATCCGGGCGCAGTTGCCCACCGCAGTTCCGCTGCTGGCGGCCAACATCGTCCTCATGTACTTCCTGGCCTTCTGACCCATGGGCAGTCAGATAATGAATAGTGCACTCTTTCCGGCGACGGTGATCTTGACGTGACCGGCCTCGCAGATCTGGCCGGGCGCCTGAGCGCGACCGCCGTGGAGAACGCAACGCGTGAGTTCCCGTATGCGGCGACCCACGTCGTACGCGGCCCTGACGACCTGGCTCTGCCCCGCACCCGTCATCCCGCCTTCTACGGATGCTTCGACTGGCACTCCGCCGTCCATACGCACTGGCTGCTGGTTCGGCTGCTGCGCACTCATCCCGCGAGCGTCGACGCCGGCGCAGTACGCCGGGTGCTCGACGTGCACCTCGCAGAGGAAGCGCTACGTGCGGAGGCCCACTACCTTCGTGACTGGCCCGCTTTCGAGCGGCCCTATGGGTGGGCGTGGCTCGCGGCGCTGGCAGCCGAGTGCAGCGACTGGGCGGGCGCCCAGGACGCCGGGTCCACTGATCCTGGAGCGTGGTCTCGGGCGCTGCGCCCCGCGGTCACCGCCGTGGCGGACCTGGTCCTCGACTGGCTGCCGCGCGCCGGCCGGCCTGTGCGCGACGGCACCCACGCCAACACTGCGTTCGCCCTGGGCCTGCTCTTGGACGCGGCCGGCCCGCTGAACCTGCCAGAGCTGGCCTCCTCCGTCCGGGAACACGCGTCACGTTGGTACCTACCGGACTGCGACGCACCCGCCCAGTGGGAACCCTCCGGCCAGGACTTCCTCTCGCCCACCCTTTGTGAGGCCGACCTCGTTCGGCGTTTGCTACCGGCCGAGGAATTCAGCAACTGGCTGGGCAGCTTCTGGCCCGGCCTGGTCACCGAAGAGCCACGGGTTCTGCTCGAGCCCGTAATGCCCGGCGATCGCCAGGACGGCCAACTCGGCCATCTCGACGGGCTAAATCTCTCGCGCGCAGCGGCCATGCGCTCGCTCGCGGCCGTCCTGCGGGACGGTGACGAGCGACGGTCGGTGCTGCTGACCGCTGCCGACAGGCATCTTGAAGCTGGCCTACCGGCGCTCGCGGAGGAGGAGTACCTCAGCAGCCACTGGCTCGGCACCTTCGCTGCGCTCGCCTTGGAAAACCGGGCGCAGAGCTGAAACCCAGCGTGCGATGAGGTCATCTGAACGTGGATAGAGCTCCCTCGCTCAGGGACCGCGGATACCGGGGACGGTTGGCGGCGGGGCCGTGGCGGCTACCTTAAAGCCGTGGCGGCTGTCTTAAAGCACAGTGTGCGCTGACGTCGCGCCCCACCGGATGGCTAGGCCGGAAGGGAGAGCGCCATCAAGACCAGCTCCGGCGAGATCGATACCTCACTGCGACTAGCGGTCGGCAGCGACACTGAACTCGTCGATGCTGCTGCACTATTACCAGCAGCAGCGTTCGCAGTCAACGCAGTGCCGTGACCTGGCCAAATACGCACCCCCTTTGTGATGGTCGGTCAATGCAGCCAGGATGGCTGTCTGCGCTCCCTGGTTGGTGCTGATTCTGTTGGCCACCCAGCAGGAGACCTTGGACGCCTACGACACGCCGACCGGCACGGTGATCCTGGCTATCGGCGCCATCGCGTCGCTGGGCGCGTATCGCTTGATGATCCGAATCGGCCGTCTTCCTGCAGACAAGCGGGTGCTCCGATGAGTCCGGAGCTGATCGGCGGGCTCCTGGGAGCCCTGGTCGCGACGGGTTTGATACTGGCGGTGCTTGCGTCCCCGCCGCTGCGGCGGCCCACCCTGGCGGACCGGATCGCGCCGTATCTGCGCGACACGGCCGGCCAATCGCAACTGCTGGCCCGTTCGGGCAACGGGACCGCCACCGCGTTCGGACGACTGACCCGCCCACTGCTCCGCGACGCGATCAAAGTACTCGAGCGGGTCGTTGGTGGTCAGGCCTCGGTCCGTCGTCGGCTGGACTCGTTGAACTCGGCGATGACCATCGAACAGTTTCGCGCCGAGCAGGTGCTGTGGGGCGCTATCGCCACGGCGGCCGGATTGGCCCTCGGGCTACTGGCTGTGTTCGCCGGCCAGACGAACCCGCTGACCTTGGTCCTTCTCATCGTCGCGTGCGCGATCGGTGGAGTACTCGGTCGCGATTGGTGGCTCACCCAGGCCGTCACGAAACGCGACGCCGAAATCTTGACCGAATTCCCGGTTGTTGCGGAGATGCTCGCCCTTGCCGTCACCGCCGGCGAAGGCCCGGTCGGAGCGATCGAACGAATCTCCCGGTTGGCGCAGGGGCACCTGGTGAACCAGCTCAACTCGATTCTCGCCGATACCCGTTCCGGCACGCCCCTTCTCGTCGCCCTTACCACATTGCGCGACCGCACCCGCCTGGAACCGTTGTCTCGTTTCCTCGACGGAATGGCAGTCGCGATCGAACGGGGAACTCCGCTGGCCGACGTGCTGCGAGCGCAGGCCGCCGACGTCCGAGCGCTGGGCAAACGGCAACTACTCGAGTCGGGCGGCAAGAAAGAAATCGCCATGATGGTTCCGGTTGTTTTCTTCATATTGCCGATCACAATCTTGTTCGCCCTCTATCCCGGGCTGATCGCCATCACCGCTGTAGCCAAATGAATTCCGAATTCAGCATCCCAACAGGAGAACACGATGAAGCACACCACTACCTGGTACCAGCACAGAATTCATCACGCCCAACTGTGGTGGTCCGTGGCGATGCTGACGGTCACCGACCGCTTCCTCGCGCAGCCCGGGCAGAACCAGGACGAAGACGCCGACCGCGGCGATGTCCCGGGCTGGGTCATGATCACCGTCATGACGGCCATCATGGTGATCGCCCTGCTGACGGTCTTCCGCCAGCAGGTCGTCTCGGCTGTGGAGAAGGCCTTCAAATCGGTGTCCGGCGCCTGAATCTCGCAGCCGACGGCCTGGCGCACGCCGAGACGGTCGAAGATCGCGACCGCGGATCGGCCGTCGCCGAATTCGTGATGGTGCTGGTGCTGCTGCTGTTCCTTTTCCTGTCACTGGTGTCCATCGGATTCTGGG
>JAABUV010003864.1_pt1 | contig 18593 bp, 17 predicted proteins | sample 5559971 | NCBI WGS metagenome assembly JAABUV01 (sample SAMN10711881, study PRJNA513362) | rock metagenome | isolation source: Antarctica rocks | place: Antarctica: Victoria Land, Knobhead nord | collected 2015-12-19
CGCGTCCGCCGCCCGAACGCGGGGGACGGGCGAGACGCCCGCGCTCCCAGTGGGACCCGCCGATTTTTCACCGACCTGGCCCATTCCCCTAATCGTGGGAGAGGGGGAACGGATGCCCTCACCCCCTGCTCCCCTCGCCCGCGCACGGGAGAGGGGCTGGGGGTGAGGGCCGTCGTAGTACCCGGCCGTCACGGGGGCGCCGAGCGCGAGCGCGAACGGGTTGCTCTGGGCGCCGCTGCCGTGCATCTGCACGACGAGGTCGTAGCCGTGGGCGCGCGCCTCCGCGATGAATCGCTCCGTGCGCGCCTCGTCGTACGATACTTCGTCGATGCTCGGCCAACCGGGGAAGGGGAGGAAGATATTGACATAACGATCGAGGTGTGTGGCGAACGACGCGGCCCAAGGCAGCCCAATGAGCGCGATCTCGGCGTCGGGGTAGCCGGCGCGCAGCGCGCGCAGCGCCGGCACAGCCACCAGCATGTCGCCGAGGTGCAGCGCGCGGACGACGGCGATGCGGCGAGCGAGAGTAATCATGAATCTATCCCCCGTAGCAGCGTCTCGCATGCTTCGACAATGTCCACCGGCGGTATATCGAGGCAGGGCTGCCCGATGGGGCACGCGAAGAGATAGCAGGGATGGCACGGCGTGGGGCGGCGCAGCAGCATGGCGCGTGTCGTGCGCGGACGCCATTGTTCTTCGAGGTCGGTGCCGGCGTAGGCCACCATGACCGGCGCCCCGACCGCGTCGGCCAGGTGCATCGGCAGCGTGTTGTTGCAAATGACGGCCGCGGCGTTCGCGATGAGCGCTACATACTGGCCCAATGTTGTCCCACCCACAAGCGCTCGCGCCGCCGGCGCCCCTGCCGTTACTGTGTCGACCAGCGCCGCTTCGCGCTCGACACCGGTGACTAGTACTTGATGGCCGCGTTCCGTCAGTAGGCGCGCGGCCTCGCCGTAACGTTCAGGCGGGTAGCGGCGCGCCGCCGCGCTGGCGCCGGGATGTAGCAGGATGAACGGCATGCTGGGGTTGATGCCGGCGTCGGCTAGCAGGCGCGGGACCGCGTCATGATCGGCCGCGGCGGGGAAGACGGTGAGCCGGCGGTCGCGGGCGACGAAGCCGAGGCGCTCGACGAGGCGCAGGTTGCGCTCGACCTGGTGCAACTCGTCGGGCGCGCCCTTGAGCTCGCTGGAGAGGACGGCGCCGCCGAACTCCTTCGACTCACCGGCGCGCAGGGGTATGCCCGCGAGATAGCAGGCGTAGCCGGGCGCGTGCGGCGTCTGGCTGAATGAGGTGAAGATGAGCGCCGCGTCAAAGTGGCGTGCGCGCAGCATATCAATCAACTCCCACTCGCGCGCGGGGTCGAACGGCAGCTGTCCGAGGTCCTGCCAGACCGGACGCCAGGTGATCACCTGGTCGACCCACGGCAGCAGCGGCGCGGCCGCGGCGCCGCCGGGCGTGACGAGCAGTGTCAGGCGCGCGGCCGGAGAGGTCTCTTTGACCGCGCGCAGCGCTGGCCCCAGCATCACCACGTCGCCGATGTTGTCGAGGCGCACCGCGAGGATATCGCGCGCGTTCAGCCAGGATAAGCTGTCAGCCATCAGCGATCAGCCTTCCGCTTGTAGCCAACGAAGGCATTAGGGCTTGTTACTGACAGCTGACAGCTGACAGCTGACTGCTCGTCTAGTAGTTCTTGCGCCGCCGCGACCACCATCGGGGGCGATACGAGGCGCAGGCACTCGTGCGCGTAGGGGCAGACGCGGCTGTAGCAAATGCGGCAGGGGACGTCGTGGTAGAGCTGCCGGTGCGGCACGCGCCAGGGACCCCACTGCTCGGGCGGGTTGGTGAGGGCGAAGAGTGCGACGACGGGTGTCTTGAGCGCCGCCGCCATGTGCATTGGCCCCGTGTTGTTAGTGACCACGAGATCGGCCGCGTCGATCAGCGCGCCGAACGCGGGGAACGGCAACGTCCCGGCGACGAGGCGGATATGTGAGCGGTAGCGTTGGGATACATGGTCGCGCACCCGTTCGGTCAACTCACGTTCATCGCCGGACCCGGTCAGCACGACCGTCGCGCCCAGTCGCGCGACCAACCCTTCGGCGACCTCGGCGAACATCTCCCAGGGATAGGTGCGCGCCGGCATGGTGCAGCCGGGGTGGACGACGACCAAGGGCATGTGCCGGTCCGCCCGGTCCGCCGCGACGCCCCACTCCGCCAACAGCGCGGCCGCGCCGGAGCGGGCCGCGTCGGGCAGCGTGAGCACGAGGTCGTGGTCGTCCGTGCCCAGGCCGAGCGCCCCGACGAGGTCGAGCGCGCGCTCGACCTCGTGCATCATGCGCTCGGGGTGCTTATGGCGCGTGGTCAGCAGCGAGCCCGGCCCGTCAATAGAGGCGGCGGCGCGCAGGGGAATATCGGCGAGGTAGCACAGGTAGGCCGCCGGCAGCGGGCTTTGACGGAACGAGGTGAAGATGATGGCGGCATCGAACCGGCGCTCCCCGATGAGCGCGATCAGCGCCTGCTCACGCGCGCTATCGCGTGGCAACGTGTGCCAGGGGTCCATCCAGGGCGCCTCGTAGACGATCACGTCGTCGACGTCGTTGTTGAGCCGCGCGGCCTGCGCCCCGATAGGACTGGCTAGCAGGGTGAGCGCGGCCACGGGCAGCGACTCCTTGATGGCGTGTAGCGCCGGGGTCGTTACCAGTACATCGCCCAGGTTATCGAGTCGCACAGCCAGGATGCGCCGGGCCGCTTGCCACGCGTCGGGGATCATGGTGTACCTCCTTGCCAGTCGGGAGTCGGGAGTCGGGAGTCGGGAGTAAAGGCGCATCGCGATTGCACCAGCTTGGCGGCGCCATTACTGACCAACATCACGACCGAGATCACTTCCGACTCCCGACTCCCGACTCCCGACTCACGGCTACGATGCGGTCGATCACGGCGCTGGTGCTGGCGCCGCCGATGAGCGGCAGGATGACGATGCAGCCGCCGACCTCGCGGACCGCCGCCGCCTCGGGCAGCGCTTCGTCGGCGTAGTCGCCGCCCTTGACGTGGATGTGCGGGCGCAGCGCCCTGATACAGGCGGCGGGGTCGTCCTCGTCGAAGAGCACGGCGTGGTCGACCCCATCGAGGGCTTTGACGAGCGCCAGGCGGTCGCGCTCGCCGGTGATTGGGCGGTCCGGCCCCTTCAAGCGGCGCGCGCCGTGGTCGGTGTTGACGCCGACGACGAGCACGTCGCCGAGTTCTTTGGCCTGGCGCAGGAAGCCGACGTGGCCGGCGTGCAGGATATCGAAGACGCCGTTGGTGAAGACGACCGTGCGTCCGGCGAGGCGATCCTGCTCCAGTTGGGCGGCGAGGCGGCCACGCGCCAGGCGTATCGCGGTGGCGTCCGCGACGGGATCGCCGCCGCCGGCGCGCGGCCGCGCGGCGTGGTCGCGCAGACTGGCCCGCTGCAGCAGTTCCTGGTGGTGCACGACGGCGGTGCCGCGCTTAGTCACCGCGATCCCGGCCGCGTCGATGCCGATGCGCACGGCCTCGTCCATGGGCGCTCCAGCGCCGAGCGCCAGGGCCGTCGCGGCGGCGAACGAGTCGCCCGCGCCGACATCGTTGGCGCGGGCCACGGCATGGGCCGGCACATGCAGCGTGGGGCCGTCGCGTCCAAGCAGCAGCACGCCGTCCCCCGCCATGGTAATGGCTACATAGGCGGTGTCGAGCCGGGTCAAGAGCGCCCGTCCCACGCTCTCCAACTCCTCTTGGCTTCCGCCGTACGTCTCGATTGAGACGCCGCCAATGGTAAGCCGCGCCTCCAGGTGGTTGGGGGTCACCACGGTCGCGCCGGCCTCGTAGAAGCGGTGCAGCTCTTTGGAGTCGACGAGCAAGGGGCAGGGGCGGCCGGCGCGCAGGACGCGCAGGCGCGCCAGGATCTCGTCGCTTGCGACGCCGTAGCCGTAGTCGGAGATCACCACGAGGTCGCAGCGCGGATAAGCGCGCTCCAGGTTGTCGAGCAGGCGCGACCGTATCGCGTCGGGTAAGGCGCGGCGCTCACCCTCATCGAAACGCACGACGTATTGGCCGTCGGCCAGGATACGCAGTTTGTGCAGTGTGTCGGCCGAGGCGTCCTCGACGAGCCAATGGTCGTCGACACCGCCCGCGCGCAAGGCCGCGCGCAAAAACGACGCCGCCATGTCACGTCCGACGACGCCGAGGAACACGACATCGGCGCCGAGCGCGCGTAGGTTGGCGGCGGTGTTGGCCGCGCCGCCGGGGCCGCGTTGTTCGCTCCGCTTGTGCACGACCGGGGCCGGCCCCTCGCTTGATAGCCGCGTGGCGGTCCCTTCCAGGTAGCTATCGAGCATAGCGTCACCGATGACGAGGGCGCGCAAGTGACGGAAATCGCGGACGGTCTCAACGGTTGTCGCCATCCATCCCTCTCTTCCTGCCACTGCCTGTTGACGCCTTGGTCCGCTCGATCGTGGCCGTGGGGCTATAGCGCGCGCCCCATGTCGCCGGCTGGTAGGTCAGGTCGTCCGGCGGGCCAATACCCTCGCGCGCCGCGACGATGCGCAGGGCGTGCGCCGTATCGCGCGCCACGTAGTCGGGCCTGCGCAGCCCTGTCTGGGGCGCGGGCTCGGTCCCGAGGTCGACCAACACCGTGCGGCAGCCGGCCCTGGCGCCGGCCTCGACGTCGTCGAGGATATCGCCGACGAACCAGGAGCGCGCCAGGTCGAGGTCGAGGCCGGCGGCGGCGCGCAGTAGCATACCCGGTTGTGGCTTGCGGCAGTCGCAGGCGACCGCCAGGCCGGGGATCGTCCCCTCAATGTGGTGAGGGCAATGATAGACGCCATCGAGCCGCACCCCGAAGCGCGCCAGTTCGGCGGAGAGATGCGCGTGCATGAGGTCGAGGTCCCCTTCCGTGAAGAGGCCACGCGCCAGGCCGGACTGGTTGGTGATGACGACCAGCCGCAGGCCGGCTTCCCGCACGCCCCGTAGCAACGGACCGATGCCCTCGTACAGGAGCAGGTCGGCGGGGCGCGAGGGGTAGTGGCGGGGGTGGACCAGCGTGCCGTCGCGGTCCAGGAAGAGGGCTTTGTGGCGGCGTATCGGCGTCATAGCAGTTGTTTCCCTACAAAAGTCCGCGGCGCGGCGCACTCACGCCCATCCAGCAAGATGGAGCGCGCCACGTCATTCAGTTGTAGGGGCATACCGACGGCATCGTTAGTGGCGGTCGACACGGCCGGTAGCGGGCGTCTCCATTACTACCCTGTATCCTACCTGCTCTTTACGCCACCGTCACTGTGCTTTTGCACAGTATAGAAGCACAAAAATAACAGCGCTTTGTGCGAATGCACAACGTTGAGCGTGGATTGTTAGTGATCGGTGTGATTGAGGGAGCGTAAGAGGAGGGACAGACGGATCTGCACGGCGTCGTCGAAGCGGCGTGGATCGAGGCCGGTGAGCAGGGCGATTTTGTCCAGGCGGTAGCCAAGCGTATTGCGATGGATAGCGAGCGCGTGCGCGCTCGCCGAGGGGCCGCAATCATGCGCGAAGTACTCGTCGAGGCTACGCAGCAGGTCGGGCTCCTGGTCCAGTGGGCTCAACAGGTGTGTGGCGAGGTCGATCTTGGTACGCTCGTCGGAGACGCCGACGAACGCGGCGATGCCGAGGGCGTCCAGGCAGTGCATGCCGTTCTGCCCGTGGAAGCGCCGTCCCAGTGAGAGGGCGGCGCGGGCGTCCTCGTACGAGCGGGCCAACCCCGGAATGCCGGGGTGGTAGCGGCCGAGCCCGATATTGATGGCCGCCCCGGTGTCGCGGCGCAGGCGCGCCACCAGTGACGCGCCCGCGCGCTTGAGCAGCGTGAGGTTGGCCCAGGAGGAGCCGGCCAGGCCGTCCGGTTCCTCGTGGTCGGACCACGGCGCCAGGTCCTGCGTGCCACTGGCCTTGAGCACGGCGACCTCGCCGTCGCCGATATAGGCGCAGATCGTATCGTCGCGCAGGTTGAAAAAGCCGACGATGCTGGCGATGACCAGTTGGGCGCGGCGGCGCACGCGCGCCTCGTCGAGCGCCCCGGTCGCGGTCGGCGCCAGGATGTACGCGGCGGCGTCGACCAGGATGACGGCGCGCGGCGGCGTGAAGTCCATGCCCAGGATCTGGCCTTTGCGCAGCACATCGGCCTCGTCGCCGCTGGCGCCGCGCAGCAGGTCGTGGATGAAGGTGTTCTTGAGTTCGTGCTGATTGGGCAGGCGCGCCACGACAGTCGTCTGGTTAATGATGAGTTCGACGAGCGCCTGGGCCAGCCGCGGCGGCACATGTTCGCCGTGGGTCGGTTCGGTCACGATGACCTCGCCATCCTGCGCGTCGAGGCGGATAGGCAGACGCAGGTACGCGGTGTCGGGGTCGCCGTGGCGCCCGTCGAAGGGCAGCCCGACCGTGCCCGGCGCGGAGCCAGCCACGACCACGCCGCGCCGGTCGACGACCGCGACGCGCGCCCCCAGCAACTCCGCGATCTGGCGCGTCACGGCCTCGGCCGCACGCTCGAACTGCTCCACCACTGCTGCCATCGACCAAGCCTCCGTTAGCTTGTAGTATAGCTGCTACCCCATCTGCGCGACGTGTGACCGATCACGTAGGGGTGTACCACAAAAAAGTGAGATGAGCGCCATGGGCCTGGCCTTAAAAGACCATGGCAGGGACCGGACCTTAAAAGGTCTCACGGACATGGCTGCGACGGCCGTACTCTAGACAGATGAAGCGTGTGACGCACCCGGACAGACCTTTCAAGGTCCGTCTCCTGCCCTGACCTTTTAAGGTCAGGCCGCGTTTCACTCCAGGCGACGAAGCGGGTAACGTTGATCGCGACGTCCGTGAGGACATGCGGGAGATGCGTCTTGATGATGCCGCGCTAGCGCGCCCGGCGTAGGTCGCAGACGCGTACACCTTGCGACATGGCCCCCTCGATCCCCGCGCGCCGCGTCATGCTCCTTGAAGGCTGGCGTTGACGGGCCGCCTGTCAAGCCTCGTGCGGGGCGCGCGGGCACACGGTGAGCCAGCGCGCGGGCCTTACACGCTGACCTTGTCGGACTGGACACTCAGCGACGCTCGGCGCAGCTCGCGGCCGGGACGAGCATCGCGGCGACCACGGCGTACCGCGACACGAGCGGCGGGCAGGCCAGCGCGAGCAAGGCCTACCTGTTCGCGGCGTCGGTGCCGCTGCAAGCGGGCAAGGCGGTCGCCAGCGTGACGCTGCCGAACCAGCCCAGCCTGCACCTCTTCGCCCTGACCGTGGCCGGCGCGGCGACACCCGGCGGGGCGAGCGCCGTCAACCTGCAGCCCTTCTATAACAACGCGGGCACGGCCAGCGACGGCACGGCGGGCGGGGCCAACCTGGACGGCGTGGGCTACGCGTACTCGGCGCAGGCGCTGCGGGCGGCCGGCGTCGCGCGGGGTGGCCTCGTCGTGGCCAACGGGATGACCTTCCAGTGGCCGGGGGCGACGCCGGGCACGGCCGACAACGTGACAGCGCAGGGGCAGACCATCGCGTTGGCGGCGCCGGTGAACGGGGGTGTGCTGGGCTTCCTGGGCGCGGCCACGCACGGCCCGGCCACCGGGACGGGGACAATCACCTACGGCGACGGCTCGACGCAGCCCTATACGCTCACCCTCTCGGACTGGACGCTCGGCGGCGGGGGCCAGGCCGTGGCGGCTGGTACCAGCATCGCGGCGACCATGACGTACCGCGACACGAGCGGCGGCCAGGCCGACGCGAGCAAGGCTTACCTGTTCGCGGCGTCCGTGCCGCTGCAGGCAGGCAAAGCGGTCGCCAGTGTGACGCTGCCGAATCAGTCCAGCCTGCACCTCTTTGCCCTGGCCGCGGCACCCGCGGGAGGGGCGGCCAACCTGCAGCCCTTCTACAACAACGCGGGCATGGCGAGCGACGGCATGGCGGGCGGGGCCAACCTGGACGGCGTGGGCTACGCGTACTCGGCGCAGGCGCTGCGGGCGGCCGGCGTCGCGCGGGGCGGCCTCGTCATGACCAACGGGATGACCTTCCAGTGGCCGGGGGCGGCGCCGGGCACGGCCGACAACGTGACGGCGCAGGGACAGGTCGTGGTGTTCTCGGCCGCGCAGGCGGGCACGTTCGACGGCGATATGTACCGCCAGACCTCCCCGGTGAGCCGCACCCTCTACTATGTACGCGACCCCGGCGGGCGGCTGCTGGCCTTGACCGATGGGACGACGGTGTACTACTATGGCCTGGACGGGCACGGCAGCGTCGCCACCCTGACCGACAGCAGTGGGGCCGTGGTCAACACGTATCGCTACGACCCCTACGGCAACAGCCTGGGCAAGACGGAAACGGCGACACTGCCGAACCCGTGGCAGTACGCGGGCGGCTACTATGACGTGGAGAGCGGGCTCTACCTGCTCGGCGCGCGCTACTACGCGCCCACGCTGGGGCGCTTCCTGCAGCAGGACCCCCTCGGCAGCGGGAACGACAGCCAGTACGCCTACGCGGGCAGTGATCCGTGTAATAACAGCGACCCGACAGGGCTAACGGTCTGCTATCACCATGTCACCGCTGATGAGGTGCATCGAAAAGTGTACGAGCTCACTACGTCAGTCAATCAACTCAATGAAGGTGCTGGCGACGCGGCGACAGTTGCTGTAGTTGAAGTGTTTATTCCGGGTATTGGGGACGCTGCGGCAGTCGTAACCGTAGCTATAGCTGGCGCTGCAACAATAGCCTCTGGAAAACTAGGACAGGATGCAAACGTCCTCCAGAATGGTCCAGATGGCAACAGTGGGTACTACAACAACGGCTTTACCGTGCAATACAACAGCAATTTCCTCTGGTGGAACACTCCTTGCGCGCCGGGCGATACTACGAGTCGTCCAGGTGGTGGTTATATAGTGAGTGGTTCACCTTTTGATGGCTTCGTGCCCTCTCATTAAGTCTAGCGAGGCTCCGCCTCAGACCGACGAGATATATGCGACGCAAAAACTTGACTCAATCGCAACAAGTTCGCATGTTCAAGACATCTAGGCCACGACATGTTAAGCGCTTTACGAGGTAAGTAATGAAGCAGTTTTGGCCCAACCTAGCAGTGGCTGTATTCTTGCTGCTTGCATTGGTCTACAGCATATCGGTGGGCCCGTTTTATGAACGTGCTACGATGGTTGGGACGCCTAGCGTTCAACGTTGGGCTGATGCGCTATTTAGGCTAACAATAGGCGGATTGGCGCTGACGTTTTTTCTTCGAGCCCTGTCAGGGTGGCTCATTCGCCCGGCCTGGGGCAAGGTTGGTATGTACCTCGCGGGTCTCGCGACTATTGTCTGTGCACTCGGCTTTTTGCTACTTATGCATGGATTCCATTTGGGGCCAAAACCTTCATAGTGAAGATGCGGCAACGTCGTCAACACGTATCGCTACGACTCGTACGGCGACAGCCTTGAGCCCATCCGGGGTTGATATCGCTTATAGCAACGATATCTTCATATGGGAGAGGCCGTGCGACTCGTACTATGGCGCTAACGACGCGCCCACGCGTACCGGTGGCCCTGTTGTTAGCGGTGGCGACTGGAACAGTTTGAGGCTAGGACAAAGCCCGTTTTAACCCTCTAGACCATAACACATGGGTTGCGATAGCGATCAAGCCGAGGGTGCGCTTATCCGGTCTGCGCACCCTCGGCCAATACTCTGTTGTTAGTGGCTGCGAGAGGGTTGTGGGCGTTTTGCGAAGGGGCTAGGGTTGTAAGGGCAATGCTGTTCCCCCATCTTGATGTGAGTTTCGACATCATTCCGATTCTCATGGGCATTCTCATTTGGGGCTTTACGGGTCTCATGTTGTGGCGCCGACAGCGAGCGGGGGCCACCTTCCTAGAGTTGGGCGAGGTGCGTAACACCTCTTTGACCGCCGTCCTCGCGACATTATACTTCGTCATCGGATTGTGGTTCGCCATAGGCCTACGAGGGTCGCAGGCTAGGTGGAGTGCCGTCTTTTTTGGCACTGCCACCCTTTATATCGCACAATTACTTTATCGGCGGGTCCAGGTCCGTGAGCGCGGGATAGTTATCGGCCTGATGATGGTTCCTTGGGGGAGTATTGTGTCCTACGACCTGTCCGATGAATACGATATCCTGAACGCTCCGTCTAGCGTTCTCTGGACTAATCTGACTATTCGTGGCCGCAAACTATCCAGTCCCTTCCCATTCCCATGGCCGAGGCGACTTGTTGTCCGCGTGCCCATCGATCAGCGCGACGCGGTAGCGCATCTACTGCAGCAACATGTCGCCCGTAAGCCTACAAACGTTCCCCATGCAACGAGTTAGCTTGCTGGCCTTGACGGACGGGGCGACGGTGTACTACTATGGCCTCGACGGGCACGGCAGCGTCGCCAACCTGACCGACAGCAGTGGGGCCGTGGTCAACACGTATCGCTACGACCCCTACGGCAACAGCCTGGGCAAGACGGAGACGGCGAGCCTGCCGAACCCGTGGCAGTACGCGGGCGGGTACTTCGACGTGGAGAGCGGGCTCTACCTGCTCGGCGCGCGCTACTACGCGCCCACGTTGGGCCGCTTCCTGCAGCAAGATCTCCTGGGGGTCCCCGAGCTCAGCCAGTATGCCTACGCGTCGAGTGACCCCTGCAACAACAGCGACCCGTCGGGCATGCAGACGTGCTACCACTACCTGTCGCACGGGGCGGCGATAGACATGTCGCATCACTTCACTGACGCAGCGCATGCCACGACGAACTGGGCGATTGGCGCGGTTGCCGTAGGGGGTGCTATCGGAGCCGGGATCGGGGGACTGCTTGGAGCAATCGGAGGGCCTCCCGGCGCCGTAGGAGGAGGAATAGCCGGGGGCGCTATTGGTGCGACTCCAGGTGGAGTGCTCCTGCACAAAGCCAATGATCAGACCGCGATTGCTGGCTGGTTAGGCGCCCAGGATCATGGTACGTACATCGGGTATGACGCTAACTCAACAGGGGGGCACTGTGAGCGTGGCGATGGCACTTCTAACAATGGCTATGGCGCTGACACGCTAGCGGGATACTTGTGGGGTTCCTACTGGAACGAGATAGGGTATTAGCGGGCTGATGTTGCGAGCTAGCGCCCGCTTGAGCAATGCAGGCGTAATCACTGCAATGCTACGCTAGCTCGCATCTATCACCATTGAAGGACGAGAGCCGTTAGCTACGCGAGGAGCGTCCGTGCAATATTTGGATTCGGTGGAAGCGGTTGTCGATCGAGGTACAACGACAGGTATTCATTTAGCAAGGAAGCAGACCTACGCGGATAAGTGGCGTACTTATCAAGTCTTTATCGATGATGAGCAAACTGGGAGCATTCGAGAAGGGCAAAGCCGCACCTTCGAAGTCCAGCCTGGACGGCATCATGTCTATTTGAGGATTAATTGGTGTCGAAGTCCGAGAGTAGCCGTCGATTGTATGGTGGGTGAGCCAGTGACGCTTGTCTGCCAAGGGCAACACAACCCCATCAAGGCACTCTTTGCTGCTCTCTTTGCCGTTGACCAATACATAGAGTTGCGACAAGAGCCTTGAATGGCGGATGCTTTGTCGGGTAACGCCACTCAAGGGAGTGATGATGCTATCGAGACCACTGATCGCAACAGGGCGGTCGCCCTGTTGTTGCGATCAGTGGCTGGTGCTGTCATTGGCCTCGTAGTAGCCGCTACTCAAGGGGTTATCGCCGATCATGAGAACGCAGCCGCAGCATTTCTTTCCACCCACTCATTCCGACGCTACGTACGCTTGATGGGCAGCATAGTGTGAACATCGTCGGACCAGAGCATCCGCCGTGCCCAGAGTGCGGCGGTGAGCGCGTCAAAGGCGACGTGACGGGACACACGACGGTTACGCCGCGCGGGAAATCCCCGCTATTCAGTAGTGTGGGCCTCGAAGCTCTAATATGCGTCGAGTGCGGCTACACATCGCTGTAAGTCATAGAGCCACTTGTCTTTGTGCCGGATGTCGAGTGAATTGTGCGTGCACTCCGATGGCGACCCTGGATTCGCGCGCCGCTCCGCGCGAATCCACACCATCGGCTACAACGACGGCCTCCCGTCGGATACCTTCGCGTCGATGGCGGCATGCAGCGGCGCCAGAAGACGACCACGACGGGCGGGGCGGGTAGATCCATTTAAATGGAAAAGCGGGCGGACTGGACGGGCGAGGCGGTCAGACGGCCATCGCAGCTGTCCGGGCCATCGCGGAGGAGCAGGGAGGTCCGCTCGTTGGGCGGCGTGACGAGCATATAGGGCACGCGGGGACAGGGCCGGTTGGCCGGCGCGCTGGCGACGTGGTTCCAGCCTAGCGCGAAGAAGGCGTCGCCGCCGGGATTGAGGCGGACCAGACGCGCGGGCGGGCTGTTGAACAGGTAAGCGCTTCTAGACCAGGTGAGGCGCGTAGGCAGCGGGCGACGGTTGGCGTCGAGGAGTTGGATCCCCGGATAGCCGTAGAGCGTGCAGGCTTGGGCCGAGCGATTGTGGAGGCGGTACATGAGGGCGAGGTTGCCGACGCCGGCGTCACCGTTGGTTGCGCCGTTGGCCAGGCGATCCGGGGCGACTGTAAGTTGAGCCGTCCGACAGCCGGCGACAGCCAGCGACGGGGACGCCGCGGCATGGGCGGCCGCCGTGACGGCGGGGAGGCCGAGGGCTACCAGGAGCGCGGCCCCGAGGCCGAGTGGACGTAATGATGGATGTCGCATGTATATTGCTTTTCTTAGCTCTATCGTTAGCCGCACTATTGCGTGGGCACGACCCCGAAGCTGAATTGCGCGGGCTCGACGGGCGAGGCGGTGAGGGCGCCGCCGCACGCGTCGATGCCGCCCTGGCCCGCCCAGACGATCGTGGACCCATACGCGTTCGGCGGGGTGATCCGCACGAAGGAGGCCGCGGGGCAGGATTGGCCCGCCGTCGGGATGCGGACCCAGGTCAGGGCGAAGTAGGCGTCGGCCCCCGGGGCGAGATTGACGAGCCGCCGGGGCGGGGTATTGTCGCCGCCCCATCGGAGGTAGGTGGGCAGCCCCCGATAGGCGTTGTTGAGCAGTTGCGCGCCGGGATAGCCGTAGAGTGTGCAGGTTTGTCCCGCGTGGTTGTGGACGAGGAAGATGAGGCTGGCGCGCCCCGCGGCACCCTCACTGTAGTCGGGCGTGATGGCGAGCTGGGCGGTCTGGCAGCGGGCGACCGGCCCGCCAAGTTCAGACGCCATAGGCAACACGGTATAGGCGGACGCCGCCGTGACGGCGGGGAGGCCGAGGGCCACCAGGAGCGCGGTCCCGCGGCTGAGTGGACGTAATGATGGATGTCGCATGTATATTGCCTTTCTTAAGCTATATCCTTAGCCGCGCCATGGTATCTTCCACGTCGCCGCGTTCGCTGTCATCGCCGGTCTCCACCTCAAGAGCATCCCGCCGACACGCAACACTCCCCATGATATCCTCGCCCGCTATGGCCTTGGCCCTTGATCCTTATATCAAAACGTCAGTCCAAGGGTGTATCTCCGGTTTCCGCAAGCAGGTCGAGGAATTCACGCACGGTCACGATCCGCAGTTCCCCTAACTCCGGTGCGCCCTTGAGTGACAAAAGATCATTGTCCCCACTGACAAGGAAAGTAGCGGCGGCGCCGAGCGCGACGGCGAGAAACATATCGTCGTTCGGGTCACGCGACTGGATGGGAAGGGAAGAAAGGGGAACAGCCTGGATGGCGCCGGACTGTAGTTCGTCTACCACGCCCTGTATCTGCTCGTCAGTTAGGCCGTAGCGTTGTCTGAGCCGCGGTTTATGCAAGACTCGCTCAACTTCCGCAATGATCTCGGATGATGTGATCAGCGCGACCTCATCACGCCGCCATGCTTGCAAGAGCGCGTAGGGATTCCCGGTGGGAGCGATAACGCCACTAATGATGAGATTCGTGTCAACCACAATGTGATGACGGCTACTCTCACCCTCCATAGCGTTCCTTGCGGACTTCCTCGACCGCCTCCGTCACATCACGCATAACCTCGTCGGAGTCGACGTCTTTGTTCTGTTCATGGATATGGTCGACGACCTGAAAGAAACGCTCTTTCGCCGCCGGGTCACCAGAACGGATTTGCACTGGGGTGATGACGGCGACAGGCGCATCCGCTCGCCTAATGACGCGTGTTTGGCGTGTCCGCTGCACTTCATCGACCACCTCATCGAACCGAGGGGCGCTGTTCAAATCAATTGATATGTATTCCTGAGCCACAGTGTGTACTCCCTGCTGATTCGGTCTTCCAGTCTTTGCTCGTATTATTGCACACAAACTAGCCCGTATGTACGTTATTTTACGAAACGACACCGGCTTGCCGCCCGTTGCCTTGCGCCATCTCGCTCAAGCAGGACCCGTCGGGCCGCAGGGCCACGTAGACGAAGGGCCCGCTGTACTCTTCGACGCCCATGGCCCTTGACCATATGAGCCCAGCAGGGATACCATAATGTTAGGTCTACGCAACCATAGAGGAACCGTTATAGGTTGGCGCGATAACATGGCGCCAGGCCGGACCACTGCGACGATGGAGTGGCGCGGCGTGAGATAGCTATCAGCTGTCAGCGGTCAGCTTCGCGTCAGTGATCGACGCGTCTGGTTATAGTAGGGTGGGTTCACGGCAACGATTACCTGATCGCTGACAGCTGACGGCTGGTCGCTGACAGCTCATAAGCAGTGGAGGCACGATGACGCAGACAGTGATAGACCAGCGGGCGACGGAGCTACCCGACGACCGCGCGGCCATGCTCGATCTCTACCGGCAGATGGTCCTCATCCGCCGGTTCGAGGAGAAGGCCGAGGAGATGTACACGCGGGCCAAGATCGGCGGCTACTGCCACCTTAATATCGGCGAGGAGGCCACGGTGGTCGGCGCGATCACGGCCTTGCAGCCCGAAGATTACCTTTTCGCCAGCTATCGCGACCACGGTATCGCGCTGGCGCGCGGGACCGAAGCTGGGTCGGTGATGGCCGAGTTGTTCGGCCGCGAGGGCGGCGTGGCCCACGGCCGCGGCGGCTCGATGCACCTGCTCGACATCCCGCGCCGCTTCATGGGCGGCTACGGCATCGTCACCGGCCAGCTCCCGCTGGCGGTCGGCGCGGCCCTGGCGATCGACTATTTCGACCGCAAGGAGGCCGTCCTATGCCTCTTAGGCGACGGCGCGGTCAACCTCGGCGCGTTCCACGAGTCGCTCAACATGGCCGCGATCTGGCATTTGCCCGTCGTTTTCCTCGTCACCAACAATCAGTACGGCATGGGCACCTCGGTCGAGCAGTCCTCGGCCGAGCCCGAGGTCTACAAGCGCGCGGCCGCCTACCGTATGCCGGGCGAGCGCGTCGACGGCATGGACGTGCTGGCCGTGCGCGAGGCCACGGCGCGCCTGCTGCGGCTGGCCCGCGACGAGCGCCAGCCCGCCCTGCTGGAGACCATGACCTACCGTTTCCGCGGCCACTCCGTCGCCGACGCCGGCAAGCTCTACCGCACACAGGAGGAGATCGCCTCGTGGCGTGAGCGTGACCCGATCATCTTGTTCCAACGTGTACTCGAGGATCGCGGGCTCATGACTGACGAGGACGCCCAACGCGTCGACGCCGAGGTCGAGGCCGAGGTGCAGCAAGCGGTAAACTTCGCCGACGCCAGCCCCGACCCGGATGTCGCGGCCCTCTACGATAATATCTACGGACCGTCGGCCATGGACCAGTTCGACCGCATGGCCCCCGGCGGCCCCTTCAACAGCGCGCTACCTACCGCAACATATAGTCGTGAGTCGTGAGTCGTGAGTCGTGAGTCGGAAGTCGTGAGTCGTGAGTCGTGAGTCGTGATTACCAAGCGTGCAATACCAGAGCGTATGCTACAAATCACGCTGTTACTAACCGGACTTTCTCACGACTTCCGACTCACGACTCACGACTCACGACTCACGACTCACGACTCACGACTTGAGGAGAACAAATGCCCGTTATTACCTACCGCGAGGCGCTACAGTCGGCCCTGCGCGAAGAGATGCAGCGCGACGAAACGGTGTTCGTCATGGGCGAGGAGATCGGGGTCTTCGAGGGCTCCTATAAGATCACGCGCGGGTTGATCCAGGAGTTCGGCCCCAAACGCGTGCGCGAGACGCCGATCTCCGAGGAGGGCTTCGTCGGCGCCGGGATCGGCGCGGCGATGCTGGGCCTGCGCCCCGTCGTGGAGATCATGACGATCAATTTCATCCTCGTCGCCATCGACCAGATCATCAACAACGCGGCCAAGATCCGCTACATGTTCGGCGGCGAGGCCACCGTACCGCTGGTGGTACGCACCCCCGGTGGGGCCGGCGCGCAGCTCACGGCGCAGCACTCGCAGAGTCTGGAGGTGTTCTTCGCGCACATACCCGGCCTCAAGGTGCTGGCCCCCGCGACGCCGTACGACGCCAAGGGGCTGCTCAAGGCCGCCATCCGCGACGAGGACCCCGTCCTGTTTATCGAAACGCTGACGATCTACAACACCAAGGGCGAGGTGCCTGAAGGCGACTATGAGATCCCGATCGGCCGCGCCGATATCAAGCGCGAAGGAACCGATATCAGCTTGATCAGCCACTCTATGATGACCCTGCGCTGCTTGGAGGCGGCCGAGCGGCTGGCCCAGGAGGGTATCAGCGCCGAGGTCGTCGACCTGCGCAGCCTGCGTCCCCTCGACATGGAGACGGTCGCGGCGTCGGTCAACAAGACGGGCCGCGCGGTTTGCGTCGAGGAGGGCTGGCCCACCTATGGCATCACCGCCGAGCTGACGGCGCGCATCCAGAAGGCGTGCTTCGACGCGCTTGACGCGCCGGTCGAGCGCGTCGGCGGCGGCGAAGTGCCCATGCCCTACGCCAAGCCCCTCGAGCGCGCGGTCATCCCCAACAGCGACAAGATTTATGAGGCGGCGAAGAGCGTATTGCGCCAGAGCGGCCGTTAACCAAGTCGTGAGTCGTAAGTCGTGAGTCGTGAGTTATCGTGGCTGGGACGCTCGTTGTGATGGCGTGACCAGACCGGATGATTGCGCTTGGTGTGGCGCTCACGACTTACGACTTACGACTCACGACTCACGACTGGAGAGAAACATGCCGGAAGAGATTGTCATGCCGCGCCTGAGCGACACCATGGAAGAGGGTACGATCTCGCAGTGGCTCAAGCGCGAGGGCGACACGGTCAAGCGGGGCGACGCCATCCTGGAGGTCCAGACCGACAAGGCCAACATGGAACTGGAAGCCTATAGCGACGGCGTGATTCAGCAGATCATCCACCCCGATGGGGCGACGGTGCCTATCGGCACGGTCGTCGGCATGCTGGCCAAGGCGGGCGAAGCGGTCGCGCCGACGAAGCCAGCCCAAGCGGCGCCGGCCTCGGCGGCCCAAAACGGGGCGACAGGCGGCGTCGGCGCGATCGTGGAGTCGGAAAGCTCGGATGAGGTACCCATCGCGGTCCCCGGCGCCCTGATGCCGGCCGCGTCCGCGCAGGCGCCCGCCCCCACCGGCGGGGGTAACGGCGCGACGGCCGGCGGGCGCGTCAAGGCGTCACCGCTGGCGCGCAATATAGCCCGTGAGCACGACATCGACCTGGGGGCGCTGGGCGGACACGGCAGCGGCCCCGGCGGGCGTATCGTCAAGCTCGATGTCGAGCGCTATCTCGTAGCGCGCGCGAGCGATACGGCCACTACGACGGCGCCACAGCAGCCTGTCGCGCAACCAGCGGCTGCCGTCGCGACCGCGACTCCGGCGTCCGCCCCGACGACAGCGACGACCACGCCGCTGATGGAGGGCGACGAACTGCAGGCCGCGAATCGCGTCCAGCAGATCATGGCGCGGCGGTTGCTGGAGAGCAAGACGACCATCCCGCACTTCTATGTTACGACCGAGGTCGACATGGCCGCCGCCGCCGACCTGCGCGCGCGCCTCGTGGAAACGTTCGGCCCCGAGGGCAAGGTGTCGTACAATGATCTCATCGTGCGCGCCTGCGCCCTCACCCTGCGCGCCATGCCCGACGTCAATAGTTCATGGCGCGACGGCCAGTTCGTGCGGCACAGCCACGTCAACGTGGGCGTTGCCGTGAGTCTGCCCGATGGGTTGGTGGTGCCGGTAATCAAGGACGCCGACCGCAAGGGCTTGCGCGAGATCGCCGGCGAGGCGCGGGCGCTGGCGGAGAAGGCGCGCGCCGGCAAGCTGGCCCCGCGCGACATGGAGGGCGGGACGTTCAGCACCAGCAACCTGGGCGCGTACGACGTCGCGCAGTTCCAGGCCATCGTCAACCCGCCCGAGAGCGCGATCCTGGCCATCGGCTCGATCCTGGAGAAGCCGGTCGTCCTGGACGGGCAGGTCGTCGCGCGGCCGCGCATGACACTCAGCCTCTCCGTCGACCACCGGGTTATCCCCGGCGTCCCCGCCGCCCAGTTCCTGCAGGGCGTCAAGAAGTTGCTGCAAGAGCCGCTGCGGCTGGGGTTCTAGCCTCCCTGTATTCGCGTCCTACGCCCCCTCTCCGCCGATCATGGAGAGGGCCAAGTCGTTTCCCCCCTCACCTCCATCCCATGCGGATTGGGCTGTCGGAGCGG
>JAABUV010003866.1_pt1 | contig 18592 bp, 16 predicted proteins | sample 5559971 | NCBI WGS metagenome assembly JAABUV01 (sample SAMN10711881, study PRJNA513362) | rock metagenome | isolation source: Antarctica rocks | place: Antarctica: Victoria Land, Knobhead nord | collected 2015-12-19
GTCGGCGGCCGTGTCCGCGAACTGGCCACACGCATCCGCCTCCACCTCGCCAGCAGTCACCCCGGTCAGCCCCTCTGGGACCTCCTCGCCGTCTCGTTTGTCCTTCGTGAATAATTCAGGCTAGTACCCTTCGCTGGAAATGGTTCCGCACGTTCAGTAGGCGTTCCGAGAAGTCACCACGCACGCGGCAACGTGCCAAACATGCGGAGAAACTTCCAGCTAGCGGTACTAGTCGTCCGTCGATCGCACAGCGAGGGGGAGCGGGCGTCCGCACACCAGGGCGTCGCCCTCCCCTCGCCCGTGTATCCTGTCTACCGCCGGGAGCATCATCATGGCCCACGCCAACCGTCCTACACCGCCCGTCGCGGCCTCCGCGCGCGCCCGCGCCTACGTCGGCCTGGTGGCCCGCGTGACCTACCCGTCCCTGCTCGGGGGCGTCCTTGCCTATCTGGCGCTCACCGTCGTCAGCCACGACCTCGGCCTCATGTGCGCCGGCGCGGTCCTGGTCCTCTACGGCGGTGCGCTGAGCAAGGCGGTCCAGGGGCACGCGGAGACGAGGAGGGCCGATGGCGCGCAATAGTCAGACGGCGCTCTACATCAACGACCCGGTGAAGATCGTCGCCGGCGTCTTCACGATCCGGCAGGCCACTTATGTCGCCGGGATCGTCGTGCTCACCTACGGCCTCATCAACGCGACGAGCCGCCTCCCCTACGGGCAGTCGGGGCTCGGCCAGCTCCACATCCTGCTCATCGTGGGCCTCCCCGCGCTGCTGACCCTCCTGGTCATGACCTTCGCCGGCAGCGGCACCGTTGAGCCCTACGCGCGCCAGTTCACCGGCTATCTGTGGCGCACCCTCCTGGCGACCCCGCGCCGCCTGGCCTATCGCATGGCCACGCTCGCCCGTCACCTAGGCGCTGCCCGCCACGCCCCGGCCCTGGTCTACGGCCCGGTCCTCGTCGCCGACGGGATAGCCGCTATGCTGCCCGACGCGGGGACAGCGCCCGACGTGGGAACGACACCCGACGCCACAGCGAGCCGCGCCGTCCGCCCGCTCCGAGCGCCCTATGTCGCGCCGGTGGTCATGACGACGCCTGTGGCGCGGACCCAACGCGCGCGCCTCCTGGCCTGGCTCACCGCCCATCCCTGTGTGACGGACGAGCAGATCGCCGAGGGCACCGGTATGAACCCGTCGGCCGCGCGCCCGCGCCGCCGCGAACTGGTCGAGGCCGGCTTGGTCCGCAAGGTGGACATGGACGGCCGCACCCGCGCCGGCCGCCGCGCCGCCCGCTGGGTGGCCGTCGGGACCGTGGGGGAGGTGGTCACCCATGGCGCTGACTAAGCTGCCTCGCGCGTATCGCGCCCGGTGGACGCACGCGGAGCGCGACGCCGACCCGGTCCGGCCCGCGCGCCCACAGCAGGCGCCGCGCGCCCGCCCCGCGCGCGTCACAATCGCGGACGACGGCACGCGCACCGAGAAGGGGACGGGCGCGTGCGTCTGGCTCGAACTGGACGGCCTCCAATTGTTCAGCCTGCCCGGCGACGTGCTTGACAAGTTCACCCACGGCGCGGCCGACGCGTTCACGCCCCCCGTCGGCTACGCGCTGCAAGTGAGCGTGCTCTCCACGCCGACCTCCGGCGAGGCCGCCGTCGCCCGCGCCTTCGCCGAGGCCCGCCCGCCCACGGCCGCGCTACGCGACCTCACCGGCCGCCTGCGCGCCTGGTGGGAGGAGTACCTGGCCGGCGAGTACGTCCCGACGCACCGCTTCCTGCTGGCGATCTCCGGCCCGGCCCGCGCGCCGCAGGGGACCACGCTGGCCCGCGTGGTGGGCGAGGTCGAGCGCACCCTGCACCGCCTCGGCGTCGCCGCCCGTCGCCTCGACGGGGCCGCCGTGCGCGCGCTCGTCGTGGAGTTCCCCGATCCCTTCGCCGATCCCGCCGCGCGCGAGACCATCGACGGGGTGTACGTGCCGGGCCAGGGCGCGCGCTCCTGGGCCTACACGTTCTACATCCGCGTGCCCTCCATCGTCACGCAGCCTGGCTGGCCAGCCCCGCTGCTCGCCTTCCCCGCCCCGCTGCGCCTGTCCCTCTTTGTGATCGGCCTGGATAAGGACAAGGAGCGCACACGGTCCAAGAAGCGCGGCCGGAGCCTGGGTGATCTCGTCGTGGGCGCGGGCGTGCAGGGCCGCCAGGCCGACGTGGACCACGGAAACGCGCGAACCGAGGCGCGAACTGAGGCGCAGCGGATGCGCACGGGCGGCCTCGCCGTTGTGCGGGCCGGGGTCTACGTGACCGTGTTCGCGCCCGATAAGGACAGCCTCGCCGTGCGCGCCGACGCGTTGTGGGGCCTACTGACGAGCGCGGGGGCGATGGACACGCAGGCCGCGCGTGCCAGGGGCGTGCAGCAACCCTTGCTCCGGGCGACGCGCCCGCTCGGCTACAACGACGCGCCCGGCTACACGACGTACCGCATGTACGCCGAGACCGTGGGCAACGCCTGGCCGGCCATCGTGCGCTCGCCGGGCACGGCCGCCGGCGTGCTCATCGGCCGCGCCGCCGATGACGGCTCCCTCGTCCGCCTCGACATCGGCGACCGCGGCATGAAGAATCGCCTGATCGACGTGTTCGGCGGCTCGGGCCAGGGCAAGAGTTTCTTCGCGCAGAAGGTGATGCTGTGGTTCCTGCTGTGGGACGCCTGGGCCACCGCCGTCGATACGGTGGGCGGCTACGATACGTTGTGCGCTATCGCCGGCGGCGAGACCATCCGCCTGGGCGGGCCGGGCACCGCGTCGATCAACATCTGGGACGGCCCCCGCGCCACCGAGGAGGAGCTGGCCGCGCGCGTGCGCTTCGTCGTGCGGGCGCACGAGGTCCTGCTGGCCGAGAGCGGCAAGGCCATCACCGGGCTGGTGCGCGGAATTATCGGCGCCGGCGTGCGCGCCGTCTACGTCGGCCACCGCGACACCAGCGAACGCGACGCCGCACGGCGGCCGGGCGACCCACCTCGTGAGCGCGACCTAGTGGCCTGGCTGGAGGCGCAGTCCGCGCGCCAGGACGACGCCGAGGACCGTCGCCTGTACCGCGGCCTGGCCGCCGAACTCGTGCCCTACGTGCGCGACGGCGAGCACGCCGCGCTGGTGGACCGCCCCACATCGTTCGGTTTCGACACCCGACTGCTGGCCTTCCACATCGACCCCAAGGAGCTGCGCCCGGACACGCCCATCTACGCCTTCGTGATGTTCGCCATGACCGACATCGCCGACCGCCGCGACCGGCTGGCCCAGGAGTGGGGCCGGCGCTCGGGGCGTGGCACGGTACAGCATCTCCTCGCCATCGACGAGGGCTGGAACATCCTGCGCCACGAGGCCGGGCAGGATTGGGTCGCGGGCATCGGGCGCACCGGGCGGCACTCCGGCATGGTCCCCATGTTCGTTAGCCAGAAGTTGTCCGACCTCACCGCCAACAAGGCGGCGGCGGCCTACTTCGACCAGACCTCGCTCCATTTCATCTTCAACATGCACGACACCAACGACGAGAGCGGCGTCGATCCGCGTAAGTGGGTCGCGGGCAAGCTCCATTTAACCGAGGGCGAGGCCGGGCAAATCGGCGACCTCGCCGGCAAGCAGGCCCCCGACAAGAAAAAGCTTGAGTACGCGCAGATGTTCATGATCCGCACCACCAAGACGGCGAGTAGATCGGCGCGCGGCGTGGTCAACGTGCCCTCGTCGCCCGAGGATGCGTGGTTGTTCGCCTCCGACCCCGACGACAAGGATGTCCGGGCGCGCATGGTCCGCGCCGTGGCCGCCGACCCGGACGACCCGACCGGCGACGAGGTATACCAGGCGGTGTGCCTGCTCGCCGAGGGAGCCACCCCTGAGGACGTCGACGCGGCCCGTCAGGCGGGCGCGCGCGACGACGCGCCCGCCGTCGCCAACGACCCGGAAACCACGACACGGGAGACCGTTGGCGCAGGGACAGGAGGTGCGGCATGGACCGCCGCGCGGTGATCGAAAGGAGAGGATGCCCCATGCGCCGAGTAGCCCGCCCCGTCGTGGCCCTGGCCGCGCTCGTGCTGCTTGCCCTGAGCCTGCGCACGACGGGGGCGGTTGCCCGCGCCGCCAGCGCGCCGACGGCCACGGAGCCACCCCCGCCGACCGTGACGCCCTACCCGACCTACACGCCCGCGCCGACCGCGACGGCGACGCACCACCCCGCGCTTCAACTCTCGGCGAGCCAGGGCATGCCCGCGACGGCCCTGGCCGTCGTCGGGGCCGACTTCCCCGACGGCGAGGTCACGCTGTACTGGGACGGGGTCTACCTGGCGCGGGGCACGAGCGGCGACGCCTACATACACATCGACACCACGGTTCCGGCCACGGGCGGCGGCACGGCGTTAGGGCCGCACGAACTGCGCGCCGTCGGCCCCAACCGCACCTCGGCCAGCGTGTTCTTCACCATCGCGCAGACCCTCCACCCCAAGGTCACGCTCTCACCGACGCACAGCGCGGCCGTGACCGGCACGGTGGTCACGGTGGACGCGTCCGGCTTCGCCCCTAACCAGACCGTCGCCTTCGCGTGGGATCGCGTCGGGGGGACCCGGATGTTCAGCCACGGGAACGTCGCCGACGAAAACGGAGATACCAGCATCGACCTCATCCTGGGCCGTGACCCCACGCCGGGCGTCGGCACGCACCGCCTCTACGCGTGGGGGACCGGCCCCACACTCTCCGCGTCCGCGTCGTTCACCGTGGACCCGCCCCCGCCCGCGTGCGGCGGTCTCCTGCACTTCACCGTCCCCTGGATCAACTGGAACGTCTGCCTCGATCCCATCGGCGCCCTCACCACCTGGCTCCGGGACGGAGCCACCGCCGGGGCCAGCGCCGTCGGCGCGCTCGTCGCCAAGGATCTGACCACGCAGCAGGACTACACGCGGATCACCCAACTGCAACCTGCCTTTACGACGATGCAGCAGCTCGCCCGCGACCTGTTCGGCGTCCTGTTCCTGGCCGGGGCGACGACGTGGTACGCGCGGCGCCTGGGGCTGGGGCCAGGGGGAGAGGCGGCCACGCAACTGGTCGAGGGCGGGCTGGGCCTGGCCGTCACCACGGCGCTCCCCTGGCTGCTGCACCTCTACATCGTGGCGGTCAACGACGCGTCGGGGATGATCCTGGCTGACCCGAACAACCAGGGTGGGGCCGCCATCGGCGCGCTGGCGGGCCACCTCGTCAACGTCGCTCTGCTCTCGGCCCTCACCGGCGACCCCATCTTCCTGGTGGTCGTCGTCGGCTTCGTTGTCCTTTTCTTCGTGCTGCTTGTGCTCATCGCCATCACACGCACCATCGGCACCATCTACGGCGCGGCGGTCTACCTAGCCGCCCCCGTAGGCGCGATCTGCATGGTCACGCCGCTGACGCGCTCCGTGGCGGCGGCGTGGGCGCGGCTGTGGTTCAGCCTGACGCTGTGGGGCGTCTCCTACGCCATCGCCCTGGTGGCCGTGCGCGCGATGGTCGGCGCGTTCGGGGGTGACGGGCTGCAATCGCTGGCCCTGGCCCTGGCCGGCGCGCTCGTGCTCTACGGGGCGCCGCGCCTGGGCGACGCGTTCCTGGGCGGCGGGGCCTCGCGCGCCCTGGGCATCGGCAACGTGCCCCTGCTCAGCACCGCCGCGCGTGCGGGGTTGGCGGCGGCGACGGGCGGAGCAGGTGGAGCGGCGGTGGCGGCCGCAGCGGGAGCAGGTACCACAATGGGGATGCCCGTGACGCCCGGCGACCCATCAATCACACCAATGCCCACCGCCAGCGTGACCGAGATCGCATCGATCGCGCCGCCCATCAACGCCGAGTGGGGGTTGATCGAATGAAACGGCGACTGCAACGCGCGGCACGCGCGATGGGGCGGGGCCTCTATGTCCTGGCCCTGCCCAAGACGGTGCGCCGCTCGACGGACGAGTTGCGTCAGGTCGAAATGTCGCCGGCCCTGGGCCTCGTGCTGCGGCTCGCCGCGCTCCTCGTGCTCGTGGGGACGGTCCTGGCCGTCCACGCCGTCGGGCATCCCCTCCTGGGCCTGGCCCGCGCCGCCCTGCTGCTCGTCGGCGCCGTCGTGATCCTGGCCCTCTCGGGGGCGCTCGCGCCGCAAGGGCGGCTGCTGGGACGGCTCTTGCTGTCCTACGCCAAGCGGGAGAACGCGCGCCGGGGACTGACGTGGCGGGGCCGGCTCTTCCGCGCCCTCGCCCGGCGCTTAGAACCTGCCATATCGGAGAAAGAAAAGGGGAAGACCAATGGCCGCTAACCAAAACGACCCACAACGTCCACGCATCTCGATGGTCGCGGCGGTGTCGCAGAAATGGCAATACGGGCAAGAACTCAACTGTACGTTGGAACGATTGAATGAATTGGGGCAAGACGGTTGGGAATTAGTCGGGTCGCCGGTTATCGCCCGGACAGTCCTCGGATCGTCTGGACAACTCCTCTATGTGTTTAAGCGCCCCGTGCCGACACCACACTAACGACAAAGAGGAACGCTGGCCGGATCTACTCCCGGTCGAGATCCTACAAGCAAGAAAGGGAGGAATAGGGGACATGACCATGACGGATCGCTACCACGATATCTTGCGCGCCCTCGCGGACGGGGAGGAGCGCCACGGCTATGCGATCATGCAGGCCGTCGAGGAGCACACCGGCGGCCGGGTCATTCTCGGCCCCGGCACGCTCTACCGTGCCATCGGGCACCTGCTAGAGAACGGGCTGATCGTCCAAACGGACCGACGCCCCGATCCAGCGGTGGAGGACGCGCGCCGGCGCTACTATCGCCTCACCACGCGCGGTCATGCGCTACTCGCCCAACCGGGGACGCCGCTCGCCCCGCTTGCCGCGCCGACTCCGCCCGATCCCGGCCCGGCCTACCGGCAGTACGACGTACTGCGCGTGCTCGCCGACGGCCAGGAGCGGCACGGCCACGCTATCGCGCGGGCGGTGGGGGCGCTCCCCGGCATGGCCCCCCTCGGCCCAACCACGCTCTACGTCACCCTGCGCCGCCTGCTCACCAATGGCTTCGTCGCGGAGGTTGCCCCGCGAGCCGACCCCGCGCTGGACGACGCACCGCGCGACTACTACCACATCACGCCCCAGGGGGCGGAGGCGCTGCGCACGCCGGGGTTGGTGCCCCTGCCCCCGCGCACCGCCGCCCAGGAGCGCGCGTACGCCGTGCTGTGCGCCCTCGCCGACGGCACGGAGCACCACGGCTACGGCCTCATCAAAGACCTGCGCGCGGCCCAGGGCGGCGCGGGGCGCGTCGGGTCGGGGACGCTCTACCGCACCCTCGACGACCTGCGCGCCAACGGCCTGGTGGTCGAGACCGGGGAGCGGCCCGATCCCGCCGTCAACCCCGACGCGCCCCGCCGTCACTACCGCCTCACCCCCCGTGGGGAGGAGGCCCGCCACATGCTCGCGACGCTGCCCCCCCCGCAGCCACGCGATCGAGCGCCCTGGCGTGGCGCGGTGTCGTTCGGCGTCGCCTGGGGCACGGCCACGGGCGGTCTGCTGCTCCTACTGGGCGCGGGTGGCGCGGGCTGGGCGACGGGCGCGGCGGCCACGGTCATCACCACCGGCGCGGGCTTGTTGCGCCGCGACGAGGCGGCGTAGCGCGCGGCCAGCAGGGCGCGCGACGCGAACGAGAGGACACAGGGGACAGGACAGGGGAGGAGAGGGCACATGGCGGACGAGAAGAAGCGGACGGGGTACTACCTCGCCGACGAGACGGTGCAGGCGGTCGCGGAGCACGCCAAGCGCGCGGGCGTCTCCGTGTCGGCGGCGGCGGACGAGCTGATCCAGCGCGGCGCGGGCGCCGTCGCGGCGCAGAGCGCGAGCGCGCCGGCGGTCCCGGCCATCGCGGCGGCCGTGGGCCGCACGGTGGAGGAGTTGCTGCGCGCCGTCGTCGTGGGGCCATTGCGCGCCGAACTGGCGGCGATCCACCACGAGGCGACGGTGGCACGGCTGGAAGGGTTCGCCCACATCGGCGACGACTACGGGCCGGAGGTGGCCGAGCGGATCGAGGCGGCAGCCGAGGAGCGCGCCACGGCCGCGCGCGCGTCCGGCGAGGTCGCGCGGCTGAACATGCGTGTGGTCAATGCGCAGGTGGCCGCGGAGGTGGCCTGACCATGATGACGACACGGACGTTTGTGGAGGGGCGCTACGTGCCGGCCGGGCCGTGGGCGGACGCCAAGATCGCGCGGCAGGTGAAACACCTCGTCGCCGACTACCGGGCGGGTGAGGCGCACGAGGAGCGCATCCTGTTCGGGCCACGGGGCGAGATCGTTGACCGCGCGACGGCGCGCGCCCTGCTGACGGCCGCGATCGGCCCCAAGGTGGTGTTCCACCGGCTTGTCCTCTCGCCGGGGCGACGTGCGGGCGTGGTGCGCCTGATCGACCTACAGACGTGGACACGCTTGCTGTTGATGGACCTGGGCCACGAGCTGGGGCAGCGGCTCGTGTGGGTGGCCGCCGTCCACCGCAACACCGACGATCCGCACGTCCATGTGCTCCTCGCCGGTGCCGCCGAGCGGACGCAGTGGCCCCACACAGGGACGATACGAGGCGTGGAACTGCGGACCCCACAGTACGCCCTCTTGCGTGAGCGCGGAGACGGGCGCGCGGCCGAGATCCGGGCGCTCAACGGCGACGGCACGGCGGCTTGATCGCGCCAGAGGACGGAGAGGATGAGGACGATGGACCACGGGACAGGGAGCGCGCTTGCCTACACCGTCGATAACCAGGGCCGCGTGCTCTGTGTGCGGGAGGCGACGGCCGTTGACGCCACGGCGCGCGCGGACGCCCCGCCGCCCGTCGCGCTGTGGACCCTGGTGGCCCCGCTGACCTGGGAGCCGGTGCAGCGCCTGCTCGCCTGGGGCGCGCGGGAAGGCATGACCGCAGCTGAGTTGCTCGACACCTGCCGGGCGACGACACACCCGACGACACGACGACGAAGGAGCGCACGATGACCAACGCAGCCCGCGACGAGAGGGCCATGGCCCCCTATGATTGGACGCACACCAGCGGCCCCGAGGGTCCGGTGTTCACCGACGAGGCACCACCCCTGGACCCGGCCCTCGACCAAAAGGTGACGTACTACACGCGGGAGCCGGACAGCTTCATGCCCGATGACCTCCGCTGGCAGCCGATCACCGACCCGGCCGAGATCGCCACTATCGAGGCGGCGTTAGCGCGGGGCATCGACCCGCCCTACGAGGTGTGGATGGACCAGGCGCCGGCCGCACTCGCTCCCGGCGACCTGACGCCTATCGGGGAGGACGCGACAGCGTACTATGCGTGGGAGCAAACCGGCCCCGCCGTGGGCGACGGCCAGCTCTACGAGGTGACCGATCCGGTCGTCACCACCGCCTACGCCGAGGCGCAGCCCGAGCCGCACGGCGTCGAGATTGTCAACCCCGCCGACTACTATGATGCGGCGTGGGCGGCCGACGCGACGACCCTCGACCCCGCCGTGTACGACGCGCGGATCGACGCGCTCGCCGCCACGGGCGCCACCTGGCTTGAGGTCGAGTCGGCGGGGGACGGCTTCGCGCTCGGGCGCTACGCGGCCGGCCCCATCGAGCGCGACACCAACGGCTGGGAGCCGGTGCGCATCGCCGACGGCCCTGACAATAGCCCCTCAGGGAACGCCTACCCCGACGAGGCGACGGCCCGCCACGCAGCGGTCGCGTACAACAGCGCGGACCTCGCGGGCGCACGGCTGGACCTCGACCTTGCCCCCGTCGCCATCCTCGACCGCGACCTGACGCCGGTCCTCGACCTATAGGGATGAAAAGAGACGCACCATGAGCACACCCGCTAGCCCTCCCCTGACCGCCCGCCCCTGGGCACTCGTTGGCCTCGCCGCACGTCGCCTGGCACGGTTGGCGCGCGCGCTCGTGCGTGTCGTGCTGCACGCCGCGCATCGGCTCCTCGCCCGCCTGGTGTGGCTTCTGCGCGGGTGGTCCGGCCTCATTGCCGGCCTGCTCGCCGTGCTGGCCCTGTGGCTCGGGCCACTCGCGGGCGCGCGGTGGATCGTCACCCAGGCCACCACCCTCTATCGTCACGTCGTCACGGCGGTGACGCTGTGGTATCAGATGGCCTACGACGCGGTGGCCTGGCCGGCGGCCAACGGGCTGTTCGCCTTGCGCAGCGTGCAAACGTGGGTACGCCACGGCTATCATGGGCTCACCCCGACGATCCACACGACCCCCTGGGCCTTCTGGATGCGCTACGGCGCGGCCTGGCGCTACATGACCCTGCACCGCCCGAGCGGGGCACCCGTGCGCGCGGCGATCCCGCTCGAACTGGGCGGCGTCCTCGGGTTCCTACTGTTGTGCGCCGTGTTCATCGTCATTGGCTGTCGGACGCGCGCCCTCGACCCGACGAGGGCCAACACCTACGGCGGCGCGCGCTGGCAAACCTGGGACGAGCTGAAGCGGCGGCGGGCCAAGCCCGGTGACATGGTGTTGGGGACGGCGCGGCGCGGGCTCAGACGGATCACGATTGGCGTGCGGTCGGCGCTGCTCCTGGAAGGCGTGGCTATCGACGCGCCGACCGGTCTGGGCAAGTCGAATGCCTTCTTCAAGACACAATTGTTGGAGCCCGACCCGGCCGTGGATTACGTCGCCACCGACAACAAGGGCGACGGGTGGAACCAGACGGCCGCGGCGATGAGCCGGACGCACGACGTCTACCGGCTGGACATGCAGAACCCGGCCAACAGTGTGACGTGGGCGCCGCTCGCCCTGGTGCGCACACCGGCCAAGGCCGAGGACTGGGCGCGCGCGTGGCTGCACAACTCCAAACCCGCCGACAGCGCCCCACCCCAGCCCTACTTCGAGCAGGCCGTCTTGCTGCTCATGGCGGCGGGCGTGATGCACGTCCACGCCGTCGCCGCCGCGGCCGGCCGGTCCTCCGGCACGCTCGACGAGCTGCTGGCCCTGCTGCTGCAACCGAACGTGGAGGCCATCGAGAAGGCGTTGAAGAACGGGCCATCGGGCGCGGAGACGGGGCCGGCGGCGCAGTTCCTCGGGCTCATCGCCGAGCACCGCGACCTGCGCTCCTCCATCCCCTCGGGCCTGGCCCCGCGCCTCTCCGCGCTCGCCGACCCCGCCATCAAGGCCGTCGTCGGCGGCCAGGGCACGCTCGACCTCGACCGCCTCGGGCGCGTGGGACGGCGGCCGGTGGCGCTCTACATCGTGATCCCGGCCGGAGACGACACGCTGCGCCCCCTCGTCGCGGCGCTCTTCACGACGATGTTCACCGTGTTGCTGGACCGCGCGCGCACGCTGCCCAACGGGGAGTTGGCGCGCGAGGTGCGGATGCTGCTGGACGAATTCGGCACGATGGGGGCGATCCCCAACGCGCCCAAGTGGTTCAACATCTGCCGGCAGCCGCGCATCTCCCGCGTCATCAGCTTCCAGTCCTTCAGTCAGGTGGTCGACGACTACGGGGAGTTGGGGGCCAAGGCCATCATCGACTCGTGCAACGTGCTCGCCTGGCTGGGCGGGACGCGCGGCGACGATGCCAAGTGGGCGAGCGACGCACTGGGCAACCGCACCGTGCTGGCCCACGGGGAGGGCGACTCGGCCGCGCCGGGCGGCTTGTTCGGCCGCCGCCCTGATCGGGGCAGCCAGTCGGTGAGCGAGACCGGCGTGCCCCTCCTGTTCCCCGACGACCTGGCGGCCTCGTCGCGGCGGCGCGTCGTCGCCATCGCGCGTGAGGCGCGGCCGATGGACCTGCGCACGCGGCCCATGTGGTCCGTGAGGGCCATGCGTCGGTTAATGAAGCGCCCCGCCCCGCGCGCGTGCGTCGAAGCCCCTGCGGAGCCCACACCCGCGCCGGCGGCCATCACATCCGCGCGTGAGGACGCACAGGTGGTGGCCGTGCCCAACGCGGCGCGGGGAGCCACGCCCGTCGGGACGCCCCGCGCGCCGGCGCGTGTGCTGGCGAAGCCGATCCCCGCGACACCCCCACCAGCGGCCACAGCGGTGGTGGCTGTAGCACCCGCAGCCTCCACGCCAGCGGCGGCGACGGACCCGGCGAGGCCAGCGCGGCTGCCGACGGCCCCCGTGAAGCATGGCACGGCCTACGATTGGACGGGCCTGCCATGACCACACCCATGAGGCGCCGGATAGCGCCATGTAGGGAGGGACAGGGCGTGCGTGCGTGCGTCGCCTTTACGCGGGGGGGGTGTGTGGGCTACAATGCCCATCATGAAGGAGTGCGCCATGTAGCACGATGCGCGGCCGTTATGGCCGCAAAAGGTAGAGGCCCACCGGTTCGTACCCGGTGAGCCTCTACCTTGCCAAAGACAAACTATCTATATCAACCGGCGCTGGTGTACATGCTGCCGAAAGCGATCACCAGAGCCACCAAAACGGAGGCCGCGACCCCGAGGAGTAGTCAGCTCCGAACCGGGTTGCGGGCCTGCATAGGAGGCTTTTATGCTTCAAAGCACGCCCATGCTCTTTCGACAGGATAGCGCGGACACGCGCCCGTGTCAACAGGTTGACCCACCCCACATGTGGACAGGCACCGGTATGGTCGATACACAGTCCCTCATCGTGGCCGTGACCCGCGCCTATAACGACGCCTACGACCTCGCGGCTGACGTGACCCCCGAGGCGATCCTGGGGCCGAGTCGCGCGATACACGTCGCCCAGGCGCGGCACCTCTGCGCCTACCTGCTCGCCGAAGACTACCATCTGACCAACATGGCGACAGCCCAGGCGTTGGGCCGCGCCGACCACACCACGGCCCTCAACAGCCGCGCGCGGATCGCGGCCGCCCTGCCCCACGATAACATCCTGACCCGCGTGCTCGATCAGGCACGCGCGGACCTGGCCGGCCACCGCTGCGACAAGGACATGCGCGCGCGGCGCGACGAGGGCCGCCGGCGCGCCCTGGCTGCGGCCTCCCCCCAGGACTGGTACGAGTACCGCTACTGGCGGCAGCGTGCCCTGCGCGCTGCCGCGACGGGATGGGGGGTGCGCGATGGCCTTTAAGCGACCGACCACGACGCCAACCCCCGATGAGATTTTCGACGAGTGGGTCCACAAGCTCAAGCACGCGGAACTGCTCGTGCTGCTCTACATTGTGCGCCGAACCTTCGGGTTCCGCGACCGTTATGGGGAGATCAAGGACGGCGACACGATCAGCCTGCGCCAGTTCCACGAGGGCATCGTGACCAGGGCGGGCAGGCGACTGGACCATGGGTGCGGCGTGCGTAGCAAGACCTCGCTCACGGCGGCGCTCAAGCGCCTGGAGGAACTGGGGCTGATCCGGGTACGGCGCACAGAGAGTGCGGAAAAGGGGAACGAAACGACGTGGTTCGCGCTCGCGTTCGCCGCCGACAACGACGAGGATGACGTCCCTCCCAAGAATCCGGCGCCGCCCGACGCGACGGATGAGACGCAAAGCAGAACGAACGGCGCGGAGGTCTCCGTCGCCCTCGATCATGAGGCCGTCCGGGGGGAGTGCGACGCGTCTCCCGTCCGGGTACACGGATCGTACCGGGGGGGGTACGCGGATCGTACCGGGGGGGGTACGCGGATCGTACCGGGAGGGGTACGCAAAACGCACTCACAACAAACAGACGAAACAACAAACAGAACGAAACAACAAACAGATGTCTCGAAACGAAAGGGGCACAGTGGACGCAAGAGCCTGAGCCTCGATTCGACCGATTCGAGGACCTTAGGAGGAAATAGCTCACTGATGGTGACAACGGAGCCAGACGCGGTGCCGGTCGCCGTCGCACATCTTGCTACGGAGTTCGGTGATGACGCTCCACATGCGAGTGGGACGCGTGTGACGAACATGGGGCGAGGGGCGGGGATTGATGACACGGCGCTGCTGGCGCTGTTGGATGAGGCAGCGGCGATCACGCGGTCCCAGGCGGGGGTGATTACCAAGCGGGGTCGCGACGGGGCAGTCATCCGCATGCCATACCTGCTCGCCACGCTGCAGGGCCTCATCGAGGCGACCACCGACGCAGCCACAACCGGCGCGCCCGTGTCTTGTGTGTCGGTTATGCCGTCTCCCGTCGTTCCCCCCGGGCTTGACCTGGACGATCCCCCTGCGACCACCGAGGCTGAGGCGCTGTGGCGTGACGTACGGGGCGACGTACGGCGGGACGTGACGGCGGAGAACTACGCGGCCTGGTTCTTTTCTACGCACGCCTTGGCCCTGGACGAGGGGGTGCTGCGCATCGGCGTGCCGACACCATTCCACGGACAGTGGCTGGAGCACAAGCTGCGTGGATGCGTGGAACGGGCGTTAGCGCGCACGGGCCATGGCGGGGTGCGTGTTGCCTACGACGTCATCGTGCCGGGTGAGGGCGCGGCATGCGACGACCAGGTGGGGGGCGGGGCCATTGCCCGTGTCCCGCAGGGAGATCACGGTATAGCCCTTGCTCCGCCGGCCGCAGCGCCCCCCGCTTTCCCGCCGGTGGCGCCATTCCCCGTAGCGCCCGCCGCGTGCCCTCCACAACCGGTTGAGGGATCAGTTGTGGCGCCTGATGACTGCGCGTGGCCCTGCCGCACAGCCGGGCGCTCCGTGACGGCGGAGGTGGCGCGCGACAGGGATGCGGGGGCGACTGGAGCCGGGCTGTCCCCGATACTGGAGGTCGCGGGGCGAGGAGCGGCGATAATAGCGCAAGGGGAGGGCACGCGATGACATCGGACCAAGACCAGGACCGCGGCATAGCGCCCGTGGGGTATCAGGCGCTGCTCGGCGACCTGAAAGAGCGCATCCGGGGAGCACAGGTGCGCGCCGCGCTGTCCGTCAACCGCGAGGTGATCACGCTATACTGGGAGATCGGTCGTGCCATCCAGGAGCGGCAGGAGGAGCATGGGTGGGGAGCGCAGGTCATCGCGCGGCTCTCCGCGGACCTACGGCGAGCTTTTCCGGACATGAAGGGCTTCTCACCGCGCACCCTGCAATACATGCGCACCTTCGCCGGGGCCTATCCCGATAGGGAGATCGCGCAACAGCTGTTGCGCGATTTGCCGTGGGGGCACATCACCCACCTCCTCGACCGCGTGTCCGACCCAGCCGCGCGCGACTGGTACGCACGGGAGGCGGTCACGCAGGGGTGGAGTCGCTCCCTGCTGCTCCACCAGGTCGAAGGTGATCTGTATCACCGCCAGGGCCAGGCGACCACGAACTTCGCGCACACGCTCCCGTCGCCCCAATCCGACCTGGCGCGTCAGGTGCTGAAAGACCCCTACAACTTGGAGTTCCTCGCGCTCGGCGACGAGGTGCGGGAGCACGCGTTGGAGCGCGGCCTGATCGCACACATTCAGGAGTTCCTGCTCGAACTGGGCGTTGGCTTCGCGTTCCTGGGTAGCCAACACCGGCTGGACGTGGACGGCCGTGACTACTACATCGACCTGCTGTTCTACCATGTACGCCTGCATTGTTACGTCGTAGTCGAGGTCAAGACGGTGGAGTTCGAGCCTGCGTTTGCCGGCACGATGAACTTCTACCTGTCGGCAGTCGATGACCTGCTGCGCACGCCGGGCGACCAACCCAGCATCGGGATCATCCTGTGCAAAGGGAAGAGCACGGTGGTGGCTGAGTACGCCCTGCGCAACCTCGCCACGCCAATCGGTGTCTCGTCGTACCAGCTGACAGAGGCACTGCCGACGGACCTGCGGGGAAGCCTGCCGACGGTTGAGGAGTTGGAGGCGACGTTGGGCGACCCGACCGCGACGCGTGACGAGGGCAACCGAGGCGATACGGAAGGACAGACGGTATGAGCGCGCCCGCGACCTCGCCGACCATCGGTGTGCTCGACGTGGACGGCCTGCATCTGCCCGATGGGTCCCTCGCCCCCGTGACGGGGACGATCCGCCACGTCGGCGACTTGTATAACGGAGCGCGCCGGCACAGGCTGACCCAACTCTGGCTCACCGATGCGTGGGTGCGCGCGGCCGAGCTACCTGACGCGCTTGCCGGGGTGGGACAGTTCCGCGAGGTGCGCCACGCCTTCGTCAGCGACGGCCTGGACAACCTGCACGCGTTCCCCACGGCGCTCACCCCCTGGCTGGACCTGCGCAAGAAGGGCGAGGCCGGATCGAGCGTATCCATCGTGTTCCCGCTCTATGACGAGCACGCGGTGTGGGGCTTCGACACCGACGGCGCGCTGCTGCTGGCGGCGCTGCTGGCCTACGCCCAGGCCGTGGGCGCGCCGTACTACCGCTCGCCGGGTCGCACGGGGCTCGACCTGCTACAAGAGGTGGGCAAGCGGGGGGCCGACGCCAAGCGGGAGTTTCCGGAGCGACTGCCGCCACCGGCGGGGCAGGTGGACACGGTGACGGAGCTGAGTTGGCTGCGGACATTATCGCCGGCCGAGCGGGGCAAGGCGTACCTGCACTCGTACGACAAGAACGCGCAGTGGTTGAGTGCCGCTGGCGTCGTGGAATTAGGGCTGTCGGGGATTGAGGAGCGGCACGACCCGAACGGCAAGATGCCCTTCGACAAGAAGCTGCCGGGGTACTGGCTGGCGCGGATCGCGGGCGCGGAGGAGCGGTGGGCCTGTACGCCGACGGTGGCGTGGGCGCTGGAACGGGGCCAGGCCGTGGCGATCACCCAGGCGTACATCTGGACCACACACTCACGGGCGATGGAAACGTGGTACGAGCGACTGCGCGGGGCGCGCACGACGCTTTACGCGGATGAGATGCCAGCGGGGCGGCTGGCCCTGGGCGCGCTCAAATACACGTATGCGCTAACGATCAGCAGCTTCAACAGCGTGTGGCAGCGCGACAAGCGCAGCCCGCTGTACCGCCCCGACTGGCGGCATCTCGTTATCGCGCAGGCCAACGCGAACCTGTCGCGCGCGTTGCACAAGATGGACGCGGCCGGCTATACGCCCGTCGCCGTCCACAAGGACGCGGTGTACCTGCTCTCCGACGAGCCGGACCCAGTGGCGGCGTGCCCGCCGTCGGTGACGCTGGGGACGGGCCTGGGGCATTTCAAGGTGCAGGACGCGGCGGTGCCGTTAGGGGAGGTGCTGCCGGCGTTCGAGGGAACGTGCGGCGGGCTCGGGACGCTGTTGCGACTCTTAAAGCCGCTACGTGAGCGCGGGGCCAAGCGGGGTGCGGCGTAGAGTGTTTGCCTGCGAGCTTTCGCGATCATAATGACATTTAAACTTATCGTTCGCGCAAATCTTGAGCGAGTTCGGCGGCTGGTGCCGACAATCGCCGCCGGCTTGTGAACAAACGGCTCGGTGCCGTGTTTATTGTCAACAAAAGGCCGTGATGGCCGCAGAGTCTATGGTCGTGACAGGTCAGTATGTTGCTGGGCATTCTGCTCTCCCTTCAACTTAACCAGTGACACTTCCTACATATAGTAGCTTATCCGCTATAAATACTACATGTAGTAGTCGAGGCGCTATCGAACTGACTTCCGATTTGCGCGAACGATAAGTTTAAACACAGAATGGGGCTGTTGTCATCCCTATCCGAGAGGTATTAGCCTGATGTCGGGGAAGAATCTAGGTCGGCACACACGCAGAGTTTGGGCTGCTATTAGTGGTCACGGAAAAGACGGACAAGCAACAAAAACTGTTTTGATACAGCAACAAGCCTCACGAAAACAATCAGAGCTGGGAGGCACTAGATGGGGTGAGATCCCAAGCGAGACACGGAAGACCGAACTCGCAGGGAAGTTACGGGCGTGGGAGGCGGAAAGTGATCATGGTGATCGTATTGGTCCTTTTGCAGGATCCGTCATCCGAGTGGGAGAATCCGTCATCCGAGTGGGAGAATCCCTTACCGGAGCAGAAGTTTTCTGGTTGGCAGTCCTTGCAGCTCGTGATGCCAAGAATGTCTCAGAAGATGAGGCCGAACGCTTTTTACTTTCAGGATCACGGCATGGTTCGCTCAATTTGCAACTAAACGGGGCCGCCCTTGACGGGGCACAGCTACAAGGGGCCGCCCTTGACGGGGCACAGCTACGAGAGGCTTCACTCTCCGCAGCGCAGCTACAAAAGGCTTCACTCTCCGCAGCGCAGCTACAAGGGGCCGTGTTACCCGGAGCGCAATTGCAGAGAGCCGATCTTAGATATGCACAGATGCAGGACGCTGACCTTAACCAAGCGCAGCTAGAGGAAGCTATCTTGACTGAGGTGCAGATGGCAAGAGTCAACCTTTCCGGAGCACAACTGCAGAAGGCTGATTTCAGCAAGGCACAATTACAAGGGGCTAACCTTTTTGATGCGGACTTGCGGGGGGCCGACTTCAACAGAGCGCAGCTACAAAATGCCATTTTCGTTGAAGCGCAGATGGATGAAGTCAACCTTTATTATGCTGACCTGCGAGGGAGTTCACTCAACGAAGCGCAGTTACAGGGAGTTGACCTCAGGAATGCACAGTTACAGGGAGTTAGCTTTTTTGGTGCAGACTTGCGGGGAGCCAATCTCAGCGAGGCCCGCTTAGGGACGCGGAAATAGCTACGCATCCCGCAGCTCTCCAGCGACATAGGGGATATCGACGAACCACTTGTCCAGCGCGGGTAGCCGCGTGACCTGCGCTTCCACGGCGGCCATGGCCGCTGTGGT
>JAABUV010003868.1_pt1 | contig 18591 bp, 16 predicted proteins | sample 5559971 | NCBI WGS metagenome assembly JAABUV01 (sample SAMN10711881, study PRJNA513362) | rock metagenome | isolation source: Antarctica rocks | place: Antarctica: Victoria Land, Knobhead nord | collected 2015-12-19
ACCCGCTTCGGGTGGGCTGCTGAAGCGGTTCTTCAACCGCTAAGCGCAGAGCAGGCTTTCCCGGCCGCCGCACCCAAATCCCATCGCAGGTCGAAACCACTGTTCGGAAGGGGGACAGTGTGTTACGAAACCGAATAGATTTAGGTTGGCGAGGGGTTATTCATGCTTCAACGCAAACTGCTTGCGACTGCTTTGATGACGAGCCTGGCCCTAGGCCAGGGCCATTCAGTTCTAATTTTTTGGTCGCAAATGGGCATAGCATGTCGAAGCTGGCGCTGTGAGTGTGAAGCGTCTTGCTGCTGATCCGGGCCGATACCCTGGGTCGTTAGGTTAGAACTGAATGGCCCTGGGCCCTAGGCTCTCCAGCCGCCCGCGCAGGACTGATCGAGAGTGTCTACCACAACATCCCCGTGACTGCCTACACTCCAACCGATGCCAGCATATCGGCAACACAGGCAAATGTCGCAGCAGTAAACCCTAATTATACTTTTATAAACTCCGCTGTCACGTTCAACTACACCAACAGCAGTGCGCAGACCAACACCTACCTCGGCGCTGACGCGGCAGGGGCGGCTGCAACGGACACCGGCTCAACTCTCAATTCCGCTTTTGATGCGAGAGGGATAATCAATATCAAGACTGCCGGCAACTACACCTTCAACATCGCAAGCGCCGATGACGCCGCACGGGTCTATCTTTCCAACACCCTGATCGCCGAACAGAACTTCCCTGGATCCGGCCTGGCCGTGCCGGCCAGCTCCACCCAAACCCTTGGCGTTGGCTCATACGCCTTCGACCTATTCTATTATCAGCAAACCGGAGGCTTGAACCTCAGCTTCACCGTCACCGGCGCGGGAGCAGTGACCTACGACGTGAGCGAACCGTCGAGCATCGGCTTGCTTGCCGCGGCTGTCTTGGCTTTTGCCGGCATGACGTATTGGCATCGCTGCGAAGGCGGGACCAAGAGCATGATCGAAGCGGTCAGGCCACGCGGAGTTCGCGCGCCAGTTCGTCTGCCCGACGTAGGCGATCAGCCGCCTTCTTGCTCCTGCCAGCTTCAATCGTCGCAATGTCCAGATTGTAGCGCGTCTGAAGATTGGCAAAGAACTCTTCCGACATCCCGAAGGCGTGGCCAAGCAGTTTCGACATTGGCCCGGTTATACCGCGCTTGCCGTTCACGATAGCGGTGATTGCGTTCGCGGGCACGCCTAAGCGGGTCGCCAACTGGTTGGGGTTCATCCCGTGCGGGTCCAAGAACTCCTCCTTGAGGATTTCGCCGGGGTGGATGAGCATGGCCTGTTCCATTTCAGCCCTCAATCGTCATGGTAGTCAGTAATTTCGATGTCGTAGGCGTTGCTGTCCCGCCAGGTGAAGCAGACTCGATACTGGTCATCGATCCGAGTCGAGTGCTGCCCCAAGCGCTTCTTCTTGGGCGGTTCCAGCCTGTTTCCTGGAGGGTTCCGAAGATCGTCCAGGGTTCTTGCCGCCTCCACCATCAGGAGCTTCCGCCGGGCTACCCTGCGGAACGGTTCCCGGCTCCTGTGCCCCTTCCCGCCGGCAAACAGCTCTTCAGTGTCGTCGTCGTGCCAACTGCCAATCATCTAGGCTATTTTACCTTTTACGTCAAACGTAAAATTTGATTGGAAGTTGCCTTGTTTCCCGGTGAGTCACGATGATCATTGGGCGTGGTGCGCCTTAGGCGTGGCGACAACCGAGTGGATCGCCTGCTCCCACCGGGGAGACAGGGCCGGGGACTGGTAAAGGGCCGCTTGGCGCAGGCCGCGCTCGCGCATTTCGGCCAGGACGCCGGTCTCGCGCGGCAGCTCGGCCAGCCGGGCCAGGATGGTGGCCAGCTCCTCGTCGTCGTAGGGGTCGAAATACTCGGCGGCGTCGCCGTAGACCCAGCGATGCACCGGGATGCCGCTCGCGACCAGCGGCGTGCCGCAGGCCATGCCCTCGACGCCGCTATAGTCGAACCCCTCCGCGCGGCTCGGCGCCACAACCAAGTGCGCCATCGAATACAACACCCGCAGCTCCGCGAGCGGCACGCCGGACACGTGGTACGCGCCCTCCCGCACCAGCAGCTTGAGTTCGGCCAGCTCGGCGTCGGAGCGCCAGCCGGGGTTGGCGACGATCAATAGCTGCATCGCCGCCTTGGTCATGCGGCGCGCGATCTCAAAGCCGCGGAACAGGCGCAGGTAGTTCTTGCGCGGCTCAAGCGTCGACACGGCGATAATGAGCTTCGGCAGCGGCGCATCGGGCGTCTCCCTCCGCCCGCCCGCCGGCGCCGTCGCCGTGCTGGCCCGGCGGCGCAGGATGGTGCGCAGCTCGCTCTCCGCCCGCACGTCGGGCCGGTACTCGGGGGCCACCAGCGCCGGGATGGTGTGGACGCGCGTCTCGCGCTCGGGGAACAGGGCCAGCACATCCTCCCGCACCGGCTCGCTGTCGCAGAAGAAGTGCGCGCCCTGGTCCATGTTGCGCTTCAGCATGCGGGCGTGGCTGTTGGTGTGCGGCCACGGCTCGCCGATAGTGTGCGGGCTGAGCAGCGGCAGCGCGTCGTAGTAGCGCACCATGAACTGGGTGCCGGGCGTCACGCGGTAGGGCGACACGGTGGCGGCGAAGAACACGTCCCAGCCCGCCGTGTTCAGCCGGCGCTGGAACGGCAGCGGCAGCAGCGACAGGCTGCGGGCGTTCTCGTGGCCGAGCACTGTGGCGAAGAACTCGGCGCGGGCCAGCATGCCGCGGTCGGACGGCGGCAGGGTGTTGTCGAACAGCTTCATCCACAAGTAGTCCTCGAACAGGACGGGATCGATCGGCAGGTCGAGCTGCTCCTCCCGCTGCGCCATGCTGAGCATGGTGGTGACGTGGTGCATGCGGCGGCGGACTGGGCCGGGCAGCAGGAATGACAGGCCCGGCGGGGTGTGGTGGCGCTTGGTGTCCTGGCTGATCAGCACGCGGGCCTGTTGCAGGGTGCGGTCGAACGGGGTCTGGCCGGCAGTGTCGCGCCGCCGGGGCGGGCCGGCGAAGTGGATGCCGGACGCAAGCCCGCCGAGGCGCCCCAGGCCCATATCGGAGAACATCCGGAACAGCAGGCGGGTCTCCTGCGGGATGCCCGCGAAGCCCTCGTAGCACGGGCGCAGGTCCACCAGGAAGGACGGGCGGGCGGCTGTCATGCGTGTGGACGGGCATCGAGGGTCTGGCCCTCGCCTTCACGGTCGAGGGTCTGGCCCTCGCCCTCATAGGCCAGCACGTCAAATCCGGCTGCGATCAGCGCCCCGGTGTCCGCAACGCGGCCCGGCCGCACCCAGCGCCCGCCGGGCCGCAGCGCCGCGAGCGCGCCTGCGGGGTCGAGGGATACGCCGCCAACCAACAGGTCGAGCGAATTCTCCGCCAATGCGGCCTTGGACGAGCGGCGCAGATGCTGCTCCAGCGGTGCCGGCGCGTCGTCGCACACCCTGATGGAGAGCCGGGCCAGGCGGGGCAGCGCGTCGGCGAGGCTGCGCCCGTTGCCGGGCAACCCCTGCAGGATCGCGCTGGCCAGGCCGAGTGCGACGGCATCCGCTCCGCAGTGCGGGCACGCGGCTGGGCGTTTGGGCGCGGAGCGTCCGCAAACCCGGCAGGCCCACTGGCCCAGCACGTCCATCAACGCCGCCCGTGCCGCGTCCTCGCTGAAATCGCGGCGCAGCACCCTCTGCGCCGCCTGCGCCATCGCAGCGCAGCGTGCGGGGTCCTGGTACAGGGCGATGATCCCGGCGGCGAGGGCAGGGGCGGTCTCGGCCACCCATGCCTCGGTGCCGTGGACCAGGCCCAGCCCCTCGTTGCCCACCGGCGTCGTGATGACCGGGACGCCCTCCTGCAGGCTGGCCACGATCTTGCCCTTCACCCCGGCGCCATAGCGCAGGGCGTTCACCGAAAGCCGCGACTGCGCATAGAGCGGCGCAATGTCGGGCACGAACCCGGTGACGGTGACGCGCCGGCTGGCAAGGTCCGTGACCGCGGGCGGCGGGGCGTTGCCGACCAGCAGCAGCCGCACGTCCGGCAGCGCGGCCCAGACCAGCGGCATGATGTCCCGCACCAGCCAGGCGGCTGCGTCGACGTTCGGCGGATGGTTGTAGCCGCCGACGAAGATCAGCGCGTCCCGGTCCGCGAAATCTGGTCCGGCGGGGGCCAAAGGCGCGGCAGGCACAAGATAGGGCGGGATCACGTGTACCCGCGCCGCGGGCACGTCGGCGCGGATCACCGCCGCCTCGTCCACACTCGGCGTCATCACATGGTCGACCCTGGCGAAGATGCGCTCCTCGATCCGTTTCAGGCGCCTGCTCTCGCTGAGCGCGTGCGGGTCGCCCTCCAGCTCCCAGCGGCGGCGCTCGCGCAGGTGGTGCAGGTCGTGCGTGTAGTACAGGACCGGCGCCCGCGTCTCGGCCCGGATCAGGTCGAGGATCGGGCCGGCCACGTCGGGCCGCGCGGTCCAGACCAGATCGACTTGCCGGCCGTTGGCCTTCAGCCAGCGCTCCAGCGTTTCGGGCGCATGCAGCACCTCGATGCCGTCCTGTTGCAGGGTGGCGGTATAGGGCTGCGTGGGCGTCCCGTCGTAGGCCGGGCAGAAGACTACTTGGTAGCCCATGCCCTGCAAAAGGTGCAGGTACTGGTTGAGCGTGACGCCGCCGGCGTTGCGGTCCCACTCGGGCACGCGGTCGTCGATCACCAGCGCTGTGCCGGCCGGGGCCGGGCGGCTGCGGATTTGCAGCTCCGGCGCGTTCGGCAACGGCTGTCCCAGCAGGGCGCGTGCCCACTTCGCGCAGAACTTGGCGTGGTTCGCCTGGCTGTGCCGGTCCCGCGCCACCGTGCCGTATGAGTTGCTGCCATGGTGCATCACGGCGCTCGCGGGTTGGTAGACCACGCGCCAGCCGCGGCTGCGCAGCTCGAAGGCGAGGTCGAACTCCTCGTAGAACGCGGGCGCATAGCGGTCGTCGAAGCCGCCGGCCTGCCGGAACGCCTCGCGGCGGACCAGGATGCAGGCGCCCACCGCCACGTCCACGTCGCGGACGAAGTTGAGTTCGGGCGCCGCCGGATCGCGCCCGGCGCCGTACGGCTGGCCCCAACCGTTGCGCAGCAAGGCCCCGCCGGCCTCCTGCACCGTCCCGTCGGTGTTCAGCAGCTTGGCTCCGACCAGGCCCACCAGCGGGTCCGCGTCCGCCAGCCGCACCAGCGGGGCCAGCCAACCCGGCTGCACCGTGGTGTCGTTGTTCAGGAACACGATATGCCGGCCGAGCCCCGACCGGGCCGCGTTGTTGCAGCTCCGCAGGAAGCCGAGGTTCTCGGGGTTCTCGATGAGGCGCAGGCCCGGCACGCGGTCGCGCAGCAACGGCGCGATGCGGCCGGCCGGCCTGTCGTCCGCGACGATCACCTCGTAGCGGAGCGCGCTGCCGCTGTGCAGCATGATAGCCTGCAGGCAGCGCAGCGTGTCGGCATAGTGGCCGTAGACGGGAACGATGACCGACACATCGGGCTCGGGTTCGGCGGAGAACGCCACCGCGGGCGGCGCCGTGCTGCCGGCCGCGTCGAGCGCCGACACCGGCAAGCCGGCGGCGCGGCCCACTTCGAGCCAATGCGCCAGCGGATCGGCGCCGGGCGGCAGCTTGTGCTGCGCGCGATACCAGGCCGCGTCGAACAGCGGGTGCGGGTTCAGCCCGGCGCTGACGCCGTGGCGCCACCAATGCAGCAGGGGGTCGAACTCCGGGCCGTCGCCGTGCTCCAGTGCGAAGGCGCGGGCGTCCAGCATCGGGTTCGGGTCCAGCCCAGCGGCGCGGCCGGCCCGCATCCAATGCAAAAGGGCGTTCTCCCCGGCCGCATCCGGGTGTTGAGCCAAGTTCTGGGCCAGATACCAGTCCACATCTAGGAACGGGTTCGGGTCCAGGCCCTGCGCCGCGCCCTCCCGCACCCAATGCAGCAACGGGTTCTCCCCGCTCGCCGCCAAGCCGGGGTTGCGGGCGAGATACCAGGCCGTGTCAAAATACGGGTTCGGCATGACGCCGGACTGCGCGCCGACCCAGACGAAATGCGCCGCCGGGTCATGCCGGGCCGCAACAAGCTGGGGCTGCTGCGACAGGTAGAACTTGGCGTCGAACAGCGGGGAGGCGCGGACGGCCGCGACCTCCTCCGCCCGCCGCGCCCGCAGGCGGCGGTGCGCTGCAAGCTCGCCCGACAGCGCCATCCCTGCAAGGCGCAGCCCGCGCCGGATGCCGCGGCCGAACCATGGCGCGTAACGGCCCACCGCGCGCACCGGGGCGGCGAACCGCCAAGAGGCCGAGCGGTAGGTCGCCGCCTGCAACGCCTCCGCCCGCGCCAGCGCCGTGCGCGCCTCCGCGGCCTCGGCCTCGCGCGCGGCAAGCACCTGATGCACCCGCTCCCAGTCCTCGGCGCGGGCCGCCAGCATCGCGAGCAGCTCCGCGGCATGGGCGTCGCGCTGGGCAACCTGGCCCCTGAGGGCCGTTTGGTATGACCAGGCGTCTTCCAGTTCGGCCCGCGTCTCGACGGCCTCGCGCTCGACGGCCTCCGCGGCCCCGAGCTGTTCGGCCAGCCGCGCCGTCTCGGCCGCGTTGCGCGCAGCCGCCTCGCGCACCTCCTGCAACGCCACCACTTCGTTCGCATACCCGGCGTTGCGCGCCTCCGCCCGCTGCTGCGCGGCGATGGCCTGAACCTGCTCGAAATGGTCCATCCAACGCTCACCCAGCAGGGCGAAACGCTGCCGCACCGTGTACTGCGCCGGACCCAGCCGGCACAGCGCCAGCACCTCCGCGGGCGCATCGGGTCCGACGGCCAACACGCCGAGGCCGTGGCCGTGCAGGAACTCGAAGGCCGGGTGCTCGGCTTGCAGCTCCTGCCACAAGCGCCAGACCCCGAAGTCGCCGCGGCGCTCGTTGGTGTCGTGGAACAGCACCACGGCGCGGTCCGACAGCTTGGGGCGCCAGGCCTCGAAGTCCCCGCGCACGGCGTCGTAGGTGTGCAGGCCGTCGATGTGCAGCAGGTCGACCGAGTCGTCGGCGAACTGCGGCAGCGCCTGCTGGAACGTGCAGCGCAGCAGTTCGGAGAACCCGGCGTAGCGCGCGTCGTGGAAGCGCCTCAGCGCCTCGAACACCTGGTCCCCGTAGTAGCCGGCGTGCTCGTCGCCCTCCCAGGTGTCGACGGCGTAGCAGCGGGCGTCGATGCCGTAGCGGGCCACGGCCTCGCAGAACGCGGCGTAAGACACGCCGTTATGGGTGCCCAGCTCGACGACGAGGCGCGGGCGGCAGGCGGCGACGAGCCAGTTGGCGAACGGCACGTGGCCGTACCAGGTGCTGGCGACGCCGAGGAGCGCCGGGCGCGCGAACAGCGGGTCGAGCGCGGGGTCACGCAGCGCTTGCAGCGTGTTGGCCGTGTTCGGGTCGGACCCCGGCGTATTGGTCAGGCTTTGATCCAGGATCCGGTTCCAGTTCGAGAGGTCGGCGTTTGCAGGCGCATGCCGACTGAAATCAGATTTGCCGTGGGCTGGCAACTTGCCCAGCGCTGGCATGCCATGGCCGCGGCCGGCGCGGCGGCGCCAACATGAGCTGGTGGTCCCCGGCGAACAGGTTTGGGTTGAGAAACGGGTCCACGTCGGCGGCGGCGCCCCAGGTCTCGCGGTATAGCGCCTGGTCCGCCAGGAACCGCGCCTGCCGCGCCGGGTCGGCGGCGTCCTCGCCGCGGGTCTCGCCCTCCAGGTGCAACAATACGGCGTGCGGCGTCCAGACCACCCGGAGGCCGGCGGCACGGACGCGCTGGCACAGGTCGACGTCGTTCCAGGCGACCGGCAGCCGCTCGTCCATGCCGCCCAATTGCGCCCAAACGTCGGCGCGCATGGCGAGACAGGCGGCGGTCACGGCCGACAGGTCCCGCGTCGCGGCCAGTTGGCCCAGGTAGCCCGGCGCATCCCGCGGCGCACCTCGCAACAGGTGCGTCGCGCGCCCGGCCGGACCCAGCGCCATGCCGCCATGCTGCAAGCTGCCATCGCGATACAGCAGCCGCGCGCCCACGGCCCCGACATCCGGACGGACGGCATGGGCGACCATGGCGCCCAGCCAGCCGGGGTCGACCAGCTCCACGTCGTTGTTCAGCAGCAGCAGAACTTGGCCCCTGGCCCGGCGCGCGGCGGCGTTGTTCATCGCGGGGAAGTTGAACCCTCCAGGGAACGGCAGCACCTCGGCGCGCGGATCGGCGCCGATCTCCGCCAGCAGCGCCAGGGCGGCGGGATCGGCGCTGCCGTTGTCGACGACGATGAGTTCGAGCGCCGGGTAGTCGGTGCCGCGCAGCACGCCCCATGCGCTGGCGGCGAGCAGGTCGGCCCGGTCGCGCGTGGGCAGGATGACGGTGACGAGCGGCGGCGGGTCGGGTGGCGCAGGCGGCGGCGGATCGGGCGGATCGGGCGGCGGCGGCGCGGCGCAGTGGCACAACACGGCCGGCACATGGCGGATGCGGGCGGGTCCGGCGAGCCAGGCGGCGCGGCGGGCAAAATCATAGGCTTCATGCGGAGCGGCGTCCGGGTCCAGGCCAACGAGCGGGCGCACCAGCCCGGCCCGGTAGAGCGCGAGTTGGCCGATCACGTTGGCGGCCTGCATGGCGTCGGGGCTGTAATCGGGCTTGAACCGCGGTGCGGTGCGGTGGCCGGCAGGGTCGGCCTGGTCCTCGTCGGTGAAAACCAGCATGACGTCCGGCTCGAACGCCAGCAGCGCCTCGTGCAGCGCCGTGGGCGGCAGCGTGTCGCCGGGTTCGAGCAGGCCCACAATGCCATCGACGCCGCCAGTGCAGCCGGCGAGCGCGTGGTTCAACGCCGCGACGGCCGGCGTCGTGGGCGGCAGGTCGAGGGGCACGATGCGAGGATCGGCCTCCGCCGCTGCCGCGATGGCGCGCCGCGGCCAAGGCGAGCGAAGTTGGCAGGCTATGCGCAGCTCCCAATCCTGGTGGACCTGTGATTGCAGCGATGCAGCCGACCGCAGCACGGCCTCGGCCTCGCTGTCCCCTGCCCGCATGGCGAGGCTGACCCGTGGGCCGGGCAGCGGGGCGATGCGGGATGCAGCGTCGGGCGGCATGGTGTCGTGGGCGGCGATCCAGAAGGCGTAGGCGACGGGTTGGTCGGGCAGCACGTCGGGGAACAAGCCCGGCAGCAGCACGGACCGAGCGCGGACCGGGGCAGCCTCGGCGATGCCGGCCAGGGCCTCGGCACGCCCAAGCCCCTCCATCGCGGCGCCTAGGGCGGCTGCGGCGGGATCGTCGGCCGAACCAAACGCCTGCCGGGCAACCTGGGCGGCGAACGCAGGGCTGGCAGGAGCCTCAGCGCCGCCGGGACCGTGGACGGCGGCGAACTCGCTGGTTCCCACCAGAACGCGCGCGAGGTCAATCAGGTCAACACCCTTGCGCCGGGCCGCGACCAAGGCTGCCAAACCGGCTGCATCCGGATCTCGCCCCAAGGCCGCGCGGTGCAGGCAGAGCAGTGGGCCACCGACAGCAAACGCATCCTCGGCGGACGTGAATGGTGTCGAGCCAGGCGTCGGAGGCGACATGCGCCGTGTATGCAGAACCCGCGGAGCGGAGGCAAGCCGCCGCCAGCCCTGGGGCCAGCGGCGGTCGCTAGAGTTTAGCAGCCGGACCTTAGCGAGAGGTTGAGTCCGGAACCTGGCCGTTCGTCGGCGCCGAGGTCTGCTGCGCCTGCCGTGCCGATTTGTTGGCCTGATGGCGGCCCACGACGCAACCAGCGGCTGCGCCCAGCACGCCATGGCCCGCAACGTGCCCGGCGACGCCGCCCACCGCGGCACCCTTCAGGCAGCCAGCGGCCTGGGCTGGCGCAAACGTGCCGAGCATGAGGGCAACGGTCCCCGCGGTGATCAATAGGATTTTCATAAAACGACTCTCCTTGTGTGGTTATTGCTTAACGCGCATCGGCGCCAAAAGCTCCCGGGACCCTGGAGTCGGACGACGATCCCCGTGTTTCCGGCAGCGCAAACAAACCCAGCACGGCAACCATGCCAACGGCCGCGAGCACCAGCAAGGCCGGCCCATTGCCGAAGCGGTCCGCCACCACCCCGGCGACCGTCGTGCTCAACGTGGCGCCGGCGCCGACCGCAAGGCCGAGCAGCCCCATGCAAAGGTTGAAACGCCGGGTGCCGCGGGTCAAGTCGGCCGCGACCAACGGCAGCAGCACGCCGAACACCGCGGCGCTGACACCGTCCAACGCCTGGACCAGCACGACGAAAGCGGGGTTCGTGCCGAACGCCAGCAGCGCGCCGCGCAGCGGCAACGCGGCAAAGCCCAGCAGCAGGACCGGCCGCCGTCCCCAGCTTTCGGCCGTGCGTCCCACCAGCGGGGACAGCCCGGCCACGATAGCCTGCGGCGCCACCACGCAGGCCGCGATCACCAGGTTGGCCGACGCACCGGTGTTGCGCGTGACCTCGTTCGCGACCAGCGGCAGCATGGCGGCGTTGGACAGATGGAACAGCCCCACGCAGGCGGCAAAGACCAGCAGCCGGCGGTCGAGCAGCGCCCAGATTGCGCCGGGCAGGCCGCGGGTCTCGGCCGCAACGTGGACGGTGGGCGACGCTGGCCTGGGCGGCGGCAGGGCGCGCAGGGCCAACAGGCCCAAGGCCATCAGCGCAGCGGTGGCCCAGAACACCCCGGCGCCGGAAACGTAGGTGCCGATGGCGCCCAGGATCACCGCCGCGACCGCGCTGCCGATCGAGGCGAAGCGGGCGTTGCGGCCCAGCCGCACGCCAAGGCCGTTGCGCCCGACCAGCTCCAGGCTCACGGCCGCGATGGCCGGGCCGATCATGCAGCTCGCAAACCCGTGCAGCACCTCTGCCCACAGCACCGCGATGCCAGCGGACGAGGCGGCGAACAGCAGCGCGCTGAGCGCCACGGCGATGCCGCCGACGGCGATGGCAAGGCGCTTGCTGCGCATGGCGTCCACCAGCGCCCCGGCCGGAAGCTGGCTGAGCATGGCGGCGATGGTACCGATGCTGAGCGCCTTGCCGATGTCGGCCTGGGTCCAGGCCTGCGCTGTCAGGTAGACGGCGATAAAGGCGCCGAACCCGGTCTGGCTGCTGGCGACCAGGGCATTCAGCGCATCGAGGCCGCGGGAGCACCGGGCCGTCAGCAAGCGCGCTCTCGCTTTGTCATGGTCAAGTTGTCACGTTCTAAGTTGTCACGTTTTAAGGCTGGGGCGGCGGGCTCGCCAGCACGACGGGTGCGGCGGCGGGCTTGTATTCCGGGGCAGCGCCGATCTGGTCGGCGGGCATCAGCAGGGTGATCCCGCCATCGGCCGGGTTGAAGCGCAGCCCCCGCCAGGCGACCGCGATGCGCCGCTGGCCCAGGCCCATGAAGCCGCCAATGTCGATCACCGCGGCGCGGGTCTGCCCGTCCTGGTCCACCAGCACGTCCACGATGCGCCCGGCCGCCTTGCCGGATTGGTCCAGCACCTGCCGCCCAAGGATGGGCGTGGCGGTCGCGGCGTCCATGGACTCATGCACGACCGGGGCCATCGGGGCGTCCTGCGCTGCGGCAGGGAGGGCCGCGAGCAGCAGCAGCGCGGCAATGAATGGCATCATGGAGATGGCATCATGGGAGTGGCAGAGCAATCGCATTTGGCCCGGTTTGCCTTCGACTTCAAAGAACCCGTCATTGCGAGCCGGCTTCGGCGCGGCAATCCAGGGCAACATGGACCAACGTTTTGGCGCGTGGCCCTGGATTGCCGTGTCGCAAGCGCCCCTCGCAATGACGAAGAAGGCAAACGCGATTGCCCTGATGGGAGTGGCCTCATGGCTCGGCCGCCTGGTTCATGCTTGCCTCATTGCCGCACCGTGCTGAGCGGCTGGCCAGATTGTCAACCGGAATAGCGGGACCTAGGCTCGCAGCGCCACGGGGGAGCGCAGCGATGGACCATGTTTTGAACGCCACGGCCGGCGACGCCAAGGCCTATGCGTCCGGCAAGATGCTGGCCGCCGTGCAGGACGGGGTGGGGCTGATCACCTTCAACCAGCCGGAAAAGCGCAACGCCATGTCGGTCGAGATGTGGGACGGCCTGGCCGCCATCCTCGACGCCTGGGAGCGGGACGCTGCGGTCCGCGTGGTCGTGCTGACCGGCGCGGGGGACAAGGCGTTCGTGTCCGGCGCCGACATCAGCCAGTTCGGGGAGAGCCGCAGCAACGCGGACGCGCAGCGGGAGTACGACAAGCTGACCGGCGCCGGCCGGGCCAAGCTGGCCGCGTTCAGCAAGCCGGTGATCGCGCGCATCCAGGGTTTTTGCCTGGGCGGGGGCCTGGGCATCGCCATGCAGGCGGACATGCGCATCGCGGCGGAGGGCAGCGCGTTCGGCATCCCAGCGGCGAAGCTCGGCATCGCCTATGGGTTCGACATGGTGCGCCGGCTGGTCTCGCTGGTGGGGCAGGCGCACGCGCGCACGCTGCTGTTCACCGGGGAGCGGATCGACGCGCAGGAGGCGGCGCGGATCGGCCTGGTGAACCAGGTCGTGCCGGCGGCGGCGCTGGAGGGGATGGTGGCGGCGATGGCGCGGGGCATCGCGGGCAACGCGCCGCTTTCGGTTTCGGGCATGAAGCTGATCTTGGACCATGCGATGCGGGATGCGGGGGAGCGCGACATGGCGGCGGTGGACCGGGTGGTCGCGGCGTGTTTCGACAGCGCTGACTACACGGAGGGGCGGACGGCTTTCATGGAGAAGCGCAGGCCGGTGTTCCGGGGGGTCTAGCGCCGTGCACGTCAAATCGACCCAGGCCCGGCTTCAGCCGCGCCGCTCAGCAGACAGCCAGGCGACCACGTCGCTGGCGCTCCGGTCCGGCGGGAACACGGGATAGAAGACGTGCGTGACCGTGCCGTCGTCGATGACGAGCGTGAACCGCCTCAGCAGCGTCGTGCCGCCGGCCTCGAAGGTGGGCAGGCCCGACGCCTGGGCGAACTCCAGGCGTTCGTCCGACAGCAGCGGGAACGGCAGGCGGAGGCGTTCGACCGCCTCGCCCTGGTAGGCGGTGCCCTGCGTCGAGAGGCCGTAGAGGTGATGCACCCCAAGCTGCCGCAGCGCGGCGAAGTGGTCGCGGAACGAGCAGGACTGCGGCGAGCACCCCCGCGCGCCGGGGATCATGTCCCAGCCCTCCGGGTTCTCGACGCCGGGCTGGCCGGTCCGCGGATAGGCGTACGCCACCGTGCGGCCCGGCAAGGCCGCCAGGTTGACCGTGGTCCCGTCCGTCGCTCGCAGCGCGACGTGCGGCAGCGCCGTGCCGGGCAGGTGCCGGGTCGCGCCGTCGTCGTGCGGCGCCGGAATCTTGGACCAGTCGGGTGCATCAACGCTGTGGTCAGCCATGTCGACCTCGAAGAAGTTCGTTTAGATGACAAGGGCCGGATGATAGCGGCACGCCAATCCGCCTACTACCCCGGCAGCGGCCCCGGCAGTGCGGCGAACCAGGCGGCATAGGGCGTGTTGCGGGCCATGTGCCGGTTGTAGTCGGGCGTGCCGTCCGTCCACCAGACCGGGCCGCGCTCGCCAAGGGACCGCTTGGCGGCGTCCACACGGTCCCGCGCCGCCGCACGGGCGGCCGTGTCGGCGCGGCGCATCGCCTCCTGCTTCGCCCGCCGCGCCGACATCAGCTCCCGCGTGAGGGCCTCGCGCGCCTGCGTGTCGAGGGCAGGGTCGGAACAGCGCCACAACCGGCCGCGCACGACGAAGTAGCGGTCGTCCGGCGTCACGGGATAGCGCATGGCGCCCCGCCGGCCGCGGGAGCACCGGACGGCTGCTTCCGCCCAGGAGCCAACCGGCGCAGCTTGCGCTAGGTCGCCTGCTTGGCCTGGAACGCAGACCGTTCGACCTCGATGAAGGCTGCGATCATGGCGCGGTAGGCCGCTTCGGCGACACGGGGGTCCAAACCAGCGGCAGTTGCGAGGGTGCGGACCTTTGCGATGACCTGTTCAACGCGCTGAGGCGCCTCGACCTCCGCGTCCGACGCCTTGAAGCGCGCAGCCTGTATGACGTAGGCGCCGCGTTGGGCGATCAAATCGATGATCTCCCGGTCGAGCCGGTCGATGTTGCTTCTCACCAGGTCCAGCGAGTCGAGATCAGGGCTGTTCATGGCGATCTCCTTCTATGCCGGCCGCCTTGTGCGCTGTCAGGCCGATCCAGTCCAGCCGCCCGCCAGCCGCTCGATCACTTCTGCTTTGAACCCGTGCTCGCGCAGCACCTCCGCGGTGTGCTCTGGCCGTCGGCGGTCTTGAGGTCAAGCACGACGCTGCGCTTGTTGCGGTTGTTGGCGAGGAACAGCGACCCCATCGCCTGCGACCGCCGCGGCCCGATGGCGCGGGTGACGTGGCCCTCCGGCGCTTCGACCTTGATGACGTCTGGATCGCCGCGCCGAAGCCGGCTCGCAATGACGGGTTCTGTGGCGATCTCGCCTAAACTGACCCACTACCCAACGCTGACCGTGGTGGCCTTCGTCTCGCTCGTGGTCCGGTTGGGTGCCACTCTGCCGACTTGAGACCGCACCCGGCTTTCGGCGGCCATCAGCCTTTCGCCTCTGCGGGAACCAAGCGGACCGTGGCCTGCGCCGCCACGACGCACAGGCGGCGAACGAGGACGCGGTAGTCGGCCTCGGTGCGGCTCTCGTGCTTCAGCCCTGCTCCGGCCATGGCCAGGAACGAGCCGAACCCGCCGGGTCCGTCGAATGCGGACAGGTCCGCCCCACAGGCCGCCGCATCGGCCGCACGCTGCGCGAGCAGGGCGGCGAAGCCGTCGTCCAGGCGCTTCACCTGCACCCCCGTCAGCTCGGCGCCGACGGCCATGAGTTCGGCCCCGTGCGGCGCGTGCAGCAGGCGGTAGAACGGCAGGTCCTTCGCCAATATCATGGCCTCCAAGTTGCCGGCCAGGTCGACGCCGGGCGTCCACGCCGCCGCCGACGCGGCCAGGGCATCTGTAACCAGCGACTCCGCCAGGCCCTCGAACAGGGCCGGCTTGTCACGGAAGCGCACGTAGAGCGTCGCGCGCGAGATGCCCGCCTCGCTCGCGACATCCGCCATGCTGGTACGCTGGAAGCCGTGGCGCGCGAACAGCGTCAACGCCGCGTCGAGAACTCGGCGGGCCATTTGATCGGTCACACTGGACATTTATTGTCTGATATGTTCATTAGGGCATTCCGGCAAGGAGTGCGACATGGCGGATCGGGGCTGGGTGCTCGTCACAGGCGGGTCGGGTTACATCGCTGGCTTTTGCATCCTTAAATTGTTGGAGGACGGCTGGCGCGTCCGCACCACCGTCCGCAACGCAGCGCGCGTGCCCGAGGTCCGCGCCGCCCTCGCCAAGCGCGTCGACACCGACGGCAAGCTGGAGGTCGTGATCGCCGACCTCAACGCGGACGCGGGCTGGCGCGAGGCGGCGCGCGGCTGCGAATACGTGCTGCATGTCGCCTCGCCGCTACCCTCCAGCAATCCCAAGAACGATGACGACCTGGTGCGCCCGGCGCGGGACGGGGCCTTGCGCGTGCTCACGGCGGCGCGGGACGAGGGCGTCCGGCGCGTGGTCATGACCGCCTCCACCGCCGCGGTCGCCTACGGGCGGGGCGGACGGGACACCCCGTTCACCGAGGCCGACTGGTCGGACGCGGCCAACCGCGCCGACACTTCCGCCTATGAGCGCTCCAAAACCATCGCCGAACGGGCGGCATGGGAGTGGCTGAAGCGCGAGGGCGGACCGTTGGAGCTGGTCACGATCTGCCCCGGCGCGGTGTTGGGGCCTGTGTTGGGGCACGATTTCTCGGCCTCCATCAACATCGTGAAGAGGCTGCTCGACGGCTCGCTGCCGGGTTTGCCGCGGTTCGGCTGGCCGCTGGTGGACGTGCGCGACATCGCCGACCTGCACGTCCGCGCCATGCTGGCCTCGGCCGCGGCGGGGCAGCGCTTCATCGGCGCGGGGCCGTTCTACTGGATGAGCGACATCGCCCGCGTGCTCAGGGAGCGCGTTCCGCAGGCGGCGAAACGGGTGCCGAAGCGCAGCCTGCCGAACTGGCTGGTGCGCCTCTCGGCGGTGTTCGACCCCGTGGTGAAGGACCGGCTGTTCGAGTTGGGCAAGCTGCGACCGGTTTCGTCCGCCAAGGCGCGTTCCGAGCTGGGCTGGAACCCCCGGTCCAACGACGACGCCATCGCCGCCACCGCCGAGAGCCTGGTGTCGGAACGCATCGTCAAGGCCTGACCGACGCCTGCCGACAGGCGGCGGCCGAGCCGTTGCGGGATGCACAATCTCCCTTGACGACCCGCTCCAAAACCTTCGTAAATCTCGCTTCAGAAACCGGCGGACGTTCAATGCCCGGTTCAAGGGATGCTGCCTAGTCACCGGCCTACGTTTTGATACGGAGGCTATTTTGGACCAAATTCCGGCCGGCTCGACGCGACCGGGCGCTGAGTTGAACGACGCGGCGGCGTTCATAACTGGTGACGCGGCGGCGTCCACGGCCGGTTCGGCCCGGCTCGGCTTATGGCTGACGGTTCTGCTGGCGGTTCCGGTCGCCGTGTTCTTCCTATGCGCCGCTTTCAGCCCAGCGACCCTCGCCATCCCGGTCAGCGCCGGCAAGCCGACCACGGCCTGGTTCGTGTACGGGTTGGCGCTGATCGGCTTCTCGGTCGCGCTGGGCGGCGTCTACACGCTGGCGGCGAACCGGGCCGCGGCGCGTACGGCAGCCCTGGCGGCGGCGTTCGTGCTCGCCTGCGCCCCGGCGCATGCCGCAACGGCGGAACCGCAGGGTCCAAACCTCACGGCGGTGCCGCTGTTCGTCCTGCTGGTGCTGCTCACGCTGGCGATCACCTATTGGGCGGCGCGGCGGACGCGGTCGGCGAAGGACTTCTACGCGGCGGGCGGCAACCTGACCGGGCTGCAGAACGGGCTGGCCATCGCCGGCGACGTGATCTCGGCCGGCGCGTTCCTGGGACTGGCCGGACTGGTCTACGGCAGCGGCTTCGACGGGCTGGTTTACGCTGCCGGCTATGCCGTGGCCTATCCGGTCATCGGCCTGCTGTTCGCGGACCGGATGCGCAACCTGGGGCGCTTCACCTTCGCCGACATCGTCTCGTTCCGGCTGTCGCAGACGCCGGTGCGGGCGTTCGCCGCCGTCAGCACGCTGGTGATCGCCATCTTCTACCTGATTGCGCAGATGGTCGGCGCCGGGCAGTTGATCCAACTGCTGTTCGGGCTGGACTACGTTTATGCCGAGGTCGCGGTCGGCGCGCTGATGGTCTGCTACGTGATCTTCGGCGGCATGATGGCGACGACCTGGGTGCAGATCGTCAAAGCGGTGCTGATGCTGTTCACCGGCACCACCTTGGCGGTCCTGGCCCTCGCCGCATTCGGGTTCGACTACAACGCGATGCTCGCCCGTGCGGTGGCGCTGCATCCGAAGCACGAGGCCATGCTGGCGCCGACCAGCTTTGCCCTGGCGCCGGTGTCCACGTTGTCGCTGGGGCTTGCGCTGTTCTTCGGGTCGAGCGGGTTGCCGCACCTGATCATGCGGTTCTTCACCGTGCCGGACGCGCGGACGGCGCGGGCCTCGATGTTCTGGGGGTCGCTGTTCATCAGCTATTTCTTCGCGCTGATCACCGTGATCGGCGTGGCCGGGGTGGCGCTGGTGATGGGCAACCCGGACTACGTGACGGCGGCCGGCGCGCTGCGCGGCGGCGGCAACATGGCGGCGGTTCACTTGGCGCACGCGCTCGGCGGCGACCTGATGCTGGGCTTTGTTTCCGCGGTGGCGTTCGCGACGATCCTGGCGGTGGTGGCCGGGTTGACGCTGTCCGGCGCGTCGGCGGTGTCGCACGACATCTACGCCAGCATCCTGCGAAAGGGCCGGGCGGATGAGCGGACGGAGGTTCGGGTCTCCAAAGCGGCGACGCTCGTGCTGGGCCTGGTGGCCGTTGGCCTGGGGATCGCGTTCCGCACGCAGAACATCGCCTACCTCGTGGGCCTGGTCGTCGGCATCGCGGCGGCCTCCAACTTTCCGCTGCTGGTGCTCGCGATTTACTGGCGGGGGCTGACGACCTGGGGCGCGGTGCTGGGCGGCAGCACGGGGCTGGTCGCTTCGATCGGGCTGACGGTCCTGGGGCCGCCCGTATGGGTGAGGGTGCTCGACCATGCGGCGCCGGTGTTCCCGCTCGACCCGCCGACGCTGGTTGCCATGCCGCTCGCGTTCGCCGTCTGCATCGGCGTGTCGGTGCTGGACCGCAGCCGCCGGGCCGCGGTGGACCGGGCGGGCTATGCCGAGCAGAGCCGCCGCATGATGGGAGGCGCGGCACTCGCGGCGGCTGAATGAAGCCAGGACTGTCAGCGAGTTCCGCCTGAAGGACGTGGCGCCGCTGTGCCGTGGGGCGACCCTTGGGAGCCAAGTGTTGAGACGGGGTTGGACTAGCATTACAGTTGCATTCTGGTAGTTAGACTGGCTAAGTTACAATACGGTTCATTTAAGCGTCCGGAGGCCCTATATCACTGGTCGGGTTTTCTGGGATCGACAGCGATGGCGCGTGTTCCTGCCGGCTTGCCAGCCGGCG
>JAABUV010003869.1_pt1 | contig 18591 bp, 21 predicted proteins | sample 5559971 | NCBI WGS metagenome assembly JAABUV01 (sample SAMN10711881, study PRJNA513362) | rock metagenome | isolation source: Antarctica rocks | place: Antarctica: Victoria Land, Knobhead nord | collected 2015-12-19
GAAGTTGCTCATGCGGAAGTGTCCGGAGGGAGGCAGGTGAATCGATCCACCAGTCCTACAGCGTGCATCCGCGTCGCGTTAAGTCCGACAGGCTGCTAGGTGGTCCTAAAATAGGCGTCTTTGTGGCCCGTGGCGTTCATTGCCTGACGGCTAATCGTCAAGACCAAGCTCCTGGCGGACGTGGGCGAACTTCACCGGGTCGGCAAAACGGCGATCAGCCATCATCGCGTGCAACGCGGTCAGGCCGGCCTCCGTGAAGAACAACCGAGGCTGCCGGCCCGTGGTGTCCAGGCGCATCAGGCCGCGCTCGAGCAGCCCCCGGGCGAGAAGCGGGATCTTGGGCTCGCCCGCGCGTGGGCCACCCCGCCAGACCCGCACCATGAATCCCTCCGCCACGCTCGGCGGGTCAGAAGGCCCATCGCTGCGAAAACGTACGGTAAGAAACGAGAACATGGGTGAGATCTTGCCGATTTCGGGCGAAAAGGGCTGATGCCGTTCTGACAGTGGTCTGAACTGCTGGTATGCTGCGTGCAATCTGCATTGCACGCAGCATTGGCATTCAACGTGGTGTATTGCACGCAGCAAACGGGGGGTCTAACGCAGGGGATGACTTTGCGTGCAATACCAGCAGCGCCGACCATTCCTCCTGCCGAACCGGGCTGGATGGCCCCGTTTCTCGCCAGCCTGGCCCATGACGACCTCGCGCCGGCCACGCTGCGCGGCTACCGCTACGACCTGCATCACTTCCTCACTTGGCACCGCACCGTCCAGGACCGCCCGTTCACAATCGAGGGGCTGGCTGAATACGAGCTGATCGCCTACCGCCAGCACATGGTCGCGGGAGGCCTCCGGCCCGCCACAGTCAACCGCCGCCTGGACTCCTTGCGCCGGCTCTGCCGGTGGGCGCGCGGAACCGGGGCGTTGAGCGCCGATGCCGCTGGCAACGTTCGGCCGATGCGCACCATCCGCAATCGGCAGCCGGCCGGCCTAACGGATGTCGAGATCCACGCCCTGCTGCGCGCCGCCGGCGCGTCCTCCCACGGCCTTGCGGCGCGGAACTACGCGCTGGTGCAGATCATGCTGCAGGCCGGGCTGCGCGTCGGCGAGGTCGCAGCCCTGAGGGTGGCCGACGTCAACATGAACGACCGCTCCGGCAACGTGCGCATCCGTCAGGGGAAAGGACTCAAAGCCCGCGACCTGCCCCTGAACGCCACCGGGCGGCGCGCGCTCAAGCAGCATCTCGAACAGCGCGGGGTGCTGGGTAAGACCGCGGCGCTGTTCACCAGCAGCCGGGAAACGGCGATGCCGGTGCGCACCATCCAGGCCGTCATCGCCAGTGTCGCCCGCCGGGCCCGGCTCACGCGCGTGCCTGTCTCGGCGCACACGCTGCGCCACACCTTTGCGCTCGGCTACCTGCGCGACAACCCCGGCAAGCTGCTGGAGCTGGCCAGCCTGCTCGGTCACGACTCCCTCGACACGACCGCCATTTACACGCGACCCTCCGGCGATGATCTCGCAGCCGACCTGGAGCGCTCGCATCTGAATGTCGACGGATGACCCCTCAGCCCCGGCGACACAGGTCCGCCGGCGACTGGTGCCGTCTGACCCGAGCGAGGACGAGCTCGCGCGGCACTGGAGCCTGACGCCTGCGGACCTGGCCGTGATCGCCGAGTGCCGCGGTCCCGATCATCGCCGCCGCTTTGCCTTGCAGCTCTGCGTCATGCGTGCCTCCGGCCGCTTCCTCGACGACTACCGCCACGCCCCGATCAAGATCGTCAACCACCTGTCGCGCCAGCTCGGGCTGCCGCCGGTGCTGTTCCTCGACCGTCCCGGCCGGGAGCCGACGGAGCGGGTCCAGGCACAGCGCATCCGCCGTTACCTGGCCGTGCGCCGGTTCGATAAGACGGCGGAGGCCAACTTGCGCGAATGGCTGCGCGCGGGCGCACTCGAAGGCCGCACTGCGGGCGAGCTGTTGATCCAGGCGGAGGAAAAACTGCGCGGCTGGCAGGTCATGTTGCCCGGCGCCAGCACGCTGGACCGCATCGTCAATTCCGTTGTCGCCCACACCACGGCCGACCTCTTCGCTACGATCGCCGGACACCTGCCGGAGAAGTTGCGCGCTGATATCGATCTCCTGGTCGAAGTGCCGGAGGGCGACGCGCGGTCCAGCCTGTTCCGGCTCAAGGACTACCCAAAATCCGCCAATGCCGCGGTCATCAAGGGCGACATCGTCCGCCTGCGCCTGATCGAGGATCTGCTCGGCGCCGGCGCGGACCTCGGCGATCTCGACCCCCGGATCATCCGCCAGCTCGGCCAGCTCGGGCGCCGCTACGATGCCGGGGACCTCCGGCGCTTTGCCAAACCCAAGCGCGACGCGCTCGTCGCCTGCTATCTCGTCGAGGCGCGCAAGACGCTGCTCGACCAGATCGTCGAGATGAACGACCTGTTCCTGACCGGGATGAACCGCCGGTCACGCAACTCGGTTGAAAGGCAGCGCAAGAGCCTGCGCCGCCGAGCCCGCGATGGGCTGCACCGCGTGCTCGGCGCCGTCGATGCCCTGGTGGCGGCCGACGGCACGCAGACCGTCACCACATTCCGCAATGCGCAGAACCCGCCGGCACTGATCGAGGCGGCCATCGCCTGCCGGGCCTACGAGCGGCTGGAGGCGCGCGGCCATCTTGACGCCATGCTCGCGCGCTACGGCACCCTGCGCCAATACCTGCCGGCTTTCCTTGCCTTGCCGTTCCAGGCCACGGCCGGCAGCGAGACCCTACTTCAGGCTGTTGAAATCCTGCGCGCCCTCGATGCCGGCATGCGCGGTCCGCTCACGACCAACGACCCTTACGGCTTCGTGCAGGCCGATTAGCGTCCTCATCTGGTCACAGGCGACAAGGCGGGCGGCAAACTCGACCGTGCCATCTGGGAGATCTCGCTCGCTTTCACCGTCCGCGACGCGCTCCGCGCCGGCAGCCTGTTCCTGGCGCAGAGCCGCGACCACGTCTCGTTCTGGAACCTGGTTTATGATGACAGAAGCTGGCAGCAGACCCGTGAGCAGGCCTACCAGCGCCTCGACCTGCCAACCGATGGGCAGGCCTTCCTGGCCCGGCTCGGCGCAGAACTCGACCGGGCGGCCCGCGCCGCGCAACGCGGATTACCCAGCAACCGCTTCGCCGCCGTCCGTGATGGCCGACTCAAGCTCAAACGGCGCGATGCGCTGCTGATCCCACCCGCGCTGCGAGAGCTGCGCGCCACCATCGGCGCCAGCCTGTCGCGCGTGCGGATCGAGGATCTGCTGCAGGACGTCGACGAGTGGTGCGGCTTCACCCGCGCCTTCCAGCCGCTTGGGGGATACCAGCCGCGCGGCGGCGACCCGCACCGCTCGCTGCTCGTCACCCTGATCGCGCACGGCACCAATCTCGGCCTCGCCGCCATGAGCCACAGCGTTGACAGCCTCACGGCCGATGCGCTGCAGGACACCAGCCGATGGTTCCTGCGTGACGCCACGCTCAAGGCAGCCAACGCCGTCCTGGTCGACCACCATCACGGCCTGAAGCTCAGTGGCGTCTGGGGCGATGGCAGCCGGTCCTCCTCCGATGGCCAGCGCTTCGCGGTCGAGCGCGACAGCCTGCTCGGCAGCGTCTACCCGCGCTACTTCGGCTATTACGACCGGGCGCTCCAGCTCTACACCCACACCTCTGACCAGTACAGCGTCTACGCCACCCAGGCGATCTCCTGCGCTCCGCGCGAGGCCGGCTACGTGCTCGGCGGCATTCTCGACAACGATACCGCGCTGCCGATCTGGGAACATACCTCTGATACCCACGGGTTCACCGAGCACCTGTTTGGACTGTGCGCACTCCTTGGCATTGCCTTCATGCCGCGGTTGAAGGACCTGCCCGACCAGGTGCTCAGCCGCATCGATCGCCATGCCGACTACGGCGCGCTGCAGCTATTGCTGCGCGGCCGCATCAACGTCGAGCTCATCCTCGAACAGTGGGATCAGTTGGTCCGGCTCGCGGCATCGCTGAAGGACCGGCTGACCCCGGCCCATGTCGTCATGCAGCGCCTGGCCAACGCGAACGCGTCAGACCGTCTTGCCAGCGCTCTCACCCAGCTCGGCCGTTTGATGAAAACACTCCACATTCTGCGCTACATCCACGAGGCGTCGCTGCGCGACGCCATCCAGCTGCAGCTTAACCGCGGCGAGTTCCGCCACATCCTCGCCAAGTCGCTGTTCTTCGCCAACCAGGGCGGCTTCCGCTCCGGCGACTACGAGGAGGTGATGAACAAGGCCAGCTCTCTCAGCCTGCTGTCCAATGCGGTCCTGGTCTGGAACACGGTGCACATCGCCCGCATCGTCGACCAGCTCCGCGCCGCTGGACACGAGGTGCGTGACGAGGATTTAGCCCGCGTCTCGCCGCTGGCGCACGCCCACGTCATCCCGAACGGCAGCTACTTCCAGTCGCCCCGCCGACGCGCCGAAGCGGCGCCCGAACCCGCCATGGCCTGAGCCGAAGGAGCCCACATGCCGCACGAAGACCCGGTGAACTGGCAGCCCATCCGCGAAATGCCGCTGATTGCCCGCATGATCGACGGCGCGCTGGACGACACGCGCGAACACCTCGAAACATTGGCCGGGGCCCGGACGCGGCCGCACGTGCTCGATGGCGCCACCATCGACCGGGTCGAGCGGGTCCATGCCGAGCAGCTGGGGTTCGCCGATATCTACGCCCAGCAGATCAGCCGCTGGCGGACCGAGAAGCCGTCAAAAGACCAGACGCGCGAACTCGACCGGATGGAGGCGCAGAACGGGCACCTGCGCGCCGTGACCGTCGATGTCCTTGCTTTGGCTAGCGAACTGCGTAAAGGCACCATCGAGCGCGTCATGACCACGAGCGACGTTGAACTCGGCCTTCAAGCGCTCCTAGGACACCGACAACCCGGCGCTCGCTAACCCGACCCTCAACATTGCGTGCAATACCGTTACCGTACGTTTTCGCAGAGATGGGCCTTCCGCCCCAGTTTCTCCCACCAGGCATCGACGATCCCGTTGACCTCCGCCTCACTTTCCGGGGTGTCGTCATCTGCGGCGTCGATGCGCTGGATTTGGGCATAGAGAGCGCTGAGGCGGGCACACGCGACCAGCAACTCGCCATCCAGGCCGACGGCTTGCGCCGCAGTGGTCGGCGGCATCATCCCGGCCGTCACAGCGGCGCCGGTGACTGCGGCGATGAGGTTCCGGCGCGTCGTCATGCCCCCGCCCTCCCCGTCACGTCACGCGCCAGCGAGGCAGCCAACGCCGTATGATCCTGTTCCGTGCGGATATGCAGCAACAAGAGCGACGCCTTCGCCCGCAGGCCTTCCGGCGACCTGGCCGGGAGCTGCGCCGCCCGCTCGATCGCATCGAGGTAGGCGACGAACACGGGATGCGCCGCGAGCAACGCGGCCGTCATATCCGGATCGTCGGCGTCCATCGTCTCGACCACATCCATGGTGACCGTGGCGGCTCGGTCCGATGCCTCAGCTTCGGCGCAACAAGCCAGAAGCTCGCGATCCAGCTCGCCCGCCTTGCCTATGCCGGCTTCGGTCGGCACCAGCAGCAGCATCGAGGCGAAGCCACTGAACAAATCGCGCCGCACAGCCGACGAAATGGGCGGCGGGAGATGCGGGCTGGGTGCGCGATCCAACACGCTGGGACGGAACACCATGCCAGTGGAGATCACCGGCAGGCTGCAATGATACCTGCCCATCAGATGCGCCCCCGCCGCAGGTGCGGGGCTTCTCGGCTCGCTTGAGAGCTTCACAGATTTCAGCCTGCACAATCGGATCTGGAATTACCTTGCCCAATAATATTGCTTCGACTTCGGCGCGCTGCATGGAAAAGGAACCGTCGCCGCTGCACATGAACAATACGCTCACGGTGCCGTCAGTGCGGTTCCCGCAATGGACAGTAATAGCGTGGCCCTTCCACTCGATCACGTAATGGCCGCTCTCGATGTATTGGCTTCCCTCGATTGTCTTGAAGGCGCTGACGGGTTGAACCAAGCCCGTGTCCCAAAGGCTCATCTGCCCATCTTCGTCGACGCCGATCAGCTCCATCTCGCGGGGGCTGGTGGACACCTTGAGAACCCGAATGCAGGTATCCAGCTCGACAGGTAACACCTTCAACCGGCGCCCAGATGGTGTAGTTTTCTTCGTAGCCTCTCGCATGGGGTTGATCCCTTGCTCGGGGTCAGGACTGGCCGGTGCTGGAGACACCTGCCAGTCCGACCTGCCGCATCCTGTTGATGCGACTCTCCGGGTGCCGCCCGGCCGGAAGGCGTCAGCCGGCGTGAGCGGCGACAGACGCAATGGGGTGATGGACGACGGGGTGCTGCTTGCTGGCGCGGATGACGGCGGCGACCACCTGGCGATCCTCGACCTTGGCCAGGACGGGCAGGCCAAAAGCGGCGCGGGCCGCGTCCAGCCGGCGGCGCGCATGGGTCAGCTCGCCACGGCGCTTGTTGAACAGCTTGAAGGCGTCGGACTTGCGCTGGCGAATGCGCTCGGGCGTGAACGGCAGGGCCGCCATCACCACCCGGCCGTTGCAGACGGTTTCCTGCGTCTTGGTGCGGTTTGCCTCGCCGATTTCCTTGCGGGCGTAGTCATAGACCCGGATCGCCGCGCGCAAGTTGGCTTCGGCGTTCGCCAGCTCGGCGGCGGGATTGACGGAAACCGGCGCGGGAGCCGCCACCGGCTCGACCACTACGGCCGGCTTCGGCTGGTTCCAGGTGCCATCATGCCAGGACGTTCCGAACACCGCCGACGCGCGCTGGACGAGCGGAATAGACCGCAGCGGATTGGTGGCCGCGATGAGGTTCCGGGTCTGATAGGCGCCGCCGCGATGGAAACGCTTGGACATGGTGCCTATTCCTTTGCGTCTTTTCGTTCTTAATGGTATGTTTCCGTCCACTAAGATGCAAGCGTTTTTGTGCCACTTGGACGGAAAGAACCCAGTTTATATGACAGGAAGGCAGCTTCGAGCGGCCAGAGCGCTGCTAGGCTGGTCCGCAGAGCGTCTCGCCGAAGCTTCCAAAGTCGGGTTGACCACAATCCGAAGAGCGGAAGGCGAAGACGGTACTGTAAGAATGACAGCAGCGAACGTGAGCACGATCCGGCGCGCGTTTGAGGATGTCGGGGTGGAACTCATCTCCGAAAACGGCGGCGGTGCTGGAGTACGGATGAAAACACCGCTGTCGGGCGCTAAGGGCGGCGCCGACGCATGAGCAGCTTTACATTCGACGGCCCGGCGTGGCCGATCGGTGAAGAATGGCCGGCTGGCGTATTGCCGCCACCCTGCCTGACCATCGAAATCGCGGCTTTGGAGTTAGAGGTGCTGATCGAGCATCACGACGACTTCGAGGCCGCAGTCGCCGAACTGCTGAACGTCGGCACTGTCGCAGTAAAAGACGCGCACGTGGTCCTGAACGCCGGGGCTTGCGAGCTTACCGAGTAACCATCCCCACCATGCCCAAAATCGTTGCATCGTTTGATGCAGAAATTTGCGACATGGTGGGGGAAGGCCCGTAGCCCACCCCTCGCGGCGACGAAGGCGGGCGCGGCGACGCTACGGCGGTCAGGGCGGCCCGCGCAAGCTACCTGCGCCAGCGCCTTGCCATGATTGCGCCGCACCGTCTGACGCCAGATCGGGGGTCCGGTAGCAGCGGAACCGAAAATGCAGTTCAGCGGAGCAAAGAAGCTTCGTCAGCTGGCTAGCGCTGCACTGCCACTTCTGCCGCCCCAAGAACCGGTCTCTCACACTCGGGAAGCTTTCAGCGGTTTTGGCCAGTTGCAGGAAAGTTTTTTGGCTCCAAAACCCTAAGGAGCATGCGTCCTTTCACGTCCGCGAGCGGGAAGTAGAGGCGATGCGACTTAGCGTCCACAGCTACCGAGTGTGCACTGTCGCCCACGAAGACATCGCCGAGCGAGTGGGGCTCGCGTTCGTCAGCAATGTCAAAGCTGGAGAGCATGCCCGACTCTGATGCAACGTAGAGGCGGTGCTGCCCGGGATCGATTGCGAGCACGTCTGGATCATGCCCGAGAGGCTGCCGGCCAGTGACGGCACCGGATCGCAGGTCCACCACTAAAAGCCGGTCGTCGCCATCACACGCGACGTATCCGATTGCGGCTCCAGGTGCGATGGCGAGTCCGTGCGGGTGTCGTCCACCGGGAAGGGGAAAGCGGGCGACGATGCCCAGCCCGGCTGGGTCGACTACGACCAACTCCCCGCGTGACTGCAGCGGCGCGTAGATGCGTTTGGAGACAGGATCATAGCGCACGTTGCCGACCTCGCCGCCCGCCTCGATCCGAGCGATCATCTGATCAGCCTTTGCGTCGAGCACCAGGATAGCCGATCCCAATTCATCGGAAACGAAAACGCGTTGATGCACCGGATCGTAGGCTAACCCGTCAGGGAAGACGCCGCCCGGCAGCCTTGCGACCTCATGAAGGTCCTTACTGTCGAGCACGGAAATTGCGGCCCGCCCACTGGATAGGCCCGCCATGGCTAGGCCGACGATGATGGACGGCACGAGCCCGGCCCCCGGAACACTGGCGTAAACACGATGCAGCTCGGGTACGACGAGAACGCCTGTGACTTTCGGAAACCCATCCCGTTCGGCAATCAGGCTGTTCCTGGCGGCATCGAACGCGAGCAGCTTCCCGCTGCCCATTTTGGCGATGTAAAGCTTCGAGGAGGTCGGGTCGAAACTCTGGTAGTCCGCCCGGCTCGTCGCCTCGCCAAGAGGATAGTCTCCGACCAGCGAGAACAGTCGTGCCATCCCCGTCGTCGGCGGGATCTCGGCGGCTCGGAGCGGCCAAGCGGGCGCCGTGACGGCCGCAATGGCCACCAGCATTGCCCGCCAATTCGTTCCTGCCGTCCGATCGGCGCGCCTGACGCTGGCGTTCACGCGCCGAACGTCAGTCACCCTGCAGTCCTCGATCCGAGGCATCCGTCCCTCTCTAGCTCCGGGCGACGTTGACCTGGTCGAGCGCCTTCCGCAGGCCGGCGGCCAGTTTTGCCGCGTCGTCGTTCGCCCAGAAATGCATGAAGAACAGGCGTGGTTCGTCGTCGAGCATGTGGTTGTGAAGCGCGGTAACTTCGATACCGTTCTCCCGGAGCGTCCGGATGACGGGGTTCACCTCCTTGGCGGTGAGCACGAAATCGCCGGTGATGGCCGCCTTGCCGCCGCCAGTCGGCTGGAAGTTGATGGCCTCGGCCGAGCCCATCGCGACCGGAACTTCCATGCCGCCGTCCATGATGGTTTCGGCGCGCTTGATGCCGACCTGGTAGACGCCGCCAGCGACCGTGCCCTTGGCGCCGAGCACGCGGTCGATCATCGCCGTATCCAGATCGAGGGCCGGCGGCGGCGCGGCGGCCGGCGCGGCGGCCATTGGCGTTCCGCTGAGGGCGAGGGCGGCGTGCAGCGCAGCCGCCATCTTGGCCGGGTCGCCGCGCCCGAGGACGTGCATGTAGAAGGTCGCCGGGTTCGCGCGCAGCAGATGGTTGTGTAGCGCGGTGATCTCGATCCCTAAGTCTTCGAGCTTCTTCATGACCGGGTTCACCTCGGCATCGGTCAGCACGAGGTCGCCCATGACCATTGCCATGTCGCTCTCGCTGCGGAAGGCGAGCCAGGAGCCGAGGGCCAGCGTCGGCTTGATCTCGACGCCATCCAGCGTGACGTGAAGGTCGGTGCGCGGCATGCCGACGCGATAGACGCCGCCGGCCATCTCGGTGCCCGGCTTGCCGAGTGCTTCGGCTACCTTCGTCCAATCCGCCGCGGCGGCGGGAAGTGCGGTGAGCCCGATAGAGAGCGTGGCGGCGAGAACGGCGTGCTTGAGCATTTGTTGGCTCCTATGGTTCCGAGTTGGGAATGTCATGTGTCTGGCGGCATAGCGAAAGGTCAGGCGAGCTCGAGACCGGCTGGGCCAAGGCGGCCACGGCAAGCAGGCCAATCCGCCGAGCAGGGTGCGGCGCCTCATGCCACTGCGCCCAGCAGATGCAGAACAACCCCGGCCGCCGCGCAGGCGAGCAAGGTCGGAATCATTCCCACCTTGAAGCGGAAGATGGCGAGGACCGCGGCGGCCGAGAGCGCGAGCGCCCAGGGGTCCAAGCTGGCAGGAACCGGGACGTCGAAGGACAGCCCGGCCGCACGAACCGGGACGCTCTCACGAAACCAGGTGTGCAGGGCGAACCACACGGCCAAGTTCAGAATGACACCCACGACGGCGGCCGTAATGGCTGATAGGGCGCCGCTCAGGGCCTTGTTGCCGCGCAGGCCCTCGATGAACGGTGCGCCGAGGAAGATCCACAAGAAGCAGGGCGTGAACGTCACCCAGGTGGTCAGCAGACCGCCGAGCGTGCCCGCCAGCATCGGGTTAAGCGCACCGGGATCGCGGTAAGCCGCCATGAAGCCGACGAACTGGGTCACCATGATCAGGGGACCCGGCGTGGTCTCGGCCATGCCGAGCCCATCCAGCATCTCGCCCGGGCGCAGCCAGTGGTAGTTCTCGACCGCCTGCTGCGCCACGTAGGCGAGGACGGCATAGGCGCCGCCGAAGGTCACGACGGCCATCTCGCTGAAGAACAGCGCGATGCGGCTGAAGGTCGCATTGGTGCCGAGCGTCGCGACCAGCGCGAGGACCGGAACCAGCCAGAGCACCAGCCAAACCGAGGCGGCGCGCCGGGCCATGGTGACGGTCACCCGGGCATGCTCCGGCTGGCCCTCGCCGAGCAGGCTGTCGGCATCGGCCAGCGCATTCTTGGCCGTCTTGCCGTGGCCGCCGCCGACTTGGAACATCGTCGAGCCCGCCCGCGTGCCGAACAAGCCGAGCAACCCGGCGGCCAAGATGATCAGGGGGAACGGCACGCCCAGAAAGAAGATGCCGACGAACGCGGCCGCGGCGATGCTGATCATGGCGTTGTTTTTGAGCGCCCGTCCGCCGACGCGCACGACCGCCTGGAGGACAACGGCGAGGACCGCGGCCTTGAGGCCAAAGAACAACGCCGCGACCGAGCCGACATGCCCGAAGCCCGCGTAGATGTAGCTGAGCGCCATGATGCAGAGCACGCCGGGCAAGACGAACAGCGTGCCGGCGGCGATGCCGCCCCGGGTGCCGTGCATGAGCCAGCCAATGTAGATCGCAAGCTGCTGCGCTTCGGGGCCGGGCAGGAGGGTGCAGTAGGAGAGCGCGTGCAGGAAACGCGCCTCGCCGATCCACTTCTTCTCGTCGACGACGATGCGGTGCATGACCGCGATCTGTCCGGCCGGGCCGCCGAACGACAGGGCGGCTACGCGCAGCCAGACCTGGAGGGCATCCGCAAAGGAGACGCCGTGATGCGTGGAAGCGTCCGTAATGTCGTCGCGCTTACCGGGCTGTCCCGCCGCAACGACGTCCCCGCTCACGATGCCTTCTCCTTGGCGGAACGGGTAGCGACATGACCTGCGGGCCAACTATGAGTCTCGTCAGTGGCGTCGCGAGCCCAGCGATAGAACGCGTCGTAGAGTGCTAAGCCCGCTTCGAGCTGAACGAGGTCGTCAGAATACATTCGCGAGAGGCCCAGGGAGGCCGCCAATAGGCCAGGCGCTTCGGGGGCGAGGTCGGGTCGCGCGGTATCCGCGCCGCGCACGATCAGCGCGAGCCGGTCGAGGGCAGGCGAATTCAGGCCAAATTCCTGCAGCATCACGTCGAAGGTGCAGAGTTCGCCGCGATGGCCCCAAAACGTGCCGTCGATATCGAAAGCGGTCGCACCGAAGCGGTCGGCGACCCCCTCGACCTCCGCTGGCGCCACGAACAGGAACACCGCGGATGGATCGATGAACCGGCGGATCAGCCACGGGCAGGCGATCCGATCGACCTTCGGACGCGCGCGCGTCACCCAGACGGTGCGCCCCCGCTCGTCACGCGGCGGAAGCAGGTCCGGTCGAACCAACGGGCCACCGTGCGCGACCCATGCCTCGAAGCCACCTTCCAGGGATTCCGCGTGGACACCTTCATGCCGGAGCCACGCCGCGGCGCCTTGGCTGAGCTTCTGCCCGCGTTGGCAAACTACGATGACGCGGGTGCCGGAGAATTCCTGATCCCAGGTTGGGGCCGCCTTGAGGTGCTTACGGACGGCGCCCGGAAGAACGCGGGGATCCAGGGCGTGGTCGTCGTCGATCCTGCCGTCAATGACGACGGGCGCATCGGGCAGGCCGACAAGACGGGAGAGTTGAGCGACTGTGATTGTGTTCGGCGTCGACATAACGCGTCCTCTCCATATCTGGAGGATGGACGCGATACTTGGGCCGAAGCCTCGAGGGGCGATCGCGATCAGACCCCTTGAGTGATAGATGCCGGGTCGGCGGCCTTCCGTCAACGATAGCTTTGCAGTGCACCGAGTTCGCTGGACTGTCGCGGGTGGATGTCCGCATTCAAGCCGCGGGTCGATACCCAGCGCAATCTGCTCAGCAAGGCAACTACTCCAAAGGAGGATCGGCCGCTTCCACCCCAAGCCGTCATAGCTCCATTGGGGTAGACGCCAGCGGCACCCCGGCATGGAACACTTTTTCCGTGCCATTAGGGTCGCTTTGGGCATCTGGAACGGCAGGATTCCGGGGGGCCTAGACCCTTTTGGAGCAAAGTAAATCTGGAATGCATTTTCGGCTCCGTTGCTACTGTACCCCAGATCGCAAGGGCCACGCGTGAACGACTCGGCGTTGCTCGGGTATCGATAAGGGCGCGGGTTGGGGGATGAAGGAGCCGGACAGATGATCGAGGCAATCGACGACAACTTACAGGTCTACTTGACGCCCGATGACGCCGAGAGCACTCAGGTGGCCGGCGTGCAATTCGCCCGGGCACTCGCCGGTGTCCCGTCCGCAGCGTTCATGATCGCGCTCGGCGAGCAGGAGCAGATCGTGCGCCTGGTGATCGCGGAGGCAGGGTTCAACGGCGACGTTGCCCGCATGGCGGCTGACTCGTTCGAGGTTGGGGCCAAGCTGGAGTGGCGGCGCATCACCTCCGCAGTCCACATGGGAGCGCACGGGACCGCGTGACGACAGTTTACATACCCGATCTGACGGTGCTCGTAGCGGTGGCGCTGGGCTGCCTGTTCATGTGGAAGTGGTAGAGGCCCGTGGTGCGGCCGTACCACTTGCCCATAACCGTTTCGGGCCAGGTTTATGACTTTCCGCACCTGGAGCCATTCGTATGTTTGTTCCCGCTCCACAGCCTCGGCCGCGCCGGGCTTGCAAGACCCTCTTGGGGGCCGGTTCTGTGGCTTGTATTACGATTGGCATGTGTGGCACGCGCGCGGACGGGTTTCGCGGCCGGTTCACTCATGGGCTGATCCACCGGCATAGCGGTGTAGGATGCGTAATAGGTCGACGCCCTGATGCATCGCGAACCGCTGTATCGCCATCACCGCATCTTCCTCAAGCCCGGTCGTGACCGTGGCCTCGTTCAGTCCTCACCCTCACCGGCGGTGCGGCTCGCGTCCAACGCCGAAGCTGTTGCCCTGCAAAAGCATTGGACCCCATACTTCCCGAACCCGGCCGCCGTTCCAAACCGGCTCTGCGGGCCAGTCGGTCGCAAAGCGCGGCTCGGGAGCCGGCCGGGGCTTGAGCAGTCGAGCAAGTCGCGCAAGGCCCGCATCTTTTCAGTCTGCCAGCCGGCACGAAATAGGCTGCCTACTTCCTCCGATCGCCGCTTACGACAATCGTCAGCACGATCATGTTCGCAAGGAGCAACAGGCCGATGAGGCTGGGAAGTGGTGGCAGGGCAAAGAGGTTGGCCGCCAACTTCATCCTTCTACCACGGCGAGCCTAACCGTCGCTGGTCCAGATCAAACTCAACGATGTAGGCCGCGATCTGCCGCTCGCTCACCCCACTTGTCGCTAGGCTGCGAGGCTAAGCTCTAAATTGTGGCAAGCGTTCTCCGAGATGGTAATCGTTGGATGCACGTTTGCTGGGCGGGGCATCGGGTTCAACCGAACCAACGCATCACGGTCGAACGGAATGTGCGGCAAGCGTTCGGCCACGAGCAAAGCAACAGACAGCCGTACCTGCTTGTCGGTCCATTGGCCAACATCGAGCTTCCCGTTTTCCCAACGAGACAAGGTTGCGGCATCCGCACCCATGGCAGCAGCTAAGTCTTTTGCCGTCATATCGAGTGCGCTCCTCAAAAAACGTACTTCGGCCCCAACCAATCCATATGGAAACTGACACAAACCCAAGGCTATCGTGTCAACTATCCCAGGTAGGTTAGGGTAAGAAATACCAATCACATCACCAGTAATGTCGTCAATTTCTTCATCAACACAATCCAGCATTGCCACCGCATACGGAAGTCCAATGTTGGTCTCTTCATACACGCTGATGCGGCGAAACATGGCTCGGTTTCCTACTCGTCAGTTCTTATCACAGTGATAACACGTAAGATGGAAGTCCCTTCTGGGACGACGACGACGTTAATTGGTCTAGAATCGCTATCCGATCCAGAAACTCGCCACTTCACATCGCTTCCATCGAATTCGACCCTCACCACAGTACCGGACCGGATGACCCGTTCAGCGTCTTGCAGAGGAACTTTTCGTCGTGCAGCCTGAGCTACAGCGTGAGGTACCTGCCAGCTAATCCTGGCTCCCTCGACTACCATCCCACGTAAGCGGAACGTGGCCGTTTTTATATCCAATGGTCCACCTCATATGGCTATACGTGGCAAAAGTTGATCCTACGTCAAGTTAGAAAAGCGTAATCGGATTCGAATTTGGGTGTCATACCCAGTTCGGCGTTGTGTCCACCCTTGTGCGGGCACCGTAGCCCATCGAGGGCTATCACACCTCGCCCAGCACCGCGTCCAACGTCCACGGTCACACCATGTCCACCAGGATGGGCGATGAGGTGAAGGACATCCGCGACAAGGCGATTGCGATCCAGATGTACGCGCGCCAGGCGCAAAACGTCGAGTTGGAACGGCAGGCTTGCGAAATCAGGTTGCGCGTGGAGCGGCGGTCCGGGCAGTTACTCGCAGAGATGGAGAAGGCGAAGGGTTCGGCCGGGAACCAATATACTGGACCTGTCGAGCGTGCCGACAGGTCCAAAACTTTACCCGAGCTCGGCATCACTCGCGATCAATCCTCGTAGTGGCAGAAGCTCGCGAAGGTGCCCGAGCAAGAATTCGTGGCTTGTAAGGTTGCGCGGTTTAGGTGCTTCGACTTGAGCACCAATTAGCGTAACTGCGGCATTCATCGCGGATGCTCGCATAGGAGACATGGCCGATGTCGGACCAGCCCGAACTACCGCCACCCACGCCAGGACCGTTGCCCAACGGCCCGGTTCCAATTCCACCCGACCCTGACATCCAGCCAGTTCCGATCGAACTGCCGCCAGAGGGTGCCCCGCCAGACGCTCCACCGGACACGCCGTTGCCACCAATGTCGGTATGAGCATGGTCCAAGGCCAGTTATCGCGTCAGAACCCGAAGCCAACCTTAGCCCGCGCTTCCCTCACGAGCTCGACCAGGTCCGGCCCCGTGACCTCGACCAGCTTGCGCCGATCAGCCACCATCGCGTGATGCGCGGCCATGCCGTCGTAGCCGGCAAGCACCAGCAACCGTGCCAGCGTCGCCGGCTCGATGGTCACAGCTGCGGCGGCGGCTTCGGCCTCGGCGTGATCGAGCAGCTCAGCGTCGTTCATGGACGCCAGCATATGGCGCCTTTGCCCAGACCGCCCGCGCTATGCAGCGTTGGAAGCGGCCAGAGCGTTCTTCACCCCGACATGGCTGATCTGGACACCGGTCGCGGCCATCTGGCCGGCAACAGCACGGAGACTGAGACCTTGCGCTCGGAGTTCGCATAGCCGCTCCAGCGCCAGCTGCTGATCCTGATCGGGGACAAGTTCACCGTCCGCACCGGCGCGCCAACCGAAAGGCGGTGTGCCTCCAAGGTAGCGGTTGCGTATCCGTTGATCGCGTTTGACCTCCGCAACCCGCTCACGCGTGCGGTCACGTTCGGCTTCGGCCACGGCCGACAGGATGGTGAACACCAGCTTGCTGATCCCGTTGCCAGTCACATCGCCGCCTAGGTCGATCATATGCAGGTTCACTCCGCGCGCCTTCAGCTTGCCCAACACCGCGAGCGCATCGAGGGCGGAGCGGAACATCCGATCCAGCTTGGCCGTGATGACCACGTCGCCGGGTTCCAGGGCGGCCAGCAGAGCCGCGCCTTGAGGCCGATCGGCGAGCGGCTTGGCACCGGACACCCCGCGCTCGATGAAAGCCCGGTCAACCGTCAGGCCGTGCATCATGGCGTAGCCGGCGATGGTGCGTTCCTGGGCGCCGAGGCTTTCGCCCTCGTCAGCCTGCCGCACGGTGGAGACGCGCACGTACCCGTAAACCGCCATGGCCCTGCCCCGTAAGCGTGTAATCGTGCGTTTCTTATGGCATGACGCAAGCGCCTTTGTAAACCTCCTTTAGCACGCTTACAAAATAGGGCGGTTTTGATGCTCAACCGTCGGTTTTACCAGACCCGCGCGGCGCTCCCAGTGTCGTCTATCCAAAGCGTCGTTCTTGTGCGGGCGGGCGGGTCGCGACCAACCGCTCCTCCGCTCGCTTGAGCGCCCTTGTTCGCTATGAGGAAATGCGCGTTGCGGTCGAGACATGCGCCCGGATCGATGAGGCTGCCGACATGCTCGACAAAGCGGCTGCGTTGGCGGCCTACGCCCGCCAGCGCGAGGATCGCGAGCTCGACGTCTGGATGACGGAAATCCGCCGCCGGGCCGAGATTCGGATTGGAGAGTTGTCGCGTGATTTAGACAAGACGCCGGGCACCAGAACCGACTTGTTTCATTGCAAATGCGGCGAGGCGTTCCCGGAGGCGGTTTGGCACTGCGGGACTTGCGATCATCACTGGACCATGGATCGCCGGAATTGCTGGAATTGCCATGAAGGACAGCCGCCAGATGAACCTCTTCCGGACGCCCGGAAGAGGTTGAAAGCCGAAGCTCTTGCCGACGCGGGCATCTCCACCTCCACCGCTCATAAATACGAGCAGCTCACCGGCGGCGCTGACGCCAGGGGTGAGGCCGCTGCCAAAAGGGCCATTGAAGACACACTGGCGAGGGGACGGGCAGAACAAACTCCGGTCACCGCCAAGGCTTTGCGCTCAGCCATTAAGGAGGCGATCGTGGCCGAGCTTGGCCCGGCACCGGAACGCCGCGAGGCGGTGTGCAGTGATCCATTCAACCGGACTAGGCCCCACGAGAGGTATTTCCTATGCATAAAACCGAGGAGCTTGCTTCCGTATCGGAGTTGAAGGTTGAACAATGGCCCATTGCATCGGGCGGGCAGCTTGACGCCCATGGCGCATTACAAATCGGACACCTGATGCGCGCAATACCGCTTAGAACAGCAACGTTAAAAGTGTCATCCGCACAGTCCGCACACCCACACGCGCGCGTAGGGGTGTGCGGACTGTGCGGATGACACGCTCAGCGTCGCTGTTCTAAGCGGTGTTACACGTGTACCAGGTGTCCGATTTGTAACACGCCAGTGCCGCGCCACTTGCCGGCACCAACTCGAGAGGCAGGCAGATCATTTCCTGCATCCCGCCGGGCGTAGGGGTGCACTGGATGGTGCACCCCTGAAGTTAATGATCACGCTTTTGGCGAGCCACCATAAAAGCGATCTGACAATTTGCGGCAGGGTGCCGCCTCTAGCGCAGCCAAGCTACCGGGAGGCCACTCCAGTCTCCGCTTACGTCGCGCACGACAGAGCACTGCTCGTTGCCATAAGCGTTCCAAAGCGCATCCAACACCGGCAAAAGAGTTTTCTGAAGCTGTTCCGAGCCACCCCATTCCGCAAAGGTAACCGGCGTGAAAAGCAAATCCGAGCGATCGAGTATATTACCGTCACACTCGTCGCCAAACGTCCTCAGACACGTTCCCCGAGCATTGAGGACAGAAATCATGACCGCCATCGGAAATGCCGCGCCATATTTGCTCGATCCTACCAGGCACTTTGCCACCCCCGCCACCATGTCGCGGACCAGGACAGCCGCGCTGATTGGCAAGTTGCCGTCTTCTCGCGGGCTCTCATGCACCAAGCCACCGCGCGCCATCTCGACCCGGCCGTCACGGAAGACCTGAGTATATCCCTTTGTTGCGCCTTCGCCGGCACCCGCGACGGAATGAAACAGAAGGCCTTCAAGATTGTAACGATGGCTGGAGCTTGACGTCCACGGCGGCAGAAAGTCGAATACTGACTGCGCATTGGGCATTACAAAGCCGGACTCCCCGGCGGCAAGGGGAACCGTATGGATCACGAGATGTCCGCGTCCAGACAATTTGAATCCGCGTTCTCCCGTCATAAGCCTGGCGAGCCGCTCCAACCGAAACTCGTGCAAGCACCGCTCGGCATCAAGACCACCAAGGAAGACAGCTCGAAGCTGGTCGACACTAGTACCTTCCGTCATTGCTTTCGCGGTCAATTTCTGAGTCGATCATTGCAGATCGTTTGGAGATGCGTGGTGACCTCGAAACAAATTGCTGTGAAGAAATACGTCGTCGAGCTGA
>JAABUV010003871.1_pt1 | contig 18587 bp, 16 predicted proteins | sample 5559971 | NCBI WGS metagenome assembly JAABUV01 (sample SAMN10711881, study PRJNA513362) | rock metagenome | isolation source: Antarctica rocks | place: Antarctica: Victoria Land, Knobhead nord | collected 2015-12-19
GGATGCTGCAATGCCTGATCAGGAGTGATGTGACATATACGGCTAATGGGGGTATGGGTAGCGAATGGGCTATGGGTTGGTTTCGTGATGGTGAGATAGCCAAACAGCAAACTTGCAAGCTTGTTGCCTTCGCAGTTCTAAACTCTGATGATATCAGTACACAAATTTTACAGTGTACAAGCTTCGCTGTAATGCCATGCAATACATATCATGCCACCATGCACCTGTCGGCTCTAAAAATTGAGACCCAGAAAACCATTGAAAGAAATGTGAGATCCTTAATTGTAGAATCTTCGGTTGTCGTTCTTGCCAAAGAGTCTCGTTCTGACCATAGGTAGAGCATCGCTCTCAAGGAGCTTCAGACGCTCGTCCAGGGTGTTGTTGATATCGATTTTGCCGTTGCCTCCAACAATGGATATACCACCCGACCTGACGCAGTCAGCATATGAATTCCCAACAACGTGACGTAGGGATATATTACAATCCCTCCGGCAAAGGGTTCTTCTCATCCAGCTCGATTGTGACATCTTTGTTCACGTTGTCCTGGTACTCCCTCTTTGCTGCCTCCACCGCCTTCCTTACAACCTCATAGTCCACCTTCCTCGCCCTCACGGCCACCTTCCCTTCATTTAAAGCGTACAAGCCCTCCAACATCAGATTTTTACACATCTCCTGATACTTATCTTTATCCTTGACAACCTCCCCCAACCTCTTTTGCGTCCCCTCAAATAAATCGTCGAGCAGTTCCTGTCTAGCGCTTAGCACTTTTATGCGGGTCTTGTTGGCGAGCGTAGAACGAGTAATTTGCTGCGACATGGAGGCTTGCTTGAATTTCTTCTCGTAGGTGGTGTCAATTGAGGAGGTTTCTTGGCGGACAAGCTTCGATTTTTCAATGGCAAATTCTTCATCGGCTTTTATTTCGATCTCTTTGGCTTTTTCGAGTGCTTCTTGGCGGATGAAGGCGGTCATTTTTTTAAGCTCCGCTGAGACCTGGATCAAGAGATCAATGGGTTGCGTTCTGTCGTCAAAGTCTTTATGGTCTGCATAAATACCTGATCGTCCGACATGGCGCCCGACATACTGAACTATTTGATGGGTGAGGTGGTAGGTGGTTTGAAGGGTACCCAAAGGTCGAGTAGAAAAACCAGGCAGTACAGGAAAAAGCAATCGGTAGTAAATAGAACAGCACCGTCAGGGCACGAATTGCTTAGCTACGGTCTAAATGATCATAAGTCACATAAGTACCCAACGTCAAAGGAGTGTCTGTTGTGCCAGAACCTCAGGTGTTCATGCGGAGAAGTCAGGCGGGACTGATTGGTGACGGAGTCATTGAGCCAAGCTCCGATAGATTACGACACATTGGGACTAGACGGCATTTGAGCCGCCGCCAGCGAGGTCAATAATACAGAATTACTTTGATCATGACGATGCAGGCGCAAGTACTCGTACCTACATTCTTTATATGCCTGTACCGCCATCAACGCCATGTGCCACTGCAAGTCATAGTGCGGGTCTCCGATTCTGACACAGTCTCAATGACAACCCGATCGTTAGGGTTCCCAATGCGCTCTCAGAGGTAGAATGGGCCAGCTTGGAGATCTTTCTCCGCAAGGGAGTGTGACCGTAACTACCCTTCTCCATCCGCAATCCGAGATAAGTAGTAACTTCATATGATAGGTTGGCGTCGTCGCTGGCCTAATATCCACGAGCGTACAAAGCCTAGGATTGACTCTCCAAAGAAAATCCCATATATTAGAAGATGAAAAAGATCCCAATGATGCTCGGCGCCCGCCGCATAGGAGACGGAGATGGCAGGTTCGTGAAACATAGAGAGTCCAAGAAGCACTCAGCTGATGTTTGTTACGACAAAGATCGGAATGTTTATATTCATCCTAAGTAATCTTTTCGGAAGCACCATTCAAATCACCACTTTACCTTTGCCGGTTCTATCAACACTGCAAGCTGTACGGCCCTCCAAATGAATCATAAAGTCAGTACTGATTGATGGTATCCTAGTCTGGCTTGGTCTTCAACTCCATATGCGCCACCGTCATTCTTGGCGAACCCTTCACAAGATGGTCATTTGGGGGAACAGTCCTTGTTTGCGCCGGAGCAGTCCTCATTGCCATCTTCGGAGCCATAGGAGAGCCAGCGCACAACCTAGATCAACTGCTCGAGCTCCTCGGAAGACGTCAATTCATACTCTGGATGATAGGCCAGATAATCCTAGTTGTCGCCATCATCATCGGCGCGAAAGCACTGAAGCTCATGAACCCGCGGACAATGAACAGCCCCCGAAGGCGTCTGTTTAGAGGAATGGCATACGGATGCATTAGCGGTATTCTTTCGGCACACTCGTTACTAGTAGCCAAGTCCGCCGTTGAACTGCTTGTGCGCACCATTGTCGATAGACACAATGAATTCAACCGCTGGCAATCTTGGATGATTCTTCTCGGACTCGTTGGCCTCGCGCTTTCTCAGTTGTACTATCTCCACCGGGGCCTGAAGCTTTGTTCAACCAGCATATTATACCCCTTTGTGTTTTGTGTATACAACATCATTGCTATATTGGATGGCCTGATCTATTTCCACCAGGTCTCCCTCCTATCAATCTCCCACGCCCTTTTTGTATGCTTCCCTTTCTTCACCATCGCGCTAACCGAAATTCAAGCTAATCACACTGCTAGATCGCCCTTGGTACCCTTATCCTCCTTTCTGGTGTTCTCTGTCTCTCCTGGCGCCTCAATACCGACCCTCACACCCGCCCGCCTGTTGCCCAAACACCCCTTGCGCCGGGCATGGGATTCGTGGACGACTCCGACTCCTCTGACGTGGAGAATGCCTCCGGTGCCTCTACACCTGACATTGAAGAAGCCGCCATGAATGGCGATAAAGACTTCCTCTTCAACCAAAATCATAAGCGCAGGCGATCTTCCACGACCGATCCAAGAACCCCTACAATGAGAAACAATGACCTTTTAGCCGTTACCCGTCTGCGTCGTAAGGGAATCACGGAGAGCGAGGAGATCTGGGAGGAGCTGGAAGATGATACTGTTGACGAGCTTTCGCATTCTGGGAGGAGACACAGCACCATGAGCACCCCGGCAACCAAAACCCGTCGAGCTAGAATAGACGATAATCCTAATGAAGCGAGTCCGCTTCTTGGGAGATCGAACACTGGCCGGAGTTACAGGAATCAGAGACGACGACGGTTAGCCCAGGTGACGGAGGGAAGGGGGAAAGGAGCAGAAAGCCAAGAAGCGCTTGGTGGTTGGTGGAAGCTTGATTGGTGGAGGGGACGGAAGATTAAAGGTGAAGATGTTGGGGACGCAAGAGTCGATGAGCACCATAACAGGGAACACGAATGATCGCAGCGCGCATTCGGTGATGAGGCAATGGGATGGCGTCTTGGTGCAGCATGAGGCATAGAGGCGGGGGCATGAAGCCTTGGATGAAGCATTATGGTTGGCGTTTGTCATATGAAAGAAACAGAGCAAGACGATCCAAATAACCGTCGCCAGAAGTGAAAGGTTATTGAGAATTGTATATAGCTATGAGAAGCCAATCCACGGAAAATCAGAGTAGTGGGTTTGAAGTTTTGGCATATTGTGAGATGAGAAGCTTTGTGAACCTGGTAATGAGAATGGAAGAGATGTAGGACGACGCTGCAATAGGACATGAAAGGTAGATATGGAGGGAGGAGTTCAAGGGAAAAGAGCGTGAATGATTGGCTTATGCTCTGGAAATCAGAGAATTGGTCCTGGTCTGATTGATTCCCCAGTAACCGGAGAGGTTGAGGCGAGGACTGAGAGGGTTGAACGATTCGTATAACACAGGAGGATGAGGAACGGTTGTGCAGAGTGGAAAATGCGTTGGGTCACGCAAGTGAGAGCATAGGTTGATGATGCATTGCTTGTTTCGAAGGAACGGGCGAATCTTGATGGAGGAGCGGTAAAGTGAGCTTGGTTCTTAGTCAATGGTTTTTCTATGTTGAGGAATCAATATGAATTGCTACAACTTGATGCAGGAGAAAAGATCAAGTTGCTCCTTCGCTCCTTGCCGGGCTTAACAGATGGCCAGGGCAGTCCCTTTCAGGTCAACGTTCCATAAACATATTGCATTTAGAATTTCGAGACTCAAAAGAAAGAACAATTTTCGCTCGTGGCAAATGTGAAATTCAGCTCAAACGATTCATATGCATCTGGCAGTAAGGGTATGATACAGGTCAAGCCGATTAGCTAAATCCACCACAACGAAGGCCAGAGATATCGAGCTCCACCGCTCCGGAAAGGGTCTCTTCAGTCGCGCAGATGGTTGAGCTCTTTAGCAGGTAGGAGAGATATCGAAGCGTAGGAGAGTAACATGGAAAGACCCAGAACAGATCGCTACCTAACACCGCCGAAACACCAGCCACGACTGCACCACCCCCTTTGCCAAGACTGGCACGCTGGCAAAGCATTTTTGCATTAATATGGGTCGGGTATTAAACACCAGACTCTGCCCTCATTGTGTATCATTTCCATCCCGTCGTTCAGTTTCTCCACTATCTTTGTTTGCTTATGCAGACGGTTGTTGTTGATGCGGCATTCTTGCTTGTGGAGGCATCGGATATTGGCCGCCGACACCTGCCTGTTGCTGCTGCATATATTGTTGGTAGGCCATTTGCTGTTGCTGTTCGGGAGTGATGTAGTGCTGTGGCATGCCGGCGCCTCGCGGCATGCTGGCTTGTGGGGCGGGGATTTGCGCGTGGTTGACGTCTTCGGGGGAGTCGACGGTTGACTCGCCGTCGACGCCGTTTTCGTTGCCCGGGGCAGGTTCGGGTGCATTTAGGCAGGCCTTGTGAGTAGTGGGTTAGCGAAGGCGCGGTTGCAAAACTAAACGATTACATACTTGAATTAGGTTCTTGCCTTCAGCTTTGGTGACCAAAGGTTGGAGCTTTGGCGTAGTAAAGGTGTATACGAGTCCAGTTTCGGAAACGACGAGAAGTAGGACTTGGGTGCCGGTCAGGACTGATAACTCGTATGCCTGATTGGGAATTGACCGGTTAGCAATCAAGCAAGTGAGGCAGAGACAGATGTTCACTGATGGCGACGCGATGAACAATGCGCTTGAGTAAGCTTGAGGAAAGAAGCTGAGCGCACCTTCTTCATGATGCCAGCTTTGCGCTTTGAGAAGGTGATGTGTCGGCGGGACTTGTCTTGGATGAACTTGATATCAATTTTTCTTCGTTCACGCCCTGGCTTGTCATCATCGTCGTCGTCGTCGTCGGCAGCTGTGCTGACCCGAGGACGCTTTACACCGCGATTGTCGGCGCCATTTCCGTTGCCGGTCGCGTCGTCTTGGGCGGCGGGCGAATGCTGTGCATTCGGATCCGCAATGTCGGCCATAGCGAATAGTCGAATCGGTCTGTTGCTTGGCTGGGTTGGGCCTTGATGATGTGTTGGCCCGATGAGGAATGATGTGATCAGATTACTGCGTTGGGTTAGAGATGGGAGGTGGGAAGGCGACCGAGGACGAAAAGGGGAAAGGGAACACTCCAACGCACTTGACACTTAAGAGTGAACACTAAAAGTACGGAGGCAGTTCTACCGAGGTACCGTATTCTAGTATTTTGCACGAGTACCCGTCCTGCCGAGGCCGCGGGATATGATTGATTTAATCTTTCGATTCCGGGACAAGTACTCGTACCGTGTTCAAGGTACTCGGTACGGAATACGTATAGAATACCTACGTCAAGGCGTCACGCTGATGATAATACAGTCAATGGTTCAAGGAACGTCCTCGTAGCACCTCCTTTTGGATTAAGGAAAGGACTTATGCCCGTGGCTGGGAATGATTTCAGGTCAAAGAGGAAGAAGAGGGATCTTGGCTATTTACGGATTAGTAAGGTACCGATGGGGAAAGAGAGTTGGTTACAAAGTGACGAGGAGGGGGCGCCCTCTTACTCAGCCGATAGTGGCCGTCTTACTAATCTGCTCGTGGGGTCTATGCAAGTTATTGCAAGTTACCGATGACAAGAACAAGTTCACGACTTCACCAACCAGAAAGCTGCTCGAAATATTACTCCTCAAGGCACAATCGCCTTCGACACACCTTAGAGTGTAGCGCATACTCCCAGTGTCTGGTTGTTGTCGTGGTCGCGGTTGCTATTGTTGTTGACCACAGGTTCGGTTTGTTTGAGACTGACGGTTTGAATTCTCTCTGATGATCTGATCCCAACCCGGACTGTTAAGGTATTACTACCTTAGTAAGGTACCGTAACAAGGTATCGTCAGTACTAGTACCGTAAGGTAAGGAAGGTACTTTACCCCTCATCGCCCCACGTAATGGCTAGGAACTCATACAAACCGAGATGGGCTTCATTCTTTCTCTCACGACTGTGCCTCAGGTACCTATCTCTGTAACTAGGTAGGCACTCTAGGTAAGCACATGGTAAGGTACTCGCACGCCAGAAATTATACGAAACGACAGATACAACGTTCTCTGTTTCACATAGCCATGTGTAATTCAAACGCAATTACAATCAAACGATACAATACTTCAGTAGCATCAACTACAATCCAGAGTCTCCTCGGCATGATTCTCCAACTGACAATGGCATGCTCGCGCTCCATTGCCTCGTTGACCTGACCATCAGTGGAGAGGGTTTCCCTCTGTGCGACTACGGCTCATAAGCTGATGTTTTCCTGATAATGGACCTGAAGCCCTATTATCAACGCTCCAATTATGCCATGATAAATCCTGAAGCAATTCTGAAACCGACCATGTCCGAAGTCTATATACATGTTCCTCCCCACGCAAACCACGTTGGACCAAGCTTCACCCGAAGCATTGACGCTGGCGACATGCTTGGTTGCACTCTCTTTTCTTTATTACCTGCCATGTCTCCATGTGCGATTGCTTCCATCTATATTCGACTGTCTCGTAAAGGGCAGACCGAATCTTACTTTTTGCGTTGGGAATTTCCTGTCGCGTCAGACATGATACAAACCATTCACTCTTTACTTTCCTACATTTATTTACTCTGACGCCGGCCGTCATCGAACGGTTTCCACGCTAGGGCGTGAAATGGTGCACTCGCAAAATTGCTTTGTCCAAAGCCTCAGGCCACCACCAAGATGCTGAACAACGTCCTTCTCTCTTTCCTGATAGCCAATGGCTTATTTACAGCTACAGGAGGATTGCTGGTGGCTTTTGTGTTTATTGAAAAGGCCCACATGAACGAGGCTGCAACCACGTCCAATGTTGCTACAAACCTACTGCTTCAGCGGGCACCCCTCACAGGTAGTCCAAGCCTTCTACACACTTCCTCGTCTACAAACTCCTACTAACCTGTCCATTTTCCAGCTGGACTCGTTAATGCTGGTCTAATCTTCTTTACGTTCCTCGTGTCGCTACCTAGCCTTCTGCTGCCCAACAACAGCCTATGGCTGAAGTTCCATAGTTGGCTAGTCATAGGGTGTGCCATGGTGACACTCATCCTCGGACTGGACATCTGGTTCTCGACCTTACAGACACGCGCCAGTTTGGGGATCATGTGGGGCCAACAGACTTCACATATGCAAAGCTTGCTACAGCAGAAAGTACGAAGGCCTCGCAATCTGTCAGCGAAGCTCAGTCTAACATTTCAATAGTTCAACTGCTGTGGATATTCTGGCCTTCCGTCCCAGCGGGATGCAACTTGCACAAGCCCCGCCATGATGGCTCAGATGCCAAATTGCGTAGGGCCTTTCGGCAACTTCGCTAATGGTTTCCTGGATCTGATCTTTACCGCTATGTTTGGCTTAGTTGGTGAGTAGCCGTTCTTTGGAGAATCGAGTTAGACTAACTTAGGTAGCTCTTGATACAATTCTCTTCTTGTGTACTATCATGGTCTTGAAAAACCGAGCAGAGAAGGAGAGATACCGTCATATCGACGAGAAGATTGGTCCGGCTACTATATGAAATGTTGGGTTGCATAGCTCTTTTATAGATTCGGATCTTTGGCGGTGTTACTTTCTGTATTCCATCTCGTCGTACGTTATGATAATTGCTATGTCTGAATGTGTTTCTTGAACGCTGCAGATTCATTACTTTATAGTGTGTAAACCGCCCCTCAAAGCAAAACAGAGATCTAAGCTTCGGAAGTTTGATATTCTAAATGTTTTCGTTGCCGCGCCTGTTGACATAGAGAGGAGAGAATACTGTTGAGCTTTACCATTCGTTAGGCAGCATCATAGAGCTTTTGATATTCCTCAAACCGCAAAGAAGCTTTGCAAATCGAACTATTGTCAACCTCAAATCAAAGTATACTTTTCGTTTTATGAAAAGGGTGGCCTCATAGAAGTACCTAGATGAGGTAGGGTTCGGGTGACCTAACGAAGATGATGATGGTTGCTGAATTCGGATAGCTGAAGCGACTCATCTTCTTTTTTTCAAATTTTACGTGCTTATGCAGCCTAAGAGTATGAAACATGATGCTATCTACCTAAATAGTAGCATTGTAGCGCTGTGTGTATGCTAAAGAATGTAAATTACATGACTTTTAGCCAATAGCGATGCTTAACGTTGCAGTCACATTGTGTCATGGTGCTAGGTAAAGCATTTCCTATTAAAAGAGTAATCTAGGCCCTTGCAGGATAGATATATACCATTTTCGTCTGGCATAAGCCGGCAATAGAAGGCGGTCTATTGCAGGTTTCGGGATAGAAATCGGGGGACCTCTACACTATAATTATTGCCGACGTGGAACGCTCTGAGTAAGAGGTTAAAGAGATATTTAAGTGATGCCAATTGAATTTCCCAGAAGCCCGAAGCCCGAAATTCGGAAAAACCCCTATAGAAAGAAACATGAAGAGCCGTCCTGCGCGCCTTCCCCCCCACCCTGCTTGCACCAGAGCGAAACTCAATATTAGCAATAACTCAGAAAAACTCAAAATGTTGCAAAGAATGATGATAGAAATTGAAACAGATTGATATGATGAACTTAGCTTGAATTCATTGACGAGCAAATGATTGCAAAATAACGTTGTCAATCTATTTTGCAGTCAACAAAAATTGTCTACATCTAGACTGATCGCCGGGCCGGGTTTTCATACCTACTTTCTGACCCGCCCGAGTACTCGATACCAATGTCATGACCCGGCCCGAATACTCGATAGAATATCAATCTCGTGACCCGGCTCGGTATCGACCTCGAGCCGGGTCAGGATCCGGGTTCCCGACCCGACCCGCCAAGCAATCGAAAATTCAGGGTCCAACTACTGATAGGAGTTTCCCGAGCAGGTTCAGGGCTCATGGCCCATGAAGATACTGGCTACTACTAATAGAGATTTCCCGAGCAGAATTCACGGTACTATTAATAATGCAACAGGGTAATGCAATTGATTAAAGCTTATGCTTGTAATTACTAGGCTCAGGAAATCCCTATCAGTAGTAGTCAGTATCCTCATGAGCCATGATCAATACTCGTGGGGAAACCTCTATCAATAGTAGTCAGTATTCTCATGAGTCATGATCAATACTGATGAGGAAACCTCTATTAATAGTAGTCAGTATTCTCATGAATCATGATCAATACTCGTGAGAAAATCTCTATCAATAGTAGTCAGTATTCTCATGAGTATGATAATGAATTGACATATAGAGATTAAATTAGAGACTAAAGTCAGAAGCTGAGTTGAAAATCAGATCTGAGTTAGCTCTGAGACTCTGTAACTTTGTCAAGACATCGTTTAAATCACATCATATCTGCAATATAATATATCATGAATTATGTCATGTTTAACTTAACAATGCTTAACAAACTCTTTATAATTGATTGATTTTCTTAAATTATCAAGAGCTTCTTAATAATTAACTTTATCATAATATATATTTATTTTATGTTTGCTTAAAATATCATATTGTCATATCATTCTTATAAATCTTATTTATTCATTTAATAAATTTAATAATTTAATTTAATTTAATTTAATTTGAATTCATACATTCTTATGACATTGATTTAAACTTAATTCATGAGAGAAACTATGTTATGTATATTGAATAAACAAAATTCTCTGAGAAAGAAAATCACTCATCAACTACATGATGATTTCACGTTATCAACACAATAAAATTGACATTATGTTATCAGTAATGAATTTATAACTTCTATTCAGCGCATAATGCTTAAGTAAACTCTTGATGAGAGTGTTTGTGCTGTTTGATTATGATGTATCATCTTTGCTTTGCTCTTCATTGACAATATTTTATACAAATGATGTTTTAATTCAATTCTTGATTCAAAGATGAAAGATGCTTTCTTTGCATTCATGATGCTCATGATTATAATGTTAAAAACTGTGTTCTCTTACTTAATAATTATCATTCATTAAGCAGAGAAATATGTGATGAAAGAAAGATGTATACAATAAAAAGATAAAGTGCAATTGTATTTAATAATTATATTTTGCTCTTGATTTGACTTATGTCACATAAACGTTGAATAAATTGTTAGTATAAATGTGCAATTACAATCATTTAATGCATGATTTTAATCAATAGTAGAGAATGCGTTCTGATTATTCTCATGAACTTTCAATTTTTCATGTAAACAGATATATAACTTGACATCAAGTAAAAAAGATGAACTCAAGTTCTTTCAATATATCAGCATGATCAACAAGTCACTACTTCTTCAAGCATTGTAATTATGACTTTCAAACTCATCATTTTATCTGATTATTTTATCTGATATTTTTTCATCAATTACTCAACAATATTGTTGATGTGATAAAGATGTTTTGATATCAACACAGTCAATGAGTTGCAAATTCTTTAATCACTTATAATCACAATTCACAGACTTTTCATTTGAGTTGTCTTGTTCACTAGTAGTATTTTCTCATCTTTTACTGACATCAATATGTCATTAATTTTCTTCATAAATTAATTGTGACTGTTAAAAAAATGTTGTTGCATGAATGAAAACTCTGCATAATGACTTTTCTGATTATACTACATTTTAACATCATTCAAACTGCATTAAATTGAAATTTTTTAACTCTTTTAACTTTTATTTAAACACAGAATAAAATCAAAAGATTCATAGTCAGCATCATATATAAATGAATCTCATTGTCAATAATAATAATAAAAATAATAAATTCATACATTCTTGTGACATCGATTAAATCGACTCATGAAGAACTTTATGCTATTTGTATTGAGTGAACAAAACTTTCTGAGATAGAAAATCACTCACAGTTTATACAACTGCTTCACGCAGTTGAAACAGTAAGTTTTGAGACTATGTATCAAATTTGTTCACGTTAATTGCATGTTAAAGAATGAGTGTTCTAGTCACTTTAAATTGCTTCAAGAGCTTCGTTTTCATTATCATCTTCGCTACTGCTCTGAGATTCTTTGTAATGATGATGATTATTTAATAGTTCAAGAAGTTAGCATCTTGTAACATTCTTGATTGCAGATGCAATCAGTTCAAGTAATGCATGAGTACATGCTTCGTTGTCTGATGACTTTATTTGCAGTCACATCATGAACTATTCATGTCTGAAACGTTTCTAAAGTGCAGCTATCGAAAATATGTTGTATACGTTGCATGCAACATACATAAAGCACAATCTCTATGCTGATTTTTCTCTTAAACTCAAGAAATTACTCAGAGAGTTTTCTTGCAACAGATTCACAGTTCAAGAGAAATGAAATCTCTCACTGCTCAGATTTCAACAGTTTACTTCTTAAGCATGAGTTGCAGATGTTTCATCTGCGATATGCATGCATATTGCAGTCAATTTCTTCTTTAATCACATTGACATGTGCTACTGTTCTTTCAAGCTATACAGATAATGTCTTCGACTAGAGATTAATTCTATCATCAAGACATTCAAGAGTCAGAACTCAGTGAAGAAGTGAGATTCTCAAGATCAACAGTCATCATCATTGTATATTACGTCTTGCAGACGCTCACTTCGCTTGTAAAGCATGCAATTTATTTGTTTTGTGTTATCTGTAAAGATTTTTCTCATGCAGATCAATCATGTTTTGCAGAAATGTTCATATGCTACACTTTTAATCAGACAGTGTAGTTCAATCATTCTTTACTAACTCGCTTATGTCTCTTCTTTTAACAAAGTCTTCTTATCAACGTATCATTTATGTATAGAATGTCTGTGTCTGAACATCTGTTAAACGATATTAATGAGACTTTTGAGTTTGCTCATGTCAAACTTAATGAGACTCGTAAGTTGCTTATATCATAGTAACAGACATGCAGTCTTAACAAGATTTATACGTAGTTAGCATATAAATTTAAAGAATGTTCATGATTCAAGTTTTTTCTGTTAATCACTTTCAACAAATCAAACATAAGAATGTTCTGTCTCAGTTCTTGTCATCATGATGATAAGATGTTGAATTGAATGATTTTCATAAGTGATTTCTCTTGTAGTTCTGTGTTTTATTTGACTTTCTCATTTGCATGTAGATTGCTTTGTAACATGCGCATTAAGATTATCAAAGTTTGTGTAATTGCAAAAACTCTGCATGCAATCAATGCACAACACTTCATCATCATGCAGCATCTTGATATCATTCAAACTTTTGATAATCTTTAGACTTTACTGTAGCTAAACAGTAAATTCATAGTCAGCATTGCATACAGATGAGTTTCATTACTGATCTTTCATTGTTAATCTAAATTTAATTATTACAGTTTTAATTATTTTAAACTTTTTTAAAAAAAATGATTCAATATTTAAGCATGATAACAGTAATATAATTGTAACAAAGTTGTAATAATAATGTTTTAACATCATAAAACATTATATTAGAAAATAAATGTTATATAATAATAATAAATTCATACACTTTTATGACATTGATTAAATTGACTCATGAGAGATTCTATGCTATTTGTATTGAGTGAACAAAATTCTCGAAGATAGAAAATCACTTGCAGTCTATATGATTGCTTCATGCAGTTGAAACAATGAGTTTTGAAACTATGTATCAAATTTGTTCGCGTTGATTGCATGTTAAAGAATGAATGTTCTAGTCACTTTAAATTGCTTCAAGAGCTTCGTTTTCATCATCATCTTTGCTACTGCTTTGAAACTCTTCGTGATGATGATGATTATTTGATAGTTTAAAAAGTCAGCATCTTGTAGCATTCTTGATTGCAGATGCAATCAGTTCAAGCAATGCATGAGTACATGCTTTGTTGTCTGATGACTTTATTTGCAGTTGCATTGCAAGCTATTCATGTCTGAAATGTTTCTAAAGTGCAGATAAATGTTCAGATTTATGCGTTTGATTCTGATGTGCATTGCAAGAATGCTTTCTGCTTTCTGAAAATCATTACGCATCTTTATCATCTTATTGCTCAGATGCAATCTTTGTGCTGAGATTGTGTTGACATCTGCGATGCATTCTTTGTATTTTTCTCATTATTGATTTTATTGATCTTTGTGATACTGCATTATTGCAATGCTATCGCTTGTTAAAATCATTATGAAGAAGAAAGTGCATCATTTGCATCTTGACTGTATCTTTGCATCTTCTTGAATGAAGACATTCAAAAGTACTATTTTCTTGATGATGAGTGAGTAAGAAATGATGTGATTAACTTTTGTCAAACAAACATGTATTAGTTTGCATGCTTGTTTGATCTTTTGCATTCAATTGTTGACTCAACTGTGTAACATGATCTTGTTTTATAACATGTTCAGATGAACATGTAGTGAACTTGTATATGTTTCTGTCTTTAAAGTTTCAATGTTTACTCTTTTGAATACTTCTGCTACGTGACGCAGAATCTGATTTTGAAGTGTTTCTAGTCTGCGTTCTTTGTTCAACAGTTCATTTTTCTTGTCACGCTGCATTCACAGTTTGTAAAGTGAACTAAATTTTAGAGTTTAGTGAAAGAAACATTTGTCACTTAAAGCTGAATAAAATCAAAATTTAAGCTGAGCTCATCTGACTGAGTTCTGCTTTTGACGATAAAATCTGTATTCATTCATATGTCTCTGAACTGCATTTCAATATAATTTGCATTTGTTCATATGCATTGAAATAAATCTTGCTTTCGTTGCTTATGTCACATATGTTGATTCTTCTATCTACAGAGACTTATTTATAGACAGATTATAGTATGAAGCGTCGCTACAATGAATGTCATCGTTGTACTCACTCTAAATTTTCAATGATGACTCGTTCGTTCATTCTTTGACATTATATCAACAACAGCTCAAACTCTTCTTTTATTGATTTCATCATTTTCATCACTACTTTTGACTTCTTGCAGTCTTCACAAAGCTCGAATTATTCGCTATGAATGCATTGCAATGATTGATTAAACTCAACGTGTTAACATTCTTTGCAATATTTTGAATCAATTTCACATTATCTGATCTGATTTAAGTTGTTGCATTTTCAATGATTTTGTTCTCAGTCATAGTGTGTAAGATCTTGAGTAATCACATATTTATTGTCTGCAGCAGATTCAATAACTTATTTAGCTTTTTTGTGATTTCATCATTATTTTTGAAATCATGAATCTGAGATCAGTTGACTATATCAATGTAAGCGAAATCAATCATTTGCAAACGTGTCGTGAATGTCATCTGTTTGACTCATGTTTTTGCTTGATATGCAAGTAGATGATCTCACTCATTTGAGAACTGAGCTTTGCAGTAGTCTGACACAGCTGCTAGAAAGATTCTGTGAGCTGACATTTCATGATCTTTAATCTTGAGTTAAATCAACTGCGTGTGCTTGACTGATTTCAAAGCAGATACATTGCTACTTTTTGAGCACATTGACAAAATGTCAAAGACTGATTCAATTAATTAGACTGTCATTATACTTGAATCACAAAGACACATTGAACGTAATTTTCGAAATTGAGAATCTTTGTTGATTTGTGAGATCGAAGATCAAGACACACTCAGTGTATATGAAGAGATTGTGAACATCGCATTTTGCAGTGAAGAAAATGAGTCATGTGCTTTATATGAAAAGCAGATAGAAAGATCTTGTTCTTGTGATTATATAATGTCATTGTCTTGCGAATTCTCTCTTTTCATTTGATGTAATCGCTGTTAAGAATTTAATATTATGATTTGCAAGTTCTTGAATAAATGCAGTGTATTCAGCGACAGAAAGTTTCTTTCATGTTCGTAAGTTGATGATGTTGAGCATGATGTCAAAGTTCATTGATCAGAATGACATGAACATTCAAGATCTTTAATCATATTGAGTATTTATTTGCTATCTTCAAAGAGACAAGAATATTCAGACTTTTTACAACTTACGACAAAAGTAACTTTAAAATCTTGCAAAAGATGATCTCTTTTGCAGACAGATACTTTGCAGCTTTGTTAGAATGCAATAACTCTGACTTGCATATATCATTTCATACAAAAAATATGAAGAAAACATTCTTGCAAGATTTAGACATGTGCAATTATGAAGATATCAAGAGATGCGATCAGAATGATCTCATTGAGTCAATTCATCACATTAGTGAACTTGATGCATGATTGATAATGAAGCGCAAAATTGATTGATAAGACTCTCTGTTAACAATGAGCAGAGCAAAACAACTACTCAGATACAAGTGATAATGTTTCATATGTCTTGATTCTAGCTATATATATAATAATAAACAAAGAAAGCATTTCATCTTCTGACGTGCAACTTTGATGATTGAGTTTGAATCATAACTTTGAATGAGATGAGATTTGAGAATCAATCTGTCATTTTCGTAAGTTTGACTGATATATGATTCATTGAATTGCAAGACAGATCAATTAAACTGCAAGATAAATTCATTGAACTGATGATGTCTGCTTTGATGTCATGAAATATGTAATCTTCAAGATGTATAAAAGTTATTGAATTTAGCATTCTCGATCATATTTAATATCTTAATGACAATCACTTGAAGATCATAAAACTCGACTATTGTGATCATGATGATGCAAAGTGCATCTGTATCTCATTCAATCAAGCAACTGCATCATCAATCTTGTTGATAATCAGCTGCAATGATTGTAATCAGTACATTCTTCAAGTCAGAATCTTCGTAAATGACTTTCATGAATTTAAATCTTGCAGATTGTAACTTTTGCATTCGCAATGATGAGTTTTTAATGAGTTGTCATCACAGAACGTGAGTTATCTGTGTTAATGCAAATTCACAAATGAGTGAGTTGATAATCAAGTTTTGAACATTAGAAGTCAAGTCAACATTTAAGTCAAAGAATAATATAAATGAAGTATCATGCATTCTTTGCATGCATCAATGATGTTTCTTCTCTTTTTTGAGAAAATATTCTTACATTCTTGTACTTCAGATCTTCATCGATTGCATTCACATTTACATCATTTGCAATGTGTGAACATCTGATAAGTATGAGAAGACTTTTCAAGTATCAATTTTCATGTAGATGACTTGAACTTCAACGCTCATGATTTTTAAGAAGAGTGCACTTTTCTTACTTGTAGTTTTTCGTTTATCTCTTTTCATGATTGATAGTAGTGATGTGATAGAAGCGAAATGAATGTTGCTTGCTCATTCAGAGCATCATGATTTCAAATTGTGAGATCGTTGATGTTTGACAGACACTTTCATTACATTGATGAATAAATTTTTCTATACTTTGCTGCGTTTCATAAATGCAGATTGATCGTAGCTGAGATCAATACTGATGAACATTGTTGTCAATTTATGAAATGATATTGCATTTGCTTCTTTGAATCTTTGTCAATCTGCACACATTCAGACACAATGTTAATTAGATAGTCATGATTTCTTTAATGAGCTATTTGATTGAATCTATTTGAAATATTGAAAATGTGAATTTGTGATTATGCTTAAGCAATGTTACATGTGTCGTTGAAGATTTGTTGCATCATCAAAGCAGTGTCTGCAACATCATTAAGAATCATAGAACTTAATATTGATTCTATAAATTTTCTCATGATCTCAATAAGTTTTAATGAATATATCAGTGAATGTCAAAAAAGAAAGAGTGAGTACAATTATTTATAATACAAACTGATAAACTAGTAACACACTGTGCATTCTTGATGCACATGTATGAGACTGTGTGATTTAGATGCAGTTATCATCTTTCATCTTGTTATTGACTTCAATGTTGTTCATTTTGTCATCATCATCGTTCTCGACATCTTTGATTACATCATCATCTTCAAAGATTTTGAACTTCAATGTCAACTTCATTATATGCATTCAACGATTTTGTCTATCATATATCAGCATCTCGATTCTCAAATCTACGCAGCGCAAGTCATAAGTGATAGTTTTCTCATATTGTTCAAGATGATTCATTCTTTTCTTGATTTGTGCTTGATTTCTCTTCATTCATTCTGAGTCAATCTGAACTAGTCTTTTGATCTTGTGTAGATTGTAATCAACATTGATTAATTTGATAATGTTAATGATAAAGTATGATGACTTTTCATTTGAATACTTTTGCAGTTTTTTCAAGTTTTCTTGAAATAATTAAACTATGTTCATCATTCTAGATTTGATCAATTTTGAAGTTATCAAAGCCACAAAGACTTTAAGCACAAGTCAAAAGTACTACATAATTAAATGTTAGTAATCATGTTGAACATGTTTCTTCTCATTATGCATGTAATAACTTTCAAGAACAACATTAACAGAAAGTAAAAACTTTGTCACTTATTCAATAAAGAATAAGTGCATTCATAGAATTCATGATACAGAATACAATCTTCTCATTCTTGTCTCAGACATGATTGATGAGTTCGTTGATTGCTTTGATCTTGATACAATTCATTTCGAAGATAACCTTGAAAATGTGCTTCTCATAGAAAGACTTGACTCTCTTCAAGTCGTAAAGATGATTTGTTTCAAAGCAAACATATTTCTTATTTCAATCTTCTACTTCAGAGAACACAAGTGACTGTGTCTTTAAAAGTTGTTCAAGATGCAAGAATGTGCTAAGTATTCTGAATTAATGAATTTTCATCATTCAATTGTTAACGTTGAGTTGAGACTTAATTTCAATGCAATGATTGTTGATTCAGTCTTGCTTTTTCTTATTCATCTTCTTTTAAAGTTGATTAATGATTATCATCATTGAGAAATTGACAAATTTGTTGAATCTTGATGAAAGATTGCAATTGATATCTTGATGCTCATTTGATTTCACATCTGTAAGAAGAAAGTTGAAAAACATTGATTGATTAACATCACGTCATAATTATAGTGTGTTGCACACAGTCTTTAACTGTTTTATGTACTTCTGAATGACTTGAGAATTTGTCTCTTGAATCTCAACAATTTTCATATGTATTTTGTTCATGTTTTTCAAATTTTGATATGTACAGTATTTCAAATTGACTCGATGAGCTTTTTTTTCTTTTCATACTCATTCATGTTGATTCACTATCAAGTTTATCATTAGCATGTTCACTCATGTCATCATTTGAAAGAAAGATCATTTAAAGAGTGTATTTGTAACAAATCACTTACAAGATTTTTTATTCATGATCTTAAATAAATTGATGATTTTGAACATCTGAATCATCTTTCTATGCATTTCATTCAT
>JAABUV010003873.1_pt1 | contig 18577 bp, 21 predicted proteins | sample 5559971 | NCBI WGS metagenome assembly JAABUV01 (sample SAMN10711881, study PRJNA513362) | rock metagenome | isolation source: Antarctica rocks | place: Antarctica: Victoria Land, Knobhead nord | collected 2015-12-19
CGGCTGGCCGGTCGAGCTGCTGCGCGACGTCGGGTTGGAGGACCTGCCCGACAAGGTCCCGGGCGCCGTGGTCGCGATGGGCGAGCAGGCGGGCGAACTGACGGCGGAGGCCGCCGCGACGCTGGGGGTGCGGCCGGGCGTCGCCGTGTCCATGAGCGGCATCGACGCGCATGCGGGGATGGTCGGTATGGGCGTGCTCGCGCCCGGCGCGCTCGCCCTCATCACAGGCACCTCGACGTGCCAGTTGGCGCAATCGCCCGTCCCCGTCTTCGATCCCGGCTTATGGGGCCCGTTCGAGGCCGCCGTGATCGGGAATGAGTGGACGCTCGAGGCCGGCCAGTCCAGCACGGGCGGGACCGTGCGCTGGCTGCTCGACACGCTGGGCGGTGTGTTGCCGGGCGGGGACGATCGCTACGCCGCCGCCGACGCGGCCGCAGCCGCCATCACGCCCGGCGCCGACGGCCTGACCGTGCTCGATTTCTGGCAAGGCAGCCGCACACCCATCAAGGACCCGGCGGCGCGCGGGACCATCTGGGGCTTGACCACGGCCCACGGGCCGGACCACCTGCTGCGCGCCGTCTACGAGGGCACGGCCTATGGCAACCGGGCCATCGTCGAGATGTTGCGGCGGCTGGATGTCCCCACCGATCGTGTGCTGGCCTGTGGCGGCGGGACGCGCAGCGCCCTGTGGCTGCAGATCCTGGCCGATGTCGCCGACCTGCCGCTCACGCTGACGGACGCGCCCGACGCCGTCGCGCTGGGTACCGCGATGTGCGCGGCGGTCGGAGCGGGCGCGTACCCGGACCTGCGCGCGGCCGCGGCGGAGATGGTGCGCGAGACACGCACAGTCGCGCCCGACCTGTCGACCCGTGCCGTCTACGACGAGGGCTATGCCCGCTACAAGGATACCTACGCCGCGCTGGCGCCGCTCTTCCAGCGCGCGTGAATGGGCCGCCGGGCCGCACGGGTACGTACACCCGCACAAAGCGGGATTGGGGGAAGAAGATGGCAACGGATTTTTCACTGCGCGACAAGGTCGCGGTCGTCACCGGAGGCGCGCGCGGTCTGGGCCTGGAGATGATGCGGGCGCTGGCCGAGGCCGGCGCCGCCGTGGCGTCGGTCGACCTCCTGCGCGCGCAGGGTGAGGAGGCCACACGGGATATCGCACGCGACTATGGCGTCCGCGCCGCCGCGTACACGGCCGACGTAACGGATGCGGCGCAAGTCGCGGCAACCTTCGCCGCAGTCGATCGGGAGCTTGGGGCCATCGACGTGCTCGTCGCGGCGGCCGGCATCGTGGAGAACGTCGCCGCCGAAGATGTCGATGCGGCGGCGTGGCGGCGCATCATCGACGTCAACATCACCGGCGTCTTCCTATGCGCGCAAGCCGCCGGTCAAGCCATGATCGCGCAGCGCGGCGGCAGTATCATCCTCATCGCGTCAATGTCGGGCGTCATCGCCAATCGCCCGCAGAAGCAAACCGCCTACAACGTCTCCAAGGCGGGCGTCATCATGATAGCCAAGAGCCTGGCGGCGGAATGGGCCGATCGCGGCGTCCGCGTCAACGCCATCGCGCCCGGCTACATGCGCACGGCCTTGACCGATCAAGTCTTGGCAGGGCAGGAGGGCCTGCGCGAAACGTGGGAGAGTTACATACCGCTGGGACGTATGGGCGCCCCGGAGGAGTTGCGCGGAGCGGTCGTCTACTTAGCCTCGCCCGCGTCATCCTATGTGACGGGGCACGCCCTCATCGTCGATGGCGGATACACCGCCTGGTAGGAATGGCATAGGGCGTTCTACTTTATGTCAAGCTATTGTCCCCCGTGTCTCCACCAGGAGGCACGATGGAGTTCTCGTACAGAACGGGCTGTCGTTAGTAACCGGGTGGGCGTTGGAAGGCCCCGGTCACGTCCGATAGAGCCTGCGCTATCGCCAGCAGGCGCGACTCATCCCAGCGTTTCCCGACCACCTGAACCCCGATCGGTAAGCCGTCACGATCCACCGTGGCGGCAGCACGATGGCCGGGTGGCCGGTGTAATTGAACACCGCGCCATGGGCGCTGACCATCCAATAGGCGACCTCCTGACCGTCAACGCGCAACGGCGATCCCGGTGCACAGTGCGGAAACGCCGTCACCATCGAAGGTGGGCACAGCAGCACGTCCCATGTCTCGAAGAACTGCTCCCAGCCGATGATGGACTGGTCCCGCCGGTGCAGCGCCTCCAGGTAGTGGGCGAGGGTCGTCGGTGGGTCAGTCTCGTCCGGTTGGAAGGCGCCGGTCATCATGCCGATTAATGCCCCGGCGCTTGCGAGATCCTGGGTGGCATCCATCTCTGGCAGGGCCGCCTCGTCCACGACGACACCCATACGCTGGAGGCGCTGTGCCAGGTCTTCTAGTGCGGCGCGAATCTCCGCCGCGACCGGCACGCCTGGAAAGGTCGGGGCAACGGCGATCCGCAGTGTCTTGAGTGCACGTGTTGGCGCCGCGTCAACCGGCACGGGCGCGACGTCGGTATCGCGTCCGTCCGGCCCCGCGATGATCGCGTACAGCAGCGCCAAATCCTCGATGGTGCGGGCCATGGGCCCGATACAGGACATGAGGCGAACGCTGCGCGGCGGCGGCAAACCGGGGATCAGCCCGGTGAGCGGGACGCGATGTTCGGTGGGCTTCAGACCACACACGCCGCAAAAATGGGCAGGCAGGCGGATCGACGCGGACAGATCGGTGCCAATGTCAAAAGGGGTCATCCCCGCCGCCAGCGCCGCGGCCGCGCCGCCGCTGGACCCGCCCGGTGTGCGCTCGATGTTCCAGGGATTGTTGATGCGGCCAAAGATAGGGTTCGTCGTCTGATAATCGGCCAGCATCGTGGGGACATTCGTTTTGCCGAGGAGGATGCCGCCCGCGGCCTTGAGGCGCGCCGTCACCGTGCTATCGTCGTGCGGCACATGATCCAGCGGGGGGAATCCGGTGGTGGTGCGCAGGCCCGCCGTGGCATGGGCGTCTTTCAGCGTGAAGGGCACGCCATGCAGCGGCCCCCACACCGCGCCGCGCGCCAGGGCATCATCCGCTTCCTTCGCCCGCTGACGGGCGCGCTCGACATCCAGGGTGACGATGGCGTTCAGGGCGGGGTTGTGAGCCTCGATCTGCGCGACATGCGCGTCCAACACGTCTGTGGCCGACGCGTGGCCCGCCCGGATCGCGGCCGCCAACTGGGTGGTACTGGAAAAGACAAGATCCATGTTGGGTGCTCCTCCTTTATTCTTGACGCCACACGGGCTTGTACGACCGGACCGGGTGGCGCACATGATCCGCACACAAGGCGTACACGTTTTTCATGGTACTTGGCCTGGACAACGGGAACCCGACGGTTCTGAGGGACTGGAGCGATGCGACCGGGTCACTGCCTGACCATACCTGCAAGATAGCAAAGACGTTCTGCGAACACTTCTCGGATCTTGCGCTGTGGTCGGCGCAGGCGGCGCACATCGCGGTGTTGGTCGGCGCCGACTCACCCCGAGGGCGTCCGCTACGACGATAAGGCGAACTAGAGCTTATGTGCGCCAGCCGGGGATGCGGTGATCGCCCGCGCTAGCGCATCGAGAACTACTCCGAGAGCGTGTGTGGTCGCGGGGTCCGACACGGCGCCACCGGCGTCGAGTTTGCCCTTACAGCCTATCCGAAAAGTGGTAGTTATGGTAAACTAGAAGGAGTGTCGTGGCCCTCACGGCATCTACCTCCTACTGCGACTGAAAGACTCCTACCCAATGGCATCCCTCCCCGCTGACCCTGCAATCCCTGCTGCTCCCAAAGATGACCCGACGATCTGGCGTGCGGATGACGCGCTATGGGCGCGCCTCGCGCCCTTGCTGGTCGTGGTCAAGCCCCGCAAGAAGCCCGGCCGACCCCGCACGCACGACCGTCCCCTGTTTGATAGTGTGATCTGGGTGCTGCGCACCGGCGCCCAGTGGGGAGCCGTGCCGCGGGCGTTCGGACCCAAGTCCACCGCGCATGATCGCTTCCAAGAATGGGTGCGGACGGGGGCGTTCGCCCGCGCCTGGACCCTCCTTTTGGACGACTACGATGAGTTCATCGGACTCGATCTCCACTGGCAATCCGCCGACGGCTGCTTGGTCAAAGCGCCGCTCGGCAAAAAAGGGGGCCTGGAGAAGCGGAAGGCACGGGCAGCAACCCCACCGATCGGGGCAAATGTGGCACCAAGCGCCATCTGCTGACCGAGGGCACGGGTGTGCCCGTGGCCTGCATCGTGTCTGGGGCCAAGCGCACCGACATGAAGAAGCTGGGTGAGCTGCTTGATGCCCTCATGATCGAGAGGCCCCCGGTGCCGGGCGAGACCCCCGACGAGGAGCGCCCCCAGTTGTGTCTGGACCGGGGCTACGACTATGACGCCTGTCGGGACACGGCCCGCGCACATGGCTATGTCCCGCACATCCCGCCCAAGGCCAGCAAGGCCCAGCCCTTGCCGCCGCCCGGTGACCCCGACCGTCATCCGCCCCGGCGCTGGGTCGTCGAGGTCGCCCATGCCTGGTTCAACCGCTTCCGCCGCCTGCTCATCCGCTGGGAGAAGAAGGCAGACAACTACCTCGCTTTGGTGCACCTCGCTGCCGTCCTCATCATCTATCGCAAGCTACGCCATGCCCACCTACTTTCCGGATAGGCTGTTAATGCCCGGTATGCTCAGTGTGCCGCCGTCCGGGACAATCGCCCCCAGGGCGGTCAGCGTCAGCAGGAGCGAGGCGTGCGCCTTTCCCCGCCCCCGTATAGCGGAGAGGCGCTGATCGCGGCGACCGGCTTGCCGTTGATCTCGCCCGAGGATACGGTCCAGTCGAGGGTGTTCTTCAGGGACCCCGGCACGCCGAAGGCGTACTCGGGCGTGCAGATGAGCACGCCGTCGGCGGCCCGGAACAACGCGCGCAGACGGATGACTGATGCCGGCGAGTCCTCGTCGTCGAGGTCGAGGATGAAGTGCGGCAGGTCGCCCAGCCTGTCATAGATGGTAATCTCCATGCCTGCGGGAGCCATCGCCGTGATCGCGCGCACGAGGGTCGTGTTGGTCGAACTGGCCCGGAGGCTCCCGGATATGGCCAGGATGCGCATGCCCGTGTTCCCTTTCACTGTGATGATCGTCAGTCTCCCGCCGCGCAGGCCGACCGCGGAGTGGTTTAGGAGCCTGCCGCGATTGGCGTGCCCTGCGCCGCTGCCAGGCGCCACGCCCCCCTGGTCGTCGATGTACACATGGGTATACCGGCTACGCGCCGACCACGACGCGCCCTCGTAGCGCCCGCCCATCCGCGTGCGCCCCATAACCACCGCCGCCGATCCATAGACGCGTACCCGCCCCTCGGCGGGGTACCGCTGGACCTCGTCGAACGTGAGATGACCGGACCCAACGAGGGGCACGAGGACAGACTTCTCGATCTCGGACCCGCTGAGGACGTCCACGAGGATGAAGTCGTCGACGAGGAGTTGGTCCAGGGCGCCGCTATCCGCGCGCAGTAGCGCGTCAAAAAACCGATCGTCGGCGGCGGCGACATTTTGCTCAACCATCATGCATAAATCCTCTCGCCGATAGGCACGGCCGGCCGCGTCGACCTCTCGTACGCTACTATACAACTTAAAGTGTGGTTTAAGTCAAGGGGTGATAGGCGATGGGTGCGATGACGACGGGATTGACCATCGGTGAGGTGGCGCGACGGGCGCGTACCCAACCATCGGCGCTCCGGTATTACGAGCGGGTGGGGTTACTTGACCCGCCGCCGCGGGTGGGTGGCCGTCGCCAGTACGATCCGCGTGTCCTGCACCGGCTGGCCGCGATCGGCGTGGCCCAACAGGCGGGCTTCACTATCGCGGAGATCAAGACGCTCCTGAACGGGTTCGCCGCTGAGACTCCCGCCGCTGCGCGTTGGCGCGCCTTGGCGGAGGCAAACTCCCCGAGGTCGAGGCCCTGATCGCGCGGGCACATGAGATGAAACGGCTCATCGAGGAATCCGTGCGGTGCGGCTGTCTGTCGCTCGAGGAGTGCGCCCTGAGCCTGCGGCCGCCCCCGTTCGATGGATCGCCGGAGGCGACGGGCGTCGGCGACACGACCGGCGTCGCGTCACATCGTCGCGGGCTTGGCCAATAGGGCATCCCACTCAGGCGCGCGCCTGTTGGCGGGACACCAGCACGGCCGCTCCGATGATGAGCGCCCCACCCAGGATGGCGAGGGGGCTCAAGCCCTGCCTCAGGACGAGCACCCCCAACAGCGCGCCGACCAGCGGCTCCACGTTCAGGTAGACGCTGGCGCCGCCGGCCGGCACGCCGCGCTGGCCCCAGTTCCACAAGGCCAACGCCCCCGCCGAGCAGCCCAGCCTCAGCATCGCCACGGAGGCCCACGCGCCGGCCGACAGGGCGAGGCGCGGCGGCCCCTCCAGGAGCAGCGCGAGCGGCAGCGTCGCCAGCGTGCCGCAGGCGATGACGTACGCCGTCGCGGCCACCGGCCCGTAGGCGCGCGTCAGGCGTCGGCCGAGCAACACCCACCCGACGACGGCCAGCATCGAAAGGAAAACCAGCGCGTCGCCCGCCCAGTCGTTCCCCACGCCGGGCTGGCTGACCGTGAGCGCGACGCCCAGGGTCGAGAGCCCTACCGCGACCCATCCCGGCCGGCCGAGCCGCTCGCCCAGGAATAGGCGCGCCGCCACCGCGATCAGCGGCGCGTTGATGCCCACGATCAGCGCGGCGACGCTGGCGCTGGTGCGCTGCAGCCCGGCGAACTGGACCAGGAAGGTGGCCGGCACGTTGAGGACACCGGCCAGCGCGAAGAGTGGGAGGTCGCGCCGGCACGGATAGACCCGCCGGACCAGCGCGACCGGCAGCAGCGCGAGCGTGGCCAGCACGAAGCGCAGGAGCGTCAGGTCGGCCGGCCCGAGCTCGCGCAGCGCCACCTTGCCGAAGAGGAAGCTCGTGCCCCACAGACTCCCCGCCGCGACGAGGGCGGGCACGGCCAGCCGGCGGCGCATCCCCGCGCGGGCGCGGCCCGATCCTATGGGCATTATTCGATCGTCCCCTGACGCCGGATGGTCGGCGGCAGCGGGCGTGGACCGGGAAGCGCGTCGCCGTATCATAGTCCTCATCCTTCCAGAACGTCGCACATATATACTACGTCTCTCCGTTCGGACAGTGAATAGGCAATCTACGGTAGAACGCCCGCGATATGATGCGACATGAGGTAAAATAGGACTATGACTTTACGCCGAGATATAGCCCTCGACGACGTGGATTGGCACATCCTGGCCGTGCTGCAAGACGAGGGGCGCATTCCCTACGCGGAGCTGGGGCGGCGCGTGGCGCTCTCGTCGCCGGCCGTGATCGAGCGGGTGCGCAAGCTGGAGGACGCCGGCGTCATCCGGGGCTACCACGCCGAAGTCGACCCGGCCCTGGCGGGCTCGCCGGTCATGGCGTTCATCCGCATCAAGACCACGCCGGAGAGCTACCCGCGGGTCGTGGCGCTCGCGGGGAAGCTGCCGGAGGTGCTGGAGTGCCACCGAGCGACGGGTCACGACTGCTTCGTGCTCAAGGTCGTCGTCGCCTCGATCGCACATCTGGAGACGGTGCTCGACCGCTTGATGCCCCACGGCGAGCCGACCACCTCCGTCGTGCTGTCCTCGGCCGTGACCCGCAAGGCTATCCCACCGGCCAGCCGACGCCAGCGTTCATAGCCAGACACCGCTGCGGGTAGACAAGCGACAACCAACGGAGCCCTCATCGATCCGGAAACGGCCGCCGTTACGACCGTGCTGGCTCAAGAGGGGTTGGCCGCACGGGCGGGCCTGAACGAGCGCGTGATCCATGGCCCCCAACGCATCCGCGCGTCTCGGCCATCCGCCGGGGCGCTCTCGATCGTGCCGTCCGTCATCCGCGCCCGGCCACCCAGCGGCGCCATTCCCAGTCCTGCAGCGCACACAGCACCGCCGGCTCGTCCGCGATCATCAGCTGGGCGAACGGCCCCAGGCGCCAGGCCGAGAGGGTGATGGCATGCCCCCGGGCGTACCGCGCCACCCGGTCGTCCAACCACACCACCACACCCTCCACCGCGACGCGGCACGCCGCGCCGCGCTGCTCCAGGCAAGGCGGCGCCCAGCCGATAGCCAGGTGCTCCTGCACCCCGATCCGGCCGACGCGCACCAGCAGCGTCGTGTCCTGCCCGCGTCGGTCGCGCCGAGCGATCTCCCGCCGCGCGCGGTCGTCCAGCGCGACAGTCATAGGTCACCTCCACACCACACAGGTCATCGACGCGCCATCACGCGTGGGCATCGGCCTCCTGATGCACGGCCACGCCGCACACGACGAGGGCGACGCCGGCGATTTCCGCGAGCGTCGGAACCTGACGCAGGACGAGGAAGCCGATCACGGCGGCCGAGGCGGGCAGCAAGGACAGCAGCAGGGCGAAGGTCGCGCGCGGCAACCGGGTCATCGCCAACTGATCACACACATAGGGGATGACCGAGGAACAGATGCCGACCCCGATCCCCGCGAGCAGGAGCGGCGGATGCGCGAAGGCGGGCGCGGCGCCGGCGATCCCCAGCGGCGTGACGGTCAGTAGGGCGACGAGCATGGCCGCTCCCAGCCGCTCAATACCCGCAGCGCCCCCATCGCGCGCGATGCGGTGGCCGAGCAGGACGTAGAGCATGAACAAGGCGCCGTTGGCGAAGGCGAGGGCGAACCCGAGCGGCTGGTCGCCCAGACGCACGTTGGTCAGTAGCCCCACCCCCACCACGGCCAGCCCCAGCGCGAGGGCGTTGCGCCGCGTCCGTGCGCCGAGGGCGGCCAGGATGAGCGACCCGAGGTACTCGATGGCCCCGACGGTCCCCAGCGGCAGGCGCGCGATGGCGAGGTAGAAGCAGGCGTTCATGAGCCCGAGCACGACGCCCAGGGCGATGAGCAGCCGGCGCTGTGACCACGCCCCTCGCGCAAAGAGGCGCCAGGGCCGGCGCCAGGCCGCGAAGACCACCGCGGCGCTGGCGATGCGCAGCCAGGCCACGCCGAGTACGCCGACGTGGGCGAAGAGCAGCACGGCGAAGGCCGGGCCGAGATAGTGGAAGACGGCGCTCACCAGGAAGTACGCGTGCGGCGGGATCGCCCCCGCGCGGCCGGCCCGATCCTGGCGTGCCGTGGTCTGTTCCGTTGTGACGTGTGCCATGTCATAATGATAAAACGACGGAGAGCGATAGTACATGGAAAAACGAAGGAGAATGCGATATCATGGTTAAAGATTTAAAGGATGAGCGCCTTTTCACCTATGAGCCCTCGAACGGGCTGCGCGACGCGGTGAACGTGCGCCTAGTTGGAGGAGCTGCACGGCGACCCGCGCCTGACGATGACGGAGCTGGGGCGGCGCGTGGGCATGTCCTCGCCCGCCGTGACCGAGCGCGTGCGCCGGTTGGAGGAGGCGGGCGTCATCCGAGGCTACCGCCTCGACCTCGACCCAGCGGCGCTCGGTCTGCCCCTGACCGCCTATGTGCGCGTCCGCCCCAACCTGGGGCGGCTGCCCGAGGTCGCCGAGCTAGCGCGGCGCATCCCCGAGGTCGTGGAGTGCCACCGCATCACGGGCGAGGACTGTTTCATCCTCAAGGTCCATCTCCCGGCGATGGACCAACTCGACCGCCTCCTCGACCGCTTCCTGCTACACGGTATCACGACGACCTCGCTCATCCAATCCTCGCCCGTTCCGCCCCGTCTCCCGCCCCTGCCCGGCGCCTGACCGCCCTCGACATACGCCCCAGGGCGACACCGGAACCATTCAGCCGTTCGTCCAGCGATAAACCGCCGGGACGTTGTACGCCAGGCTGGGGGTTGACACTCCACACGGCTGAAGCCGTGGGATTCTTGCTTCTTCCCGGCTAGACCGGTCTTGCCAAACCCGCGCCCATCGGGCGTCTAACAGTAGAGTAGGCGGCCGGCGAGGTATCTTGCGACCCTTTTCCGTCGGCCCCTCCGCCAAACCGGACGTGCCCGCTTTTCAGGCATCCGGCTTTCCAGTGCTTGCACGCCGCTCTTGACGGCGGTTGACATCCATCCGGTTGTGGCGGTCTGCCTTGCGCATACCTCCCCGTTCAGATGCCGCGAACACCTGCCCTGCCTCCTCCGTGTCTAAGGGAGGAGACTCGCTCCCGTCTTCACGGGATGCCGCTTCGCCCTGCGGACAGCTTTCCTGTCCTCCCGGGTGGGGCGTGACTCCCACGACTACTGTCGGGGCTCCGTGACCCTAGGCGTCGCGCGCTGTAGGCCATCCCGCGGTACGTCGCTGTCGTACGTCCGAGCGTGCGGTAGGCCGCCCACTCATCCCCTTGCATGACCGCGTTGGTCATCGCCTGCGGCAGGGAGGTTGCCCCGGTGCACAGTGCAGACCGAGGCCTACCGCAGCACCGGTGATCAAACGTTCTTCCGGTGGGAGGGCACGTGCTCCAAGCGGAGATTGGGCTTGACGCAATCAAGCATTGACCTTGGCACGCGGGTCTTGCGGCACCCAGCCCTACAACGTCTTCGGACCATCACCGCTTTCCCAGCATGCTATGGTCCCCTTTGGCTTTCGCCGCCAGGTAAGCTGGGTGACCCAAGAACATTCCTCCGAGTTCCTCCTGGCTGCGCTAGGGATACGACAACGCGCCTCACGGCGCACACTGCCCCTGACCGTTTCCCATCACTCAACTCATGCCTCGCAAACGCCCGTCGCCTGACCCGCGGCATGAGCTCGATTGGTATGCCCCGCGACTTCTGACGGAGGGGGCCGACGTGGTCGTCCAGTCGCCGCCCGAGCTCGTCGCGGCCATGCATCGCCACATGGAGGTGGTCGCCGCGCTGTATCAGCGCTGACGCTGTCCCCGCTGGACACCCGTCGGTCTCGTTGATCGGATCTTGGACACCCTAGCCGCCGCCTAGCAGACGGGCACGCGTCGCCCTGGCGCCGCTCCTCTACAACTCCGCCAGGAAGCCCAGGATGGCCGTCGAGACCTCGGCGGCGCGTTCCTCCGCCACCCAGTGCCCGCAGCCCGCGAGAATCACCTCGCGCAGCCGCGGGACGACCTCCGCCTGCCGCGCCAGCCGCTTCGGCACGCCCGGGTCGTCGAGCGTGGGGTCCCGGTCCCCTCGCAGGAACAAAGCAGGCTGGCTGATGGGCGCCCCGCTGTAGGCGGCCAGCAACTCCCCGTTACGATCGACGTTTCGATACCAGTTGAGGCCGCCCCCGAAGCCACTGTCCGCGAACGCCGCCGCGTAGACGTCGAGGTCCGCCTCGCTCAGCCATGGCGGCAGCGCCGCGGGATCGACCGTCGCGGCGAGGAGGCCCGCGCCCGGCCCCGGCAGCACGGGCTGCCAGCGCTCGCCAGGCGCGGCGTCCCCCGAGAGGCTATAGAGGAGCCTGCGCAGCGTCGCCCGCACGTCCCGCCCCAACTCCGCCTCGGCGACGCCGGGCTCCTGAAAATAGAGCTGATAGAAGGCGTCGCCGTAGGCGCGCCGCATCGCCGCGGTCGGAGGGCCGCTGGCTCGTGGCCCGGACACCGGCCCATGTGGGACGTACGGGACGCTCAGGGCGACCACGGCGCGGACGCGATCGGGCCGCAGCAGCGCGGCGTGCCAGGCCACCGTCGCGCCCCAGTCGTGCCCGACGACCACGGTCCGCTCCTCACCGAGCGCGTCGAGCAGGCCGACCACGTCGCCGACGAGGTGGAGCAGGGTATACGCCTCGGGCGCGTCGGGACGCGTGGTCTGTCCGTAGCCGCGCTGGTCGGGCGCGACCGCGCGGTAGCCGGCCGCGGCCAGGGCCGCGAGCTGATGCCGCCAGGTGTACCAGCACTCGGGGAAGCCGTGGCAAAGCAGCGCCAGCGGACCCGTCCCCTGCTCGACGATGTGCATGCGGAGGCCGTTGGTGTCGATGAAATGATGGGTTGCCGCGGCGAATATGTCCCGCGCGCCCGCGCCCCGATCGTCCATGGTGGTCATAGGGTCTCCCTCTCGCGATCCGCGACCGTGGGTGATGGGCGACGGGCGCTTGCGCCTTTCGACCCGCTCATCCTTCTCCCGTTTCCCGTCTATTATGGCAGACATCGTCGGTCGTCTGTCCTTGCCGCCGCGCTGTGCGTGCTCGATACTCCCGATAGATACGCTTTGAACGACAGAGTAGTCTGTGGCGCGCCGCGCCTCTGGGGATGAGACAGATGATGAAGATACACATAGTCGTCTTCGCCGGGTTCGATGAACTGGATGCGATCGCTCCGTTCGAGGTGCTGCGCGATGCGATGGCGCTGGGCGCGGCGCTGCGGGTGGAGATGGTCACGCTCGATGGCACCCCTGCGGTGGTGGCCGCGCATGGCCTCACCGTACGCGTTGAGGGGCGCCTCCGGATGGACGACCGTCCTGACCTCCTGATCGTACCCGGCGGTGGATGGAACGACCGCGCCGCGTCAGGCGCGTGGGCGGAGGCGCGACGCGGCGACCTCCCGGCCGCCATCGCGCGCGTCCACGCCGCGGGGACGACTATCGCGGCCGTCTGCACGGGCGGGATGCTCGTGACGGCCGCGGGCCTGACCGCCGGCCGGCCCGCGACGACGCACCACAACGCCATCGAGGAGATGCGGGTGGCCGGAGCCGAGATCATCGATGCGCGTGTGGTTGATGATGGGGACCTCATCACAGCGGGCGGGGTGACGTCGGGGCTTGATCTTGCGCTTTGGCTGGTCGAACGGTACAGCGGAGCCCAAACGGCGGCCATGGTCGAGCGGCAGATGGACTATGAGCGGCGCGGGACCGTCTGGCGGCAACCATAACGCGGATGGACCGGCGCACGGATCCGCCGCCAGGGGCCGCGGCGCGGTTGATCGGTCGGACCGTTGTTGCCGTCGACCTGACGCTCACTGAGCGGCGCCATCGCTCCGTGCGTCGCGTGGTGGCGCGGGTCCTCAGCGACGGGGCGCCGGGTCTCGGGCGAAGGTCGACCGCAGAAGCAGCGCGAGATGCGCGGCGAAGCGCTCCGTGGGCCAGTCACGCTCGACCAGCAGTCCCTCGACCAGGTCGGACGAGATCAGCGCCCACAACATGTCGGTCGCGGTCTCGACGGTCCAGGGCGGGGCGAGCCGACCCTCGCGCGCGAGCCACGCGGCGAGCCTGCGGCAGTTGTCCAGCTGGGCTTGCATGACGTGGGCGCGGTGGCGCGCGGCGTCGGGGTCGGCGCGCTGGACCCGCTCGACGGCCCGCGTCACCGCGAGCAGGCGCGGGTGATAGCGGGCCACATGGCGCGCCCACTCGTCGAGCGCGGCGGCCGCATCCGGGGCCGCCCAGACGGGCCAAGTCGAGTCCTCCAGGCCTTCCGCCGTCGCAAGATGGTCGAACAGCGCGTCCACCAGGTCGGTGCGCGACGCGAAGTGGAGGTAGACGGCGCGCCGCGTGACACCCGCGCGCGCGGCGACCGCCGCCATCGTCAGCGCCTCGAAGCCCACGTCTTCGAGTAGTCCCCGCGCCGCGTCGAGCAACGCCGCCCGCGTCCGCCGGCTGCGGGCGTTGGACGGGTTGTCGATCACGCTCATTGTCCAGGCTCCTTGCCAAAACTTCACACACGGTGTATTTTATTAAGTATACGGTACGTGTAGTTAGATAGGGGGACGTGTTCGTCGTCATCCACTACCCCTCCACACGGTATCACGATGCGCAAGAAGAAACGACGTCGGCGCATCGGAAGGATTGATTGTCATGAGCGCATCGCCCACCACGGTGCCACGCCCCGCGGCTCCGGCGCACCGCGGACTCATCCTGGCGCTGCTCAGCGCCGGGCAGTTCATGGTCGTGCTCGACTTCTCGATCGTCAACGTGGCATTGCCGTCGATTCAGCGCCAGTTCCACCTCACCACGGCGGACCTCCAGTGGGTAGTCAGCGCCTATGCCCTCACCTTCGGCGGCTTTTTGCTGCTGGGCGGGCGCATCGCGGACGTCTTCAACCGCAAGGCCGTCTTCCTAGCCGGCCTGGCCCTGTTCGCGCTGGCCTCGCTGGTCGGTGGGCTGGCGCCGGCGCCACCGATCATCCTGGCCGCGCGCGGCGCAGGGACTGGGCGCGGCCCTCCTGGCCCCGGCCGGCCTTGCGCTCGTCACGGCCCTCTTCGCGGAGGGGCCGGAGCGCAACCGCGCTCTGGGCCTCATCGCGACGGTCTCCGGGATCGGCTTCGGGGCCGGGGCCATCGTCGGCGGTCTCCTCACCGGCTATCTGAGTTGGCGCGGGGTCTTTTTCGTCAATGTGCCTATCGGCGCGCTCGCGCTCCTGGCCGCCCTCCCGCTGCTCCCGGCGCGTGGTGTGTCCGGCAGCGAGGGGCGCCGCGCCTGGGACGTGGGCGGGATCGTCCTGGGGACGGCTGGCCTCGCTCTCCTGCTCCTCGCCCTCACCCAACTCGCGACGCCGGCCGGGGGTGTCGGGCGCGCGCTGGCCCTGGGGGGCCTCGCGCTGCTCCTTGGCGTCGCCTTCGTGGTCATCGAGCGGCGGTCGCGCGATCCCCTGGTCCCGCTCGACATCTTTCGTCGGCGCGGCCTCACGATCGCGAATCTGGTCGCGCTGCTGCTCCTCGCCGCCGGCGCGATCCTGGCGTTCATCCTGACGCTCTACGTGCAACGGGTGATGGGCCTGTCGCCAATCGCGACCGGTCTCGCGTTCCTCCCCTCCGGTGTGGGCGGGGTGGTCGGCGGACAGATCGCGCCCCACGCGGTCAAGCGCCTGGGCCTGCGCTGGTCCGTCACCCTGGGATCCCTGCTCCTGGCGCTGGGCTGCCTCGTGCTCCTGGGGATCACGGCTCAGGGCGCGCTGGCCGTGGTCGTGATCGGCTATCTGATCGGCGGCATTGGCCTCGTCTGGACCAGTGTGGCGGCGACAATCGCCGCAACGGCGGGATTGGAACGGGAGCGGCAGGGGCTCGCGGCCGGCCTGCTCAACACCGCGCAGCAGCTCGGCGCGGGTATCGGGGTGAGCCTGGCCAGTGTCGTCGCGACCCTCGTGACTCAGGCATCCGCGGCGCGAGGCCACGTGGCGGCGACGGCGGGCGACCGCGCCGCGCTCGCCCTGGCCCTCGGGCTCGCCGTGGCGGCCGGTTTGCTGGCTGCGGCAGCCCTGAGGCACGATCGCGGCCGTCCCCCGCCCCCGAGAGCGCGAGCACAGCCGCAGGAAGCGGCGCGCGGCGGCGGCCATGTGATCACGCCCGTTGCCGCCCCCAGCCGGCGCGTCGACCTGACCTGGAGGTGGGTGGTGGAGATGCGACAATGAACGTGGACGGTGGAGATGCGACAATGAACGTGGACGGTGAGGGTGTGACGATGAACGATAGGACCGATGCGCTCGCTCCGCTGCCCGAGGACTGGCGCCGCGCGCTGGCGATCGCGGCCCATCCCGACGACCTGGAGTACGGCGTGGCCGCCGCGGTCGCGGCCTGGACGGACGCCGGCCGGGAGGTCGGCTACCTGCTGGTCACGCGGGGTGAAGCCGGCATCGCGGGCATGGCGCCTGAGCGGGCCGGCGCCGCCGCGGTCGGCGTGACCACGGTGGAGTTCCTCACCCACCACGACGGGGTCATCGTCGAGGGGCCGGCGTTGCACCGCGACCTGGCGCGGGCGCTCCGGCGCCATCGCCCCGAGTTGGTCGTCGCCCTCAACCATCACGACTACTGGGGCTTCGGGGGGTGGAACAGCGCGGACCACCGCGCCGTCGGGCGGGCCGTGCTCGACGCCGTCGCCGACGCGGGCAACCGCTGGATCTTCCCCGAGTTGGGCGAGGAGGGGCTGGAGCCATGGGGCGGCGTGTGCTGGATCGCGATCGCCGGCTCGCCACGGGCGACGCACGCCGTGGACGTGTCCGCTACACTAGAACAGGCCGTCGCCTCGCTGGCGGCCCACCGCGCCTACCTGGCCGCGCTGGGCGACGAGGCGCCAGAACAACAGGCCCGCGCGTTCGTCGAGCGCGCCACGGCCGCGACCGCCCCGCGTTTCGGTGGCCGTCCCACCGTCGCCTTCGAGTTGATCGGCCGCTGACCCCGCGATGATATAGATGACATAGGTAAGAAGCGAAGATAAGAAGAGGGGAAAGGAGACATCCATGAGTTTGACCTTCGGCAACGGACCTTTCGGGCCTAACGGCGGCGGCGGTGAGTTCAGCTTCGGGCCACTGCCCCCGCACATCCTGTACTGGGAGGACTGGCCCCGCCGCATGCGGGCGCTCTTCGCCGGCGAAACGATCCTCGACAGCAGGCACGTAAAGCTGCTGCACGAGACCGAGAAGCTGCCGGCGCACTACGTCCCGTTTGAGGACCTGCGCCGCGACCTGCTCGTGCCGTCGGCGGACCCTGGCGCCGCGCCAGATCAGCAGGGGAAACGGTGGTCGGTGCGCGTCGGCGACCAGCTTGCCGAGGGCTGCGTGACATCCCCTCCAACGCGACCCGACGGCGCGGAGATCTTGCCCGGCTACGTGACGGTCGCCTTCGGCGCGATGGACCGCTGGTTCGAGGAGGACGACCCGATCTACGCCGACCCACGCGACCCCTACCACCGCGTCGACGTGCGCTCCTCCTCCCGCCACGTCGTCGTCCGGCACGCGGGGCAGGTCGTGGCAGAGACCAGCCGGCCCAAGCTGCTGTTCGAGACGAGCAACCCCATCCGCTACTACCTGCCCGCCGCCGACGTGCGCCTCGACCTGCTGGTCAAGAGCGAGACGATCTCCGAGTGCCCGTACAAGGGCGATGGGCAGCATTGGCATCTGCTAGCCGACGCCGCACGAGTCGAGGACGCGGCCTGGAGCCTGCCGCACCCACTGCCCGAGGGTTTCGCCGCCGCCGAGCACATCTGCTTCTACCCCAACAAGGTGGAGATCGAGGTCGACGGGCAGCGCGTCGCCGCCTGACAGTACCGGAGGCACAACTGACCGTTAAGGCGACGCGCCGCACAGGTAGGCGGGACCATGAGCGAGACGACCCCACGACCAACCTACGCGCTGAAGATACCGTTCGGCTGTACTGAGCGGATGCTCAGGGCCTGCGCGACGAAGACCTGGCGGACCAGGTCAGGTGGCGGCTGCACGCCCGCTGCCAATATCTCGCGTCGCTCATCATCGAGCCCCTTGTCCCAGGCCGTAAACCCGCACGGTGTTGTCGTGCAGCATCTTGCGCTGGTCTGCCTCGGGCTGGTGAGCGAACCAGCGCCGGTAGTGGCCGAACAACTCGTCTAACGAGGCGAACAGCCGGTCGACCGGGAAGTTGCTCGCGACCAGCACGCGGTCGGGGCCGAAAATCTCGGCCACCGTCTCCGTGGCAACCTCGGCGTGCTCTGGCGTCCACTTCTTCTCAGTCAACATCAGGCAGGAGAGCTTGGTGACGATGTTCGGCACGTCGGCGAGCATCCGGAGTCTGTCGCGCCAGCGCGCCCACGCTTCGCTATCGTCGGGTGAGGGCGGATAGCCCGCGCCGGTCAGGACGAACTGGACGCCGGAGAAGGTCTTGGCGAGCTCGGCCGCCTTGGCCGCCAACGCGGGCGGCGCCTGCACATCGAAGGTCAGGCCGCGTCGATCGAGTAGCTTCAGCCCGGCATGCCATGCCGGATCGTCGATCCGCGCATCGCGCGCGTTGGCGCTCGTGAAGTCGCCGTCCAGAAGCCTATCGCGCACACCCCGGAAAAGTGGGAACGCGGCGTGCTGTTCGATCAGCGTCTCAGCGTCCTCAGAGGCCAGGTCGATATGGGCAACATGCCCATGAGGCGCGCCGCGTGCGTCGGCCAACTCCTGGATCCACCGCATCTCGCCCAGCGGATCGGCTGGGTCCCAGCCGGCCTCGATATGCGCCATGCGGGTCACATTCTGCCGGGTCGCGTCGGCCAGGTAGTCGTCCAGCAGGTAGGTCTTGCGGATCGCGGCGTTCTTGCCGAACGGGCCGCTCGGCTCCACCGGCTCCAGCCACGGATAGCGGTGGCGCTCCAAGTCCCAGAAGTGGACGTGCGCATCGGCGATCGGCAGCATCTGTTCTCTCCTCAGGATGGGGGATCGCCGACATATTCGCGGATCGCCGCGACCTTGCCGTCGTCACTAACCGTGAACCATAGGCAGATTGGCACATGCGCGGGCTTGCCGCCGACCGTGCCCTCGCCGACCAGTTCCCAAGCGAAGCTCCCGGCGCCATCACCCATGAGAGCGCTCGACGGCTGCTGATCGAGGCGGATCGACAGATCCTCGGCGGCGTGGCGAAACAGCTCCCGCGCCTCGGTCCGGCCGTGCTTGGTTCCGCGCCACTTTTCGCCAAACGGCATGGTGACAGTCACGTCGTCGGCGAGCATGCCGATCAGCTGCAACCAGTCGCCCGTCCTGGCACCCTCTTGCCACGCCTTCAACGCTTGTTCGGCAACCTCTCGCTTGTGCGCGGTCATTGCCAACTCCTCGGAGGCCCGCCGCTAATACTACAACGTTAGGTTTTTGGGGTTGGGGTAGACTGGGGGGAGGAGGATTGCTCATGATTGCCGCCTACGCCCCCTTGGTCGCGCCGCCCTCGGCGCAACCGCCCACGCCCAACCTGGCGC
>JAABUV010003875.1_pt1 | contig 18567 bp, 22 predicted proteins | sample 5559971 | NCBI WGS metagenome assembly JAABUV01 (sample SAMN10711881, study PRJNA513362) | rock metagenome | isolation source: Antarctica rocks | place: Antarctica: Victoria Land, Knobhead nord | collected 2015-12-19
CCTGATTATGTCACTATTGCAACACTCGCGCTTACACTATGAGCGTGGCTCGGGTGGCTGGCTTCGTTTGGGCCAGGACAGGTGCTCTGTTGCCTGCCTGTCCTGGGAGCGCCCAGCATGTGCCCCCGGAGGCGACTGCATAGCAAACCAGGCCTGCTGCGCACCCGACTCGGCACTGATGCGCCCATGAGGTGGTGCCAGTTACGGGAGTGGGGTTGTCAGTGAGGTGCTTGCAACGTGCCGAGGTACGGCACTTGGTGGTGGGCCGGGCGCGTGCGTGTGCGCACAGCCCCTGCCGTGCTTGTGCGTCTTTGCTATGCACATGCACCAGCTGGTTCATCCAGCGCGGGCACTGCAAGGGTACGCGTGAAGCGGAAGCGAGCTACGGCACGTTGGGCGCCAGTCACGACCGCGGCGATGCGGCTAAGTTACTAATATGTTTGTGCCCAAGAGCACACCGCCGCTCACCGTGGTCGGCATTGCCCGGTGCTGCGCACAGCCTGTAAAGGGAGGTTACTTTGCTCTGTGAAAGGAGGGCATGCTGCTATGCTGGCCGCGCGCGGCGCAGAAATGTGGAGCGGGAGCTGGTAAACCACCGGTGGCTGCGCCACCCGAACATCGTACGCTTCCACGAGGTCTTCCTCACCGCCACACACCTCGGCATCGTGATGGTGCGCGCGGCCCGCTCCCTTCGCATGCCGCGGCCGATGCGTTGTCAGGCACCAGGGAGGCCGTGCCGGCCGTGCGCGCGCATCGCTGCGGGCCGTCACGCTGCCTGCACACGCTCGCAGGCCATTTGTGTGCTGGGAGTAGAGGCCGTCGTGGCAGAGGCAGGGCTGTGTCACTTCTCCGACCCATGTGCTGCGCGCGGCAGGAGTATGCGTCGGGCGGGTAGTACAGGTGCAGCTGTGTCACTATTCCCATCCGTGTCCTGCATGCGGCAGGAGTAGGCGTGGGGCGGCGAGCTGTTTGAGCGGATCATCGAGGCCGGGCGGCTGCCGGGTTTTCAATCCGTGTGCCGCGCGTGGCAGGAGTATGCGTCGGGCGGCGAGCTGTTCGAGCGCATCATCGAGGCCGGGCGGCTGCCGGAGGACGAGGCGCGTTTCTACTTCCAGCAGCTCATCTCCGGCATCGCGTACTGCCACAAGGAGGCGCGCCCCTACCCCTACCCTACCCCGATCCCTGTACCTTGCAGGCCAGGGGCCGGCGGCTGCGCGCTGCGGGGGCCGCTCGCCTGCTGTCCGGGGCGCGCGGGTCTTGCTGTGCCTGCTGTGGGGCAGCGCCTCAGCACCCCCCATACGGAGAGACAGCAGCGCTCTGTGGTGGCGGTGGAGAGTGTGCACGTTGAGCAGTGCATGTCTCCCTCGGTGCTGTGTCTCCCTCGGTGCTTTGCATTCGTGAGCAGTGGTTGTGCAAGCGAGGCCATGGCGAGCGGTGCGGCGGCGCGCGCGCGCGCAGGGCGTGTGCCACCGCGACCTGAAGCTGGACAACACGCTGCTGGACGGCAGCCACCCGCCGCGCCTGAAGATCTGCGACTTCGGCTTCTCCAAGTCCGAGTGGTTCGACTCGCAGCCAAAGAGCATGGTCGGCACGCGCAACTACTTTGCGCCTGAGGTGCGCGCGGCGTCGCCAGCAGGGGCGGGGTCGCTGTGACGCCGGTGGCAGTGGCCAGTCTGCTGCACGTCAGCACGTCAGCAGTCTGACGTGTTGCCAGTCTGACGTGTCGGAGGTGCACTGACGAGCGTGTGTACTTGTTATGTAAAGGAACACTGCTGGTCTGGCACGGCCCGCACAGCTCCGGCTGGATACCGTTGTGTGAGCCTGCGTGCTGGGGCGGGTCGGCGGGGACCGCGCCCGCGGAGGGGTGCCGGCCCGTGAGCGCGCGCGCGCGCCTGCCTGGGCCGGCAGGTGATGATCAGGAAGCAGTACGACGGCAAGCGCGCGGACGTGTGGAGCTGCGGCGTACTGCTGTATGTCATGATCGTGGGCAGCTACCCCTTCGAGGACCCCAAGGACCCGGGGAACTTCCGGCGTTTCGTGCAGGCGCGGCGCTCGCGCGCGCCCCGCGCCAAACACGCCCGCCTGGACGCGCCGCCGCCGCTGGCTTGTCCCCTGGGCCTGTAATCACCCCGTCGGCGCCGTGCTGTGTGCTGCAGGCCGGGCGACGCCCGCATGTCACGTGCAGCACGAGTGCCTTGCTGGCGCCTGTGCGCGCCCCGCGGTGCGGAGCAGACACGGCTGGTGCGCTCCGCGGTCAGCTTTGCGCGTCATGAGCGCCCCTTCTGGGCGCCGGGCCCGGATGCCTGCACAGATGACCGGCCCGCGCAACGCGCAGGCTGCCTTGCCCGACCGTTCGAGCGTGCCGCCCTGCAGCGCCCTGCCTGCAGAGCGCGCTGACCGACCGGCGGGCGCGCGCGCGCGCAGCGGACCATCCGCGCGGCGTACACGTTCCCGCCGGAGGTGCTGGTGAGCGCGGACTGCCGCGACCTGATCGGCCGCATCTTCCAGGCCGACCCGGACAGGCGCGCGACCGTGGAGGACATCCGGCGGCACCCCTGGTTCCTGCGCGACCTGCCGCCGGAGCTGGCGGTGCGTGGCCCCATGCAGCCTTTTTTCTTTTATTTTTTCTTTATCTGCGTGTTGATGCGGAAGGACAGGGTTTGAACAAGGTGCGACCCTCGCCACCTGTAGCGCGTGCTGCGGTGCTGCGGAGGAGAGTGGTCGCCTAGGCCCGCGCGACTGTGCGCGTGCGCGTGAAGAGCCGAGCAAGGCTGTGGCGCAGCTGCGTTGCAGGCGCGCCACAGGCAGACCGCAGGCATGCGCTGCGGGAGCGCTCGCACACCTCTGCAGCTCGTGAGCTGCGTGCGCGCACACGGCGCGCTGCGGCCCCCGGCTCTCAAGTTTGGTGCGCGCTGGAAGAGACACCCTCAAGAGTGTTTTCACGGCCATGCAGGACGGCGGCCGGGCGGCGCACGCGGCGCTGCCGCCGGTGCTGCAGAGCGTGGAGGAGCTGAAGAGCATCGTGGCGAGCGCGCGCTACGCGCCGGTGCCGCCGCCGCCGCCGCCGCACCTGTCCGCCGCGGAGCGGTGCGCCTGCCGACGGGCCCTGTGAAGCGCTCCCCCGCATGACAGGCTTTCTGGACGTGGAGGCATGCCGTGTGTTAGATATGCGATCCCCCAACACACTCACATCTGCAAGACCCCTTCTGCATGTGTGAATGTGTGAAGCTCCGTGGGAATGCCGGGCAGCAAGCTAGCGCGGGCGCGCGGCGCAGGTATGAGGACGCGGGGGAGGCAGGCGACGATGACTTCATGCAAGCCGAGCTGGACAAGCTGGACCAGATGGGTCTGACAGATGGCAGGGTTGACTAGCCCCAGGCCTCTGACACTCCTTGCATGCGATGCTGCCTCGAGGCCGTGCTGTCCAGGCGTGTTGTCAGGCATGGTGTCCAACCTGTTTGTGCAGGCGTGCTGACAGGGGGTTGGGAGGCTTTTGAAGACGGCTGCCAGGCTTTTGAAGACTTGCAGGGTTGCTGGCTGCAGGGAATATAGCGCATGTAGTTGTTGTGTTTGCCAGAGTCTGTACATGCCCATATGTGAAGCTAGGCGGGTGTGCAAGAGGTTGCCTAGATAAGCAGCAGCGCACAGCTGCTGAACTTCAGCAGACTGTGCGCGGAGGTGAAAGTGTTTACCCGCAGAGGCAGTGCACGCCGTCTGCCAATGTACATGTGGCATGGTCTCCACGCACTGCTGCGGTGCATGCTAGCAGCCGCACATGGCTGCCAGCTACCAATTGCACTCTGGTAGAGGTCCATGTCACATGCGGTGAACAATCGAAATTGAAAAGATGTCGGCAAACATGCGTCGCCTTGCGCCGCTTTACCCGCTGCACAGGAATTGTGTTCTAAACTACCCTCTGCTGGACGAATGCATGGTTTATACCACTGTGCCGTCACGATGCGTTCTCTGGTCTTGTTGCAACGTTCAGCATTGCGATGCCCCACACACATGTCTGCATGCAGCGCAGCGCAACGCTGCCGCGGGCTGCTGCTCGCGCCGGGGCACAGCGCCCGCCGCTGGAAACATCTGACCCATGAAAATGCACGTCCCCAATGTTTGGTCAGCAGGGCACCCCGTTAGGTGAGCAATCCTGCACAACAAGCTCTCCACTGCTACATGATGGAGCACCACTGCCGCGGGCCGCCGCCCTCGCCGTGCCCTCCATCATCGCGGCGCCGCTTGAGTCGCTTGGCCGCGCGCGCGAGGACGCCCTCGTCATGCACGCCCGCCGCGCCCGCACTGGGCCCGGCGCCCGGCGGCGCGGCGGCTGCAACGCCCTCCCGGGCAGGCGGCCGCGCGGCCGTGTCGGTCCAGCCGCCAAAGGGGCCGGGCAGGATGGCGCCGGCGCGCTTGCGCGCCAAGAAGTCCGCATTTGTCAGCACCTGCGCGGAGCAAAGGCACGCGCTGGGGTCAGCGTGGGTCAGCGTGCCCTTGCCGCGCCTCGTGCGGCGAGGCCTGCCACATGTGGGTCTGTTAACCTGTGGCCCAGAAAAGGGGACGAGCGACAGCACCAGTCTGAACGGCCGGGCACAGGACCCAAGGCACGCAACGCGTCTGCACGCGCTGCCTCTGCAGACCAAGCCAAGCCAGCACGCAAGTCCTGCGGGGGCCACGCCGGGCGCATGCGGGGCCGCGCGCCTGGGCGAGGGGCAGGGGCAGGCACGAGCGCAGCAGGGCGGCGTGCGCGGCAGCGCTGCCGCCGCGCGCGGCGAGCTCCACCACTGCCTGCGCGCCCCGCACTGCGGGCCGGTCACTAACTTGGGAGGCGGCCGTGAAGGCTGCCGCCAGGCTGCGCAGTCTTGCATATTATATAACATTCAGGTGAAGACATGCGTTGTAGCCGGCAGTGCAGAGTGCTGCACAAGGCCGCAGAGCCTGCCCTGACGCGCTGGCAGCGCAGGCGCCGGCTGGCCTGAGCGCCTGACACTGACACACGCCCGGGACGGGCGCATCCCAGGCGCCTGCGCCCCGGCCCCCGGGGGCACCTGCGTGCCGCGCGCGCGCATGCTGACGCGCAGGCGGCCCAGGCCCGCGGCGGCGAGCGGGCGCTGCAGGTCGCTCTGGCGGCCGCCGGGCGGCAGGCCGCTGAGGAAGAAGACGTGATCGCGGTCGGGCGCGGGGTCGGGGCCCCACAGCGCTGCATACGGCAGGTCGCTCGCCATCAGGTGCATGCGGCCCTTGAGCGCCTGCCGCGCGCGGGTCGCATGGTTAGGGTTAGGGTAGGGTCGGGCAGCAGGGTCGGGATTGGGGCCCCACAGCGCCGCGTATGGCAGGTCGCTCGCCATCAGGAGCGTGCAGCCCTGAGCGACTGCCCTGCGCGCGGGGCGCGCGTCAGGGGTGCGCTGCGCTGCTGCGCAAGGCCGCGTGGCGGAACAAGGGTAGGTTTGGGCAGAGCACGGGCGTGCTATGCCACAGCGCCAGAGTGGGCATTTTGCTTGCATGCGGCTGCGCAAGCGCTGCCTGGCCCACAGACCTGCGTGCTATTCAGCAAAGCATGAGCTGGCACAATAGTGATGTCATCGGGCCTGCTCCCCTCCTGACCGCGGGCCTGTAGGGACCCTGCGCTGGCCGAACATGCGGCAGCAGCCCGCAGCAACACGTGAGGTGATTCGGCTGCCCCAGCGCCATGCCATCGCCCACAGCAGACCGCGTAGGCTGCACCCAAATTTCATGCACCCTCACTTGCACGCCTTTTGCGACAGACAGGGCAGGGGGAGGGAGAACCGCAGAGACGGCAGCCCGCACCTGCACGGCATGCAGCGCCGGCCCGGCGGGCGGCTGCCGCCGCAGCGCCGCGCGCGCCTGCGCCAGCCGCTCCAGCGCGCCCGCGTCGCCGGCTGCCACGCCGCGCGCGAGCGCCGCTGCGGCCGCCTCCGCCTCGTCGCCCAGGCCGCTGTCGTCGTCCATGGGCTCCGCCCCCGCGTCCTCGCCCCGTCCCGCCGCCCCGGCCGCCGCCAGGGCCGCGCCCAGGGCGGCGCGCCCGCGGCTCGGCTTCGGCTTCAGCGACGGCGGTGGAGGGGCGGGCGGCGGCGGCGCCACGGCGTCTGCCTCGCTCGCCGCGGCGTCTGCGGGGTCTGCGGCCGCCGCGAGCAGCGGCAGCAGGCAGGCAAAGACGGCGCCCGTCATGAATGCGTCGTACCTGCCGGCCGCAGCGCGCTTCTGGCCGCCAAATGGCCGCAGCTTGCAAGCCTCTCCTGCTGGGCGATGCGTCGCACTGGAGCACGGAGCACGAATCACACAAAGCGAGATGCACGGATACTACTGACATATGTGTCATGACAGCAACTCACGGCTGCGAGTTCAGGAGCCTGAAGGCTTTGACTACACACAACAAAACGTCCATGCACACTCTGCCCTGACAACTCAGTCGGCGCCAATGCTTCCCATTGCGCTGCCCGCTCTTAGGCACGAAACAGCCTAAATCGGAGCCGCAGGTGTTGCGCAGGTGGCCGCAGGTAAACCAGGGCCACCGGCGCACCCGGCCTCGTGCGCATGCTTCGCCGCGTCGGCGCCGGTGTACAGGTCGAAGCCGGGTGCATGCGCGACACCGGGCAGCTGCCACTGGCCGGCCGGCGGTGCGCCCAGCAGCGCCGCGCGCTCCGCCGCGGCATCCAGGTACGCGTCCACCTGCGAGCGCAGCTTTGGAGCTGATAGGCAGGGTAGGATAGGTTAGGGTGAGCTGAGCGACAGGGTAGTCGTCCTCATCATGGCAGTCCTGCCAAGTGCGGTATGCGCACGCAAGCGTCGCCTGCGCCGTGTCAGTACGAGTCTGCTGTGCGACGTCGTCGGCGAGCGGCGATCCAAGGTGCAGCAAGCGCGGCGCTGGCTGATGTGCACCCCACAGGTGCTGAACATCATGGCGCACACAGCTGACAGTATCAGCACAGCAGCCGCAGGCACACATGGCGTGCAGCAATGCTTGATGATACCGTGCACATGCCCATCTGCTGGCGGCAGCAGTGCTGGTTCCCAGCGTGCAGATGTCTAGGTGCACAAAGGAATGTGCAGATACAGTACTTATGCAATCACCAGGCCGAATTGTCAATACCATGTCATTGCCAGAGCAATCGCGCCTGCGCGCGCATCCCGCCGCCCAGCAGCGCCTCGTAGAGGTCGCCCAGTGACGTGCTGCGTCCGCGGAACAGCTGCGGCAGGCTCCGCGAGAGGTGCTTGGTGTCCCACACGCCGCCTGCGCGCGCGGGGCCTCAGGACCCTACCCTAGGCTTACAGGGCATCTGAACCCTACCCTAGGCGCGCTCGACCCCCTGGGGGCCAGGCGGGCGCACGTCGCACATGCCGTGTGAGAGCAGGTCGGGGCATGGCTTGTGCCACGGCATATTCAGCTGGACAGCCTAAGACGCCTTGCTTGGCTGCTACTTCACTGAGCTCCCGGCAGCGACTTGCGCACCCCTTCGCGCGAGGCGCCCAAACACCGTATCCAAATTCATCTCTGCAGACTCCGTCTGAAAAGGGTCCCATTTTGAGTCTGACAAGGGTCCCGACCCGAGATGGAGTCAGACATGGGTCCTGACCGGCGCCACGCACCTGGGACCCACTTCTGCACCATCAGCTTGTATGCGAGCCAGTCCGCCGGCAGCGGGCCGCGCACCCCTTCAAGCGAGGCCAAGACAGCATACACAAAGAATCTTTGCCTGACTCCCCCTGATGACAGTTCCAGACCAGCGGAACGCGCCTGGGAACCACCGCTGCACCATCAGCTTGTAGGCGAGCCAGTCGGCCGGCAGCGGGCCGACGAAGGCGGCCAGGCAGAACGTGAGGTCTAGTGACATGTGGTGGCCGACGCCGGGCCGGCCGCACGCGCGCATGGCCTCGAACACTGCGGTCGCGCCGGCCGCGCGGTGGATGGCCGCGACGCGCTCCTGCGCGCGGCCGCACCGGGCGCCGTCACGTGAAGCATGTCGTTGCTGCGGACGGCTTAAATGGGTGTGATCGCAGCAGAGCAGCACCAGCAGGCTGGGTTTCATCTCAAGCGCATACCTAATATTCCACTTCGGTATCCCGAGCGGGCACACAGACATCAGGCCACGCCAGTGGCGCATGGGGGGCCACCGCGCGCGCCGAGCATGCGCGCAGCGCAGGGCTGCCACACGCGCAGCCCACCAGCGAGCAGGCACGGCGCGCGCCTCAGCCTGGCGCGCGTGGAAAGTGGCGGACTCTGCTGGCGTCGCGCGCGTCAGGCGAATCACGTACCGTCCGCTCGCCGGCGACTCCACACGCTGTGTGCGTGGCGGCCAGAGTAGGGTGTTGGGGCTGGCAGAACGGCGAGGGGCAGTGCACGCATGCATTCAGCACACTGCGTGTCATCCTGCAGGGACATGGAACCAACGTGAGAGTCACGGCAAGCAGGGTGCTATTTCTCTCTGAGCACTCTTGGAGCCACACATCAAAAAAGTTTGGACTCACAGCGCCTCACGCTTCCAAGAAAGCTGCCCTTGGCGCCTACCCATGACCACAGGTCTCAAGCGCTCCAGCTCGCTCTAACAACACCTTCCCCAAAAAAAATGGTGGAGAGAGGCCGCGCCTCAAAGTAGAAGCCGGGCGGCTCGGCGGCGCCAAACTGGCCCGCCTTCTCCAGCTGCTGGTACTGGATCGCGCGCAGGTAGTTGTTGACCTCCTCCAGCAGCAGCTCCTGCTCGGCGCCCTGCCGGGCCCGAGACGCGGCGCTCAGCCAGCCGCTTCCCGGCCCCCAGTAACCAAGCCGGACATGTGAGGGTACGCCCTATCAGCAGCACCTCTAGTGCTATGTAAGACACAGCTATTATTATTATTTCTTAACACTGATAGCCTAACCCTACCCAAACCCTATCTTGACAATGCGTGACACGGCAGGAGCACCTGCAGCCAGGCGGTGACGCGCGCGACGAGCGCCTCCACAAACGCGACGTCGTCCGGCTTGGAGATGCGGATCTCGCGCGACGGCGGCGGCGCGTGCACGGCCGCCAGCCGCTCGTCGCGCAGCGCCGCAGGCAGCGAGGACACGCCCTGCGCCGTCACCGCCGGGCCTTGGCATGTGTTTCAAGCACACCCAGTCTGTACCCCTCCCTGCTGGCCATTCAGATGGCTCAACTTTGCGGGCTCTGCCAGACAGCGTTAAGCACCCCTGCCAGTCAACAAGACGGCAACAACCTCATGCTGTGCTTCCCGTGACGAGACCCAAGACGGAGCGCTCACTGGCGCACCCCAGCATGTCCATGTCACTTATGCATTCCGGTCAGCATGCCGCGATACACAGGCTGGGCGCACCTCGTAAACAAACTTGTTGAAGTCAAACCCTTGGCCTGCCAGGAAGTCCAGGGAGCCTGCCTGCGCGCGGCGCCAGTCCTTTTTAGCCTGATTCTGATCAGCCCCGCCTAGCGCGAGACAAGCAGCGATTGTGTTACTGGAAATGGGCACAGCCGGCGAGCTGTGCCCGCATCTGGTGCAACGCAGAGTCGCACGCTGGCACTCCGCAGCATCAGCGGACTGACACCAAACCACTCTCATTTTGCGTGTCGTTTAAGCAGGGTTGCAACTGGGCCCCGCGCGTTCACAAATGCTCATGCACGACATGCTCTGCCTGCACTGGCACTCTATGCATGCGCCAGCCGATGGGCTGAGCGGAGTGAGGCCGCAAGCGCTGCGAGTGCACGGGAATGCATGTCAGCGAGAGGTGCACGGCCAGCTTGTACAAATATGTTACTCAGGTGTACGAACCATGCAGGGGCGCGCCTGGCACATGAAGCGGCGGTCAAGGCCCTGGAAGGGCCGCGGGAAGAGGTAAAAGTTGAACGTGCGCGCGACATAGCGCTGCCCGTCCCAGCGGAAGGCGGCCAGGCCAAACTGGGTGATCAGGAAGGTCTGGCCGCCCGCCGCCATCTGCATGTGTCACACGGCAGCGTCTTCATACGAGGTGCATGCATACCTGCTCACCCAGAGGTATCGAGTTACAGCTTTGTGAGCTGCTTGCCCGCGACAACATCAAGCTGAGCCAGCCATAAGCACAGCCTGGGACCACCGTCTGCACACTGAGGTACCGTGCCAGCCCAGGGCGAGTGACCAGGACACGCAGGCCAGGAGGGCACACACCAAAGGGCTCGTCCAAGGTAAGCAGGCTGCTGCACTCTGCGGGGCGACCCGCCGCTTCTGAGTTGTTCAGCAGGCTTGCGGCTCGTTGGCAGTCCTGACCCTTCCCGGTTTTGCCACACAAGTGCCCAGTGCAGGGGCACACGCCTGCCGGTAGCGCTCCTCGATATCGTCCAGGTACTGGGAGCCGTGGTCAGTCTCGCTCAGGCCGGTCATCTCGCAGTCAAACGCGTAGAAGCTGCACTCCGCAAGCGCATCGCGGACCTGGGGCAGGACATCCTCGAAGTTGCGCCGGGTCACCTGCGCGGCCCGGAGCTTCACTTGTAAAACGTCTCTTACAATTGGTGCAAGGAGGCATGCGTGTTTGCGCGGTTTATCACAGCGGACGCCTGCGGTGCGAAGGCAAGCAATAATCATGCGATTCAGCAATCCTACTCTTACAGGCAGGTATGAGGCGCTGCTGGCATGGATGCGCGCCTCCATCCCAGCTGATTATTGTGAAGGCCTGGCGACGGGCGCAGCTATGACATGGTGCTCAGGCGGCAGCCAGCCACCTAGACGTCTGCGAGAAGTGGTCACGCAAGCGGCGCGCCTCAGAGCAACACAAGTGCAGGTGTACTTGCGTGTAGCTTGACGCTGTGCAACGGGAGGCAAGGCAGCTGGTGCAGGTTTCGATGCAGGGCCCGAGCCTCGGCGAGGATGATTGGATGGGGGCCCTAGCCTGAGGCAAGCTTTGAATCAGAGGCCAACAGTCTAGTTTGCCTGGATCTAACAGCAATAGCCTATTGCCGATAGCTAAGCACTTGCGTCAGAAGGGGGTAGTTGAACGCTGCCAATAGTGGTCGCAGAGTAGCTCTGTGTCTCCATAACAGTATGGGGTGAGTTGCACGATTGGTCGACTTTACACGGAGGGGGGTCATGCATGCGCTTGCAACTGCCGAGCATCCTTTTTGTGGTACAAGTCGTGCATGGGCGCAACTAATGTGCGTGTGATGCAGGCTCTTCAACTTCCTGTTCAAGCGGCTGAGCGATCTTGTCTTCAGTCAGGTGGACTTTGATGGCGACAACGCCCTGACTACCTTGGAGGTTGAGGTGAGTCCGTCTGGAGTCACACAGGCGTGAGGAGCTCACAGCTGGGCACTTCAGATTGTGCAAGTGCTGTCCTTATCTTCTGAGATGTTGCGTGGCGTGCAGGCATCTTCACTGCACAGTGCCAGCGACATTTGCCCTTGCACACAACCTGATCTGGCAGGCACGGCTGCGCAGGTGGCCATCCTACACCTCTACAATGTGGTGAACAAAAGGTTACCAGGATGGCAGGAGCCGCCGACACGTGTTCGCATCAAGGCCGCGCTTGCAGAGTTTGACACAAACCACGACGGCGTCCTCAACAAGCAGGTGTGTTGAGACCTGTGCAAGCCCCTGCAAGAGAGCTTCTGCGAGTGGGTGTGAATTAAGCATTTGTGACTTGACAGTCCCTGCAGATGGTTGTCGTATGTTGGCCGCTGTGGCCTAGAAGCTGCAGTGTGCACCACAGGTCAACGCTGCGAGGCTCTCAGTGTCTCTGCTTGCCACAGAGGGCACACATTGCCGAGCGGCACAGCAGCCCTTGTGATACGAAGCCACTTTACAGCCTGGTCACAATTTCATGCGCATGGGGCTGCTTGCCGTTCACGGAAACTGCGCCGGGTCACTCAGCGCGGGCAGATGCGGTGCTGTGCAGGAATTTTACGAGTTTGCAAAGTCGATGATCCACGCAGGGCCAGACACCTTCTTTGCCCGCGTAGGCACGCCCTTGCTGTCCCCATCCTTACTATGGAATCAGCTGCATGAATCTGCGAGCTCTGTTGCTCGAGCTCGTCCATGCGTAATATGTGCTGCAGAGCATGTGCGCTACAGCACACGCCCTCTCCGGCAGTGACCGCATTCTCTGGACGCATGTATGTAGCGTATGCGTGTCGTGCAAGCCGCCAATCATATTGGGGCGCAGCACGTGTGCTTGGACCTGCATGTTGATGCACGAGCATGGGGTATTCTGTCTGGCACATCAACAGTGCCTGCATGCTGCGGATGCAGCCTTGGCTGCAAGCTTACCTGGGCACATTGGACACCGGCTGCCGCTTGTCCGCAGGCAAGAGCGCTGTCGTGCAGACTGCCATCGTCCCCTCTGCCGCGATGCTGCTGCAGCGCGCGTGCTCCGGCGCGGCCGGCGTGCGGGGCTCGATCGCGGGCGTGCCGCTGCACTTTCTGGCGCCCGCCGTCGGCGTCGTGTTCAGCGGTATCAGTGGCCTCATCCCTTACCGAGCCTGAGGGCTTGGTAACAGTGGTCAAGCTATGGCTTTTGGTCAGCTGAGGCGCGAGCATTCTGGGCTGAGCAGACTGATTAGGCCTATGGCGGTTGAGGTTGTGTCAGGCCTGATAGCCGCAGGGCGCTTGCCTTCATCGTTAACAGGTTGCCTTGCGCACGAATTGTTCCTGTGGCATGCTTGGGCTGCACAACCAGCAGTGCCAACCCTGTGTTGGGAGAGGACCATAAATTTCAACAAATGTATTTTACAGTTGAGGGACGTCTGGACTTTTGCTTTTGAGGTGATGTCCTATACAGGATGTGTGGCCGCACCCATGAGGGCGCTTGTACCTGACTGTAAGTCCTGGTTGTGCTTGCCTTTTTAAATCTCTCCCCTGCTCGTGCTTGCATGAAGTTCATGGGTCGTACACTCAGGTGCTGAGGGATAAAGCTGTGCCTGTTGGCAGACAGCGGCGGCATTATTATCCCCGTTGAGTGAACCGATTGGAACATGGTTGAAAGGACGGAACAGTGCACATTATATGTGTTGGCATAGAAGTGAGTTCCGCCCCTGGTTCATGTTCTATGTGCAGATAGCAAAAGTTTGCACTGGGAAATTTCAGTCAGCAAGAGAGCATGGGAGATGGATTTGCTGCTGGACCACTGGTGTGGAGTGCTGGTGCAATGCAGCATGCGCTTGTAACGAACGGGCAAATAAGACGGGAAGCCTGCAGATACAAAATTTCCGAGGTTGTGCCGGGCTGCACTTGTTTATGCGTCGCAGCTCGACCAGCACTCGACGGCGCAAGTGTGTCACCGTGCAAAAGGTGGCGCATTGCCGCACGTCTGTGCCGCGTCTGTAGTGGTGTTGCATGCAAGCCGCGCCTGCGCAGGCCCAAGGCGCTGCGCACTTCAGGAAGAGTCAGCCGCTGCCTGTAAGGGGTGTCAGGAGTGGCTGTCACTGTGGCAGACGTAGTGTGCGGTGCGCCCAGCATGCGTCAAGCGCCGCGGCGGGCACAGCCGTGCAGCTGCCGAGCCAGACTGCCATTGAAGCACAGGACGTGCACGTTACCTTTGGCAACAAGAAGGTGCTCGCCCGAGCAAGGCTCCTGTCGCCAGGCTGAACACTGGGCACACATGCCTTCACATTGTGCGGCATGCTGTGTCATGCTCCCTTGACTACAGAAAATACAGCGGGCTTGTGTACGTAGGTGCACACAGCACCTACAACACAGTGCAGTGGGTAGTACGCTTCAAAACTTTCTGTGTGCTATGCTTGCAGGCCCCACCAAGTCTATGTTTAATTGTTACACGTGTAGCAGGAGCACAACGGTGCTCCTGGGTCTGTCAGTGTGTGGTGAGGTGTAGGGCGTGGCTGCACAGCCTGCACCACAGCCTGTATCATTGCAAACGGTGGGCCAAAGTCCAATCTGAACGGCGCAGGTGCTGCGCGGCGCGAGCCTGTCGGTGCGGCGCGGCACGCTGCACATCCTGCTCGGCCCCAACGGCTGCGGCAAGTCCACGCTGCTGCGCGTGCTGGGCCGGCAGCTGGCGCCGGACGCGGGCGCCGTGCGCGCGGACGCGCCGGCCGGCTTTGTGTTCCAGAACCCGGACCACCAGATCGTGATGCCGACCGTGGCCGCCGACGTCGCGTTCGGCCTGGGCAGGCGCGTCCCGTTGCTGCATTGAGAACGTATGCTGGGCAGGCGCGCTGGTGCCTGCTCCTCACACGCGAGTGCTCGGTAAGGGCAGCCCAACGGCGCTGGGCTGATCTGCGGGGCGCACTCGAGCAGGTTTCCTTTTCAGTGTGCATGTCAGAGTTGGTAGTGACTTGCTGTGCTTCGTGACAACGTCTGATGCATTAACTGGCACGGCAGGTATGGCAGACATGTTGCCAACAAGGCTGCTTGGCTGAATAACCCATGTTTTCTGTTGTGCCACGCATGTCCTGTATGCAGGGCATGCACACCGCCTGCGGTCATCAGCCACCCTTCATTTGCTTATGCCCACTGTTGACATCACGGCTGCCGGCAGGTACGCCCTGCCGGCGGAGGCCGCGCGCGCGCAGGTGGCGGCCGCGCTGGCCGCGGTCGGCCTGGCCGACGTCGCGCAGCGGCCCACGCACACGCTCAGCGGCGGGCAGCGGCAGCGCTGCGCGATCGCCGGCGCGCTCGCGCAGATGCCCAAGGCGCGTGCTCGGAAAAAGGTGGAAGGGCATGAGACACTGTGCTTGGCGCCGCACCCCGCAGCACTGCGGAGACTTGCCACTTGGGTAGCAGCCAAGGCGCCCGATGTGCTGCAGAGGCTGCATGGCGTGGCGTGCGGCAGCCAGTGCGTTGCTAGAGCACGATGCGGACAGCCTGAATAGGCAGCGCACACCCCGCCCGCTCTGCCCGCTCCCGGCGCGCGAGCGGGCGCGCGCGCGCGCGCCAGGTGCTGCTGCTGGCCGCCATGGATGTGCGCTGCTACTATAGGGGTAGGGTTAGGTCTTACGCGCGCGCAGGTGCTGCTGCTGGACGAGCTGACCACCTTCCTGGACGGCGCGGACCAGCGCGGCGTGCTGGAGGCCGTGCGCGCGTGCGTGGGCGGGCCCGGCCAGGTGGCCGCCCGGCCGGTGGCCCCACCCTACCCCTGCGCTTCCTGCTGGATGCCAGGGCGAGCCCCGCCCGGCGCTGGCATGCGCGGGGACGTCGCTAGGGTGGGGCGCGGGCTGCGCTGCCGTGCGGCTCCGGCTGGCCATTGAGTGCGCCATACACTGACCTGGCTTGGCAGGCCTGCCCGTTCTGCAGCTGCCGGCTAGCTGGGGGCGCGCCAGCGGGCTTGGGCGCGGCGGCGAGCTCTTGCGGGGGCCGCAGGTGACGGCGCTGTGGGTGACGCACCGGCTGGAGGAGCTTGCGTTTGCGGACACCGCGAGCTTCATGGACTACGGGCGCATGCAGGTCCGCGTCTGCCAGCCCGCAGGCCTGCCCCTGAGTTGCTGCAGGCAGGTGGCAAAGGCCACAGACGACAGGTGCATGCATAGGTTCCATTGCTTGTCTTGCTGCTGCGTCTGTGCCAGAAACACAGCTGGAAGTGATGTGCTGCAAATGTCCTGGGTCGTGAGGCGCGTCAAATTGTGTTGTTGCGCTTCATGCGCTCCTGGTCTTTGGGTTATATGGTGCAGGCGCCAAGCCGGGGCTGCTTCTGCAGTTTTGAGTTGAGCCTCCTTTGTACTGTTAATAGGCTCGTGACTGTGGCAACAGCTCAAGCACTGCAGCACTGCAAAAGACCGCACACGTGTGCTAGAGGTGCCGTGCGCGCAGGTCAGCGGGCCTGCTGCTGAGGTGGCCGAGCACCTGCGCCGCCTGGGAGCCAAGTGGTGAGGCAGGGACCGCCACATGCGCGCCACCAGCATGTGTCATTGTGACGGCCGCCATGCAGTGCTCGTGTATTGCACTGCGAGTTGCGGGCGTATAATAACAGACTGCCGCACAGTGCGCCTTGATGGTTTGAAGCAGAACAGAACCTTAATATACCCGTCAGCACCAACAACAAACCCAGTATGCAAGCCCTCGCTTGCCTACAACACCCTAAGAGAATGCTTCTCAAACTTATACAGACACTACATTTGTTTCAGAGCTCCAAAGCGCACTGCGCAAGGCGTCTCCAACCCAACCAAGCTGCGCACAACTAGTCAGAGCAGTCAAAGCCCCTCTGTCGGTTTCTCCACTTCAAGCGCAAAACGCTACGAAATCTGTGCGACAGTCATTTCAGCTACACTGCACCCTCCGGCAATGCGCCGCGTGTTGTCTTGTCAGTGCCAGCAAAATCACAGCGAAGGTGCGATTCAGGACAGTTGTGCGAAGACAGGTACCTCCATATGTGCATGCGCAGTGACAAACGCGCACAACCGCACTGTCATCCACCAGCATGTCTCTCGCCTCATAAAGATGCATATATGCTGAGGAGCAGTGGCGGCTTACGGACGCCATTCAGCCGTGCGGCCACGCCATGTACACAGGACATCTCAGGCGAGTCATGCGCAGGAGTCCGCGAGACGGCCAGGACTCGCAGATCGCAGATCAGGGGCGGCAATATGCTCTGCCGCAGCAGATCCCACAGGGGCCCGCTGCATGATGAAGGCCATCCGGATGCCGGGGAATCCTCAAGCTCTGTGCGCGCGCGGCAGCGCATGGACCTTCATGCCTTTTGCGCAGGACAGCGTGATGGACGTGCGCTCCGCGGCTCGCACGCCCTCGGGGCCGCCCATCTGCGCGCCGCGCACATGCAAATTAGACACGGTTCCTGATTGAAGGACAAGCGGGTGCAGCCAGTATCCCCCACACGTGCCCAAGTTGACGTGCAAGGTCAGGTTGATGTACATGCGAGCAGAGCACAAGATGAGCAGGTGCGAGCCGGCTTACACATTCTGGCAGACACGCAGACAGCGCTCCCTCAAACCACGTGGAGGCCATGACGAGCCGCTGTCAGAGGACAGTGGCAGTGCTCAAAACTGCATCACGCGGACGGTCACCAGCGCTGACAGTCGTGCAAGGGGGGCTTTACCTCCTCGGCCAGGCGGAAGGAGAAGGAGCCGTAGAGCTGCGCCAGCGTCGTCGTCAGGTTCAGGCGCGCAAGGTTCTGCCCCACGCAGTCCCGCACGCCCTCGCTGAAAGGCACAAACCGCTTGACGCTGCGCCCGCCGACGACCGGCGCATGCATGGCGTCTTCCACGCCGGCCTGCAGCGCGCTCACAGCACAAACCCACTCAGCCACACTCCGCGCACGCCGGTTTGCTCAGGCTGTGGCGCAGCACGCTCATCGACACAATTGACGCACGTGACGGCGGACGCGGCAGTGGTTCGCGCCATGCCCACGACAAGGGCCGGAAAGCAGCTCCTCTGCTTCAGGCGACGAGCACGGCTGCCGTGACCCACACACTGCGCTTCTCAGCCAAACGAAAGAACGGTCCTGACAGCACAGCGAGCCCACCCGGTAGCTGCAGACATGCCGCAGCCGCCCGCCGGTCCTCGCCTTGCTGCTTCGCACGACCAGGCTCTCAACAACAGGGCAACAGGGACTCCATCGCCAGGGCGCGGCACCTGCTCCCAGCGGCTGGGCAGGAACTCGCCCGCGCGCTCCCAGTTGGCCTCGCTGTGCTGGATGGCGGCGATGGGCGTGTGCAGGATCACGCCTGGCGGCAGGACCAGCTTGCCGCCGTTGAGCACGACCGGCTTGCGCCCGGTCGGCAGGCGGAAGGTGGCGATGCCGCCGGCGGGGTACAGGCGCATGGCCTCCTGCGCGCGCGCGCGCACGAGCACTCTTGCGCGGGGGGCCCTCGTTCGGGCAGAAACATGCCGCGCCATGCCGCCTCCACGCAGTTTCCCGGAGGCACGCTGCTGCTCATGCCCGATCAGGCCGTGGCGGCGCGGCCGCGCCGCAGGGAGGGCAGCCCACAGCCCTGCCTGTGCGAGCCGCGCCAGGGCGCACAAGACTGGTGCGTATCCCTACCCTCACCAATATTACCGACACTGTTCTGTGCACGGCGTGTGCAACTTTGCGTGAGCAACCTTTTATGACGGAAGTGCACATGCTCATCAAACAAGCTCTGGGGCTCCTGAGGTGGCGGCGGCACCTTGATGACGTTGTTGAGGTAGGCCAGCTTGCCGGTGTCCTCCCACTGGATGGGCCGCGGCGCCGGGCGCGCGCACGTGGCCAGCAGGTCCAGGCTGGCCAGCTCCTCCACGATCCGGGCCTCCACGTCGGGCGCCTGGCTGACGCAGAACACAACCCACGCTGCCGTGTGGCCTGCGCGCGCGGCACAAACGCTGGGTGCTTGCATCGATCCTGGGCTTACAAAATCAACGTGGTCGCTGACAGTGGAGCAAGGCCGTGCAGGCAGCGACGGCCATCACATGTACCAGCGCATGACTCGCATGCTAGTCACGCAGCCTGCATGCAGGCTGTAACCGGCCGACCGGTTACAAGTAAAAACAAGCAAGCTGTTAAGGACATGAAGGAAGGTCTTAGGTTTGGGAGCATTTTCATGCACAAGTGGAAGCAATCGTGCGGAATCGTGAGTTACCGGTGGTTTCAAAGCCAGCGAAGAAGAGAGTCGCTACTTCTCCTATCAGGTGGTCATCGTCCATGGGCTCGCC
>JAABUV010003877.1_pt1 | contig 18561 bp, 19 predicted proteins | sample 5559971 | NCBI WGS metagenome assembly JAABUV01 (sample SAMN10711881, study PRJNA513362) | rock metagenome | isolation source: Antarctica rocks | place: Antarctica: Victoria Land, Knobhead nord | collected 2015-12-19
TAGTAGGTGGTAGTGTGGCAGGATACTTGTACTGTACCATGTACCTACCTATCTACCCAGTAGGGCTAATCCTCAAGTTTCTCCAGGTCCGAGTCCTCCAACATTCAACCACGAGATTACTAAAGTCGTCATATTACACGTGAATCGCCTTGGTATCATGGTCTGCGTTGTTGAAACCTCTGTTAGGATCAATGATATTGTGCAGCTAGTTCTGTAGCCACTCAGGTTGGTAGCGGCTCCTAACGACGAAGAATGGCTGCCGAGTTCCTTAGAGGTCATGGCGTTGACCTCCAGAGGGAAATGTCTAAGGTCCAATTCGGCCAGGCGTCAGAGGCTTCTAGTATCTCAAATCTGACAATACCACGTCCGCCACGTCAGCCAATTTCCAAAATTCAAGGCGTTCGATTACCATCTAAGCCTCCCAATAGCTTGTGGGATGTAATCCTGAACGAAAAGAGGATCCATTCAATCTCACCGCACGCACCTTCGCTTGTCAGCCGTTTCTGCCCACCAGATGTCATAGATGGCAGGGAGCAGTTCCTCGCTCCCTCCCTGTGTCACCCTCACATTCACCTAGATAAATGTTTCCTACTTTCTGACCCCAAGTACTCTGACCTTGAGATCGTCAAAGGCGACTTTGTTGAAGCATTGGAGCTTACGGGAAAGGCGAAGTCGAGGTTTCAAGAAGACGATCTTTTGAGAAGGGGTCGATGGCTTGTAACCGAGAGTATAGCTGCTGGTGTAACTTCAATACGGGCCTTCGTAGAAGTGGATGCCACTGTACGCTTCAAATGCCTAGACGTTGGCTTAAAGCTCAAGAAAGAATTCAAGGACCGTTGCGAGATTCAAATTTGTGTCTTCGCACAAGATCCTGTCATGACTACGGGCAAGAACCCAGAGGGTCAAAAACTCATAGAAGAAGCATTGGGTAGAAAGGGTGTCGATGTGGTTGGAAGTACGCCCTATGTTGAAGGAGATGAATATAAGATGCGTGAAAACATCACGTGGGCGATATCAACTGCATTGAAGTATGGCAAACATTTAGACTTCCACCTCGACTACAACCTCGACCCTAATCAAAAAGCACTTACCGAATATGTAATCGAAAGACTAAAAGCACAACACTGGATAGCTTATACCCGCGACAAAACCATTGTCCTTGGACACTGCACTCGACTAACCATGTTTACCGCCGACCAATGGCGTCAACTCAGGACCAACCTCGCCGACCTACCAATTTCTTTCATCGGCCTCCCCACATCAGACATTTTCATGATGGATAAACCTTCACCCCAAGAAGGCGGCGGCCAACGCGTACGAGGAACCCTCCAAATCCCCTCCATGATCCAAAAATACAACCTCCAAGGCGCCATCAGTGTTAATAACGTCGGCAACGCTTTCACCCCACAAGGAAGCTGCGATCCGATGGCTATTGCTAGTATGGGTGTTGGGTTGTATCAAGCTGGAACGAAAAGAGATACAGAACTGTTATTCGAGTGCGTAAGTACCAGGGCTAAGGCAGCCATTGGCAATGCGAGGAGTGAATTGGGGTTGAAGGAGGGGGATTATGCGGATTTTGTGCTTTTTGGTGCGAAGAAAGTGGGGGATGAGACGTATCTGGGTAAGCCCAGAGGACGAAATACAATCCAAGAGATCATCTACGACCCTCCGCATGAGCGGAGGACGGTGTATAGGGGCTGCTTAATAGCATTCTAACCCAGATGAGTTCGGTATCGGCTGCCAAAGTGTAATTCGCTGTATAAAGTCTCGTCCATATCACCGTTTCATCATGGACAGCGCGTTGGCTCAACAGTGATGGCCATAAAACGAAGAACAAAAACGAACAAACGGCTAGCTTCCGAACAGTATGCACCTCCGCGCCAACAGACCAGTCTACCCAAGGACGCGGCCAGGTCGGGCGCTTATATCAGCTCATATTAGCCTGAAGTGGCTATCTCTGATAGAAATGCCTCTGGCATCAAAGGCTCAAAGCTCAAAGACAATGACGGTGCTCACAAGCCAACGGGCCAGCACCGCCCTAGTTCAACCGCACACTCGGTGTTTCACGAGTCTGGACTCACGACTACAAGGCCTTAGTGCGAAAGAAGAAGCTGCTCAAAATCCATCATAAACAAGAGAAGACTGCTGCTACGACCAATGAATTATTCATGTAATCTACATCTTGCCATTTTCTACCCCCCACCCCCCCCTTTGAGCCCCAACCCGTATATCAGAGCACACACCCTCCAACAAAACCATCCCACAGTCCGTACCCAGAACTTTAAAAACCCCCTTTTGCTACGCCCCATACCCCCAACAAATCAACCATCGTACCAAAACCACCCAAGCGCTCCTCCCCACCCTAGAAGCCCTAACCACTATCGCGTGATCCCCTCGATACACCTATACCTACCTTACCTTACTGAAGACAACTCCAAAAACTAGCATGCTTTAACAACACGCGTGTTGCAGCTTTTGAAATACCCCCCGAACCCAAGCTATAAATCCAACACCGCCCCTCCGTCCCAAAGACAACCTCGTGGGGCAGTCGTGTTGGATATGTGTGTGCCATCGTATTTCGGTGCCCAGTGCTCTATTTCAGTAGTCAACAGCTGGTGTTGGTTTATGGTGGGTTTGGGATTGGTAAGGGGGGGGGAGAGGGGTTCGGCCGTGAGTGCTGCTGTAATTATTTACAGTTTCTTTTTTTAGGAACATTGTCTTGTTGATGTAGCCAACCGCTTGCTATAGTATGTAGGGGCGCTGAGTGGTGTGCATACTCGATATCGGCTGCTGAATGTCATGCTGAAAGTGCTTTTCGTGATTGTTACGAAAGAGGTATCTGGGAGTGCTGCTTTTGGCTTTCATGCTCTGGCCTGCTGGTTGGGGCTGTAGCTACTTTAGGCCTCGCGCTTGCGATTTGGTAGATGAAGGGGGATTTTGAGAGAGAGGTGTGCAGGTGAATGTAAAGAAAGGGGCCATTACTACGTTCAGTGCCAAACCTATCCCATAAAAATATTTACGGGGCACGAATGTTGTAGAGATCTGAGTAAGACGCTCTCACCTTCTCCTCCGACCTTCAACTGCCTCATTTACCTTACTCAACAACCATAAAAATACCCCCCTCATCAACACGGTTGTTTAGACCATAGGCATAGTAAGGGGCTTCCTCCGAAAATGTGAAAGTTGTAGGGGGGCTGTACTTCAAATCGGTGGTCGGAGGTTGAGTTTATTGTGTTAAAGAAGGAAATTGGGGGAGATGAGGGAGATTGATGGAGTGGGGTGTTGAGATGGTGTGGTGGTGTGGGATGGAAAACATGGTGGGGAAAGCGGTGGGGTGGTTGGGCAAATGGGTGGGCTTGTTTAGGAAAAGGCGTATTGGGCATGGTGGTGGTGGAAGAAGAAAGATAGATTTTCGGGGAGTAACTAAGTGAATTCGAATTATCTTTAAAGAACACACCTTTCCAGAATCTGAGGTGGTTCTGGTGTTGATAGGGTGTTTGCTTCGGCTTACGTTTGAGCTGACTTTATTGCTTTTTGTAGTTGTTTCCGTTTTTGTTTTGCCCCTTTAGTTTTTGAGTCGTAAGAAAAGTAGAAAGCCGTAAAGATGTTGCGAGTATTTGGTCGAGTGATGGTGGTAAGCCCGTATATTACAAATTTTGATGTTCTGAATATTGAAATTAAATATCATAATAAGACCTTTTTTTCTTCATACAGAAACAAACCCAAGCCAAGACATGTCGCTGTTCTAGTCAGGGGGTCTTGCGGGGGCGTTTCTGTCAAAAAGTTAAAATCACGCCCATTGAGTTGGTCGGGTTTCCTCCAAGCCTATTGAATAACAAACCTTTCAGGACGCTGATTGGTGGATAACACCGCTTGTTTCTTTTTGCTTCGGGTTCGAGCCCTGTCAGCGCTGATTTTTGGGAGTTTTGCTTTTGACTTTGCTTCCTCCTCTTGAGCCGTAACACCGATACAAGATTGTTTAGAGGCAAGCGCCCCATCACTTCTGTGCGATAGAATCTGCAGGCGATGCCTATAAGGATGCCAAAATGGGTTTCCTTCATCGATTGACAATGGTGATGCTAAGCGAGTCTTTGGTGTTGGTCCCCTTCCCTTTCAGCGCGGGCCAGAACATAACTCCTACTATCGGCATCGTAGTATTACTTCGAGAGCCTGGTAGAGATACATTATTCCTTTTCAAAGTACCGCTTATCGATTGTCTTGCCTTGTGGCTATATTGCACTTGGCACATATCACAGTACCTCCTGGCTGCCTCTGATCTGCATCCAGCTTCCAAGGGCCATTTCCGAGAGTGCTAACCCACTCCGTTCTCTCATCATCTCCTGTTCGTGCGGAACCAAGACCATACACACGCAATCGCTCATCATGGACGTCTTATAAGTCAACACGAAAGCATCAATCCGTTGATCATGTTCTTATATCCCCTCTGATTGTTGCGCTCATAAATGGGTAGACAGACGTCGTTGGCTTATTCTGGCTCTTGGTCTTTCCACTGCTTCTTTACGGCCTCAACGTCAGTACCGCAAGCTTCAGCTCTGTTAACGATACTCTTCGCTTTTCCGACCACAGGCATATCGATCATCTTGCCGTCCAAGGTCCACGCTCCTCTTCCTTGCTGATCAGCTTTCTTATCTGCAGTCAAGACTCTTACAGCCCAAGCTACCTCCTCACTACTAGGGGCAAAAGCCTTCTGCGCAACCTCGACTTGACTAGGATGGATACACTGCTTTCCATTGAAGCCCAGCCCTTTTCCTCCGAGACACTCTTCTTCCAGCGTCTTCAGGCCTTGTTCGCCCTTGTACGAGGTGCAAACAAGATCAATGGTTGAAGGTAGACTGTGTGCACGACATGCTGTGGCTATGGCTGATCTAGCATATAGAAACTCCGTAAGGGATGGTGTTCTGGTCAACGACAAATCCAATGCAAAGTCTTCAGCAGCAAAGATGAGACCTTGGATATAAGGGGAAGCTTTGCAAATGCTTGATAGGTCAGAAAGAGCTCTGGCAGATTCAATGAGAGCAAGAATATTGAGAGGTGGTGAAGACGAAGTGGATGATGTAAAGGCCGAAGGGTGTCTCGAAGGTAGGGCATGTCGTATCACGTCTGTAACAAAGTGAAGGTCAGAGGCAGAGTTGACCTTGGGGACGACTATGGTGTCGACATTGCGCGCTTTCAGCTGCGCTTCGTCAGTAGGCAGAGGCAGATCCGTGAGCGGCAGGCAAGCGTACCACTTCTGTCAAGTCCTCTAGAGCTAAGCCAGTCTCTACGGCGTTGATACGGACGGCATTTTCGTTTACACCTCCAGGGCGTGGCTCGTTCAGAATGGAACGAACGTTCGATCTCGCTTCGGCCTTCTTTCCCCGAGTCACAGAGTCCTCGAGATCGTAGGCTACACAGTCAACGGATAGTCCTCGAGATTTCGCGAGCATCTTCTGGGACGACCCCGGAACTCGACACTGTCAGCCGCGTTGAAGTCTGTGGGTCTAGCGGAAATTACCATAGAGCAGCGCTCGTCGTACAATTGACTGGGCAGTGCTCATCACGCCTTACTGCCGACGATTCATATGAAAGACTACTCAGAACCGACACTAATATTTCTTAGCTCTACAACATGACGGAAAACCGCGCAAGAGAAGCTGGACATCTAAGGTGTCTAGTAGCTGCACACAACGTCCGACGTTGAACATTCGAATAAGGCCTAGCTTAATATCCCTGACCCCTGCCGTTATGACGTAGCGAGCGGGAGCTCTCAGGTCTTTTGTCCTAAACTACTCTATTACAATTCTCTCTTAATAAACAAAATTACCTACTGCTAGAGGAACTCACAAGAAGCTCGAAACAAAAAGCAACCTTCATCCAAAATACCACAAGCAAAATGTCCTCCGACAAAAACCAGCAACAACAAGGCGGTCTCTTCTCAGGCGTTGGCTCCCTGGTCGGTGGTGTCGCGAATACCGCTGGTGGCGCCGTAGGCGGCCTTACAAACATGCTGGGTGATACTGTTGGCACTGTTGGCAAAGGGGTTGGTGATACGCTGGGTGGAGTGACTAAAGGGCTTGGCGACACGACCAAGGCTGCTGGAGGGATGGTACAGGATACAACGAGTAAGGTTGGTGACGGCACGAAGCAGGGTGGGAAATAAGGTAGCAGGGTGGCCAAAGGTGGGAGCAAGAGGGGGTGGACGGGAGACGGTCATGTGTAGAACGTTACACTTGACGGTATGAGAGGCTGAGGCGCTTTTTTGACTGTAGGTGTACAGAGCGGCTTAAGTTCTTCGCTACTCGGTTTTTCATTCAGTTTTTAATGCTTGCCATGGCAGGAGAGAGAGATCAATGTGGCAAGACAGCCACATTAAAGCAGAGGCGCCTCTAATCGAACAACTTGTTAAGCTAATTGATAAGGAGCAAAGCGAAAGATTGAACAGGCAGGCAGCCTACCAACCTTCCAGTTTACAATCCTGTATTTCACCTTGACGTGTTTAAATCGATCACCAATTTCTTAACTTCTGGAAAGATTACACGTATCGACTTGGATCTAATGCTGAAGCATGTGCGTCAAGTTTATGTGGAAGAAGGATGGAGAATGCGGACGAGATCGCTACGTGTTCTCCTGGCCGGCCTGCTAGTCAAATACGGCAGTGTATCCATTGGTCATTGTCAAGGACATCCCTCAGCACAACTGTGGTTCGGCGCTGTTGAATGTCTTGCTAAAACGAGGCTAGACACCCAGAGCTTTGTTCAATGGTAGAATTCTGTTATCTTGCCAGCACCGTTGTATCCTTTGTGGTGGGAAGAAAGCAACCACTACTCGGTGTTTTCCTGATAAGCCAGCATCAAGACTCTCCAATGCTCTTCTAATCCATCAGTAGTTGGGATTGAATATCTACTTTAAATTGTGGGTGTACTCGGACAGCCACGTTTGCATGCAATCTGCAATTAATCAGCCTTGATACAACCTATCCGCATAATCAAGTCTTTTTTCATGCCACAGCGAGGTTCTAATCCAAAGTGCTGCATGACGGGCGTAGGAGACTCTGGCCCGAAGATTTAATTAAATATGAACGCAATCGCTATGGCCGGGCTCGGGCCGTGGTGTGCAGAAAAGAAAGACAATCACAACACCATTGTACCAGCGCTGTTAGGAATCGAACCTAATATAATATAACTCTCCAACGACAGTGTGTGTGGGTAGAATAGAGCTTCATTGGAGTGGACAGCCCACTGATGATGTGTCGCATATTGCTATCCAATCTATTGGCCGTTTCGGACGCGTGTTAGATGTTCCCCCCTCCAAGCTATCATAGCAGCGCCGATAGGCTATTAGTCCAGGGTGAGAAACTCTGCGAAAGCAAAGGTAAGTGGTCTGCGTTCTGCAGTAAGCCTGATTAACTCTCCGCAACAACAGATGCTGGAATGCAGTCCAATGCAGTCCAATCACTTCGAAGTGGAAAGCGGCATGCAACATGCAGAATTAGGGCTGCGACACCTGCAGGCTGCAGTCATGGGTACGGAACCCCCACGAGAAATTCCAGCTGTTTGTCGGCCATGTTTTCTTCGGAGCCCTACGTCGTCGCTACCCGTGATATTGTCAGTGGTCGAAGCTGTGCTCATCTTCGGCCTTTTTCGGTACCTTACAATAAAACCATATATTTTCCACGACTCTTCATATCTACCCAGCTCATTCATGGCTGCCAGACTGGTGGGTAAAGTATTCCATGTTTGCAGAGTCTATTTAGTCTGTGCCGCAGGGATGGGCTGCCCAAAACATAAAATGGAATCTTTACGACATCTCTCATGAAACCACAAGGAGGCTTTTGGAGTTACAATCATGATGAACCGTTTTTCATCACTATTGAATATACTACACATCTACCATTGGACGATCAAAAACTTCCTAAACATCTAATACCAATGTTGCATTGAGAGGCGTGAGAGGGCAAAGCTTCTCGCTCAATTTAATTCGCATTTATTGTTCAAGCGCGCCTGGTGGGGCGGCATGTGCAAATCTGCATGCGGAAATTAAACGAGATCTGAGGGATTTTCGGGTGGGATGGTGGGGGAATTCACCGATTGCCCGTGCACTCGTGCCTCTGCTCTTCACCTTCATTCGAGACTCAGCTTCTACCCATCCGTTCACTGCAGGCGACCTGAGGTGGACAGTATCATGGTTATCAGCACTAGGTAGAAAAGCGTCTCATGTGCATAAGCATGACGGAACCCTCCCTATCTGGCATGGTGGCGCCCCGAGGTAACCTTAGTGAAGGAATACTCGGTGTTGGTGTTGCCCTCCACAATGAATTGCACACCTTATATATCATATACCTGTCCCGCCCCGCTTTCCTTTGCTTTGTTAATTGCCTCATACAACTCACCTCCACTTCCTGCTGCTGCTGTACCCTCCATGTTCTCCTACCAATAAACATAAATTGACCCCGAGTCTGCGTTGTTTTCAACCATGTCTGACCCCGGAGATATTCAAGCGTTAGACGAGGGCGTTCACTCAATCTCTAAAGAAGGCAATGGTGTCTACTCCGTGCGCCAGAGGTCTCTACTGCCACACGACTCGGCTGAAAAGGGTGAAGAGCAGCTCGATGAAAGAGATGTCAGAAAGAAACAGGTACTACAGCACCCCTGAATCGTAACTGCTGTCAGTGCTGAAGGCTTTCAAGCTGTTCAGTGGTCGGGCGCTCTTGTGGTACACGATTGTTCTCCTCTCCAATATCGGGTTTCAGTGATTGATTTCTCTCTACAGGTTGGCGTACCAGTCCGTTGGGGTCATCTACGGCGACATCGGTACCAGTCCGCTATACGTCTACTCCAGTACCTTCTCGTCCGACCCCAGCTACAATGACTTGCTCGGTGCACTCTCCCTTATAATCTGGACACTCACGTTGATGGTTAGCATCAAATACGTTCTCATCGTCCTCAGAGCAGATGACGAGGGGGAGGGAGGGACATTTGCCATCTACTCTCTGCTTTCCCGATATGTATGGACTCCGCACCATCCGTGCCTGAGTGATTTTGCTAAGACCTGTCGCTTGCAGGCCAATATCGTGAGACGTGACCCGAGGGAAGAGCAAACGATTAAAATGGAACGAGTCAAGACTCAAGATCTAAAACGCGAAAACAAAGTGGCACGATCAATCATTGAACGCAGCGCCTTCATGAAGACGCTTCTAAAAGTCGTGGGGGTTCTCGGTGTATCGCTGGTTATGTCTGGTATACTTCCCGGAAACTCTATAAGACAGTCGAAGCGTAGGGCTAATCACGACGCTAGATGGCGTCCTCACGCCCGCTCAGTCTGTTCTCGGTGCCATTCAAGGGTAACTTCAGACACTTCTATGGTATCATCCATGTCTCTGACACCTTCTCTAGTCTTAATATCGTGGATGCGACCATCACCACTCCCACGATCGTCGGAGTATCTTGTGCCATCTTAGTTCTGCTTTTCTTAATACAGCCACTAGGGACCTCGAAGATTGGCAGCATGTTTGCTCCTATCGTTATCATCTGGCTTGTCTTTAATTTAGCATTTGGCATCTACGTACGAGGCCCTTTGCTCTGCGTGCATTTTCTTGTTAGCTAAAACTAGACGCAGAATCTTGTTCATCATGATCATTCCGTCTTGAAAGCGTTTTCGCCATACTTTGCTGGGGCATACCTTGTCCGCAACAAAACAGATGGTTGGAGGTCCCTTGGTGGTATCCTACTTGCATTTACCGGAGTAGAAGCCTTATTCGCCGACCTTGGTGCTTTCAGTATGAGGTATGGTCCTCCGCCGTTGATACCCTGGACCATGATCTAACAGTGTCTTAGAGCCATCCAGCTTTCGTGGTTGTGCTTTGCATACCCTTGTCTGCTGCTCGCCGTAAGTGATCTGGAATCCATCATATTTACCAGGCTATAAAGACATCGAGTACTGATAAAAATACGCAGTATACCGGTCAAGCTGCGTTCATAAGTAACAATCCTAGCGCGTATTCGAATCCGTTCTTCAACGCTGTTCCACCGGGAATGTTCTATCCAAGCTTGGTTCTCGCCATCCTTGCTGCGATTGTGGCCAGTCAGACAATGATCACAGCTACGTTCCAATTGCTGGCACAGATCATCAAGCTATCATACTTCCCACAGATTCGATTGGTCCATACATCGAAGAAGTTCCATGGTCAAATCTACATACCGTGGGTGAATTGGCTTCTCATGATTGGCACAATTATTGTTACTGTGTCGTACAACAATACTACTAAGCTAGGCGAGGCATACGGTGTGTGTGTGATTCTCGTCACGTTCATTACGACCTCAATGGTCTCACTTGTTGCTGTCATTATCTGGCGTCTACCGATCGTCGTTGTGGCCTTCGGGTTCCTCGTCTTTGGATTACTCGACGGCGTCTACCTCTCGTCAGCACTCACAAAAGTGCCTGATGGCGCCTGGCTCACGTTGACTCTGGCTGTAATTCTATCTTGTATCTTCGTCCTCTGGCGCTTCGGCAAAGAGAGCCAATGGCGAGCTGAAGCGGAAGATCGCCTTTCGCCATCGAAGCTACTCATGTCATCTGAAGACTTCTCTCTAGCCAATGGAAACGAGAAAGGGGACCCTCGTTACAAGCTACGACTGACACATCCTTTCGGTGGTGCCGTCGTCTCGCCAATCCAGGGAATGGGTATCTTCTTTGACAAGTCTGGTAGTCCTAATACTACTCCCACCGTCTTCATCCACTTCGTTCAAAAATTCCAGGCCGCCCCTGCTGTTGTTGTGTTCTTCCACATACGTACCTTGTCGTGCCCCACGGTGGAGCCGGGAGAAAGATTCACTGTCACTCGCTGCGTTTCGGGTGCCCAAGGATCAAAACTATCAACGCAGAACTTCTTTCGCGTCATACTCCGCCACGGTTATAACGACGAAGTTGTCACCAGTGATCTTGGCATGGTGATTTACGAGCAGCTCCGAGCCTTCGTCATCCGGGAACTCCGTACCCCTGAACCCCCGGTGCCCGTTATCGCGTCCTCTGGTTCTTCAACTGAGCAGTCTGAATCGACAACGCCGTCTTCGGCTCCACCCGTAGTTGCTGACGTGCAGCAGCCGCAAGACCTTGTCCGTCACCGTCTTGATATACTTGAGCAAGCGTATAATGATCAGGTCGTGTACATTGTGGGTAAAGAGCAAATGCGGGTCCGCCATGACCGTCATCTCAAGGGTTGGGCGAGGAGGATCGTGCTCGGGGCTTTCTTGTGGATGAGGGGAAATACGGGTAGTAAGGTTGCGAATATGAATATTGACGTGGAGAAGTTGGTGGAGGTTGGCTTCGTCAAGGTTGTATGACACAGGTTCTGGGCAGGGGTTGCCAAGACTTTCGTTCTGCTTGTTTCTCAAGCGTTTTATGGAGGAACATTTATGATGGACACGCGATAGAGAGCGGAACGAATTGATTAGGCTATGATTGGACATAGAGAGATATGATAGTGAGCTATTACACGATTGATTACCCCCAAAGCCTGGCTGTACATTAATGAATCTGCCATCGTTCGAATGCTTGTGACACTGGTTCCCATGCTCCACAATTCACCATGCTCCGAAGACAGCAGCAGATGTAGCAGCTATTATCTTTGAATACCATAAGGTAAAGCCCATCATAGACGCTCAATGATATACAACTAGCTATCCAAAAGCCCCATGATCCTCCAAGCCGAAGGCGTAAGAGCCAATAGGATGGAGCGAACCTGTTCGAGTATTGAACACCTTTGATTTCCGTTGGAATTTTACCTATGTAGATGTCAGCAACCTGAACAAGAACCACGTCGGTCTCCATGCAGGCCAAAGCCATGCTTCCAGGGACTTCAAAAAGAGGCTTTCTGCATGCTCTGAACGATATTGCGCCCGGACAGACTTTCTGGCCGGATGCGACCGAAGCAAATAGACCAGTGGCATTTTCCCAATAGCACGTTGGTATACTGCAGGTCATCTTTGCAACTGCTTTACCCTGGTAATCCTCCACATCCAGGCCTCGGGTTCACGTATCTGCACATCTGCTCCCACCCAACTGATTAGGCGACCGTAGTGGGGGTGGCGCAGGCTGCCAAACGCCAACCCGTCGCGTTCCATGAGGCGACCTGGTCCGAGCGCCCTGGTCCGAGCGCCTGCAGGGGTGGAAACCTCACTTGGTGTCGATCGCCTTATGGTATGGGGATAACTTCATGTCCTTTCCCAAATTCCCAAATCTAATTGCTGCGATGGCAACCCACGAAACAGACTAGAATTTCGAGTCCTCGAGCTCGGTAGATTATGCAGATGACTTTGTAAAGAAAAAGATACACTGTACGGGGTGGTGGTTGTTGGGGGGGAAGTGAGAGCTGTCAGTAGTTAGTATTGGACGTCAACAAACCCTAAGACTTGAAAGGAGGTGAGTACGCAGATGTAGAGCTCTTGCCCTTTTCTTCTTCCACCTTCAACCTCTTCTGTTTGCAACGCTCTTGCTTCTGCTCTACCACAAGAGAACACAATACAAGATGGCTCATCAGAACTCGGCTGATCCAGCAGGTTCTTCCTTGCAGAATACTGTCTCTCAAGATCAGCCAACTCGCTCTGTACAAGGAGCTTCAACGACCTCGCGTAAGCGATATTGACCCAAACGGGTGATCTTCCGGGACAGTAGCCATCACTAACGTAACCAAAAGCAGAAACACCAGCACCAGCTCAGGATAGGGCTGCTGCCGCTTCTGGCCCGCTTACATCTGTAAGGGTCAGTAGCTCTCGAGTGTTGATGGTGGTGGCTGATTTTCCCAGTGTCCTATCCCCGATCCTGCGGTTTCCTTGCCGCAAGTTGTTCCGTCTACTCCACCCCAAGGAAGGGGTCAAGTAACTTTACCTCGTGCAGCTTCTGCTGTACCACTCCCGTCTCCAAGAGCTCTCCCTCCTAGGGTCACACTTCCAAACCATCCACCCCCCCTTCCCCGGACACCGGTCCCATTCCGTACTCCTTTAGTAACTCGCTCGTCGGAGTCAAGCTCTATCAGGCTCGTAAGCTGGGAGGACCAGCGCTGTTCTCCACCTCGGCCCAAGCCTCGCCCTGGACCCAAGCCGTCTGGCCTTACTTCAACACCAACACATCATCGACCAGCAGTTCCAGCGAAGCCTCGTCGTCAATTAGGCACTAATCCATCCGATAATCACTGGGTCCCACCCCCACCTCGTACACTGCCACCATTCTCGATCCCGCCCTGTCCAACTCGTGCACCACCACCACCTCCGCCACTTGAGGCACAGAATCCCTCATTGGTTCTGCCGCGTTCTGGAAACGACTGTTTTGCGATAGAAGATCTTGACACTACCACAAGTATGGCTTCTGATCGTCAATCTCATTTTCTTGACCCGGATTCTACTATGGGCAATGACCTCTTGAGGCACAAGGTCGCCGCTGTCAAGATTGCCAAAGAGCAGGAGCAAGCTATCCATGCAAAGCTCCGGCGAAATGGTGACCCAATTCCAGAGTATGATTTCCTCGAGTTGATCGGAAAAGGCGGGTATGGTAGAGTCTTCAAAGCGTAAGCCTATTCTTGATACAAAATCCTACCTTGTCTTTCGATCTGCCCTATCATTATACTCTGCTTGTAGCCAGAATTCCGATATGTCCTGTTTGATGTTTTGCGTACTGAGGGGGCCAGTGGATTGGTCTTCCAATTCTGCTGTCTCTCCTCAATCCATTGATTATTGCGATCCTGTTATCTTGCCTTGGTTCCAGGGTTCTTTCGTGTCCACCCTCCCGGTTCTTTGCTTTGCTAATAAGTTCTCTGCAGACTCGATAAGAAATCCAAATCAATGGTTGCATTGAAGGTAATGGACGTTGATGAGCACGACTTTAAGGCACGTCCAGAAGACAAGGACGAGACTATAGAAGTGACTCTCCATGAGATCAAGGTACTCCAACAATTGAAGGATAGTAAGGCCCGCAATGTGAACGCCATACTTGATGCATTCCAGATGCACTCACAGCTCTGGATCGTCAGTGAATATTGTCCAGGAGGCAGTCTGCGAACTTTGGTAAGTCAGGCCTGGTCAATGTCAATGACTCTTTCTCTTAGCTTCTCTGTGTTATGGAGTATTTGTATTTTCCTCTTGCGCTTCTTCATCTATCGATTCGTCTTGGCTTTATGACGGCATTCACTTCGATTTCTGCCAAGTGAGGCAATGAGGTCAGTCAATATATCTCAATAAAGCATTTGTCCGGAGTATCTTCTTATCTTGACTCTGTTATAAAGCATGTGCCAAGAGTGTGTTAGATATTGAGTCCTTCACAACGTCGTTCATGCCCTGGTTGGAATATGTATCTGAGTTGAAAATTGTTTTGGTATAGATCACAAAGTACATGCTGTTCAGAGAGGTAAACGAACATATATATATATGAATAGCAAAAAAGTGAACTCTAGTATTAGACGGTCTCAAGCATTTTCATTGAAGACTTCTGTCTCGGACCAAGGAACGTGCTGACTGTAATTAGATGCGTGGAACAGGTGGCAAGTTGGAGGACAGATTCATTGTCCCGATAGCTCGTGAATTAGCAGAAGCTCTGAAAGCGATCCATGAAGCTGGGATTATTCATCGAGATGTCAAAGGTAAATATAAATTCACGTGGCCTTCAAAGGGGTTAAGATGTGTCCCAAGTAACAGTAAAGAGAACAAGCTGACGAGATGTACGCCTTGTTTAGCCGCAAACGTGATGATTCACGAGAATGGCAGTCTCCAAGTGATCGATTTCGGTGTAGCTGGTGTTCTCCAAACGAAGCTTGACAAGAGAACGACTGTAATCGGCACGCCCCACTGGATGGCGCCAGAGCTGCACAAGGCAATAGGGCGCGAGGGCTTGAACTATGGCACCGAGGTCAGTTCTGTAGTCTTATATGCGTGCAGACTTTCTCGCGTGTCGATCACCATATTAACATTTATAGGTTGATGTCTGGGCGTATGGATGCACTTTGTATGAAATTGCGTCGGGATCTCCACCATACCCAAGGACCCAGCCAGGTCGTAAACTAGCTGTACAGCTTGGTCGGCAGCCTCCTAGACTAGGTGACAGCCCCGAGTATTCGGATGGTTTAAAGGACCTTGTAGCATGTGTTCTGGAGTCAAAGCCTGCTATTCGACCCTCTATGGAAGCTGTTTTGGAGCATGCATTCGTGAAAGATTCAGAAGTAACTCATCCAACAGAGTCGCTGGCGGAGCTGGTGAAGACTTTCTATCGCTGGGAATACTCTGGTGGCCAGAGGACATCTTTGTTCTTTGAGGGTGGTGCAGCGGCCGCGCAATTTCCAAATACCCTTGAAACTGAAGAGGATTGGAATTTTAGCACGACTGCGGGTTTTGACCAACAATTCACCAAGATCAACCCTGATCAAAAAACAACATCAGAGCTTGTGTCAACGCTCAGCCAGCACAACATTGCAGCTTCTGACATCGCAAACGCTACAGCAAATTCTTCTAATAGCTACTTGCTCCATCAAAAGGACTCTACTCCTCACTTATCTCCAGGTTTTGACTTTAACATGTCAGATCAAAACTTCAATCCTCATCCACCGACCGACGCCCCGGGTGTCAACACTGAACTCAAGGCTCACGAATCCACTGAAACAATGACTCCTCAAGAAAAAGCCAATGTGGAAGCACGCATCAAGCGAGGCGAATCGGCACTTCAGGGCCTTTTTGATGACGAGAAAGAACCATACCAGTATGGCCCAAAGACCAAACATGAGGAACCAAAACCTACACCTACACTCACTCGTGCTCGCTCCGACCTGCCTCTTCGTGACGATAATAGCGAATCTTCAATCCATCATAAGGAATTGATCATCACTCACAAGTCTGACGGCACCATGGAGCTCCCGGATATTGACTTGGTAGACACCAACACTATCAAGCCAGGGGGTATATTGAAGTTTCTTGGAACGAACGATGACGAAGGTTACGATGATGCAGGTTCGCAATATGGACAGCAATCGAATGTGGACAAGCGTGCTACTATGGATTGGAAATTTCCTAGCCAGCCTGAGGTGACTGTCACCGCTGCCGATGATGTGGCTGGAGCTGCTAGAGATGAGAGACGCGATACTGCGGCTTGGACCTTTCCGGCTGAAGCAATGGCCCCAGCTGAAGGTGCTCGAGACGATAAGCGCGATACTACGGCGTGGACCTTTCCGGCTGAAGCAATGGCACCGGAGATCAATAATGACGAGGCTGACGTTGACAACCCGACCCCTATGCAAACTCGTCCAAGCTTGCGTCACCTCGCTACCGCTCCAGCTGCTACTCATCTTCGCCAATCGGTTGGTGATGTACTCGACCTTGACGCTCTCTACGATAGTGAGCCTTATGACAGTGATCTCTATGCTACCGACGCCTTCCGTTCTATGCCCACCTCCGATGATGAAGTCTTCTTTCACCAGCCAGCTACTTCCGATGAAGAGGTCTTTTCTCACCAACCACCCACCTCCAATGATGAGGTCTTCTCTCACCAACCGACCACCTCCGATTATGGGGTCTTCTCTCACCAACAGATCACCTCGGATAATGAGGTCTTTTCTCACCAGCCAACCGCTGACCTGCAAACTCCAGTCATGTCTAACGATGAGAACGCTTCTCCTGACACTCTCGCACAGCCAGACACAGCTTCTTTAACCGACTCCGATACTACCGAGCAGCCAGACACAGCTTCCTTGGCCGATTCTGACGCTACCGTGCACCCAGACACCTTCACCGATTCCGATGACGAGTACTACAACCCTTTCAAGGGCAAACGTACATCTAACGACAAGCTCAAAGACGAAATCAACGCCTACCTCGACAAACAAGGCGTCACTGATGTGATGGAACGTGCCGCTCTCCGTGGTAACTACATGAAAGCCCGCAAGGGACTCGCTGGCTTTTTAGCCAAAGACCAAGAAGAAGAAGGCTTGGGAGCATTCAAGGCACGAGACTGGAGCCCACCTCTCGGCCAGTACGGCGGCCGCGTTTTGGGCAAGCACACCTGGGATCGATACAATCCCACGACCAATCCAGCTGGCGAACACGTCAGCTACCCAATGGGCGAGCCCGCACGACTTGGGGACGTGGACTTCCCGACTCCCGGCCCCCCCCACACCACCGTTGGCCCATATCGGGGCAACGGAGCGACGTCCCTCCCGGACGTCCAGCCGCCCAGTGCGGCCGCCATGCGTCAAGATGCGCCTCCCAACGTCGTCGAGGGGGAACTTCGTCGTCTACTTGTAGACTTCGATGGAACCCTCGGCGCGTTGGGGGACTTCTTCGACGGCCATGCGGCCAATCTGGGTGGTGGTGCTGGGGGGGATGGGGGTCGGGGGTCGGGCGGTGAGAGTGCTTAGGGGTGGGGGTGGGGCGGAGTGTCTAGGTGGCCGGGCGGGGGAAGGGGTGGAGGGGAGGGGTTTGGTTTATGCGGGGTAGCAGCGCGTTGTCGACGATAAGACTAAGTCGACCAGCATAATTATCATTGAAATGCTTTGCAAATCTTGCCTGGGAATGCTGATTTAAACATGTGACTGATGAATTGATTTGACTAACTACAGGACTGAACCTACACGATTTGTGAACTCGAGCCCCTGTATCTCCATTGTCTTTGAGCGTGGTTGGAGAGATTGGGCTGAGGTTCAAGGCTATGCTAGTAGCGGTTTCAAGGGTATCGCTGTCAAGGTTGGGAAGTCCATCGGCTCGATACCGAATCAAAGCTTGAACAATGAGGATCCTGATGTGAATATATGACGAACTGCTTGATTGGACAACCGAGAGTACACATTGGATAATTCAAGCGTCGTAATCTCCACTGCCTATGAGAGTTAGTTGGAGAAATTGGTTGAGGTTCAGGTTATATCTGGTAGTATGTTCAGGGTTACTGTCGAAGTACACAGTATGTTAGTAAGCCGACTGGCATAGTCATCACTCTAGAATACAGCCGAACGTTTCCGAGTATATAGAGATTGTACTTTGTGAGGAATGAATACTGGAGAATCGAGAGCGGTAAGTCAGGCTCAACTTTTCGACTGTCTGGAAGAGTCGTTGGGAATGTTAGTCTAGATCTCTGCTTACATGATCTTGGATGTTTCGAATGAAGGTAAAAGTTAGCTAGCAGTCTTTGAAAGTTCTGGTTCGTTTTGAGATTACATGGTATGGTTGTCGACGACTAAAGCAGTATGTTGATCAGCAAGAGGTTAATTTGAAATTCAAGTTGAAGGTTGTTAAGACTGTTGATTTGAGTATGTAATGGACTGGTGTACTGAGACTACAAACGCATCTTAACCTTCTTCTAGAACTGCGGATGTGATAATTGAAAGAAAGAAGTTACTCTAGGGTTCTATTTGTATTCCCGGACAGAATCCGCAGTATTATCGATTCCATCATTAAGTTAATCAGCAAAACTCATTCTCAAGATAGAGGGATGAAAGTGTGACAAGTCTACATACTAGAGAACCGAGGTCATGACTTTAAAGAATTAAACCATGTATTCCGTCCGGCTATTTTCAAAGATAATAGACCATTTCATTAT
>JAABUV010003878.1_pt1 | contig 18557 bp, 31 predicted proteins | sample 5559971 | NCBI WGS metagenome assembly JAABUV01 (sample SAMN10711881, study PRJNA513362) | rock metagenome | isolation source: Antarctica rocks | place: Antarctica: Victoria Land, Knobhead nord | collected 2015-12-19
GCGCCTGGCGCGAGGAGGACGCCGTGCGGCTCGTCTCCGAGCTGCCGCAGGTGCCCGCCTCGGGCCCTGCGTGCGCCACCCTGGCACAGCTCCCCTGCGGCATGGCGGCACGGCCAGCAGACGCTGCCCGCCTGTGCAGCAGCGCCGGCCGTGGCCCACTGCCGCGTAACCTCGAGCGCCCAGAGTGACCCTCGCGCATCTGGACCCCGCAGCTGCTGGAGGCGGAGGGCCTGGCGCGGGCAGACGCCGAGGCGCGCGTGCGCCAGCTCGGCGCCGACATACGCGCGGTGCTCGGTGCGGGCGCCCCCGGCGATCCTGAGACCTCGCCCTTTCCCCACCCTGACAAAAAGGAGGTGGGGTGCGGAGGCGCGAGCAGTGCATTGCAGCCGACCTAGTACTTCCTGTCTGATTCGCTGACACATACCCACACAGTTCTTCCTGACACCCTGACGAAAAGTTGTTGTTGTGCAGCGCCTGAGGGGGAAGGTGGGGGGGACAGGGTTAGGGCTTGTGACGCACCGGGGCCCCGTGCCGCGCAGGCGAGGCGTTGGAGGCGGTGTCGGGCGAGCTGAGCTTCTTCACGCTGCCCAACTGCTTCGAGCTGTTCGGCTTCGACCTGCTCGTCGACGACGCCTGGCACGTCTGGCTGCTGGAGGCGCGCCTGCTGCTGCGGGCCGTCGCGCGCGCAACGCGCAGCAGCGCTCCTTCGCACCAATGCAAGTCATGCGCGGACGCTTGCCTCTCGCTGGCCTGCGCTCGCAGCGCGCAGTGGCTATCATTACAGAGCCGACATTGGCGCAGCGCACTGTGGGCTGCCGCCATTGCACAGCCGGGGCCCGGCACAGCAGCGAGGCAGGCCGTGCGCTCGACGCAGCCGCGCCGCGCCGCGCGGCGCAGGCCAACGCGGAGCCGGACCTGGCGCAGACGGGCGCGCGGCTGCGCCCGCTGGTGGCCGGGCTGGTGGAGGGCGCGCTCGCGCTGGTGGCTGACCCGCTCGCGGCGCGCCAGGCGCGCGCAGCGCGGCCCCGCCCTTGCTTGAGCGCATATATAGGATACCTACCCGAATTAGGGTAGCTACCTCAACACGGTGCGAAGCACAGCGCGTATCAGTCACAGACCATGCACAGGGCGGCTGCTGCATCATGCGGTGGGGCCTGCCAGGCAGCAGAGCGGCGTGCGGTGCGGCCAGCCGCGGTCACCGCCGCGCGCCGTGCCCCGCACATGGGCGCCAGGTGCGCGCGCGCGGGCGCCGAGCCTGCGGTGACCGGCGGCCGTCTGGGCGCGCAGGGGCCGGAGGGCGGCTGCCAGCCCACCGCCGAAGCGGAGGGCGGCGCCCCAGGTGGCGGCGCGGGGGGCGTGCTGCGGGGGCCCGACACGGCGGAGGACGCGCCGGCAGCGGAGCAGGGGCCTGTGCTGGGCGAGTGGGTCCGCGTGCTGGACAAGCGGCAGGCCCGGGGCCTGGGGCCTTCGGGCATGCGCATGCTGTAAACGTGAGATTGTGTGACCGCTCGGCGCAGCATATCTTACACATCTGAGATCCACATGGCTTCCTCACCAGAAGCGGGCAAGTCCAGTGCGTGTCACACAGCCAGGAGTCCTTGCCCTGCACAGGGGTGGGGAAATCGAGGACCACTGCATGCGTTTGATCACCGAGGGATATCACCACGACGGAAGTCAGCCATTCTCGCACACACACTCGTTTGTACACGCCTATTCTAATAGCGAGCTGAACAAGATGCCACAGCAGCACCGCCGAAGGCACTCGCATGTCCATCCACATGCGCGCTTCACCAGCGCTAGCAGCATCCATTGCACTATCAGTCTCGCAGCCCTGGCATGCGGTCTGCTACGTGCACCCAACCGTTTGTGCGGTGCGCCGGGCCAATAAATAAACACCCTAAGAGAAACAGAACTCACAGACTCTCGCTCACCATGAATGTGCCGCTCAGGCATGCGCTACCAACTCCCCTCTGCAGCAACGGACTATGCACAGCCAAAAAACGACAGTTCTGCACGCAAGTCGACGCAACCGCCCAGCGCCGCACCAGAGCAGCAGGCGATCCAAGGCGACAGAGCCCTACAGCGCCCCGTCGCATGCCCTACAGCGCCAGCTCATCCAGCAGCGCCAGCTGCGACTTGACCGATGACAGCGTGTTTGCTGCGATCATGCCGGACGCGGCGGCGGCCGGCACGCCGATGCCGGGCGCGCACGAGTCGCCGCACCTGCACCCGCGCGCCGTCAGCGGCTTGCACGCATGCTGCACCCCACTCGCACGCGCCCGATGCACGCAACGCGCGATTGCAGACCTGCTCGACGCGGCCCCATGCCCTATTGCCCGCTCCATATTGTCACACCTCCTCCTCTCCTCCTCCGATCAGCGCCCTGCACTTGCACGACACGCAGCTGCCCATGCGAGCAAGCTGCCGCATCGTCCCCATGCTCGCGCCAAGTGCACCAGCGCGCTCATGTGCTACACCAGCCGCCCGCACTGCCTGCGGCCGTGCGCGGGCGCGGCGCGCCTGTACAGGCCCTTGATGGGCGTCGCGGGCCCTGGGAAGGAGCCGGTCGCGGCGCTGATGGCCGGGCCGTACGTGCCCTTGTAGCGGTTCAGGAAGCGCGCATGCGTCAGCGGCGACCCTGCGCGCACGCGCCCGCGCTCGCGCCGCGGCGGTCTCACTGGCGCGGTGCTCCCCAGCGCGCTGCCCTCAAGAGCGCTCCCACACCCAGGTACGCAAGGGATATAACGGCCGCATGCACGCGCCGCCTGCGCCGCGCGGCGCCCGGCGCGCACCGATCTGCACCACCTCGGCGCGGCGGCGGATGTCCGGGATCACGCGCTCCAGCGAGCGCCACAGCACCTCCGCGCGCTCCTCCTGCGCGGCGCGCGCATGGGACCAGTCCTCCTCCTTCCTTGATTTCTACCACCTCTCCCATGCGCCCGCGTGCAGCCGCTCGGTGCAAACACGCAGCTCGAGCGGCACGCGCCCGCACAGTGCGCCGCACGCGACAGGGGTCCTGCATGCCAGCGCCGCCCCTAGCATCGGCCGGCGGCGCCGGCGGCGGGTGCGTGATCACACGGGCGCTGTGCGGCGCGGCGCGCCGTACACGCGCCTTGCAGCACACAGTGCAGGCGCGCTGCAGCCAGCCTTCCATGGTACGCATCTCAACTTTAACCCTAACCCTTTCCTAGCAACGGCGCTGGATCACGTCCCAGGCACTGCCCGCCACGCCCGCGAGCCGCGCGACAGGCGCGGCGCGCGGGCGGCGCGCCTTGAGGCGCTTGTACTCGGGCGAGCGCCGGTCCAGGCCCTCCCACAGCTCGTAGGGCTCGTTGCCGGCGGTGTACGCGTGCACCAGCGCCTTGCCGGGCGGCGCCAGGCCCGGGCTCAGCGTGCTGGGGAAGCTCGCGATGGTCACGTTCTGCCGCGCGCGCCGCCCCGCCGTCAGACCCTCTGTCTGGAGTTAGGATAGGGATTCATTCATGACTCACCGAAGACCCTTTGGCTTTGGCAGCGGCTGACCTGGCTGCCCCAGCGCAGTGTCACACGCGCGCCTCTGCATCCGCTGCAGACGCCGCAGAGGTGCGCGGGCGGCGGGGCCGCTCGCCTGCGGCGCATCCAGGTCCTCCCAGCTGTTCACGAACAGGTGGTGGCACTCCAGGTCGGGCGGGAGGCCCTCCGCGTCGATGCCTGCGCCGGCGAGCGCGCGCTGCTGCTCAGCATCGCCCCGCTGGAGCGGCACTTGGGCGGGAGCTCGGCGCCAGCTCTGGTGAAGGCGAGCGCGGCCAGACGCGTGCGAGCGTGCAAGTGAGCCTCGCAGCGCTCGCATCTCCGCTCCACCAGTGTCCACAGCCTTCGCACTGCTCCGGGTGCGCCCGCAGCCGAGGCGCGGCAGCGCAGCAAGCGGGGAGCATACACAGCGGGGCCAATCAGCCATGCACTTGAACGGCGAGCACGCCCGCCGGCGCAAGTCCCGCACTGCTACTGCCCGGCTAATGCAGCGCCCTGCCATGCAGAGCCGCATGTAGGGCGTGCGCGGCGCCCTGCCGGCCCCTGCGCAGGCCGCGGGGGGGGGGGGGGGGTGCGCGCCGGCATGCAAATGCACGAAGCTGCCGGTGCGCGGCGTCTGCAGCGCCTCGCTGCGCCAGGCCGCCGGCGCGGCGCCAGGCGGCAGCAGGCGCTGCGTGTCCCATGCGGACGCGTTGCTGACGACCGCGGCGGCTGCGCGCACTACCTCACCCGCGCGGCCGCCGCGCCGCGCCAGCCGCACGCCCACCGCGCGCCCGCCTGCGCGCCCGCCGCGCCCGGCTGCACGCGCCGTCTCGCGCCAGGCCTGTGCGGCGCGTGTCCGCGCGGCACCCGCGCGCCCTCTGCGGGCCCGCATGCACTCTGGCGGTGCGCCGGCCGCCAGGAAAGGACGGGAGACAGGCTGGGGGCCACAGCGGGTGCGCCGCGCGCACCTTCGATGAGGATCTGCTCCACGGGCGCGCGCAGCAGCACGCGGCCGCCGTGCTTGCGGATGCCGCGCACCAGCGCGTCCACGATCGCGCGCGAGCCGCCCACCGGGTAGTCGATCGTCGACGTGCCCGCGTTGCGCTCCATGAACATGAAGGCCATCTCTGGCGCGCACACACGGGCCCCGGTCGACCGCCGTGCGCGCGCGGGCGCGCCGGGCACGCCTGGCCGCGCTCTGCTTGAGCGCCGCCTGTCGCAGGCTGCAAGATCGGCACTGGCCAGGCAGGGGCAAGCACTACCGCGCCCAACCGCCTTCCGGCCCAGAGGGCCGCGTGCGTCCAGGTGGGCCGCGACCACTTAGCCTTCGTCCGCCATTGACCAGCAGGCCACCTGAGGGGGCACTGCATGGGCAGCAGGCAGGCGGCATCATCGCCCGCTAACCCGCGGCCTCGATGGAGCAGCCCGCCCGGTACAGGAAGGCCTGCACGCGCCGCGTGCCCTGGCGGCCAGGGAAGCACCCAGGCTTGCCGACCAGGCGCCCAGGCGGCGCAGCAGTCCTGGCAGCAAGCCTGAGCGCATCTCCGGCCGCCAGCGCACGCAGCGGGTGCGAGACTTCTTGTACCGCACGGACTGCACGACCGAGGCCACGGAGATAGCAGGCAGCGGTGCCGCCTGCCTGCTGGTCATGCAGTGCCACCCCAGGGGGCCTGCTGCCCATTTGCGGACGGTGGCTCAACGGGCGCAGCTCACCTGGAAGCATGCGGCCTTCAGGCCGGAAGGGGGGTAAAGTGCACAACCGCTTGCTCCTGCTGGCCAGTGCCAGTTTGTCACACTGTTGCAGGCTCGGCCCGCTGTGAGGAGCATGCCCTCGGAGCGCGCACAGCCCAGGGGCAGCGGTGCACGCGCATGTGCCCCACATGGCGCTGCCTCCTCAGATAGGCGCCCACACACACGCCCACAGGTGCAGGACGGGGGCTCCCGTGCAATGCTTGCTCTGCTAGCCCCCCGGCGGCGCCGCACCCGCGCAGATCGTGTCCTTTGCCAGCATGCCGCTGCGCGCAGCAAGCCACAGCGCATGCGTCAGGCTGCCTGTCTGCTCCTGCCGCCGGTCAGCAGGTGCGGCGAGGGCATGCGTGAACCAAGCAGCACGACTGAGGCTCGCATGCAAGCGCGCTGCAGGTGTGTATGGCGTGGAATAAGCAGACCAGCAGGGTATCAACCCACCACCTCTCCCACCTCTTCACCGCACACCATGCCTTCAAGGGTACCGTAAGCACCATGATGATGATGATTGCGCATCAACGGCCATCTGACAGCTCATCATTGCAACGGTCAGCTGACAGCGCCGACGGTGCTTGCAGCGCGGCGCGCGCCTGAGCACGAAGCACTCGAGGTCCATGAAGCGCCGCAGCCACGGGTCGGTCACGACTGCGTCTACCACCTTTGAGAACGGCGCGGTCAGCTTGCCGGCCAGCAGCCCCACGCGCGCCAGCGCCGGCCCGAAGCGCAGCATCGTGCGCAGCACGCCTGCGCCGCGCCGCGCCGCGCCCTTTGGGCGCCCCGCCGTGCGTCGCGGCCCCGCTCGGGCCGCAACACGGACCCGGCGCCTCAGCAGGCCTGCCTGCGCTGCGACCTCGCGCGCCTGCGGCAAGGTGGCTGGGCTCCACCGCCCGCATAAAAAATGGCCGAAGCACGCGAGGGCTGGGCAGGCGCCGCGGCGCGCGGCGGGGCGCCGCACCCAGGTCGCCGCGCAGCGCGGCGGCCGGGAACAGCGCGGCACCGCGCTGCAGCGGCGCGAGCTCGCGCTCCAGCGCGCGCCACTGCGCAAGCGCGGCCGGGCCGCCTTGGCGGCCGATCATGGCTGCGTAGGCGGCGCCATCGCAGACAACCGGGAAGGTGTCATCGGGCGTGTAGGTCAGCCAGCGGTCGTAGGTTATGCACTCCACGGCCTCGCCCACCGCATCCAGCACCTGCTTCAGCGGATTGGGCGAGCCGCCCGGGCCGCCTGCGCGCCGCGGCCGCGCGGCTGGGACCGTGCCGGCGGTTCCCGACATGCGGCAGCCACGGCAGGCGGGTGGGCTACGGCAGGCGGCCGGAGCGGTGGCCGGTGGGTCCGCCGGCGGCGGGGCGCGCAAAGCCCCGCGACCTCGCCTCTCGCAGACAACACTTGCTTCACCGCGGGCGCGCAATGACTCAGCGCCCCTGCTGCGCTCGCCGGTCTGCTGCTGGAACACGCCAGGCAGCTCTGGCGCCTGTTCTCGTGCTGCAGGGCCAAAGCAAGGGTCGACCGTATGCGCAAGCTATGCCGGTATTCCCATGGAGAAGCGCTTCACTGGAGGCGCAAAACCTGGCGCCACCTGAGCACAGGCTGGGGACCCTGTCTTCCGGCCGCAGGGCCTGGCGTGACGCGCCTGACAGGCCGGCAAAGAAAGATGGCCCGGCGTCGAAGTGGAAGCCCTTGACGTCAAACCCGTGCGCGGCGCCGCCCGCGATGTAGTGGCTCTCGCACACGGTGACGCGCTTGCCATACTTTGCCAGCAGGGCCGCACAGCACAGCCCTGCACGCGTGCGCACGCCAAGCCACTGAAATTCCGCGGCGCACTCCAACATCTTGTGCAATACACGCTCGAGCATCCTCGTTCCCTGGTGTCCTCAAACAGCTTGGGCTTGGTGCGGCCTCCTTGCATGTTCAGAGAGCCTCACCGCCCAGGCCGCCGCCAACGATGACAACATCGGTCTCGTGCGAGCGGTCGCCTTTAAACTCCACAATGTCGTTGGCTGCGCCGTCCGTCCTCTGCACGCTCACGTCGGGCGGGGCCGCCTCGCGCTCAACGCTGGCTGCACTCGCCGCGACAGCCCCGCTTGCCCTGCGCAGCCGCTGCGCAGGGACGCGCGCGTGCAAGGTGCTGCTCGGCCCGCGCGCTGGGCGGGTGCAGCTGGTGCGTGTGCAAGCCCGCAGCGCCGAGTGGTGCACACCGCTGGTCCGAGCAGTGACGGTGCGCCCGCAATGCGCATCTACATGCATACCCAGAGCTTATGTTTAACCTTGGCACCCAGCCCAGCAAAGTGCAATTGGCCAAGGGCATAAGGTGCTTGCTGAGGAGCGCGTCACCAGGGGACTTTAGTAGCACAGAGGAACCGAGCAAACACGTCAGTGCAGCGTTACACTGGCCTGCAGCTTTTTTGTGGCTCAGATCGTAGCCGTATTATGCAAAAAGCTATGATAGCTTTTTGCTCAATAAACTAGAACCGTGTCATTGCAACAGTCCTTGCATGTTCCAGTGCGTAATGCAAGCGGCGCCTGCATGATATAATGTGCATCACTTGGCAAGCATTGAGCTCTGTGGTGGAGGATGGTTGCACACCACGATGCTGAGCACAGCATCCCTCTCTCAATTGCATCAGCTGTTAATACACACATAGACATGACTTTGACGTGTTGCAACACAAATACTTGAGACCTCCTGATGTTCAAACAGCAGCTCACTCATCCTCAGTGGCCACGACACCCACAGTAGCTCCATAGGTGTCTTCTCCCGGGCCTAGCTAAGCAACTGCGGAAGGCGGCAGCAGGGCCTGCAGACAACGCACAGCCTCCAAAACAATTGAACGCAGGGCGGCGCTCACGCAAAGGGGTTTGCGATTGGCGCGACCGCGCCCGCGGGCAGCGCAAACCAGGCGATGCGGTCCAGCGCGGTGTCCTCCCAGCAGCTGAACTTGTCGCCCTCGCCGAAAAACACGCGCAGCACCTCGCCGCCGCCGGGCGGCCCGGCCGCGCCGTCCGGCAGCACGTGGAACGAGCCGACGGAGACGACGCCCGGCAGGAAGCCGCGCCCGGCATAGTCGTTCCACTTGAGCAGCGGGCCGGCCGAGATGTGGGTCACGCGCAGGTCGGCGGCCGCCAGGCGCACGCCCCAGTGGAAGTAGCGGTTCCCCGGCTGCCGCGTGTGCACCAGCATGAGCAGCCCGCCGCCGCGGCCGGCGGGGTACGGCTCCGGGTTGCCGCTGTTGCGCGTGCTGGCCAGGTCCAGCCCCGTCGCGGCCTCGACCGCGCCAAAGTGCGCCGGCAGCACCTCCGTGCCGCACTCAAACTGCGGCGCGGCGTACGCGCGCGCGTCCGCGGGCAGGCGCAGCACGATGGAGGCCGGCAGCGTGGTGAAGAGCATGCGCAGGCCGCCGTCGTCGCCCGGCAGGAAGCCCCAGTTCTTCTGCCAGGTGAGGCTGATGTTGCGCGCGCCGACGCGCGTGAACAGGTGCACCAGGCGCACGGCGCGGCCGCCGACGTCCAGGCGCGAGACCGCCTGCAGCGCGTTGCCCTCCACCTCGGGCGTGTTGTTGCGCAGCAGCCAGTGCGACAGGTACACGCCGCCGCGCCACACGAATGGCCGCATGTCCCCCGCCAGCACCGCCGGGTTGCCCAGCTCGTCCCGCACGCGCCGCTTGGTGCCATCGGTGTACGCCAGCTCGATGAGCGTGCGGCGGGCGGCCGCTGGCCGCGGGGCCAGCCCGCGGCCGAGCAGCGCCGCGTACGGCCTGATCACCCACGGCCCGCCGCAGCCCTGCGGGTAGCAGCTGTCGAAGCGCAGCAGGAGCACCCAGCCGATCCGCGGGTGGCGCACGGCCGCCGGGTTGAACAGCCCGCGCCGGCCGGCCAGCAGGCGCTGCGGCAGGTCCAGGCGCTGGCAGGTCGCGCCGCGCGGCAGCGCGCTCAGGGGCAGGCTGGCGGCAGCCGCGTCAGAGGTGGCGGCCGCGATCGCCACTGATCCGTGCAGCGCGCATGCGCACGCTAGCACCCAGGCTGCAGCCGCGCGGCGGCGCAGCATGTGCAGGCGGCGGCGGCGCGAGAGCAGCCGCGCGCTCCGGGCATCGACGCCGCTTGCCGCTTCCCCGCTCGGGCGCGGGAACGAGCTGTGCATGTGCGCTTGTGAGCTTATTGCCTACCTCCGAACGTTGCGCATGCTCTCCGGCGGAGAGTCTCCGCTCTCCGTCAATCACAACGAGCTCACCTCTCCCCCTTCGCTGTCAACGGCACAGGTTTCCCACACCCGCAAACACGGAGACGCGCTTGGTCTGGATGCAAGGTAGCGCACAGAAACTCAGTGCTGACTGCGACACTGACTCCCAAGGCGTGTTCTACTTGCACACAGCCAAGTGCGCCCCTGCGCTGGCCGCGCGGCTTGTGTGAGCAGGCCGTGCCTTGCTAGGGTTGTGCATGCGGAGCTGTCGCGCATCTGCCTCCATCCCCGCGCTGAGACACACAGGTTTGCTGTGCAGGCACGGGGCTGTCACCAGCTGGCTGCCTTTCAGCAATAAGGGGCTCGAGAAGCTGCTGCGTGCGCGGTTTGATGCAATCCTGAAGAGGTGCGCTTTGCCCGCGCTTTGCCTGCTTGCGCCTGCTTATGCTTGCGCAAGTCATATGCAACGGGTTGGGTAGACTTGCCGAGCGGCACGGCATAGCACTGGCCTTGGAAAGGCCTCGCGGGTCTGCTTTGTGAAAACGACGAGCAACGCTGGGGTATACTGGCATAAGGTGACAGCAAGTGAGGCTTGCGATACTGCTCCACCAAGTCTGGCACAAGTAGCTGTGTGGGGGGCCCTGGCTTGAGTTGCTGGTGCTGTGGCAGCAATCACTGTGGCTAAAGCTGTAAGTAGGGGCCGTCAGTGCGGCCAGGGGTCAGCTGCCCCACAACTCTCGTGTGGCACCACTCAACCAGTAACGATGTTGTGTGCGTGATGGATGTGTTCTTGAAGCCAAGCCGGCGTTTCTCTGCGCGTGCAGGCAGCCTTCTGGCAAGCGCGCACCTGGCAGCAAGGGCAGTGCAAGCTCGCACACGCCGAATGTGGCCGCTGCGCCGGCGTACACGTACGTCCTGCAGGGCGCCGGGCTGCTCGTGCAGCAGGCCGTGAGCAACGTGGCCGGCTGCTGCTTGCACACTGCGCCGCACGTCGCTGTCACCAGCTCTGCGGCGGTCTCGCTGACCGGGTACCTGAGCAACCTGGATGAAGTCGTGGAGCGCCTGGCGCTCAGCGACGGCATCGCGCTGGGCAGCTATGGGGCAGGCAGCGACCAGGGCAGCGTGGCTGCTGAGGCGCTGCTGCAGATATTCCTCAAGTCGACATTCAATCCCCTAGTCGCGCTGTCAGAGCTCCAGGTGACCATTTGTCCTTGCAGCAGTAGTTCTTGACACTGTGCCAAGTGCATCATGAAAGTGTTGGCAGGCTGAGCCAGCTGTGTATGACTATGCTCGCGATGGGCAAGACAGCTTGCTGGAGTGGAGACATGCCCTTTGTACCTTTTTGTACCTTTGGAACAGTGTGCATGTAGACAGGCGGTGAAGGGGTGCTGCTCACATGCTTGGAAGCAAGGTATAAGGCGTCCTCGTCAAAGCTGTACAACACGGTTCCTGATGACCGAGTGATCGTTACACTGCTCTGGTTGCCGCGTGCGCAGGGTCAGTTTGCGTTCGCGGCGTATGACGCGGAGAAGAAGCAGGTGTTTGCTGCTCGGGACTCCAGTGGCAAGGAGCAGCTGTTCTACAGCTTTGGCGAGGACGGCGTGTCGTTTGCCAACAAGCCGCTCTCTGCGCCCGGCCTGGAGGAGACCTGGCGGGAGCTGCTCCCTGGTGCGTGCACGGCCTGAGCTTATGCGGTCATGCCTGCAACCTGTTTGCCACATGATATCAGTGCTCCCTGTTCTGTATAGAGTGTTTGTTATGCCGACAAGGTGTCTCATGATCTACTATCTTGCATGCCACTGTGGATTTGATCAAGTGTGAAAAGGTAATCATGTGTGAGCCGACATGCGTGCTGACATGCGCGACGCACGCTTGCAGGGCATTACGTGTACGGGCGCAACCCGCGCGAGGTGCAGCAATTTGCCCTGACGCCGGCCCAGCTGGTGAGATGCACCATCGTTTGGTTAACATGCCTGTGCTTGACCACCTTGATTTTGTATATCATCTGAAGTGCTTCAGCAAGGTATGCAGCGACCTGTAGTGCAGGCATCAAGACATACATATTAGGACGCAGCAACACAGGGGCTCCCTGGTGCATTGTGTGCTCACTCGAATAAGGCTGTGCAGGTCCGGCTGTCCATGCGGGAGGCTGCGGAGGACGACCGCCTGTCGTCCGACTGCCTCTCCTGCGCCAGCACGCCGCGCCGCTCGCCACTGGCCGACAGCGAGGCGCCGCTCGCGCCGTTCTCGCTGCGCGAGGCCTTCTCCAACCGCTCCAGCAGCATGCGCAGCTCCACCGAGCTGGACCCGCGCGTACGCAACTCGCTGCTCGCCAGCAGCGTGTGAGGCCTGCGGGGGGCCTGCGCTGGCGCAAGCACCCTGCCCCGCGCTGCCCCCTTGCGGGTGCAATGATGTTTCGCAAGCTGTCTTTCAGAGGTGTCACGGCACATGTTACACCCAAGAGCCCTCTTGCGGCGCTGAGCAACTGCGGATGATGACAGGACGAGTGTCCAAGCGCCCCTGATCGCCCTGCTGTGCAGTTTGGAATCGCGTCGTTCGAGCTTGTGTACACACACAAGCTCTGTACAAACAGAGCACTGTGGAAAGCCTGTTCCTGTTTTTATACGTGCTTTGTGGCTTGCAAACGAGAACGGTGGTGATTTATGCTGTGCGTGGCGTACTTGTCTGAGGTATAGATCAGTGTCGATGTAGCAAGGCAGGAGCGCGTGTGCGAGTACTAGGGCAAGCAAGCACGCTGCCCTTGAAGTATTTGGCTGGCATTCTGGTGCACTTCTTGTGCTGTGTTAGCCTGCCATGTGTGCTTGAGTGCGGTTCCAACGGGCAACAAGGGAGCGTGAGGATCGGGGATGAACGTGTAGACACCCATGCGGTATGTGTCATTCCGCACTTTGCAAGGACACTGAGTGACTACTTTAGCTTGTCTCCTGGACACACTCTGCTCATGTGCTCAAGGAAAATGAAGTCAGGTGTGCTTGCAAGGACACTGAGTGGCTACTTTAGCTTGTCTCCTGGCCACATTCTGCTCATGTGCTCAAGGAAAATGTAGTCAGGATCTGCTTGCAAGCAAGTTGACTGCAAGACTTTTCAGGCACTGCACACAGGGCAATTGTGGCTGTTAAAACAACCAGGCGTTGCTTCAGGTGCTCCTGCTACAGTGTGAGAGCGTCTGCCGTGTTACCGCTGTGTGAACGTGGCATGCAGGCCTCAGTGGCTGGCCTGGGGAAGCTCAGCGACAAGAGCTGCGCCTTGCTCGTCTGTGACGTCCAAGAGCGCTTCAGGCCTCTCATCCACGGCTATCCGGCCGTCATCGACACAGCAAAGAGGCTGGTGCGGCAAGTAGCAAGCAGACATCAGACACTTCGACGCACATGTTTTGCGTATGTACTTATGCTGCACAATTACTACTTTGTCTGCAAGGCTGCCCCGAAGAGTAGGCAAGCGTATGATTTTTGGCATGCCCAGTGCACTGGTACAAGTGCAAAGACGCACACTGGGATTGCAGGTGCGCGGAGCGGCCGCCTTGAACCTGCCCATATATGTGACGGAGCAATACCCAAAGGCGCTGGGAGCCACTGTCAGCGAGATAAAGGAGGTGCTTCCAAAGAGCGCGCCTGTAATAGCGAAAACAAAGTTCAGCATGATCGGCGCGCACCCGCCTTACCAGTCTGCTGCGCTCAAGGTCGATGGGCTCTGCGGAGGCACCATGTAACTACAAAAGCTGAGGACAGCAGAGCTTTGAGTTCAACTTGCGTGTGTGCAGTGCCGGACCTGGAGCACGCTATCGCCGCAGCTGCGTCTACCACTGCATACTTGCTGGTGGGCATAGAGACGCACGTGTGTGTGTTGCAGACGACGCTGGATTTGCTAGGTGAGCCGGCACAAGCCACAGGAAGCTTACGCGTGCGTTTGAGCCACTGTCATTAGGCAGGACTGCTTGTAGGCACAGGCACTATCAGGCATGCCTGCACTGCCCTGGTCTCACTGCTGCTCTGCATGTGCCCTTGCAAGCGTTTGTCATATAGGAGTGTTGGTAACTGGTACGGCCGTCAAGCACACCTGTCACGCACGCTCCTGTCGCAGCTGTGGTGCTACAATGCCAGTCAACTCTTAGCTGCTTTGACCTTTCACATTGCTCGCAGAGCGAGGCTACGAGGTGCATGTGGTGGTGGACGGCGTATCATCGCAGCGACCGCAGGACAGGGCGGTAGCGCTGCATGTGCGCCTAAGCCCATGTGTAGCATGCCTGCAGCCATTTTCTTGGCAAACCTGGCCTCTGAACCAAGTCTCGTGCAAGTGAGCATCCACATGGTGTGCTTGCCCCAGAGTTGTGCTCACCTGCACCCATTTGAACAGCATGTTTTGCAGTATGGGAATAACGGTCACACTGGACGGCAGTGCACTGTGTTTGTTCTCTTCTGACACACTCCTTTGGGGTGCAGCGGCTTGCCAGGAGCGGCGCGTTTCTGGTCACAGCCGAGATGGCGCTTTTCCAGCTCTGCGGCAGCGCCACGGTGCGGCGTCCCGCACTACAAATTCATGTGCGTGTGCGCTCCTGATGTATGCCAGTCCAGCGTGGTGCGTTTGTCTCTGCATGGCGTGGCAATTGCTTTACAGAACTGACAGCCAGCTGTGATACTGCCGCAGCACCCTGCATTCAAGGCGGTGTCGGCGCTCGTCAAGGAGTCGCGGCCAGATCCTCTGCCACACCTGTCCCTGCTCTGATGTGTCATGCAGCGTTTGCTGTACGATTTGCGTCCATGTGAGCCAGCATGCAATCATGTGCGGCGGGTTGTCATTTTATGTCGCATTGCTGCGTCGTGGGAAGTGTGTAGAATCATGCTTGCAATATGCCACGAGCAACGCAGCAAATCTACCTATTGCTCGTTTCGCCCGTTCCTGTTTCGCCCGTTCCTGTTGATACAATAAAGAGTAAAATCTCTCTGATCACACACAGCCACACAAACGTAACAAGCTCAAAGACACACATGTGTGGCCACTTGGTGCTGTTCTCGTTACGAGCAGTGACAGGAACGAAGCAAAAGCTGCCTTGCAACCAAGCCTACACCCAAGGTTCACATGATAACCGTGCCAAACATCCACACTAGCAAAAAAAGCTGTCCGACCTACCAAATCAGAGTCAAAAACTTGGCATGAAAATCACATCAAGCGGCAGCTTGCTTCTGTGGACATGCAGCAACTAAAAAACGCACTGTGCTTACGGCAACGGCCATGATGTGGAGAGCTGGAAGCTTGCTTGTAAACGCAGCTCTTCTGGCAAGACATGCATAGCATACATATGAAGCCGCATGCCCTCGCAGCGCTTGCACGTGCTCTGTCCACTCCCACACCGCAGGTCACGCACTCTCACAACGCGGGTAATTATTTGCCAAGGCGGTGCCAGCGAGCCAGTTCTGCACAAGCACACAAGCGCCTCCATGCGCAGGTTGCGTGGAGCGCGGCACTTCTGCTAGCCCAGCAGCGCCAGGTCCAGGACCTCTCGCGATGCGTGCATTTATGATAATGGCGCGCACTTGCCAAGAGCAAGCACAGCCAGCATGACAATGAGGACCACGCCAGCCTACAGTAAGTCGACTCCATCAGCCCATGCCCTTCTTCGCGCAATGCCTCACTCCTCCACCATACAGCCCATGCACTGGCACCTAACAAAGGGCGTGGGCACGCCTCGGTGCATCGCTGAACACCCACCCACCACCATGGCCAGCCGCGCGCACGAGCCTCACGGCATCGCCGCCTCGCCGCCGCTGGAGCCTGCCATCTCGCGCGTGACCGCTGCCTGCGGCGTGTAGGAGCCGGTCTTCCAGTCAGCGGGCACCTCCTCGATGACCTGGTCGTTGTGGAAGCCCGAGTCGACCTTGGTCCACCTGCCGACCAGTCAAGGGTCAGAAGGCTGCATACTCGCTCCCCTGGCATCACTCCAGCCCCAGGGGCAGCAGCGCTTGACGCCCAGCACGCACAGCCACTGCGTTATGATAATTTGTTGATGGATGCCGCGCACCAGCGAGTTGGCCTCTGCGACTCCTCGTCGGCAGCAGCCTTCGCTGCCTCAGCCTTTTCGTCCGCGACCGCAGCCAGGCTGGGCGCCCAGTGCTGCTCTGCGCAGCGGCAAAATATGGCTGGTAATCAGGCTGGTTTGACACGCGCCGGATATTGCAACAGTTGCACCCGCGACTTGCAGCAACTTGCATCACAAGTTGGGGGCAACTCACAGCCCTTGCACCTCGCACAGCAGACTATCTTTTGCTTCACAGCTCTTGCGTGCCTAGACTTCACAGCCTCTGCACGCACACGAAGCTGCATATAAAAAACCTGACAGCGCTAGCGGCAACAGCTGTGCACTGTGGTGCACGCAGGCGGCGGGGCACGCACCCTTGGCAGACAAGCTCTTGGACGGCGTGCGCGGGCTCACAGGCTGTGGCGACGTGCGGGCGAGGCCGGGGGCAGACACCCGCGACAGCGAGTTCCTGCGCAGCACGCGCCAGGTTATACACTCCTCGTGTTGCGCTGCAAAGTAAGGGTAAGGTTGGCAGCACAACAGCCGGTGCTACCTGCGTGAGCCAGTGCGGTTGGAGGGTGATGCAGTCTCCTCCTCCTCCCGGAAGCCTGCCGCACTCACTTTCAACGTGAGATGGCGTTGCCTGGCCCTTCCGAGTTCCGAGACACACTCGCTACGTTTTGCAGCGAACAGCGGGAGAGGATAGCAGCCGTCACCTTTAGGAGGCAATCCCGAGTCCCTCCAGCCGGGCAGCAGCGAGCCCATGGCTGTTTTGCTTGGTTTTCAGCTGCGTTGCAAGGAAAGCTTGTTAGCTATCACCACCCCTCCGCAGCTTAATAGGCCAAAAGGAGTTCAAGGACCTTGCAGCAGTTCAAGTGCGCTCAGGAGCACAGGCCTGGCGCAATGTACTGACATAGGGCTAAATTGCCATGTCAGCACCTGCGGGATGAGTGCTTGTGTCCAGGCGCAGTGGCAGCAAGTACACACTAGATGTCAGTACGCTTTAGTCGAGGCTACCAAGGTGCTGATATGCTCCTTTGTGAGCAGTGCACATGTCACATCAGTGTTGGATGTCATGTTAAGCCTCTAGGGTGTGATAATTTGAACTGCTCGGCGACAGCAAGGGAACAATTTCGGTTTCGTACCGCTCTAGATCTCAAGAGTCTGATAGCCGCAGTGTGTTAGTTTAATATGGTGTGGAGATCGGCAGGTGGGACAGCCGCCCGGCGAGCGAAGCTTGTGTGACGAGTGCCTGCCGGAACGGCCGTGAGCAGCACCGGTTGGTCGGCTGTGCAGCCACTGGGTGCAAGTGAGCCTGTCCAGACATGGACGTTGTCAGCACTGCACAGCAGCCTTGCTCCTGGGATGCGGCACCTGCCAGGCCGCAGCAGTCAGGCAGGTGGCAGCAGAGCCTCTTGAGCAGCTTCCGGCACTTCATCGTTCCGGGCCTGGATAGCCCAGGAAGGCGCAGAAGCCCCAGCCAAGCTGAGCACGGCGCTCGTTTCAACACCAAAGGAGCAAAGGCAAGTTCAGCGACAAGCTTCTAAGCTGTTGCCTAAAGCACCATAAACGACCCGGAGCGCGCGGCCGCGCAGGCCTTTGCGCAGCTGCTGTGGCTGTATTCGTCAATAATGTGCCCAGTCCTCTTGATCAGTGTCTGGACGCTCTGCATCTTTGCAGCTCTGTCTTATGCGGTGCCCCACGTGCTGTGCAAGGACGCAGCGCGGACAAGCCCGGTCCGCACTCCACACCTTCCAAACTATGCGAGCCTGCCCTTGCATACGGCTCAGTCCTCTTGGGCGTGTGTGGCCAGCTGCCCTGTGCTGGCTTTGCAGCGTGCGCTCGCATTTGGTTAGATTGTTGCCACAGTTGGGCTTGCGTGACGGCTCTAACAGGCTGAGGGGCGTCCACTCCGAGAGCAGGGCTGACAGCGCGGGCTGCTGTCTTGCAGGGCAACAGCCTCGCCATGTATGAGTGCATGCAGGTGGCAGGCGGTAACTACCAGAGCGCAGGAAGCGCCTTTTGGCTGGGCTTCTGGTCACTGCAGCTGGTGCAGCCCCAGCGCTCCGGGATCGCCGCCCGCCTGTGTCCCCCCCCCAAAAAAAGACGCGCTGTTACAGGAGTAAGGCAGACTACTTTCACACGACCGCACTGCCCTCACTCTTGCCTCGCTCCGCCTGCCAGCAGCTGCAGGCGGGGCTACAGGTCCACAGCGGCCGTGCAGATGTGGCAGACGAGCTACACAGCATTCGCAGGCTATGCGCTGTTCGGCAGCTGCTTCCGCGCGTGGGAGCTGGCGGCGATCGGGGCGCTGGCGGCAGGGTCATGCATGTACATGCTGATCAGCGCCCCGGTCGACCACCGGGACACGCTGTACATGCCGTACCTCATAGTGCCAGGTGCAGGGCCCCGGCTGCCTGGGCACCTCATCCAGCGGAGAGCCTCCAGCACAGCCTGCTTCATTGAAACGTTTGCTGCATGACAACCAGCAGTGACAACCAGCAGCGCACTCACTTGACTTATTGGACTAGGCACGTACCAGCTCATGCCACATTGGACATGGCTTGCAACTGCATTTCCTGTGAGTCAGCCTACCGGTCCTGTGCCGCCGGCTGATCAGTGGCTACAGGTGAACGCATGCGCACTGCTGCGGCCTCAAGGCGGGACGCCCCAGCGCGCGGGTGAGCTGACGCCGAGGCTGACGCCCGGCGCAGACGTGATTGCCGCGCCTGTGACGGTGGTCGTGGGGCTGGTGGCGGCGCGCTTCACGGGCAGCCGTGTCGATGCGCTGCGCTGGCTGGTCCTCTTCCTGCTGTGCTCGCTCGTGGACTTCCTCTACTTTCGCGTCATGCCCCTGTACGGCCCTGGAATATGCTTTTCCCTGAGCCCCCCCAGCATGCATGTCTGCAAACGCTCCCAGGCAAAGCGGACCGTCTAGCAGAGGCTAGGCGGCTGCAGCAAACGCAGCATCCCTGCCGCACTTGTCAGCCTTCTGATGCATGTTGGGAAGCTGCAGGACACACAATGCGCATGCAGAAGCACACCACACAACAGATCCATGGTCACAGCTCCAGGGCTGCTGGAGGAGCGGGGGCAGGTGCACACATGCCATG
>JAABUV010003880.1_pt1 | contig 18543 bp, 15 predicted proteins | sample 5559971 | NCBI WGS metagenome assembly JAABUV01 (sample SAMN10711881, study PRJNA513362) | rock metagenome | isolation source: Antarctica rocks | place: Antarctica: Victoria Land, Knobhead nord | collected 2015-12-19
CTCTACACTAAACATCGATGCCCCAAACCCTCACCGCCGCCCGCCTCCATACCGCCTCCAAGGTATGGCTCAACCCCGTCATCACCATCGACGACGACGGCCGGATCGTCGCGATCGAGAGCGCGCCCAGCAGTGATACCGACACCATCCTCACCCCCACCTTCCTCGACATTCACATCCACGGTGCCGTCAACCACGATGTCATGGAAGCCACCCCCGAAGCCCTCGCCGCAGTCAGCCACTTCCTCGCATCCAAAGGCGTCAGCCACTTCCTCCCCACCACCGTCACCGCCGCTATCGACCCTACCCTCCGCGCCCTCGACGGCATCGCGTTCACTATCGAAGCCACGCACCACGCTGGCGCCATCCCCCTCGGCATCCACCTCGAGGGTCCCTTCGTCTCTCACATCAAGCGCGGCGTCCACCCCCCCGAACACATCCTTCCCCCGGACATCGCCCTCTTCGACCGCCTCCAGCAAGCCGCCCGCGGCCACATCAAGCTCCTCACCATAGCTCCCGAAATCCCCGGCGCTCTCGCCCTCATCCACCACGTCACCCTCCAGGGTGTCAAAGTGTCGCTTGGCCACTCGAACGCCACCGCCGCCGAGACCCGCGCCGCCATCGTCGCCGGTGCCGCTTCCGCAACCCACACCTTCAACGCCATGCGCGCGCTCGACCATCGCGAACCCGGCATCCTCGGCGTTGTTCTCGACGACGAAGACCTCTTCGCCGAGATCATCGCGGACGGCATCCACGTCGCTCCCGAACTCATACGTCTCTTCCTTAAAGCCAAGGGCTTGAATAAGGCCATCCTCATCACCGACGGCATGTCCGCCACCGGCATGCCCGACGGCACCTACATGCTCGGCGGCTTCAAGGTCGAGGTCGCCAACGGCCGCTGTCTCGCCAACGGCGTCCTCGCCGGGTCGGTCCTCACCCTCGACCGTGCCGTCGCCAACTTTGCCCGCTACACCGGTACACCGTTCGCCGAGGTCACCCGGCTCGCCTCGCACAACCCAGCCGCCATGCTCGGCCTCGAAGTCCAGCTGGCTCTCACTCCCGGTCAGCCGGCAAACTTCAACCGTTACACACCGGACGGCACGCTGGAAGCCACCATCCTCAACGGCAGGCAGATCCTCTAACCAGCGTGCCCGCACCCGGCTCGGTACAAACATAAGCATCGGCATCGGTATCGACTTCGGCACCACCAACAGCTCCGTCGCCATCGCCACTGACGATGGCACGGTCGACCTCGTTTCGTTCCCGGCCGCGGCAGGCCCGACGCACTCCTTCCGCTCCGTCCTCTACCTTGAGCCGCTCCGTCAGGCGGGCCGCACCGGCATCAAGAGCTTCACCGGTCCCGCCGCAATCGAGCGTTATCTCGACCCGGAACGCGACGACCGCGACGGCCGCGACGAACGTAACGACCCTTCCCCCGGCCGCCTCATCCAGTCCCTCAAGTCCTACCTGCCCAGCCCCACCCTCACCGGTACCGAGATCTTCGGCCGCCGCTATGCCCTCGAAGACCTCATCGCCCGTATCCTCACCGATCTCCGGCTTCGTGCCGAAGCTCATCTCGCGGAACGCTTCGGCACACAAGCCTCCTCCATCCGCCATGCCACCGTCGGCCGGCCCGTCCGCTTCGTTGGAGCCGAGACCCCCGAGGATGATACGTTCGCCGAGAAGCGCCTCGCCGCCGCATTCAAGTACGCCGGCTTTGACTCTGTAACCTTCGAGATGGAACCGGTCGCCGCCGCCGCCGCCTACGAATCCACCCTCGACCATGACGAACTCATTCTCATCGGCGACTTCGGCGGAGGCACCAGCGACTTCTCGCTCCTCTACGTCGGCCCCTCCTGTCGGAGATCAACGCGCCGGATCCTCGGTAACTCCGGTCTCGGTCTCGCCGGGGACACCTTCGACGCCCGCATCGTCCGCAAGCTCGTCTCGCCCGCGCTCGGATCCGACAGCTTCGAAAAGTCCTTCGCGATCGCCGCCGACCGCCCCGCCCGGATCATCCCTGCCGCCCCCGCCTGGATCTACGCCAACCTCGAACGCTGGCATTACCTCTCCTTCCTCAAGACCCGCAACGTCACCGGAATCCTCAAAGCCGCCCACCTTCGCGCGCAGGAGCCTGAAAAGATCGCTGCCCTCATCGCCCTCATCGACGAGGACCTCGGCTACCAGCTCCATCAGGCCGTCCAGCGTTTGAAGATCGAGCTCTCCCATCACGACACCGCTCAGTTCCAGTTTCGAGACGGCAGCATGGATATCGCCGCGAACGTCACCCGCACCGACTTTGAGACCTGGATCGCCGACGATCTCCGAGCCATCGAGACCACCGTAGACTCTCTTCTTGCCTCGACCGGCGTTGCCCTTCAGGATATAGACCGCGTCTTCCTTACCGGCGGCACCAGCTTCGTCCCCGCCGTCCGCCGCATCTTCGAGCGGCGCTTCACCCCTGCCCGCCTCCGCACCGGTAACGAGTTCACCTCGGTCGTCCGAGGCCTCGCCCTACACGCCGCTGAACCGCGCTAGAGCGATCCGGGAAGACCGCGAGTCCAACCCGATTCAGGCGCGAGATCGAAGTGCTGGAGCTCCTTCGCGACACCCTGAAGCAGGCCGCCGAGGGGCGAGTGTGGGTGCGAAAACCGAACGGGTGACCATCTTCTAAGGTGCCCTCTACCGAGAGAACTCCGGCTACCTTACTGAGCGGGAGTTCTTTTCGCCATGAGCCTCGAATGTACCCTGACGAACCTTTTATGAGGTCTCGTCTCGAAAGATTCTGACTTCAGCCACATCACCTGCTGCGCAGATACATTGTGGTTTCTGGGCCAAGCCATAGTTGCCGTACTCAGCCACCAGAAACCGTCATCCTGAGCAGAACAGATCACGGCTCTATCGTGATCTGTGGAGTTGAAGGTCCGCATCCTCCTTTGCTGGTATTTGTTCCATTGACCCGCCAGACACATGTACCTTGCCTTTTGCTTGAGCCGCGCGGCAGGCTTGCTAACTAGAGGATCTTCAGCAATCAGCCTCGGCTGCAGAACATCATGCACGTGCCGTCTGGTACGCAAGTGCGAGATCATCCTTCATCAATGTGTAGAGCTGATCGATCGACGTCTGATCGCGGCCCCGCAACACGGCGCTCGGATGAACGGTCGCCAGCACCCGGTCCGCAAACGGTGTGGAGAGGATCTTGCCACGATCGCGCATCAACGCAAATGTCCCGCCAAGCAGCGACTTCGAAGCCGAAGCGCCGAGGCACAGGATCACCTTCGGACGGATAGCGTCTATCTCTGCGAGCAGCCACGGACGGCATGCCGTTATCTCGGACAGCCGTGGGCTCTGGTGCAGACGCAGCTTGCCGCGCTGTGTGAACTTGAAGTGCTTGACCGCATTCGTCATGTACACCGCCTCTGGCTCAATCTCAAGCTCTTCGAGCGCCTTGCGGAGCAGCTTCCCCGCCGGGCCGACGAACGGCAGCCCCTGCCGATCTTCCTGGTCGCCAGGCTGTTCGCCCACCAGCATCAGCGCACTCGAAGCAGGACCATTGCCGGGAACGACCTGGGTTGCATGGCAGTACAGCTCACATCCTTTGCAGGCGGGCATCGCCGCACGGAGCACTGGCAGGGTATGATCTGCGGGAACGAACGGCTGGGCGGTGGCCTGCTGCTGCTGGCGTGTAACCATGGTGGCGACTCGATCGTGGGCGTTGGTGATCAGCTGCGGGAGAAGCGCGACCTCAGGAAGATTCTTCCAGTACCGCATCGGCATCTCGCTGCGCATGGTCTGTGGATTGAGACGCGCCGGATTGAAGATGCTGGCGTAGTACGAGCGCCACAGTATCTCGAGCTCATCCTCGGCCGGGGCCGATTCACGAGGGAGGCCCGGAGCGAAGGTGAGCCGCTTCGCCGTCGGATCCCACGAAACCGAAGCATCGGGCGTCAGAATTGTCCATCGCATGATCGCAAAACGCTCCGCAAAAAACGGTGCAGCCAGCGGCACGATCCGGTGATCCGGCTGATACCACGCGATAAAGTGCTCGCACGTTCCCGCTTCCGTCTCTAAGCTGGCACTCTCTGCATGCTGATTTTCCCCCGGCTCGCAGGATAGAACCTCCGTCTTTACAGACCCAAACGGTGTCGGCGTCTCGAGGATGAGATGATGCGCGTGCGGATCGGCCGCGATGGGAACAGGTTCGTCGATGACGACGGGCCGCTCGGCCGGATCATCCGGCTCCAGCACCTTGCGAAAACGCAGAAAGGCGTGCATCTTGTGCAAATCACGGCGAACCTGTGCTTCCAGCCGGAGCAGATGGGCGACATCTTCGTCGATCTCGATCTTCAACAGGTCGCGTTCAGTCTGGAGACGATACAGAAGACGGTACAGCAGATTCCAACGCTGCGGGTCGCGATGGACCGCAGCAACTCGAGCCGCGCCGAGAAAGACCTTTGAAGTATGAGGCGACGGTACAGATGTACCGGTAGGCGATTCGTCAGCCTGAAGCGCAAGTGCAAGTGGTGTGGGCACCGTTGCATCCTGCAGATCCAACTCCTCCGGCAGATAGCCTGCTCTCAGGGCACCGCGTGCAGCTTCGCGCCAGGCTTCGAAATCGGGTTCAATCATGAGCTGCTTCATCATGCTTCCTCAATCTAGAACATATGACGAACTGGTGTAACCGCCACGAACTATCATCCTGAGCGGAGCAGATCACAGCTTCATCGTGATCTGCGGAGTCGAAGGACCTGTGTGGCACTTGCCGTTGCCTGTTCTTTGTAGATGTAAGTACAGCAAGCGCAGTTTCGCTAAATCGAACCCGTAAGTGCACTGATCGGTGCAAACAGATCAAGCTGTGCAGCGACAGGCTGTTCTGCTCCAAGAACAATCGCGCCCGGCCGATGGTCGATGGTGAACAGAAACGGCAGCGCCTGCTTGACGCGAACATGGAGCTTGCGCAGGTCTTCTACAAGTAGCGCATGGTACTTGCGAATACTGAGGATACGCTCCACATTACGGTAGCCAATGCCAGGAACCCGCAAGAGAGCCTCTCGCGGCGCGCTGTTTACATCGACCGGGAAAAACTCCGGGTGCATCTTCGCCCAGGTTGTCTTGGGATCTTCCGTAAGTGACAGGTCAGGGTTCTCAGGTGAAGTCAGTTCGCTGGCGTCAAAACCATAGAAGCGCATCAGCCAATCGGACTGATACAGCCGGTGCTCGCGAATCATTGGCGCAGCTTTCAGCGGAAGCCGCGCGTCAGCTTCGGGATACGGACTGAAACCCGTGTAGTAGATGCGGCGCAGCTTGTACTGCGTATACAGATGCGTCGCGGTCGAGAGAATCTGGCGGTCGTTCGCCGGCGTAGCTCCCACCACCATCTGCGTCGATTGACCTGCGGCAGCAAACTTTGGCGCAAGCGGCGACTTGCGGCGCTGCTCGTCCGCATCCTCCTTCCGGTCGTGAATCTGGCCCATCGTCGACTCGATCACGGAGGTCTTCTTCTCCGGCGCAAGCTGCACCAGGTCCTGCTGCGTCGGCAGCTCAATATTCGCGCTCAGCCGATCGGCCCACAAACCAGCTTGCTGGATCAGCAGTTCGCTCGCTCCGGGGATTGCCTTCAGATGAATGTACCCGCCAAATTTGTGCGTCTGCCGCAGTGTCTTCGCTACCGCGATCAGCTGCTCCATCGTATAGTCGGGCGACTGGATGATGCCCGACGACAGAAACAGCCCTTCGATATAGTTGCGCTTGTAGAAGTCGAGCGTCAGCGTGACTACCTCTTCCGGCGTAAACCGTGCCCGCTGAATATCGGACGAGACCCGATTCACACAGAAGACACAGTCATATGTGCAGAAGTTTGTAAGTAGGATTTTGAGCAGTGAGACGCACCGCCCATCGGGCGTGTACGAGTGACAGATTCCCATCCCGTCCGAGTGGCCGATACCCTGTCCATTGCCCGCCCGTTTCGCACCTGACGATGCGCACGAAGCATCATACTTCGCCGCGTCGGCAAGGATTTCGAGCTTCTGCTGGATGTTCATCATGGCGCGCTGCACACTAGGATGCTGGTTCAGTGTAGCGAATGAAAGGAGAACAACTAAAATCCACAGAGGCTGATGATCGTAGCATCAACAATCCCGGTCAGCGCTACAGAGGCGCCTCCACTGGGAATGCCTTCGCTACGCCCGCATTCTCTTGTTCAGTAACTTCCTTGTCATTGAACGTCAGCAGGAACAGCACCAGCACCAGGCCCGACGCGAACGCGGACACAAGCCAGATGGATCGCCACGCATGCGCCACGCTCCCGTCTGTTGTCGCCAGCGTGTAGTGTTCGACCACACCGCCCGAAAGCCACGACCCCACAAACATTCCCACTCCATAGGTCAGGAAGGTGATCAGCCCCTGGGCCGCGGCTCGCAGCGCCAGCGATGCTTTGCGATCAATATAGATCTGTCCCGTCACAAAGAAAAAGTCATAGCAGATGCCATGCAGAAGAATGCCGAACCACAGCATCCACATCCTGTCGCCCACGCCGCCAAAGGCGAACAGCACATACCGCAACGTCCATGCCGTCATTCCCGCCACCAGCATGTACTTCACGCCCCACCGGCGAAAGAACCACGGGATCAGCAGCATGCAGAAGAGCTCCGACATCTGGCCACCCGTCATCTTTCCCGCTGCATTCCTCACGCCCGTCTCGTTGAGAAAAAGATTCGTGAACGCGTAATAAAACTGCAGCGGTATACAGATCAGAAACGATGCAATCGCAAAGATCGCCATCGACCGTTCACGCAGCAGGCTCACGGCTTCGTGCGGAAACACGCTGCTCAACGTAAAGCGGCTCTCCCGCGCAAGCGGCGGCGTATCCGGCAACGTAAGACAATAGACGGCCATCACCAGCGACGCGGCGGCGGCGAGTTGCATCGGCCGCGCCGTACTCTCCAGCCGCAGCGATCCGATCAGCAACCCGGCCACAATCCAGCCCAGCGTACCCAGCACGCGAATGGGGCCGAACTCGATCTTTGGATCGCGCATCTGCCGGAATGCGAGCGAGTTCGTGAGCGCCAGCGTCGGCATGAAACACAAGCAGTACAGCAGCACAAGGAAGTACACCCCGCTGAAGTTCACCTGGCGCGAAGCCATAAACAGCAGCACCGCCCCGACCAGATGCAACGCCGCCAGCACGCGCTGCGTGGCGAACAGCTTGTCCGCCACCAGCCCGACAAGGAACGGTGCAATCATCGCGCCAATTGCGGTTGTCCCGGCGGCAAGCCCGATCTGCTGGCCGGTAAAGTGCAGCGACCCCGTCAACCACGTCGCCAGCGTCACATACCACGAGCCCCAGATGAAGTACTCCAGAAACATCATTCCGCTCAGTCGCGCCTTCATCTGCAGTGTCATCCGTCGTCACCCTTCTTCGTTGCAACTAGCTCTTGCTTACGGCAGCGCAAACGCCACGTACGCAGCGCCCTGCGGTCCCTTTGGATCACGCTGTCCACTGGCAGCGATCACAACATATTGTCGCCCACCGATCATGTAGGTGGCTGGCGTGGCGTTCCCTGCATAGGGAAGATCGGCTGACCATAGCAGCGCACCCGTGCTGCTGTCGAAAGCACGCAGCTTCCGGTCGTACGTTGTCGCGCCGATAAACACCACACCGCCGGCCGTGACGATTGGACCGCCATAGTTCTCGCTCCCCGTGTCCTTCATTCCCTGCGCCGCCAACTCCGGGTACGCGCCCAGCGCCACCTTCCACAGATAGCGCCCGGTATTGAGATCGATCGCATTCAGCGTTCCCCACGGCGGCGCGACTGCCGGAAAGCCGTCCGGATCGAGAAACCGCTTATACCCCGTGAAGCGGTATCGGGCAGCCTTCTCGGTAGGCGATGGCGTCGACTCGACCTCGCGCTTCACTCCCTCGGCTTCGCGCTTCACTGCTTCGACCTCTCGCTTCGACGAATCGCTCGACGCTGCGCTTGACGACGCGCCCTCATCTCCACCTTTCTTCAGATACTGCACCAGCGCCGTCAGCCGCGGCCCTTCGATGTTCGGGAACGCCGGCATCCTGCCCTTACCCTGGTGAACGAGAGCGGCGATCGTCGCGTCCGGCAGTCGCTGCCCGACACCCACAAGCGACGGAAACGCCGGTGGCGAGCCCTTCCGCTCCGCCCCATGACATACCGAACACTGGCTCTGGTACACCGTCGATCCGACTCCGCCGCCCGGCTTGTTCTCCGTCAACTCGCCGGTCCACGCCAGGTCGTTCGCGTTCACATAGATCACGCCGGTCTTCGGATCGACAGCCGATCCGCCCCACTCCGCTCCCCCGTCGAACCCCGGAAAGACCACCGTCTGCACATCCACACCGAGCGGGATAAATTGGCCGGCACTGCGGAACGTCTTGAACTGCGCCAGCGCCCATACATGCGCCTCCGGGGTGCGTGTCGTCAGCATCTCCGCCGTCAGCAGCTGCCGGGCGTACGGTGCCGGCAGTGCAGGCACGGGCTGGGTCGATGAAGTCTGCTCGCCCGGCACTGTCGATGCCGGAAAGGAACGTTCTTCGATCGGAAACAAGGGTGAGCCAGTCACGCGATCGAACAGAAACAGAAATCCCTGCTTCGTCGTCTGCGCCACCGCGTCGACCGTATGGCCTTGGGACTGGACGGTAACCAGCGACGGCGGCGACGGGAAATCGCGATCCCAGATGTCGTGATGCACGCCCTGAAAGTGCCAGATTCGTCTCCCCGTATTCGCGTCAAGCGCCAGCAGCGTGTCCGCATAGAGATCGTTGCCCGTGCGATCCCCACCGTAGAAATCATTCACCGCCGATCCAGTAGGCGCATACACAATCCCACGCCTCTCATCGAGCGCCATGCCCGCCCAGTCGTTCGCCGCGCCGGTCGTCTTCCACGCTTCCTCAGGCCACGTCTCATAGCCCGGCTCGCCCGGATGAGGGATGGTATGGAAGCTCCAGCGCAGCGCGCCCGTGTGCACATCGTACGCACGGATATCGCCGTGCAGCGCCGGCTGGGTCTCCGGTGCGCGGAAACCGACGATGATCATGTCCTTGTAGATCACCCCCGGCGACGTCATCGCGAGAAAACTCTGCGCCTGAAGATTCTGCGAAGCATCGGTCTCCGCCAGTCCCTTGCGCAGATCGATCCTGCCGCCGTCGCCGAAGCTCGCAATAGGCTTGCCCGTCACCGGATCAAGCGCGTACAGCTCGTGCAGCAATCCCGCAAACAGGATGCTGTGCGCCCCATCGGTCCAGTAGCTCAGTCCCCGTGTCGGTTGTCCCCCCAGGGTTCCTGCATTGAAGCTCCACAGCTTCCGGCCGGTCGCGCCCTCGAGTGCAATCACCTTCTGCGACGGTGTGCACGCATACAGCGTCTCCCCAACGATCAGCGGATTCGTCTGCAACCCGCCCTTCTCTTCCGTGTCGAAGGTCCACGCCACCTTGAGTTTACCGACATTTTCGCGATTGATCTGCCGCAACGCCGAGTAGTGATCGCCCGCACTCTGGCCTCCATAGACCGGCCAGTCGCTCCGCTCGACCTCAGGCTTCATCGCCGTCGAAGCAAAGGTTCGGCCGCGCTCTCCCCACCAAAGCAATGCAGCAAGCGTAACTGCCGCCACGAAAGCCAATCTCGCTCTATGAAAACCCGGAATCCCGCGGCGGACTACGCCCATACGTCTCCATTCACCCGCAATCGATGCGTTCACCGATCATACGAGGTATCAACGATACAGTCGCCGATGTCAACTCGCTCCCGAACTTCATGAACAACGCATGCCCTTGAACCCTCTAAACCCCGTCATCTGAGCCAGGCACAGCCGAAGGACACGCATGCGCGCACGTGGCCCTTGCTCTTCCATCCCCACCAAACCATCCCTCCCAATAACCCAACGAACTCACAAAAAGCTGTCATCCTGAGCGAAACAGATCACGGTTCCATCGTGGTCTGTGGAGTCGAAGGACCTGCATTTCGTCTTTGCTGTTGCTTGTGCCCTTCAATCAATCCAACCACAAAACTGTCATCCTGAGCGAAACAGATCACGGTTCCATCGCGATCTGTGGAGTCGAAGGACCTGCATTTCGCCTTTGCTGTTGCTTGTGCCCTTCAATCAACCCAATCACAAAACTGTCATCCTGAGCGAAACAGATCACGGTTCCATCGTGATCTGTGGAGTCGAAGGACCTGCGTTTGCCTTTGCTGCTGCTCGTTCCAGGTAACCCGCTGGGCACACTGGCATGTCTTTGCTTCAGTCTAAAAACTAGACGTACGCCCTGCGCGGGCAGCGGCTTTAAAGAGGTTCTAAGAGATCTCGAGGCCGCCGGTCGCACCGTAGACCTCCCCGGTCACGTAGCTCGACTCCTGCGACGCCAGCAGCACATAGAGTGGCGACATCTCCACCGGCTGGCCGGGCCGCTTCATCGGCGTCTCCGAACCGAACTCGGGAATCTTCTTGTCTGGTTGCCCGCCGCTCGTCTGCAGCGGCGTCCACACCGGTCCCGGGGCCACACAATTCACTCGAATCCCATCCGCCGCAACCTGCCGCGCGAGCGCCCGCGTAAACGCCAGGATCGCTGCCTTTGTCGGCGCATAGTCCAGCAGACTCGAGCTCGGATGGGTCGCCTGAATCGACGCCGTGGTAATGATCGTTCCCCCCGGCGGCATCAGCGGAAGCGCTGCCTTCGCGAGCCAGAACAGCGCAAAGACATTCACGCGATAGGTCTCCTCCATCTGTTGCGTAGTCACGTCCGCAATCTTTTCAACCGCGTGCTGCTTGCCCGCCACGCACGCCAGAATATCAAGTCCGCCCAGCCTCTCGTGAGCCTCATCCACCAGCTTCGCGCAGAACTGCTCGTCGCCGAGATCGCCGGGAAGCGCAAACGCCTTCCGCCCTGCCTGCTCGATCAGCGCAATCACCTCCTGCGCGTCAGCCTCTTCGCTTGGCAGGTAATTGATCGCCACATCCGCTCCTTCGCGTGCGAAGGCGATCGCGGTCGCCCGGCCGATGCCCGAATCTCCGCCCGTGACGAGAGCCTTCCTGTTCGGCAGCCGCCCACTGCCACGGTAGCTTGTCTCCCCGTGGTCGGCCTTCGGCGTCATCTCCCTGTCCAGTCCTGGAACCGGCTGAGGCTGGTGCTCGAACGGAGGCCGGGGATACTGCTTTGTAGGATCCTGCAGGGTGTAAAGACTGGTGGCCGGCTTTGTCACAGCATCTCCTCGATCAAGCATCTTGAATTTTGAAATTAAGTGGAAAAATCGGATCTCGTGAGCTGAAAGACCAGCTGGTCAATTCTCAGGACCGCTGTTGAGATGCAGCCACCCTGAGTATCGTTGCGCTTGCATGGACATCGTCGCCTGCCATGCACCTGGTCCCAATCCCTGTCGCCGCAGAAGCTCGACACTCCATCGCTTGCATTCTGCTGGCGTAAGGCCTGCCATCCGCGATAGGGTAAGCCGATGACAACCATCACGCGAAGGTCCGCCCTGACGCTCCTCACGGTAGCGCCCGCGGTCCTCAAATCGTTCGCAAGCCCGCCGCAGACCTCCGCTTCCACACTGTTTCTCGGCACCTACACCGATCCGGTCGGCGCCATGCCCGGCGCCAAGGGCGTCTACAGCTCCCTCTGGAACGCCGCTACCGGTGAAATCAGCAGCATCGAACTCGCTGCCGAAACGCCCAACCCTACGTTTCTGGCGCGCTCTCCCGTACGACCAAACCTGCTCTTCGCCGTCAATGAACTCTCGGGCAAGCAGGACGGTACCGTCTCCGCCTTCGCCCGCAAACCCGGCCAGACAGCGCTCGCGTCCCTGCAATCCCTCAACATCGTGAACTCCGGCGGAAGCGGCCCGTGCCATCTCGCACTCGACCACACCGGCCGTGCGCTCTTTGTGGCGAACTATGGTGGCGGCTCCGTCTCATCCTTCAAGGTCAGTACCGAGGGTCTCAGTGAAGCAGTCTCCGTCGTCCGCTTCACCGGCAGCAGTATCGATCCCGGCCGGCAGACCACGCCCCACACGCACTGCGTCCTACTCTCCCCGGACAATCGCTTTCTCCTGGTTAACGATCTTGGTCTCGACCGCATCATGGTCTTTGAAGTTGACCCCGCAGCGGCCAACCTGATACCCGCTGCCACGCCCTATTTCACCGCAAAGCCCGGCGCCGGACCGCGCCACTCGCTCTTCCATCCCAACGGCCGCTGGGTCTATTCCGTCAACGAACTCAATTCGACCATCGACCTGCTCGACTGGGACAGCACCCACGGCGTGCTCTCCTTTAAAGAAACCATCTCGTCCCTGCCCGCGAACGCCCGAACGCAGAAGAACGCTCCCGCAGAGCTCGCCATCGATCGTGCCGGCAAGTTCCTTTACGTCTCCAACCGCTTCCATAACAGCATCGGCGTCTTCGCCATCGCCGGAAAGACCGGCGCCCTCACGCCCGTCGAGGACATCCCCTGCGGCGGCAAGATTCCCCGCGACTTCGTTCTCGACCCAACGGAACAGTGGCTGCTCGTAGCCAATCAGGACAGCCGCAACATCGTTGTTTTCAAACGAAACAGCGCGACTGGAAAGCTGACCGCGACCGGCAAGAGTTATACGCTGGACGCGACCGTCTGCCTGCTCTTCGCGTGAATGTCTTGAGCGGGGAATGGGCCTTCTCCCGCCTGTAACTGCCGCAATGCAAGGCAGCTTGGATCGCTGGGGGACAGCCCGGGACTGGAATCGAACCCTGCACCAGAGCTTCCCTCGCTGCGTCCGCCCGCTAGAATCGAAGGATCAGCAACGATGCCCTACTTCCTCGCCATCGATGCAGGTGGCACAAAGACCGAATGCGTCCTCGCGAATGAGTCTCTCGAGATCGCGCGCATCCGCACCGGCAGCATCAAGCGGATGCGTGTCGAAGCAGAGGTTGCCAGGGCAAGTCTTGAGACCGCCCTGCGGCAGCTCGCCTCCACCGCCGGCATCGGTCTCGATGCGATCACCGCCACCTGCGTGGGAACATCCGGTATCTCTGTTCCTCTCGTGGCAGACTGGATTCGCGACACAATTGGCTCGCTCGTCGGTGGCGCCCTGATCCTCTGCGGCGATGAGGAGATCGCGCTTGATGCCGCCTTTCACGGCGGCCGCGGCGTCCTCGTTATCGCAGGAACCGGCTCGAACGTAGGTGGCCGCGCCCGCGACGGACGCCTCACCCACGCCGGCGGCTGGGGGCCCGCGCTGGCCGATGAAGGCTCCGGCTACTGGATCGGCCATCAAGCTCTTCGCAGCGTCTTCCAGGCCATCAACGCACGCCGGCCTACTCTCTTGACCGAGCGCATTCTGGAGCAGTGGGGCCTCTCCGACTTTCACCAGCTCGTCGCCATCGCCAATGCCCTTCCCGGGCCGGACCTTCCCGCACTCACGCCAACCGTCGTCGCCTGCGCCTTCGAAGGCGATGCCGTGGCCCTCGATGTTCTCCGCCGGGCCGGAGAAGGACTTGCCGTGCTCGCGCTCCAGGTCATCGAGCACCTGCGAGAGATGGAAGGTGCGGCCGGCTTCGAACTCCCCCACATAGCATTCACCGGAAGCGTCCTCCAAAACGTCGCTTTCGTACGCCACGCCATGATGAGAGCCCTGCACCAGGCTCATCCCGCCCTCATCATCCTCCCCGAAGCCATCGACCCCGTCGAGGGTGCACTGTGGCAGGCCCGACGCTCGGTCCTCACGTCCAGGCAAACTCCACCATCCTGAGCCGCGGCCTGTCCTCAACTCACCCAAACCACTGTCATCCTGAGCGCAGCCCAAGGACCTGCATTAGCATTTTGCCGCTGCTTGTCCGCCATCAACCCACCCAACAAATCTGTCATCCTGAATCCCTCAAATTTGTCATCCTGAGCGCAGCCGAAGGACCTGCATTGGCACTTTGCCGCTGCCTGTCTCCATCAACCACCCAACAAATCTGTCATCCTGAATTCCTCAACTCTGTCATCCTGAGCGCAGCCGAAGGACCTGCATTAGCACTTTGCTGCTGCCTGTCTCCATCAACCCACCCCTCAAATCTGTCATCCTGAGCGCAGCCGAAGGACCTGCATTAGCACTTGCCGCTGCCGCCATCAACCCACCCAAACCGCTGTCATCCTGAGCGCAGCCGAAGGTCCGCATTGGCATTTGCCGTTGCTCCTCCTCTACCCCCGAGCCCCGCCTAGACCTCCCGATGCGCCCGCGGCCAGAGCCATGCCGCACCCCGGACCCCACTCGAGTCGCCATGCATCGCCTTCAGCACCGGCGTCTCGCTCTTGCCGCCAAAGACGTACTCCGGAAGTTGACGGCTGATGGCGGCATAGATCCGGTCGATCCGCGACACTCCGCCACCAATCACGATTGCATCCGGATCGAGCACGTTCACGATCGTAGCCAGCCCGCGCGCAATCCGGTTCTCCAGACGCTCAAGCGCATGCAGCGCTTGAGCGTCTCCTGCTTCACTCGCCGTCACAATCTCCACGCCCTTCAGCAACGTTCCCGTGTGCCGCTCATAATCGGCCATCAAGCCTGTGCCAGAGATCCAGGTCTCGAGACACCCTCTGCGCCCGCAGTAGCACAGCAGTCCGGGAGACTCGCTCTCATCCGCCCAGGGCAGCGGATTGTGACCCCACTCGCCACCCAATCCACCCCGACCCGCGTGGACGCAGCCATTCAGAGCGATCCCGCCCCCGCAACCTGTGCCCAGGATGACACCGAAGACCACGGGAGCCCCAGCCGCCGCCCCGTCCGTCGCCTCCGAAACGACAAAACAATTCGCATCGTTCGCCACCCGCACCTCGCGCTCTAACGCCGCGCTGAGATCCTTGTCGAACGCCCTCCCGTTCAACCAGATCGAGTTCGCATTCTTCACCAGCCCGGTCGAACGCTCGACCGTGCCGGGAATTCCCGCCCCCACCGTTCCCCTCTGCCCCGTCTCCAACTCAAGCCGCGACACCAATCTCACTACCGCCGCAATCGTTCCTGGATAGTCGCCGCGCGGCGTTTCCACACGATATCGTGCCAGCTCCTGCCCCATACCATCCATCGCCAGCGCTTCAATCTTCGTGCCCCCTACGTCGACCCCAATCCGCATCGTGCTCTCTACCTCACACGCCATCCTACCGCGCCGCTCGACCGCGCTGTAGGATCACCGTCCACTCTGCCGGGAAACGTGCTACCGCGAACTCTTCAGCAACTCCCGGGCGATCACCATGCGCTGTATCTCGCTCGTTCCCTCCCCGATCGTGCACAGCTTCACGTCACGGTAGAACTTCTCCGCCGGGTAGTCCTTGATGAAGCCGTAGCCACCGTGAATCTGAACACCCTCGTCGCAGATCCGGCACGCCGCCTCGCTGGCATAGAGCTTCGCCATGCTTGACTCGAGCGTCACCTTCTCGCCCGCATCCTTCATCCGGGCCGCGCGCATCGTCAACAACCACGCCGCATCCAGCTCCGTCGCCATCGTTGCCAGTTTGAATTGGATGGCTTGGAACTCGCTGATCGCCTTCCCGAACTGCCGCCGCTCGGTCGCGTACTTCATGGCCGCATCCAACGCCCCGCGTCCGATCCCCAGGCTCAGCGCCGCAATCGAGATCCGGCCGCCATCGAGCACACGCATCGCATCCTTGAAGCCGTCGCCCTCCTTGCCCAGCAGGTTCTCTGCCGGGATCCAGCACTCTTCAAAGATCAGCTCCGCGGTGTCGCTCGCCCGCAGTCCCAGCTTGTTCTCCTTCTTGCCCACACGAAAGCCCTTCGTCCTTTCAGGACCAGCCCCTTTCTCGACGACAAAGGCCGAGATCCCCCTGGTTCCCTTCTCGCGATCCGTTACCGCCAGTACCACCGCGCAATCCGCATACGTGCCATTCGTGATGAAGGTCTTCGATCCGTTCAGTACCCACCCGTCGTCCCGGCGTACCGCCGTTGTCCGCGCCCCGGCCGCATCCGAGCCCGATCCCGGCTCCGTCAAGCCCCACGAGCCCAGCCATGCGCCACTCGCCAGCTTGGGAATCCACCGCTGCCTCTGGTCGTCATTCCCACCTAACATGATGTGGTTGGTACACAGCGAATTGTGCGCCGCCACAATGATGCCCACGCTGCCATCCACACGCGAAAGCTCTTCAATGGCCAGCACATACTCCACATAGCCCAACCCCGCCCCGCCCAGCGACTCCGGAAAGATCACCCCGAGCAGCCCCATCTCGCCCAGCTTCTTCACCACGGCATGCGGAAAGGTGCTCGCCTCATCCCATTCCGATACATGCGGCGCAACCTCCCGCGCGGCGAATGTCCGTACTTCCTTCTGCAACTGCTTCTGCTCATCCGTCAATCCAAACATGGCGCACTCCCCGACGATCCATAATAAAAACTAATAGACCTATCATAGAGATGCATGATCTCGCAGTGCAACCAGCCGAAACTCCCCCCCAGCCTGTCGCCCTGAGCGCAGCGCCTCCGTACTCGTCACTTTGCAATGCAAGTAAATCTGTCATCCTGAGCCAAGCCGAAGGTCCGCACTAGCACTTTGCCGCTGCCCCTCCATCAACCCACCCAACTGAATCTGTCATCCTGAGCGCAGCCGAAGGACCTGCATTAGCACTTTGCCGCCGCCGCCCTCCGTCAACCCACCCTACAAATCTGTCATCCTGAGTCCCAACAAATCTGTCATCCTGAGCGCAGCCGAAGGACCTGCATAGGCACTTTGCCGCTGCCCGTCCTCCATCAACCCACCAGCAAATCTGTCATCCCGGGCGCAGCCGGAGGTCCGCATGAGCGCCACCTGACAAACCAGCTCCCTACCTGTCAAGCCCTAGAACTTCTAAAATACTCAATCGAAACGACTTACACGTGGCACTTTACCCATCTCAATCCGGTATACTGGATACAGGGCAGAAAAGTCCTCTCTCTATTTACCAGAGTGGCCGAGAAGCTCATCTAAGTCGTTTAGATTGAACATCTTACCCGTAAACCGTTTAGATTGAATATTTTACATCTGCCTCTAAGCTAAGTCCCTCATTCCAGATATTTTAGCCAGAGTACAGAATAAAAAACGGATGAGGCTAGGCCTGTAACCTGTCCAGCGCCTGCCCCAGATCTGCCGCCAGATCCTCGACTTCCTCGATCCCGACCGAGATGCGCATCAACCCATCTGTGATACCGAGCCGCGCACGACCCTCGGCCCCGACCGCCGCATGGGTCATCGATGCCGGGTGACAGATCAGCGTCTCAACCCCGCCCAGCGACTCCGCTAGAAAGCAGAGCTGCAGCGACTTCGCAAACAGATTTGCCTGCTCGAGCGACCCAAGCTCCATCGACAGCATCGACCCGAAGCCGCTCTGCTGCCGCTTCGCCAGTTCATGCTGCGGATGCTCCGGCAGCCCCGGATAGAAGACCTTCCGGACCGCTTTGTGACCCTTCAGGAAGTCAGCGATCACACGCCCGTTGGCGTCGTGCTGCTTCATCCGCACCGCCAGCGTCTTCACCCCGCGCAGCAGCAGATAGCTCTCGAACGGCGAAAGAATGCCGCCCGTGCACTTCTGTACAAACCGAAACCGCTCTGCTTGCTCCGGCTTCGTGCAGACAAGCACGCCGCCCAGCCCGTCCGAGTGGCCGTTGAGAAACTTCGTCGTCGAGTGCATCACAATATCCGCACCCAGCGCGATCGGCTGCTGCAGGTAGGGCGACAGAAACGTGTTGTCGACACTCAGCTCGACGCCGCGCGCGTGGCAGATCGCCGCGACCGCCACGATATCCGTGATCGCCATCATCGGATTCGTCGGCGTCTCGATATGCACCAGCTTCGTGGCTGGCGTAATCGCGGAAGCGACGTTCGCCGCGACGCTCGTGTCGACATACGTGAACGTCAGTCCGTAGTTCGTCAGCACCTTATCGAACAGCCTGCCCGTGCCGCCGTATACGTTATCCGAGCAGACGACGTGATCGCCCGTCTTCATCATCGTGCAGAGCGCCGTAATCGCCGCCATGCCGCTCGCGAAGACATGGGCGCTCGTGCCGCCCTCAAGCGAGCACAGGCTCTCTTCAAGCGCATCGCGCGTCGGATTCGTCAGCCGCGAGTATTCGTGGCCTTTGTTCTTGCCGATCTCTTCCTGCTGATATGTCGAGGTCAGGTAAATCGGCACATTGACAGCACCGGTCAACTCATCGGGCGCTTGCCCGTCATGGATCGCCCGTGTCGCAAAGCCATGCTTTTTCGTAGCCATCAATTCACTCTCCTCGACATTCTCAACGTTACGATGCTCACTGCAAAGATCTCTGTCATCCTGAGCGAAGTAGCCCGCAGTCTCATCGCGAGTTGCGCAGCCGGAGGTCCGCGTTTTCTTGGATCGACGGTCGACGCGAATGCCAGACAAGATTAATCAAGCACGCCCTTGCTTAGATACCGCTCCGCCGAATCCGGGATCACCGTCACCACCCGCTTGCCCGGTCCAAGCTCACTTGCGATCTCAACTGCCGCTGCCACCGTTGCCCCGGCACTCGATCCGGCGAAGATTCCCTCCTCGGCCGCAAGCCGCTT